>Ga0208849_1000175_pt1 | contig 63137 bp, 55 predicted proteins | sample NGESurdeep072012_10_FD_184470 | JGI IMG/M metagenome (GOLD analysis project Ga0208849, IMG submission 184470) | Arctic peat soil microbial communities from Barrow, Alaska - NGEE Surface sample 53-3 deep-072012 (SPAdes) | ecosystem: Environmental > Terrestrial > Soil > Wetlands > Peat ...
CCAACGCCCGGCAGCGCCGTGAACGAGGGCAGGGCGCTCAGGGCAACATTGATCCGGAAGGTGCCGGAGCCGTTGCGCCAATTCGCGATCCGATCGAGAAAGGCCGCCGGCAGCGCGTCCGCCGCGACCAGCCGGGTGTAGAGCAGCTTCGGGTTGACGCCGGACGCGACGTATTTGGCCCGGATGGTCGTGCTATCGTCGAGCACCACGCCCACCGCGCGGTCGCGCTCGACGATCACCTCGCGCACGCCGGCATCGGTACGGATTTCCACGCCATGGCCGCGCGCTGCTGCCGCCATCGCCTGGGTGATCGCGCCCATGCCGCCGATGGCGTGGCCCCAGACGCCCTTCTTGCCGTTCACCTCGCCAAAGGCGTGATGCAGCATCACATAGGCCGAGCCGGCGGCGTAGGGGCTGGCGTAATTGCCGACGATGGCGTCGAATCCATACACCGCCTTGACCAGATCATGCTCGAAGCGCTGGTCCAGCATCTCGCCGGCCGACTGCGTGAACAGGTCGAGCAGGCTGCGCTGCTGCTCCAGCGTCAGCTCGCGCAGCACGTTGGCGGTGCCGAGCGCGTTGAAAGCCTCGCGGACGGAGCCGATGCCAAAACCTTCGACGACATTCGGCGGCGCCCGCAACACCAGTTGCCGCAGCACGTCCGCGATCGCCTCGAGCTCACGCGAAAACGCATCGAGCCGGCCGGCGTCGCGCCGGCTGAGTTTTGCCACCGATTGGGGAGTCTGGCCTTCGCCGGTCAGCAGATACTGACCGTCAGGGGAGGGCAGGAAATTCTGCGCGCGTCGTTCGACGATGCGCAGGCCATGATCGCCCAATTTCAGATCGGATATGATCTTCGGGTTCAGCAGGCTGACGGTGTAGGCCGCGACCGAGTTGCGAAAGCCGGGATGGAACTCTTCCGTCACCGCGGCCCCGCCCACCACCTTGCGGCGCTCGACTACCTGGACGCGCAGTCCGGCCATCGCCAGATAGGCCGCGCAGGTGAGGCCGTTATGCCCCGCACCGATGATGACGACGTCGGTCTCTGTCATGGAATGACGCTCGCTATTGGATACGTCATATCGAAGATGCGGATCGGCGTCTCGCCTCGCTTTTGCCGGCGATGGTGCGGTATGGTCCGGCCATTCCGGCGCACTGCTGAAATCCCCCGCCGGCGTGAGCCGGGTCGATGCCGGAGTTTCCATGACGTCATCTGAATCAATTGCCGCCACGGGCCACCGCTCGGTGCCTCGAGACCGGCTGGTCATGACGGTCTATACCTCGTCGATCTTCGTCAGCGCGCTGCTGTTGTTTTCGGTGCAGCCGCTGTTCACCAGGATGGTGCTGCCGCGGCTCGGCGGCTCGCCGGCAGTGTGGTCGGTGGCGATGGTGTTCTTCCAGTCGCTGCTGCTCGCCGGTTATGCCTATGCCCATTATCTGACGCAGATCCGCAGCCGCGCCGTGGCGATAGCCGTGCATCTGGTGCTGCTGGCGATCGCAGGGCTGTCGCTGCCATTGTCGATTGCCAGCGGCTGGGGCGAACCGCCGACATCAGGTTATGCGTTCTGGCTGCTCGGCCTGTTTACGGTCTCGATCGGGCTGCCGTTCTTTGCACTCGCGGCCAATAACCCGCTGCTGCAGGCCTGGTTCGTCCGCACCGGTCATCCCAACGGCCCCGATCCGTATTTCCTCTACGCCTCCTCGAACGTCGGCAGCTTCCTGGCGCTGCTGTCCTACCCGGTGCTGCTGGAACCGATGTTCACGTTGCGCACCCAGAACCTGCTCTGGAGCGGCGGTTATGGCGTGTTGATCGTCCTGATCGCCGGTTGCGGCGTGCTGTTGCTGCGCTCACCGGCGACAGAAGCGGCGGACAGGCCGGCGGGAGAGCGCGCTGCGCCGGCGCCGCCCTGGATGCTGCGCGCGCGCTGGATCTTTCTCGCCGCGGTGCCGTCGGGCCTGCTGATCGCGGTGACCGCTCACATTTCCACCGACGTTGCTGCAGCGCCGCTGCTCTGGGTGCTGCCGCTGTCGCTTTATCTGTTGACCTGGGTGCTGGTGTTCCAGTCGCGCCCGCTGTTGCCGCATCGCTGGATGCTGATGGCGCAGCCGCTGGCGATCGCCGGCGTCGTGATGCTGCTCGCAATCGGCGGCGAGCAGAACCTGCTGCTGACGCTGGGCGGGCATCTGTTGTGCTTTTTCGTGATTGCCATGGCCTGCCATGGCGAGCTGGCGCGCTCCCGGCCGGCGGCGCGGTATCTGACCGGCTTCTATGTCGCGCTCTCGTTCGGCGGCATGGTCGGCGGATTGTTCGCCGGCCTGATCGCGCCTTTCACTTTCTCGTGGATCGCGGAATATCCGATCCTGCTGGCGCTGGCGGCGCTGTGCCGTCCGGCCGCTGGCGAGGAGCGGCTGCCGCGCTGGAGCCGCTGGTACTGGCCGCTGCTCGCCGTCGTCGCGGTGGCCCTGGTCGCGCCGGCCTGGTCGGATGGCAGGCTGATGGGATGGCTTGGTGACCACCGGGTCTGGGTGAGCGGCGCCACAGGCCTGTTGTCGGCCTTGCTGGCGCTCGGACTGCAGGCGAACCGCTGGAAGATCTTCGCCACCGTCGTTGTGGCGCTGGTACTGATCCGCGCCTATCCGTCGGATGACGGACGGGTGGAAACCGTGCGCAGCTTTTTCGGCGTTCACAAGATCGTGGTGACGCCGAACGGCCAGTATCACGTGCTGATGCACGGCACCACGATCCACGGCGCCCAGAAATTCCAGAACGACGACGGCACGCCCGTCACCGGCCGGCCTGAACCGATCTCCTATTATCACCAGGACGGCGGCATCGGTCAGGCGATCACCGCGATCCGCGCGCGCAAGGGCGGCCCGCTTCGGGTCGCGGTGATCGGCCTCGGCGCCGGCACGCTCACCTGCGCATCGAAGCCGGGCGAGACCTGGAGGTTTTTCGAGATCGACCAGTCGATGGTCGATACCGCGCGCGACCTCCGGTATTTCACCTTCATCCGCAATTGCGAGCCGGACTTGAAGCCGGTGATCGGCGACGCGCGGCTGACCTTTGCCAAGGAGCCGGACGGCAGCTACGATCTGATCATTGTCGACGCCTATTCGTCGGACGCGATTCCGATCCATCTTGCGACGAAGCAGGCGATGCAGATCTACAGGGACAAGCTCGCGCCGCAGGGCGCCGTGGTGATGCATGTCTCCAACCGGCATCTGGAACTGGCCAGTGTCGTCGTCGGCATCGCCGAGGCCAACGATCTCATGAGCTGGGTCTATAACGAGGATTCCAATCGCGACGGCGAATACATCTTCGCGACATCCGTCGTGGTCTCGGCACGGGCCGAAGCCGATGTCGGCAGGCTGGCGTCTTCCGATTCATGGGAGCTGACGGCGGCCGACCCGGGCCAGCGGGTCTGGACCGATGATTATTCCAACGTGCTGGGCGCGGTCTACCGGCGGCTGCGGGAGGGCGATCGATAGCGCTGCAGTGCGGCCGGTTTCCGGCCGCCGTCGCCTCTTGATCGCCGGCGGCACTTGCTGTCAAATCGGGCATTGTCAGGCAACAGGAGAGATAGATGGTCAAGCGCATATTGTTAGCAGCGGTGATCGCGACCTTCGCGGTCGGTTCGGCATTCGCGCAGGATACCGGCTGTGAGAGCAAGGCCGTCGGAAAAGACGGCAAGGCCCTCGCCGGCGCCGCCAAGACCTCGTTCATGAAGAAGTGCATGGCCGATTCCTGCGAAACCAAAGCGATGGGCAAGGACGGCAAGCCGCTCGCGGGCGCCGCCAAGACCAGCTTCATGAAGAAGTGCGAAGGGGGTTAAAGCCCTGGGAGACTTCGCGGGAAACCCTGTCCAAACGCAAAACTTTCCCGTCAAACATGAAAGCCTCGGTTCTGATCCCGTCAGACCCGAGGCTTCTCAATTTCCGGGACGATCAGGCCTGCGCGCTGTCCGCTTCAGTCGAACAGCCCGCGTGGCTGGTAGTACGGCCGTGGCGCATAGACCTGCGGCGCGTTTGACGGCGCATAGCCGCGACTGTCGTAATAGGGCTGCTGCTGCGGATAGGCCCGGGCATCGAACAGGCGGCGGCTCGTGCGCGGCGCCGGATAGCGCGTGCCGTCCGAGCTGCCGTCGGCCGGATAGATATAGCCGTCATCGGCGCGCACCTGCGGCGCGTATTGGCCGTATTGCCCCGGCGGAGTCAGCACCACCGGAGCGCCGGCGGCGGCGTCGTCTTGCGGCGCATATTGCCGATCGGGATCGCGGCCCGCGAGCGCCCGCGTGCCCGGATTGCGCGCGAGCGCGATCCGGGACGAACCGGTCAGCGTCACGGTGGTGTTGAGAACGCCTTCCTTTTCGACCAGCGCATACAGCGTCGAGGCATTGGCGCGCGACAGCCGCACGCAGCCGTGCGAAACCGGGACGCCGAGACGGCTTTCGGATTCGGTGCCATGGATCGCATGCCCGATCCGAGTGAAGAAGATCGAATGCGGCATCGGCGCGTCGTCGAATTCCTTGGAGAAGTGGTCGGCCTCCATCCGGAAGGTGCGGAAGGTGCCGTTCGGGGTCTCGTGCGAGGGATTGCCAGTTGAAACCGGCCACTCGTAGCGTTCCACGCCGTCGACCGCGACGCTCATCATCTGATTGTTCTTGTCGACGGTGATTTCGACTTTGGCCTGCGCCGCGCCAGTCGCGAACAGCAGCAGACCGGCAATAACAACTGGGAAGGAACGCATTTTACCTCTGGCCTCCGGGCCTTGACTGCAGCGCCGCCGTCCCCGGCTTTTATATGCCTTGAATCCAGATTTGGTTCCAGCGGCCTGCTTCAGGGATCGTTAACTTGCAGCCGGGCGCAAACAAGGCGACCGCCGGATTTGATCGGGTGGTCCGGATCAATTTTTCGCAATGGCATCGCAAACGACGCCACCACAAATCCGTCACGGTGCTGCAACTTTCCGGCCGCGCCGACGTTAAACCATCCTGCCCCGACGGCTGTTGCGGTCGAATGAGGAGTTCAGATGAAGATGAAGATCAGGACATCGACGCTGCCAATCTACTCGACCCTTAAAGCTCAGCTTGCCGCCGCGGCTTTTGTCCTGGCCTTGCTTGCCATACCCCATCTCGGCCATGCGCAGGGGATCGTCGGCGGCGCGCAGGAAGGCGCCCGCGAAGGCGGCCGCGCGGCGGGTCCGGTCGGTGCTGTCGTGGGCAGCGCGGTCGGCGCCGGGGTCGGCGGTGCGGTCGGCGCGGTGGACGGCGTACTCGGAATTCCGCATCGGCACTGGCGGCACGGCTGCCACGGCTTCTACGACCACTACAATCGCTTCCACTGCTATCGCTGATTTTCCCGTCATTCCGGGTTGCTCGCCATCTTGCGTTCTGCAACGACGCTGCGCGTCAGTTCTTCAGCCGATAGCCGGTCTTGAAGATCCACCATACCACGATCATGCAGGCGACGAGAAAGCCCACCGTCATGCCAACGCTCACGGCGACGCTGACGTCGGCAATCTCGTAGAAGCTCCAGCGGAAACCGCTGATCAAGTAGACCACGGGATTGAGCAGCGTGATCGTGCGCCAACTCGGCGGCAGCATGTTGATCGAATAAAAGCTGCCGCCGAGAAAGGTCAGCGGCGTCACTATCAGCATCGGAATCATCTGCAGTTTTTCGAAGCCGTCGGCCCAGATGCCGATGATGAAGCCGAACAGGCTGAAGGTCACGGCGGTCAGCACCAGGAAGGTCAGCATCCACACCGGGTGGTGAATCCTGAGCGGCACGAACAGCCCGGCGGTGGCCAGGATGATCAGGCCGAGGATGATGGATTTGGTCGCGGCGGCGCCGACATAGCCGAGCACGATTTCGAAATAGGAGATCGGCGCCGACAATATCTCATAGATGGTGCCGACGAATTTCGGAAAATAGATGCCGAACGAGGCGTTGGCGATGCTCTGCGTCAGCACCGACAGCATCACCAGGCCCGGCACGATGAAGGTGCCATAGCTGACGCCCTCGACCTGGGTGATGCGCGAGCCGATCGCCGCGCCGAACACCACAAAATACAGCGACGTCGAGACCACCGGCGAGACGATGCTTTGCAGCAGCGTGCGCCAGGTGCGGGCCATTTCGAACAGGTAGATGGCGCGGACGGCGCGGAAATTCATGGCGTCCTCACCAGACTAACAAAAATGTCTTCCAGCGAACTCTTGACGGTGTCGAGGTCGGAGAAGCGGATGCCGGCGCCCCGGAGATCGCCAAGCAGGCTGGTGATGCCGGTGCGCTCACCCCTGGTATCGTAATCATATGTCAGCTCGGAGCCCTCATCCGACAGTTTGAGATTGTAGGCCGCCAGCGCCGGCGGGATGACGTCGATCTTGCCCTGCAGATGCAGCTTGAGCTGCTTCTGGCCAAGCTTCTGCATCAGCCTCGCCTTGTCCTCGACCAGAACGATCTCGCCCTTGTTGATGACGCCGATCCGGTCCGCCATCTGCTCGGCTTCTTCGATGTAGTGCGTGGTCAGGATGATGGTGACGCCGGAGGCCTGCAGCGCGCGCACCACTTGCCACATGCCCTTGCGCAGTTCGACATCGACGCCCGCAGTCGGCTCGTCGAGAAATAGCACCTGCGGCTCGTGCGACAGCGCCTTCGCAATCATCACGCGGCGCTTCATGCCGCCGGACAGCGTGACGATCTTGGAATCCTTCTTGTCCCACAGCGACAGATCCTTCAGCACCTTTTCGATATGGGCCGGGTTTTTCGGCTTGCCGAACAGGCCGCGGCTGAAGCTGACGGTCGCCCACACCGTCTCGAAGGCGTCGGTGTGCAGCTCCTGCGGCACCAGGCCGATCAGTGCGCGCGCGGCGCGGTAGGAGGTGACGATGTCATGGCCATCGACCGATACGCTGCCCGCGCTCGGATTGGCGATGCCGCAGATGATGCTGATCAGCGTGGTCTTGCCGGCGCCATTGGGTCCGAGCAACGCAAAAATCTCGCCGCGGCGGATGTCAAGGTTGATGCCGTTCAACGCCTTGAAGCCGGAGCCATAGGTCTTGGAGAGATTTGCGACGGCTATGATGGGGGGCATGGCGGTCTGGACGGTCTGGATTGCAATGGCGGGAGGCGTAAAGCGGCCGATCGGCCAGCTCGGGGCGAGCACCGACAGATAGGAACGCGCGCGCCCTCGTGCAAGCGCCGCAAGACCATAGGGCCGCGAAGACATCACCACTGTCATCGCCCGGCTTGACCCGGCGACCCCGATTTGCACAGGCTGCGGTGATCATCTGAAGGGCTGCGGCGTACTGGATCCCCGCTTTTCGCGGGGATGACGTAAGCGGTCCGGCGCGCTGATTGGAATGACGTTCACTGCCGATATCGCGCAGCCCAGTCCATCCGTCGACTTACTGCAGCATCGATGTGGGCTGGCGTTCGAGACCGGAAGCCGCGCTCCCGGCATTCTTGCGGGACTGGTAGAATTCCAGAACGCTCCGCGAAGTCTCGATCATGAGGCGGCCGAACTCGGTTTCGGTGTCGCGCAGCTCCTTGGCGGTGACGCGGTGATCCTTCGCGCCAAGGAACAGCAAGGCCATGGTGGTTGCCCACGAGAAGTCGAGCGCCTTGGCCAAAATCAGCAGCATCTCACGGTTCTTGTCGAATAGCGCGCGTTCGATCACGTCGGCCGGCAATGCGCACAACAGCGACAGGCCGATCGTGACTTCCTCGATCTTGTGGGCGCGAGCATACAAGGAGATGCTGTTCTCGTTGAGATTGCCCAGCCGGTGTTGCGTCGTTAGCACCCGTTTGGCGACGAAATAGCTTCGCGATACCGGGCCGAACTTGGACTGCAGCTCGCCCGCGACCTCGGCCACCGAGGACTGGATTTGGTCGACCATCGCGGGCCGTTCGCGCTGCAGCCGCTGCCTGACGTCGTCCGAGGCCTTTGCGATCAATTGCTGGAACAGCTGCCTCGGGATATCCTTGCGCAGGCCGAGCCGCTCGCCGAGAATGGAATCGCCGTCGGCGCGCTGGATCATGTGCAGAAAGCCGAAGTCCGAGAAGCGCGCGCCGTTGTTGTTGGCGACGGAATTCACGACCTCCTGATCGCCGCGCGTCACCAGCACATCGGTGACGGTTGCCTCGATGGATTTTCGTTTCGAGATCGCAAGCAGATGCGACTGGCTTTTGCTGCTGGCGTTGTCGACCAGGGCGCCGGTCTCGATCCGCTCGGATTGCTGGAGCACGGGGCCGGCAACCTCGATCGAATCATCAAAGGCGAGCTTGTGAATGATGTTGCGCGGGGCGCGGTCGAAGGCCGCCAGCCGCCTCGCCAGCCGAGCGAGGGCGGCGACTTCGATCTCATCGGCGAGCCGCCCGACCACCTCGCCGAAGGTCCATATCTCGTCTTCGCTGTAGCGGCCGGCGATCATCAGATCGGTGGCGTGCCACAGCGCCCGCGTCCGGCTTTCCGGGGTTCCGCGCAGCACCGCCTCGTCGAGATCCCGAAGCAACGAACTATCTGTACTCATTCTGCAAGACCCCTAAACCGCGATCAACGCGCCCCAACGATATTGGAGCCGACCATACCGAGCACACGCGATTTTTCCGTAAATGTAGCGGATAAGTATTGCTTCTAAAAATTCGCTAAAATGCGCCGGGGGCTGGTTAACCTTGCCGCAAGGATGCGCGCACCGAAAACGCGTCAAAAAAACAAACGAAAGCCCGGTTCCGATGCAATCAGAACCGAACAGGCTTCAGGCCCGCTCCACAAAGCTATCGACCACCTTCTTCTCGCCGGCTTTTTCAAAGGCGATGGTGAGCTTGTTGCCGTCGATCTTCACGACCTGGCCGTAGCCGAATTTCTGGTGAAACACGCGGTCATCGAGCGAAAATTCCGAAATGGTGCCGGTCGATTTCGCGACCAGCTCGCCTTCGATCACCATCGGGCCGCGTTTGTTGCGGGAGAAGCTGCCGCTGGACGCCGCTGAAAACGGCGACTGGTCTTCCTTGAAACCGCCTCGCGCCTGGCCGTTGCGGCCGCCTTGGCCGCGCCCGCGATTGGCCTGTGCGCGCTTCCAGCCCGGCGTCGCATAGCTTGAGCCGAACGATTCCACATTGTCGAAGCGCGAGGGACCGTAGCCGCTGGCGCCGCCCCAGCCCGATCCACCCTTGGATTCCGTGATCTCGACATTGACCGCCGGCAATTCGTCCAGAAAGCGCGACGGAATGGTGGTCGACCAGGTGCCGTGAATCCGCCGGTTGGTGGCGAAATACAGCTTGGCGCGGCGGCGGGCGCGGGTCAGGCCGACATGGGCGAGGCGGCGCTCTTCCTCAAGGCCGGCGCGGCCCTGCTCGTCGAGGGTTCGCTGGCTCGGGAACAGGCCTTCCTCCCAGCCGGGCAGGAACACGTTGTCGAATTCGAGCCCCTTGGCCGAATGCAGCGTCATCAGCGACACCGCGTCGTCCTCGGCGCCGCCGTCGCGGTCCATCACCAGCGAGATATGCTCGAGGAAGCCTTGCAGGTTCTCGAATTCCTCCATCGAGCGCACCAGCTCCTTGAGGTTCTCGAGCCGCCCGGCGGCGTCGGCGGAGCGATCCTTCTGCCACATCTCGGTGTAGCCGCTTTCGTCGAGCACGATCTCGGCCAGTTCGGTGTGTGAAGCCACCTCGCGTTGCGCGCGCCAGCGATCGAAATTGTTGACGAGATCGCGCAGGCTGCCGCGCGCTTTCGGCTTCAACTCGTCGGTCTCGACCACGGCGCGGGCGGCCTCGAACAGGGGAATGCGGCGCTTGCGGCCATGATCGTGCAGCATCTGCACGGTGGCGTCGCCGAGCCCGCGCTTCGGCACGTTGACGATGCGCTCGAAGGCGAGATCGTCGGCCGGCGAGTTGATCACGCGCAAATAGGCCAGTGCGTCGCGGATTTCCGCGCGCTCGTAGAACCGCGGACCGCCGATCACGCGGTAGGGCAGCCCGAGCGTGACGAAACGGTCTTCGAATTCACGCATCTGGAACGAAGCCCGCACCAGGATCGCGACCTCGTTGAGCTTGGCGCCGGCGCGCTGCAGATCCTCGATCTCCTCGCCGATGGCGCGGGCTTCCTCTTCGGAGTCCCAGGAGCCGGTGACGGTGACCTTCTCGCCGTCGACATCTTCGGTGCGCAGCGTCTTGCCGAGCCGGCCCTCGTTGTGCGCGATCAGATGCGAGGCGGCGGCGAGGATGTGGCCGGTAGAGCGGTAGTTGCGCTCGAGGCGTATCACTTTGGCGCCGGGGAAATCGTGCTCGAAGCGCAGGATGTTGTCGACCTCCGCGCCGCGCCAGCCATAGATCGACTGGTCGTCGTCGCCGACGCAGCAGATGTTCCTGGGCGGCGAGAGCGGCGAGGGAGTGACGACATTCCCCTTTTCGTCATTCCGGGGCGCACCGGCAGGAGCGAAGGCGGAATTCCGATGTGATTGATCTCCATCTCCGGATTCCGGGTTCGTGCCTTCGGCACGCCCCGGAATGACGTCGATGGCCGCCGGAATGACGTTGGCTACGGCCGGCGCCGCCTTCGCGCCAGCCGGCGCCTGGGCGAGGAGCCGCAGCCACAGATATTGCGCGACATTGGTGTCCTGATATTCGTCCACCAGAATGAACTTGAAACGGCCCTGGTATTGCCGGAGCACGTCGGGATGCTCGCGGAACAGCCGGATGTTTTCCAGCAGCAAGTCGCCGAAATCGGCGGCGTTGAGGATCTTCAGCCGCTCCTGATAGCTCGCATAGAGCTTGCCGCCCTTGCCGTTGCCGAACACCGCGGCCTCGCCCGGCGGCACTTGCGACGGCGTCAATCCGCGGTTCTTCCAGCCGTCGATCAGGCCGGCGAGCATGCGCGCGGGCCAGCGTTTGTCGTCGATATTCTCGGCCGCCAGAAGCTGCTTGACGAGGCGGATCTGGTCGTCGACATCGAGTACGGTGAAATTGGACTTCAACTGCACGAGTTCGGCGTGGCTCCGCAGGATGCGTCCGCCGATCGAATGGAAGGTGCCGAGCCAAGGCATGCCTTCGACGGCCTGACCGAGCATCTGGCCAAGCCGCAGCTTCATTTCGCGCGCCGCCTTGTTGGTGAAGGTGACCGACAGAATCTCGCCGGGGCGGGCGCGGCCCTGGCTCAGGATATGGGCGATGCGGCAGGTCAGGACGCGGGTTTTGCCGGTGCCGGCGCCGGCCAGTACCAGCACCGGCCCATCCAGGGTCTCCACCGCCTCACGCTGTTCGAGGTTGAGGCCGGCCAGATATTGCGGGGTCGCCGCCGCCCGCGCGCGCGCGGCGATGCCACCGGCCGCAGGCTTGTGGTCGGGAACGCCGCGAGGGGTCAGTCTGTTCGGCTCGGTCATGCGAATCGTATTCCGCCACGATGGCACCGTGCGGCCGTGAAGGGGAGCCTTCATAGCAGGATTGGGGGCATATAGGGCTTCAGGGGCGGATTTGACAGGAGTTATCCCGGGCCGCCAAGCGCCCCGTTTCGGCCTCCGATCCGGATTTGGTTCCCCCGGTCCCCGGCATTTTTCGCGAGGTCTGCGGAGGAAACCTGGCGGAACCTTTGTTCCGAGGCCGGATTGTCTCCACAGCCAATGCGCAATGCCGGTCATTGCGCCGATACCGAAACAGAAGGTTCAAACAGAGGTCCGTGTCATGTTGAGCTGGGTCGTTACATTTTTGGTCGTTGCGCTGATCGCAGGTATTTTGGGCTTCGGCGGCGTCGCCGGCGTGTCCATCGAAATCGCCAAGACGATCTTCTTTATCGCTGTGGTGCTGTTCCTGATCTCGGCCGTGATCGGTCTCGCGCGCGGTCGCACCCGGGTCTGACGCCGCGGCTTGACCGGGCGTTCTATTTCGAGGGCATCGCGATCCTTCGGCCGATGCCCTCGGGCCGGGCGACGGCGGCATGGGCGTTGACCACGGCCCCGACGTGGGCACCGATATCCGGCGGGAACGGCGCGGTTCGACGCGCGGTCATGTCGATATGAATGGTCATGTTCTCCGACGTAGCGGAGAGCCATCCCTCGGTGGCATGGCGCAGCTCTTCAAACGTATGCAGCCGCTTCTCGTCCGCGGCCACCAGCAGGATCGACACCTGCACGGGATCGCCGAGATGAATTTCCCGCAGGTACCGGACGTGGCATTCGGCAGTGAAGGTAGAGCCGTGGCGTTCCTTCATGTAGCCGGGGCCGATCCCGAGCCTGAGCCATAATTCGTCGATGGCGCGGTCGAACATCACATTGTAATAGGCCATGTTAAGATGGCCGTTATAGTCGATCCATTGCGGTTCGATCTGCATCACCGATGCCAGGAACGGCGCGGGCCGCAGCAGCAGATCGTCGGTGGCGGCAGTGTCGGTCATCGTCATCCCTGTTTGTTCGATCCGGTCCCTTGACCCCTTATATATCCTTTGCCACCGTCGCTCTAAATCGGGGAGGTATCGATTTGACGACCACGGCCATCCATCATCTGAAGCGGCCGGAGCCGCGGGCGCTGGCGAGCACGATTGAAGCGCTCGCGGCGCGGTTCGGCAACCGCCTGGTGACCTCGCAGGCGGTGCGCGAACAGCACGGGCATACCACCACCTGGCTCGCATCGCAGCCGCCGGACGCGGTGGTGATGGCGCAGGAGACATCGGATATCCAGGACGTGGTAAGGATCTGCGCCAGGCACGGCGTTCCCGTGATCGCGTTCGGCACCGGCACCTCGCTGGAGGGTCAGGTCAACGCGCCGGCCGGCGGCGTCTGTATCGATCTGCGCGACATGAACCGGGTGCTGGAAGTCCATCCCGAGGATCTCGACTGCGTGATCCAGCCCGGCATCACCCGCAAGACGCTGAACGAGCATCTGCGCGACCAGGGCGTGTTCTTCCCGATCGATCCCGGTGCCGATGCGTCGCTGGGCGGCATGGCCTCGACGCGGGCGTCCGGCACCAATGCGGTGCGCTACGGCACCATGCGCGACAATGTGCTGGCGCTCAAGGTGGTGCGGGGCGATGGCGAGATCATCACCACCGGCACTCGCGCCAAGAAGTCTTCGGCCGGCTACGACCTCACGCATCTGTTCGTCGGCGCCGAAGGCACCCTCGGGATCATCAGCGAACTCACGATCAAGCTGCGCGGCATCCCCGAGACCATCGCCGCCGCGGCCTGTTCGTTCGAAACCGTGCGCGGCGCCTGCCAGGCCACGATCCTGGCGATCCAGACCGGCATTCCGGTGGCGCGGATCGAACTGCTCAACGCCGAACAGGTACGCGCCGTCAACGCCTATTCGAAATTGTCGTTGCCGGAGACGCCGCTCCTGCTGCTGGAATTTCACGGCAGCGACAACGAGGTCGCCGAGCAGTCGAAGAATTTCAGCGAACTTGCCAAGGAATGCGGCGGCGGCGCGTTCACCTGGACCACCCGGCCCGAGGATCGCACCAAGCTATGGCAGGCGCGGCATGATGCCTATTGGGCGGTGAAGAGCCTGCGTCCCGGCGCCGGCGTGGTGGCGACCGATGTCTGCGTGCCGATCTCGCGGCTGGCCGATTGCGTGACTGAAACCGAAGCGGATCTGAAGCGACTCGGTCTGCTTTCGCCGATTGTCGGCCATGTCGGCGACGGCAATTTCCATTGCTCGCTATTGTGCGACGTCGACGACCCTGAGGAGATGGCGCGCGGCGAGGATTTCATGCATCGGTTGGTGGAACGCGCGCAGGCGATGGGCGGCACCTGCACCGGTGAGCACGGCATCGGGCAGGGCAAGCAGAAATACCTCAAGGCCGAACTCGGCGCCGAGGCGATCGACGCCATGCGTGCGCTGAAGCAGGCGCTCGATCCGCAGAATATCTTCAATCCCGGAAAGATCGTGCCGGCGCTGTAGCGAGCTGCGGAATCACCGGTCGGAGCGGTTCAGCTGCTCTGCAGTGTGGCGTGGTCGGTTTCCATCTGCCGGTTGCCGGTGGTCGGATCGGTGATGACGGTGCTGACCGTCGCCTTGCCCTTGCCGGTCAGTTGAATCTGGGAATCGCCGATGCGAAACAGATTCTTGGTGGTGATGAAGACCCGTTGGGTCTGAAGCCCGCCGCTGGCGCTCTGGAACTTGACGTTGGCTCGGTAGCCGCTGACGTTCGAAATCGTGATCGTGAACGGCTGCTTGTTGTAGTCGGTACCGGTCCAGGTGCCTTGCCATTGCGTCGGATCGACCTTGGCGAATCGCGCGCCTGTCGGAATCAGGCTCTGCGACGCACTCGCGTAGCTCGATTGCAGGATGCTCATGATGTCGACCATCGGAATTCTCCATCAGCCCGCCGTCGCAGGTAGCCAGACCACCACTGCCAGAACTCCGTTAATCATTGATTAACCGTCGCCGGACAGTTCGCCGGGCCAGGTCGGCGCCAGCGATATCAAGGAACCAAGCGCCATCCACCGTCGGCCGACCATTTTCCTTGATCGAGTTGCTTCAATCTGATAACTCTGTGCCGTGACGGAGCCGCGCGACCCAACCCTCGATGTGCTGCTCGACCTCGATGGACAGGTTCTCGTGGTTGACCCCGAGGGCGGCCATTGGGTTCGCTTCGTGGGGACGCGGGTGCCGGAATCGCCTTAGAAGCCGCACGGCATCGACTACTCGCTGACGCTGCACCGGCCGGATGGCCAGCGGCTGATCGGCTTCGACAACGCCCATCCGGTGGCGCGGCAGAAGCGCGGCGAGGCGCAGGACCATCGCCACCGGCTGCGGACGATCAAAGCCTACGAGTATCAGGACGCGGCAACCCTGCTTGCCGATTTCTGGGAGACGGTGGACGCGGTGTTGCGCGAGAGAGGAGTGATCCCATGACGACATTGAAGGTGGGCATCGCCAGCTATGAGGACATGAAGGCCCGCACCATGGCGGTGGCGCGCGGCGAGCAGCGCGTCGCGCCAGACGAGCCGAAGGTGTGGTTCACCTCCACCGAGTCCTTCGCCAAAGTTCTCTCGGCGGGCAACCGCGACCTGCTGCGGGTGATTGTGGAGCAAGCGCCCGGCTCGCTCGACGAACTGGCGCGGATCACCGGCAAGGCGAAGTCGAACCTATCGCGCACCTTGAAGACGATGGCGGGCTACGGCCTGGTCCGCCTGGAACGAGGCGAGCGGGGCCGGATCACGCCGAAGGTGACGCATGATCGGGTGGAACTTGACCTGCCGCTCACCTGGTCGCGGAAGGCGAGTTGAGCCACGACCGCTTGCTGCGTCATGGCTTGACGTAAATGCTCATATACGATCCCGCGTAGTCTTCCTTCCAGCCTCTCTTGTCCACGAGAAACCGCCTCAACTGTTCATGCGCCTTCACCCAAAGCACCGCATCGATTTGGTATTTCTCAAGCACCCTGTCCCAGGCGGTCTCATCGATCTCGTCATCGATCAGTCCGAAATAGTCGCGCAGTAAAGTGTCTGGATAGGCGGTGGCTGCCCGGCCATCCACGAACACAGGTACGGCACCGTGAGTGCGGAAAATCAGAATTCCACCGACGTTCCAGTGGTTCAGAAGCCGCGCATGCGAAAAATGCGCTTGAAGATAAAGCGCGTCCTGCTCCGAAAGCATTTGCGGAAGTCCGAGGGCCGGTTCGATTTGCATGAAAGTCAATGGCAGAGCGGACGCTCCAATGAGGCCAGCCGCCAACAGCGTCCTCTGGACGGTGAAATTATTCAGTTTGGGCAGCAGTCGATCGAGGTGAAGAGCCAATGGAACCGTTGAGAATATAAAAAAGAAGGACATGTATCTGAATTGATAAAGTCCCAAAAACAAAAAGAGCCAGGAAAGCAGCCGTGACTCCAGGGGGACAGGATGCGAATCCCGGTAGCGCAGTTCAAGCGCAATAAATGTCAGGATATATATGATCCCGGGAAGGCTCCCGGGCACGGTCAGGTTCCGAAAATAAGACCACCATTCGGTGATGTGCCCTTGCACAAAGTTGCCCAGTGTAGCCGTCAGGCCATCGTAGATATGCCAGCCAAGAGGATTGATAAGGATCGCAATAGAGCAGCCGGCTCCCGCGAAACTGTAGATCCTAAAATTTACCCAATCCCGCCGCAGCAGAGCCGCGGCGCAAAAAATGCCGACAACAAGAAAACCAAGCAAAAAGCCGCCATGCAGATTGGCCCAAAGGACCATGATCAGGGGCAGCAGGAAGCATCGCGTTCTTTTCAAACACTCTGCGTAGAAAATTACGCAAAACAACATGGTGGAAGTGTTTGGCGAAGCGGCGAGATAGATATTTGGGGCCGTCGCAAAAGACGGGTAGAGCAAACACGCGGAGAAGACGGAAATACAAACGGCAATTGTTGAGGCTCCGCTGCTCAGGCAGACGGACGCAAGATATCCGACGATGACTGCGCCACATGCAACTACAAATAATACGAGACCACCAAATTTCGAATATTGAAATAATGCACTGGCGATCACGTCCCACAGCCACGAAAGATTGTACCATTGCCTGTCTCCAAGGGTAAATGACCATGGATCCTGGAAAGGAATATTACCTCGTTCTCTGATTAGGTCTCCGGCGGCCAGGTGCCAGCCCAAATCATAGTGGGCGAGCAGGAGCTCCGCGTTCGAAAGGTAATACACGCATGCGAATGAAATCAGGAAGACATAAATTCCGTACCTCTGGAAGTCAGGTCTGATCGTCTTTGGCCCTCCATCAAACTTGGAGTCGCCCCAAGCCTCCAGCGCGTCCATGAATGAGCCCCCTCGCGATTCGAAGCGAGCCTCCCACGGGCTCTGCGCGTTTTTGGGTCTGCATGGCTAGATGCAGACAATCGCCGCTTCAGCCTAGCTACGGTGATCGATGTAAGGTTGAGTAAAAATCGGTTGGGCAATTCGATTACTGTCCGCGGAAGAATTTTTCTGGTTAACGAATGGCTACGCGGAACTCGCGATCAGCGAATATTGCTCCCCTCATTTCATGAGTACACGCCTAAGCGTGGGCGAGCGTTTTCCCGGCGTCCTGCTGCTTGGACCAGGAGATGTAATAGGCGGTCGAGGTCATGACCGCGATCCCGGTCGCGCTGACGAGCAACTGCATCACGACAGACCCCGAACTCGTCGTCAGGATGAAATGGCCGGCGAAGGAGAGAAAGACGGCGGCGCAGAACACCGCCAGCGACTGTTCGCCGCATTTGACGAGCGGTCTGAAGATCGGCCGGTTCAACCCGCTCCAGTCCTCCGGGACAAACCGGGTGACAAAAAACGCCACGACGATGAAGTGCAGCACGCGATAGGGCGCCAGATTCTCCTTGTCGTTGGGGTTGAAAGCGTCGAACAGCCACGCCGGGAACATGGCTCCAAATTCCGGGAAGCGCCCCGCCATCGTCATCACCAGCGCGAAGGCCAGATAGACGGCCGCGAAATACAGCGCGATCGTGGACTGGTGGGTGGCGCGGAACTGGCTTGCGCCTTCGAGTGCGACGCAGGCGCCGAACACGAACAGCAATTGCCAGCAGAATGGATTGAAATCCCAGTCTCCCTCCGGAAACGAGGCCAGGTTAGTGGCCGTGGTGTAGCCGGAAATGAAGATGAACAGATCGGCGGCGCCGCTGAAGCCGTAATTTCGAGCCGTGATCCAGTTCACGAAGTTGTTGGGGATATGGTCGAGAAAGATGAACCAGTTGGCGAGGCCCAGAAACAGGTTGAGCCGGATATCGCGACCGTTCGCCGTGAGATTCGCGTTGATGTTCATGGACATTGTTTATGCCGTGGATGGTGGCGGCGCCAGCGAGGGCAAGGGGCGGCTTGCGCCCGGCCCGGATTTTGTCTCAGCCGGTTTGTCCAGCCGAATCAGCTCACGGCGGTCGCGTGGCCATTGACCGAGAAATATGGCAGCATGCCGAATCCGAGAAATAGAATAATCGTGAAAAAGATTGTTGGCTCCAGCCTGGAATAAAACCGCGTGCGCATGGACCTGTTTGAAACGCCTCCCCGGACGCGAAGAGCCGCGCTTCGGGGATTTGCAACCGCCGCCGCCTGATGCGGCTGCCCTTCTTCTACGGCTGGATAATGGTCGCCGTGACGTTCGTCACCATGGCGATCGGCGTCAACGCGCGCACTTCGTTTTCGCTGTTCTTTCCGCCGATCGTCGATGAGTTCGGATGGGAACGCGGCGTCACCGCCGGCGCCTTCTCGTTCGGTTTTCTGGTTTCCGGCGCGGTGAGCCCGCTGATCGGCCGCATGATGGATCGCCTTGGTCCGCGCGCCGTGATGGAGCTTGGCGTCGTGCTGATGGCAGGCGGCCTGTTGCTGGCGCCGCTGACGACGCAGCCCTGGCATCTCTACGTGACGATCGGCGCCATGGTCGGCGTCGGCAGCATCTGTCTCGGCTACTCCGGTCAATCGCTGTTCCTGCCCAACTGGTTCAATCGCCGGCGCGGGCTTGCGATGGGGCTTGCCTTTGCCGGCGTCGGCCTCGGTTCGGTGACGCTGCTGCCCTGGGTGCAGCACATGATCGAGCAGACCGGCTGGCGAACCGCCTGCACGGCGATGGGCGTTCTGGTGCTGGTCGTGCTCGCGCCGATCAACCTGTTGCTGCGCAAGCGGCCCGAGGATATCGGGCTGGAGCCGGACGGCGACGCGGCACCGCTGGCATCGGCAAGGCCGGTCTCGAACATCATCGATCCCGATTGGGCCGCGATCGACTGGACCTTGCGGCGCGCGCTGCGCACGGCGCGGTTCTGGTGGCTGGCGGCAGGTTATTTCGGCGGATTGTATATCTGGTACGCGGTGCAGGTTCACCAGACCAAATATCTTCTCGACCTCGGCTTCAGCCCGAGCGTGGCGGTGTGGGCGCTGGGTGCGGTCAGCCTGCTCGGGATTCCCGGTCAGATCCTGCTCGGGCACATCTCGGACCGGCTCGGACGGGAGTGGGTATGGACCGCCAGTTGCGGCGGCTTTGCGATCTGCTTTGCGGCGCTGATCGCGCTGGCGCGGTTTCCGACCTTGCCGCTGGTCTATCTCATGGTGGTGGCGCAAGGCGCGCTCGGCTATGGCCTCACCTCCATCATGGGCGCGGTGGTGGTGGAGATTTTCCAGGGCAAGCATTACGGCAGCATCTTCGGTACCGTGATGCTCGCAGCCCTCGCCGGCGGCGCCGCCGGCCCCTGGTTCACTGGCATTCTGCACGACCTTTCAGGGAGTTATACCATGGCCTTCGCGATCGGCATCGCGGTGAGCGCGATGTCGGCGATCGCGATCTGGTGCGCGGGGCCCGGCCAGATCCGCGCCGTCGCGGGCCAGTTGCACCGGGTCCAGGACCGCGCGATCGGCAGTGGCCAGAAGTAGCAACTTGCGGACTTGCCGATACCGCCGGCTTGTGGGCTTAATCCGCCGCCAAAACCACTCTGACCGCATCGAGGGTGTCATGAATGAGCATGTTCAGACCGCGACGACCGGGCCGCTCTTCAATCCGCTGTCGCCGGACTTCATTCGTGATCCCTATCCGCATTACGAGCGGCTTCGCACCTCCGACCCGATGCATCTGACGCCGCTCGGTGCGTTTGTCGCCAGCCGCCACGCCGAGGCCAGTCTCGTTCTGCGCGACAAGCGCTTCGGCAAGGATTTCGTCGATCGCACCATCCGGCGTTACGGACCGCGGATCATGGAGGAGCCGGTCTTTCGCAGCATGAGCCACTGGATGCTGCAGCAGGATCCGCCCGATCATACCCGGTTGCGCGGTCTCGTCGTGAAGGCCTTCACCGCCCGCCGGGTCGAGGATATGCGTCCACGCATCCAGCAGATTGTCGATGACACGCTCGATGCGATCGTCGGTCGGGGCCACATGGATCTGATCGAGGATTTCGCGTTTCTGCTGCCGGTGACGATCATCTGCGACATGCTCGGGATTCCAGAAGATCACCGCGAGGTCTTCTACAAGAGCTCCCGCGACGGCGGCCGCCTGCTCGATCCGGTGCCGCTGACCCCCGCCGAAATCGAGCAGGGCAATGCCGGCAACCTGATGCATCAGATGTATTTCCAACGGTTGTTCGAGCTGCGCCGGCGCAGCCCGGGCGAGGATCTGACGACGCAACTGGTGCAGGCCGAGGAAGACGGCCTCAAGCTCTCCAACGAGGAGTTGACGGCCAACATCATCCTGCTGTTCGGCGCCGGGCACGAGACCACGGTCAACCTGATCGGCAACGGGCTATTGGCGCTGCACCGCAATCCCGATCAGCTTGCGCTGCTCAAGTCCAACCCGGCGCTCATCACCAACGCCATCGAGGAATTCCTGCGCTACGATTCCTCGGTGCAGATGACCGGCCGGGTGGCGCTGGAAGACATCGACGACCTCGGCGGCAAGAAAATTCCCAAGGGAGAGAGCGTGCTCTGTCTGTTGGGTTCGGCCAATCGCGATCCGGCGGTCTATCCCGACCGGCCGGATCGTCTCGACATCACCCGCCCCAATGTGCGCCCGCTGTCCTTTGGCGGCGGCATCCATTTCTGCCTTGGCGCCCAACTGGCGCGCATCGAGGCCGAAATCGCCATCGCGACGCTGCTGCATCGTCTCCCGGAACTGCGGTTGGACAACGCCGAGAACCCGGAATGGCGCCCGACCTTCGTGCTGCGCGGCCTCAAGGCGCTGCCGGCACGCTGGTGAGGACCGCGGCGTTAACCCAGGTGTGACGTTGCTGTGACTTCGCCATAGTTGCCCTTATATATGGCGGCGTTCCGGCGTTGATATCGGCGCGGCGGGTGGCTCGGGCTCACTGTCGCGACGGCGCATGTTTTACGGAAGATGGGCCGTCCTGCCGTGCGAAGCCGATGCGCCGGCCCATGCTTAGAAGGAGACACCGTGCAGACGACGCTGCTCGGACTGGCGATTGCCCTTATCCTGGCGCTGACCGCCGCGCTGGTCGGACCGTACTTCATCGACTGGAATCAGTTCCGGCCGCAATTCGAGGCCGAAGCAACCCGGGTGATCGGTGCGCCGGTGCGGGTTGACGGCGCGCTCGATGCGCGGTTGCTGCCGACGCCATCGCTGCGGCTTCGCTCGGTGGTGGTCGGCGGCGCCAACGATCTCGGCAAGGTTCGCGCCGACAAGCTCGATGTGGAGTTCAGCCTGGGCGAGCTGATGCGCGGCGAATGGCGCGCCACCGAACTGACCATCAATGGCCTCGCGCTCGATCTCGGACTTGATCCGCGAGGGCTGATCGATTTGCCGGTCGCGGGCGGAAAGTTCAATCTGGGCTCGCTCGCGATCGACCGCCTGAACCTGACCGGCCGCATCGCGCTGCATGACGCCGCAAGCCGCGGGACGCTCGAACTGAACGATATCGTCTTCAGCGGCGACGTGCGTTCGCTGGCCGGCTCGGTGCGGGGCGACGGCAACTTCACGCTGTCCGGCACGCGCTACCCGTTCCGGGTGTCGTCGGGCCAGACACAGGACGGCGGCGGCACCCGCGTTCACCTCAACATCGATCCCGGCGCCAGCGCCTTGGCGATTGATCTCGATGGCGTGCTCAGCTTCGAGGCCCGCGCCCCGCGCTTCGAAGGTGCACTGGTGCTGGCCAGCGCCGCGGAGATCAGCTCGAACGACCCACGCGCCAAGACGTCGCGGACCTCCTGGCGTATGTCAGCCAGGGTCAGGGCCGACCCGGCGGCCGCGCATCTCGAGCAGCTCGAGGCCAGCTACGGCCCTGACGAGACCGCGCTCAAATTGGCTGGCCTCGCGGACATGCGCTTTGGCGCCTCGCCCTTGCTTCATGCGGTGATCTCGGCGCGGCAGTTCGATGCCGACCGGTTCGCCGGCAAGGGCGATGACAAAGCCGCAGAACCGGTTCGATTGTTGCCAGGGTTGCGCGCGCTGCTCGCCGCAATCCCGCAGGCGCCGATTCCGACTCAAATCGAATTCGGCTGCGAGCAGATCATGCTGGGCGGGCGTCCGCTGCAGGCTCTCGCGGCCGATCTGCACGCCGATACGAAGTCCTGGATCGTCGATCGGCTGGATTTTCGTGCACCCGGCGCCACCCATATCACTCTCAGCGGCACCGACATGCAGCCGGGCCCGTCCGGCAGTTTTCGCGGCGCGCTCGATGTCGAATCGTCCGATCCGGATACGCTGGCGGCGTGGCTGCAGGGCCGCGGTGAGGCCAGCTTTCACAGTCAAAAGCCACTGCGGCTGAGTGGCACCGTCAGTGTGGCCGCGGACCGCGTTGCCATCGACGCCATGAAGGCCGAGATCGACGGCGGCTCCGTCGCAGGGCGGGTTGCGCTCGCCAGGCCATCGGCAGACGGCGGCTCGCGGTTCGACGCCGTATTGAAGGCCGACCGCCTTGATCTCGATGCCGCCGCGGCGTTCGTGCGCTCGCTGGCAGGCCCGCAGGCCGACTGGCCCGACGCGGCGGCGATCTCGCTCGATATCGGGCACGCCGGTTCGGCCGGCCAGGATTTGCATCCGTTCGTGGCCAGGCTGGGCTATGGCGCGAAAAAGATCTCGCTCGATCAGCTCAAGATCGGCGACGCCGGCAGCGTCATGGTGGACGGCTCCGGTGATTTCGATCGGGCCAATGCGACCGGAAAGCTGATGCTGAATTCCAGCGCGCCATCGCTTGGCCAGATCACCGGCCTGATTGCGCCGCTCGCGCCGGCGCTGGCGGCGCGGCTCGATGCCATGGGTATGGGTCCGGGCCCCGCACATCTCAAGCTCGCGCTCGATGTCGGCAAGGATTCCACCCATGTCGACCTTGCGAGCGCGCGCGCCGTGGTCGACCTCGACGCGCCGCAGCTCAAGGGCGCCGTCACCGTCACCGCGAAGCCAGCCATCGCCAGCTTGCGCGCGATCGATCTCGATGCGCTGCGGCGCAGCGAAGTCAGCGTTGAATCGAAGGTGTCGTCGGAGCAGGGCGGTGCGTTGCTGGCCCTGCTGGGGCTCAATCACGCCATTGCTGCGGGCCAGGGCCCGGCACAATTCGAGGGATCCGTGAGCGGCAAGTGGCATGCGCCGCTGCGGCTGAAGGTCAAGATGACGGGAGCCGGACTGGACGCCGACGCGCAGGGTACCGCCGAACCGTGGGCGCAGGACGCGACGGCCAGCGTCAATCTGACAATGCGGCGTGCCGATCTGACGCCGCTGTTCGGTCTCAAGCCCGCGGACGCGCTGGCGCGCAATGTCAGCCTGTCGTCACGGGTCGCGCTCGCCGGGGGCAAGCTGACCCTGGACGATCTGGACGGCTCGATCGCGGGTTCGCGGCTGCGCGGGCATATCGTGCTGACGCTCGGCGATGAAAAGAATGTCGAGGGCGAAGTTGGTCTCGACACGCTTGATCTCGCGCCGGCCTTCGCGCTTGCGATCGGCAGTGCCGGGCGCGCCGCGGCCGAGCCGCTCGGTGCGGGCCTGCTGAAAGGCTGGCGCGGCCATATCACATTCCAGGCGTTGCGCGGCTCGCTTCCGGGCGGCGGCGAATTGCGGCCGGTGAGCGGAACGGTCATCAATGACGGCCAGTCGCTGGCCTTCGACGAGATCAAGGGCTTGATCGGGGGTGGAGCGGCGACAGCCCATATCGACGCCAGGCAGACCAACGACGGCCTAGCGCTCAACGCACGCGTGCAGCTGACGGGGGTGGATGGCAAGGCGTTGCACTATCGGCAGCTTAAAATGCCAGCGGGCCGCACCTCGATGCAGATGACGCTGGCGAGCCTCGGCCGCAGCACATCGGCGCTGACCGGGGCGTTGTCCGGAAGCGGCGCCGTGACGCTGGAATCCGCTGCCATCGCCGGGCTCGATCCGCGCGCGTTCGACGCCGCGATCCGCGCCAGCGATGCCGGGCAGGCGACCGACGACACCAGGCTGCGGCAGATCGTCGAGCCGGTGCTGTCGGCCGGTGCATTGACGGTCGCCTCGGCGCAAATTCCCTTCACGATCAGGGATGGCCGGCTTCGGGTGGACGCCACCACGCTCGGTGCCGATGGCGCCCGCGCCATCGTGTCCGGTGGCTACGATATTCCCGCCGACCAGGCCGACATTCGCGCCACCCTCGCGTCAACCAGCGTCGGAGCGGCGGCGAGCCGCCCGGAACTTCAGCTGTTCGCGGCGGGCTCGCCCGACGCGCTCAATCGAACCATCGACGTTGCGGCGCTGTCGTCATGGCTGGCGGTGAGAGCGATCGACCGCGAGACCCGCCGGCTGGATTCGATCGAGCGCGGCGAACGGCCGCCGGCGGCCACGCCGGCATCGATTCCGCCGCCATCGGCGCCGATTCCCGGCGCGGTCCCAACCGATCCATCGCTTCCCGATGCGCTGAATCCGGGCCATGACCCGCGCCGGCCGCTGTTGAAACCCAAGACAAGCCTCCCGCGTCCGCCGGCCGTACCCTCGACACCCAGCCCGCCCGTGGTCAGCCAGCAGGTCGCGCCGCTACCGCCGCCGATCGAAGTCCGGCCGGCACCCAATGTGGTGCGACAGCCCAGGCTGCGGGCGCCCCTGGTGCTGACGCCGCCGGTCGCCAACCCACCACGGCCGTCATTCTAGACCATTTTCCAGCACCGCGGCTTCATCCTTCGAGACGCGCGCAAGCGCGCTCGGTCTTCGACCCTCATGGTGAGGAGCGTGGCGACGCCATGCGTCTCGAACCACGAGGCCCCCTGGATGCGCGGTCATGAGTTGGCGGCTTGGGCTCGTCCGCCAAGCCGGTCATGGGCGCGAACCAAATCAGGTTGGGGGCGTTGGGTCTCCGCGAATCCCGGCGAGCGGAGCCTTAAGCTGAACCGACCATCGAACGCATTGGGCTCCAGAGGCATCTCGCCGCTGCTCGCGCTCAATTTCTTCATGGCCGACATGCAGGCGGGCATCGGTCCGTTCCTGGGTGTGTTCCTGCTCGGGCATGGCTGGGAAAGTGGGCTGATCGGCACCGTGATGACCCTTGGCGGCATCACGGGAATGCTGATGACCACGCCTGCGGGCGCGCTGATCGATGCGACCCGGCACAAAAAGCTTTACGTCATCATCCCCGGTATTTGCACGGTCGTCGCCTCCGGCATCGTTTTGCTTTCACAAAACTTTTGGCTGGTGACGCTGTCCCAGGTTGCCACCGCGATCGCTGGCGCAGCGATCGGCCCGGCCGTGACCGGCATGACGCTCGGCATCGTTCGCCAGGCCGGCTTCAATCGGCAGAACGGCCATAATCAGGCGCTCAACCATGCCGGCAACATGGTTGGCGCCGGATTGTCGGGCCTGCTCGGATGGAGGTTCGGATTCACCGCCGTGCTGGGGCTCGCCGCCGCCTTTGGCATCCTGTCGATCGTCTCGGTCCTGATGATCCCGAGCGCCGCGATCGACGACGATGAGGCGCGCGGGCTCAACCGGACCGAGGATAAGATTGGCCAGGTCGGCGGCTTCACCGTGCTGCTGGAAAGCCGGCCGCTTCTGATCCTGGCCGCGGCGCTGGCCTGCTTTCATCTCGGCAATGGCGCCATGCTTCCACTCTACGGGCTCGCGGTCGTCTCGGCCAAACAGGCCGACCCGGCCGGATTTGTCGCGATCACCATCGTTGTGGCCCAAGGCGTCATGATTCTGGTATCGCTGATCGCGACGCGCTTCGCCGAGAAGGAGGGGTACTGGCTGGTGCTGCTGATTTCGTTCATCGCGCTGCCAATCCGCGGCGTCGTCGCCGCCTGCGTGATGAACAATTGGGGCGTCTATCCGGTGCAGATCCTTGACGGTGTGGGAGCTGGATTGCAAAGCGTCGCGGTGCCCGGCCTTGTTGCGCGGATCCTCGATCGCAGTGGTCGCGTCAATGTCGGGCAGGGCGCGGTAATGACCGTCCAGGGCCTCGGCGCCTCGCTCAGTCCCGCGCTCGGTGGCTGGATCGCACAGGAGATCGGTTACAGCGCCATGTTTCTTATTCTCGGCAGTTTTGCACTCGGCTCGATCGCATTGTGGCTAGGCTTCGCCTCGGTTCTAAAGCCGGCCTGTGCCCGCCGGCCCGGGGAGAAACATCGTCCGGCGGCAACCGCACTGGCGGGCGCGCAGTGATCTCGGCGATCGACGCCGCCACCTGGGCAATCGCAATCCTCGCGACCCTGGGCGTGATTGTCCGGCCGTGGAATTTGCCCGAGTTCATCTGGGCGGTCGCCGGCGCTGCGTTGCTGGTGTTGCTCCATCTGTTGCCCTGGCCGGACGCGCTCGCGGCCGCCGGCAAGGGTATCGACGTCTACTTCTTCCTGATCGGCATGATGCTGCTGGCCGAAGTGGCGCGGAAGGAGGGGCTGTTCGACTGGCTCGCCGCGCAGGCGGTGCGGCATTCGCATGGCGAGGCGAAACGGCTGTTTCTGATCGTCTATGTCGTCGGCACCATGGTTACGGTTCTGCTGTCGAACGATGCCACCGCCGTGGTGCTGACGCCGGCGGTCTATGCCGCGACCCGCGCCGCCAAGGTCGAGCCGTTACCCCATCTGTTCGTTTGCGCCTTCATCGCCAACGCGGCGAGCTTCGTGCTGCCGATCTCCAATCCGGCCAACCTCGTCGTGTTCGGAAAAGACATGCCGCCGCTCGCGGTGTGGCTGCGCCTGTTCGCGCTGCCTTCGGTAGTCGCGATCGTCGTCACCTATCTCGCCTTGCGGCTGACGCAACGTCGCGCCCTCGATGCGCCGGTCGCCGAGATCGGGGAGATTTCTCCGCTGACGTTCGCGGGCAAACTCGCGGCATGGGGAATCGTGATGACGGCGATTGTGCTGCTGACGGCATCCGCGCTCGGCTCGGCTCTCGGATTGCCGACTTTCGTGGCCGGTGCGGCGGTGACGATGCTGGTGCTCTTGCTGGGACGGCAATCGCCATGGCCGGTCCTGCGGGACATTTCCTGGTCGGTGCTGCCGTTGGTGGCGGGCCTGTTCATCCTGGTCGAAGGTCTGAACCGGACCGGCGTGCTGCCGGCGCTCGCGGGGATCCTGAAACGGGCCGCGGCGGCCTCACCGCAGATCACGGCCTGGATAGCCGGCGTCGTCGCCGCCATTGCATCGAACCTCGTCAACAATCTGCCGGTCGGGCTGATTGCGGCGACCATCCGTCAGACGGCGCAGGTGCCGGCCGAGGTCACCGGGGCGATCCTGATCGGCGTCGATCTCGGTCCGAACCTGTCGGTGACGGGATCGCTCGCCACCATTCTCTGGCTGATCGCGCTGCGGCGCGAGGGCGAACATGTCGGTGCGCTGCGGTTTCTCCGGCTGGGCCTGGTGGTGATGCCGCCCGCTCTGGTGCTTTCGCTGCTGGCCTTGTCCGCGATGTCGCGATGAATGCTGCTGGCAGCGGCCTTACCCGGCACCGAGGGCGTAGGCGATGTTATAGGTCGCGAGACTTGCGGCATAGGCGAGCGCGAGCATGTAGGCGAAAGTGATCGCCATCCATTTCCAGCTTCCGGTTTCGCGACGAATGACAGCCAGCGTGGAAGCGCATTGCGGGGCGAAGATATACCAGGCCAGCAGCGACAGTGCCGTGGCCAGGCTCCATTTGGTGGTCAGCATCTGTCCGATCTGGTCCGCCGCTTCCTTGCCGCCCTCGATGGCATAGACGGTGCCGAGCGCGGCGACCGCGACTTCCCGCGCCGCCATGCCCGGGATCAATGCCACGGCGATCTGCCAGTTGAATCCGATCGGCGCGAGCAGAGGCACCAGCGCCTTGCCGATCATGGCGGCGAAGCTGTAGTCGATCGGGGGGTCGGTTGCTCCGACCGGCGGCAGCGGAAACGACGCCAGAAACCAGATCAGCACCATCATCGAGAAGATCGTGGTGCCGGCCCGCTGCAGGAACATCTTCGCCCGGGTATAGACGCCGATGGCGACGCTGCCGGCGCGCGGCATCTTGTAGTCCGGCAACTCCAGCATGAAGGGTGCCGGCGCGTAGTCACGCAGCATGAAGAACTTGATGACGAAGGACACCCCCAAAGCGCTGGCGATGCCCGCCGCGTAGAGCCCGAACATCACCAGTCCCTGCAGATTGACCCAGCCCCAGATCAGCCGGGCGGGGATGAAGGCGGAGATGATCAGCGTGTAGACCGGGATGCGCGCCGAGCAGGTCATCAGCGGTGCGATCAGGATGGTGGTCAGGCGGTCGCGGCGATTGTCGATCACCCGCGTCGCCATGATGCCGGGAATCGCGCAAGCGAAACTCGAGAGCAGCGGAATGAAGGCGCGGCCGTGCAGGCCCGCGCCGCCCATGATGCGGTCCATCAGGAATGCCGCGCGCGCCATGTAGCCGAAATCTTCCAATAGCAGGATGAAGAGGAAGATGATGATGATCTGCGGCAGGAACACGATGACGCTGCCGACCCCTGAAATAACGCCGTTTTGCAGGAAGCTTTGCAGCAAGCCTGCCGGCAGCGTGTCGTGGACCAGTTGACCCAGCGCGGTAAAACCGGACGACAGAAGATTCATAACCGGCTGCGCCCATGCAAACACCGCCTGGAACATCACGAACAGGATCAACGCCAGGATCGCCAGCCCCGCCACCGGATGCAACACCACGGCATCGATCCGGGCCGTCCAGGTGTCGGGCTTGGCCGGCAGGCCGATGGTCGCCGCGATGATGCGGTCGGCCTCGCGCTGGGTAGCGCGCAATTCGGCGATCGTCAGCGGCTGCCAGCGATTTTGCTGCACCGGAATCGGTACCTGCGCCGCAATCTCGTCGGTTCGCCGCAACAACTCGGCGGTGCCGCCCTTGCGCACGGCAATGGAGGTGACGACCGGCACGCCGAGCGCTTCGGACAGCCGCGCCACGTCCACGGTGACACCGCGACGGGTGGCAATGTCAAACATGTTGAGCACCAGCATCAGCGGCCGGCCGGTGCGTTTGAGTTCAAGCACGAGACGGATGGTCAGTCGCAAATTGGTGGAGTCGGCGACGCAAAGCACGAGGTCCGGCACCGCTTCGCCGGAGGTGCGCCCGAGCACCACGTCGCGCGTGATCTCTTCGTCCGGGCTGCGACCGCGCAGCGAATAGGTGCCGGGCAAATCGAGCAGTGAAACCTGACGCCCCAGCGGCGTGACGAAGCCGCCTTGCTTGCGCTCCACGGTCACGCCCGGATAGTTCGCTACTTTCTGGCGGCTGCCGGTCAGCGCATTGAACAGCGAGGTCTTGCCGCTGTTTGGCGTGCCCACCAGGGCGAGGTGCATCAACGGGGCTTCCATCGCGCTGTACCGCCCGTCAGGCAACAATCACGGCCATCGCCTCGCGCCGGCGGACAGCGATTGTGACGTTCTCGACCCGGACCGCGATCGGATCACGCCCGATGACGCCCTCATGCAGCACCTCGACCCTCGCACCCTCGACGAAGCCGAGCTCGATCAACCGGCTTTCGAGTTCATGGGCCGACAAGGCCGAGCCTGCATCGGCGGCGGCGATGCGCTGGATGACGCCGCGATATCCGCGCGCTGCCGATCCCAGCGGCAGTTGCGGGCGCGCGTCGTTTCGTTGCTGGCTGGTCATGGCCTGTCTTTCCAATGGCGGATCGATAGGTCAAGCGCAGCGAGCGCAATACGGCTTTACCTTAGAGCGATTGTAAACAGACGGCGTGTCCGGCGAGGAGCAACTAGTCCTTTTTCCAGCACCGCGGCTTCATCCTTCGAGACGCGCGCAAGCGCGCTCCGCAAGATGAGGTCTTCGACCCTCATGGTGAGGAGCGCTCCTTCGCGCGTCTCGAACCACGAGGCCTCGGGAGAGGCAACAGCGATTCGAGCCAGCCGGAAAATGCTCTAGTCCTGCGGTTTTGCATCCGGCGCGGCGGACAGGGCGCGGGTCCGAAAATAGTCGAGAACAAAAAGCCTGATGGCGGAAGAAAGATTGCCTTGCTGGCGGCTGCCGTCGATTTCGCCGACCAGTTCCGAAAGCGTCATGTCGCGGAGCCCGGAGATCTCCTTCATGCCGTTCCAGAATGCCTCTTCGAGGCTGACGCTGGTCTTGTGACCGGCGACCACGATCGAGCGCTTCACCACCGGCGACTTCATGACGCGTCCTCGCCGTCGATCCGGTGCTGATCCAGCAATTCCTTGTCGCGGCTGGCGCGCCGTTCATCGAGACCGCGTTCGGATTTGGTCCGGCCGTAGCGCACCCGATTGGTTTCAGCCTGTTGCTGCGACTGCTGGCGCTCGGTACGCTTCTTGAATCGTCTCAGGTTGACGACATCCCCCATGCCTGTCCCCGTCATCCGGCAAATTGGGAGCATGCGACATTTTCACGGAGGCGTGATGGGTCGCGCTGGGTCGGCTCGATCGTCATTCAGAAGTCCTCGTAGTAGCCCTCTGATAGCACCAAAAACGCGTTCCGCCCCGCGAAAGTCAGATTTCTTGTGCTCTAGCATGCGCCCGCGCAAATGCGATAGCGGATCGATGTTATTCTTTAGCTGTTATGAGGCATAACTATATCTGCGCTCGTAATTTCACGGGCTCGCGGCGTGGCGATCAGCCGGGATGGGTCATCTTGTCCGGCTGCACCAGCCGATCGAATTCCGCCGGCGATACCAGGCCGAGCCGGGTGGCCTCTTCTTTCAGCGTCGTGCCACGGGCGTGCGCGGACTTTGCGACCTTTGCCGCATTGTCGTAGCCGATTTTGGGCGCCAGCGCCGTCACCAGCATCAGCGAACGTTCCATCAGCTCCCGGATTCGCTTCTCGTCGGCGCGAATGCCCTCGACGCAATGCTCGGTGAATGAACGCGTGACGTCAGCCAGCAATTGTATGGAATGCATCATACAATATGCCAGAACCGGTTTGTAGACGTTCAGCTCAAAATGGCCCTGGCTGCCGGCGACGGTGATGGCGGTGTGGTTGCCGAACACCTGGCAGCAGACCATGGTCATGGCCTCGCACTGCGTCGGGTTGACCTTGCCCGGCATGATCGAGGACCCCGGCTCGTTTTCCGGCAGGATCAGTTCGCCGAGGCCGGAACGCGGGCCCGAGCCGAGGAAGCGGATGTCGTTCGCAATCTTGAACAGGCCGGTCGCCACCGAATTGATCGCGCCGTGGACGAAGACGTATGCATCGTTGGACGCGAGCGCCTCGAACTTGTTGGCGGCGCTGGTGAAAGGCAGTTTTGTAATTCGGGCGACGTGCCGGGCAAACATCCGGGCGAATTTCGGCTTCGAGTTGAGGCCGGTACCAACCGCGGTGCCACCCTGCGCCAGCGGATACAGATCCCTGACCGCCGCGCGCAGCCGGGCGATGCCGCTTTCGACCTGCGCGGCATAGCCGGAAAACTCCTGGCCAAGCGTCAGCGGGGTCGCATCCTGGGTGTGGGTCCGGCCGATCTTGACGATCCGGGCGAACGCCTTTTCCTTTTTGCGAAGCGCGCGATGAAGTTCGTCGAGCGCGGGAAGCAGATCGGCCAGGATCCACATCGCCGCCGCGATGTGCATCGCGGTCGGAAACGAATCGTTCGACGACTGGCTCAAATTGACGTGATCGTTCGGATGCACCGGCTGCTTGGTGCCGAGCTTGCCGCCCAGCATTTCGTTGGCGCGATTGGCGATCACCTCGTTGAGGTTCATGTTGGTTTGCGTGCCGGACCCGGTCTGCCAGACCACTAGCGGAAAATGCCCGTCGAGCTTGCCGTCGATCACCTCGCGCGCGGCGCGGATAATGGCGCCGGCGCGGCGCCGGTCGAGCAGCCCGAGTTCGCGATTGGTTTCGGCGGCGGCCAGCTTGACCATGCCGAGCGCGCGAACGATCGGCATCGGCATCCGGTCGTCGCCGATGCGGAAATTCCGCCGCGACCGTTCGGTCTGCGCGCCCCAGTAACGGTCGGCGGCAACGTCGATCGGGCCGAAGCTGTCGGTCTCGGAGCGGGTGGAACCGGAGCGCGAGGATGGGGTCGATCGAGCCATGAGTCGGGTCCGTTATAGCGTTTTCGAGCGAAGTGGGCACCGGTTCGCGTGAAGAAAACGCGTCAAAACGAGAAAGGCGGGCGGCGTTTCGGCAGGGCGGCGTCGATCACTTCTTGCGGAAGCGATCCAGCCGCACGACCTCGGCGCCCTCGTTCGGCTTGGCCGGCTCTGGCGGGTTCTCGGTGGCCGGCTCGGCGAGGTTCAGCGCGGGGACGGCGGCGGGCGCCGGCGCTGCGGGCAGATTTGCCGCCGGGCTTTCGGCCGCGGTGTCGGAGATCTCGAACTGCAATCCGAATTGCACCGAGGGGTCGAAGAAGCTCTTGATGGAATTGAACGGAACCACCAGCCGCTCGGGAACGCCGCCGAACGACAGGCCAACCTCAAAACGATCCTCGGTCACCGTGAGGTCCCAGAACTGGTGCTGGAGAATGATGGTCATTTCTTCCGGATATTGCGCGAGCAGCCGCGCCGACAGCTTGACGCCGTCGGCGGTCGACAGAAACGTGATGAAGAAATGATGCTCTCCGGGCAGGCCGTGTTCGGCAGCGTCGGTCAGGACGCGGCGCAACACTCCGCGCAACGCGTCGCGCGCCAGCACATCGTATCGGATATGATCGGTCGCCATGGGTCATCCTGTCGCGTTTGGACGCTGCCGGCGGATCGGCGGCGGTGTTCATGGCCCGACTCGCGCCATCGGCACATGGTACCCCGGCGGCGGCCCGTGGTCAGCAGGCATCCCGCTGCTGGTCGAAATTCCGGCAAAAGGCGCGCGGTGGGCCAAAATGAAGTGGAGGCTTCTGTTGCCAGGTGCCTCCGAACCCCGCCTAGCGGAGCTTAACCCACTAGGACTTCAGACTTGGTCTTTCAAACTGCGTTACGCAGCCTGAGCAACCGGAGCATAGTTGTCGTTTGCAACTATTGCATAGCCCGATAACGGCGGAACCATACCGAGAAAAAACACGCCCTTTACGCCCTCGTCGATCCTGTTTCGCCCCCGCCGAAGCCCGCGCCGATGCTGCGGACTTGGGTGGAGGCGCCGGGTGCTGCCCCCGGGTCCGAATGGTTTATTGCGACGGCAATTTATTTCCATAGCCGGCGAACCGGCAGCCTCAATATAGGGTGCAAGTGTTGAGAAATACAGGGCCTTGCCTGGGCTTCCCGGCCTGGAACGTCCTCTCCCCAATGCGCCGGTGGAATACCCGGATTATCGGTTGGCCTCGCCCGGCCGCCGTTCTAAGTGTTGGCGATGCCTTCGGATTCGCCGCCGGCCGCCATTGCGGCGCCGGAAAGCCTGAGCTCGACGCCCCCCAGCCTGATCGTGCTGTTTGTCGCGTTCGCCAAGATGTCGCTGGCGGGTTTCGGCGGTGTGCTGGTGTTTGCGCGGCGCGCCATCGTCGACCACCACCGCTGGATGAGCGCGGACGAGTTCAACGAGACCTTCGCGCTGTGCCATTTCCTGCCAGGCCCGAACATCGTCAACCTGTCGGTGGTGTTCGGCTCGCGCTTTCGCGGCATTGCCGGCGGCGTCGCGGCCTTTGCCGGGCTGGTCGGCCCGCCCGTCGTGATCGTGACTATCCTGGCGGCGCTCTATGCGCGCTTTGGCGAGGTCGATGCGCTGCGACGCATTCTGGCCGGGGTGTCCTGCGCCGCGGTCGGCCTTTTGATCGCCGTGGTCTTCCGCATGATGATGCCGCTGATCAGGCGACGCGACCTCGTCGGGCTGGCGGTGCTGGCCGCGGTGTTTGTGGCTATCGGCGTGGTACGACTGCCGCTGGCCGCCGTGCTGCTGGCGGCGATCCCGCTCAGCATGGCCATCGCCTTGGCGATGCGGCGGCGGGTTGCGGCATGAATTCGGACGGCAATCCGATCTGGACATTGGCCTGGACGTTCGGGCTGATGTCGCTGTTTGCGGTGGGCGGCGCGAACTCCGCCATTCCGGAAATGCACCGGGTCGCGGTCGATGTTCATCACTGGCTGAGCGACCCGCAATTTGCCGACGTGTTCGCGATCTCGCAGCTGTCGCCGGGGCCGAACGTGCTGATCGTCACCCTGATCGGCTACGCTGTCGCCGGCGTCGCCGGCGCACTGGTGGCGACGCTTTCGATGTGCGTCCCGACCGCAATCCTCGCTTATGGCGTCAGCCGCGTTCTGACGCGGTCAAGCCATTCGCGCTGGCCCGCGATCATCCAGGCCGCGCTGGTTCCGCTGTCGATCGGCTTGATGGGCGCAAGCGGCCTGGTGTTGGCGCTGACCTCGGATCGGACCTGGACGGCTGGGCTGGTTACCGCCGCCGCGGCCGTGGTGGCCTTTGCGACCCGGCTCAACCCGCTCTGGCTGCTTGTGGCCGGCGGCCTGCTCGGATTTGCCGGGCTGATCGGATGACGGAAATCCCGCTTCGGCCCTTGCCGTTCGCCGGCCGGATGCTCATTTTTCGGGGTATAATCGGGTCCTCGGCCGAATCGACGCTGCCGGGTGGCGGCTGCGGCGGCTACAATTCACGGCCTCAAAACTCAACCAGCATCCGCGACACCTCGCCATGAATCAATATCACGACCTGCTCGAACGGATCCTGTCAGACGGCGCAGAGAAGCACGACCGCACCGGCACCGGCACGCTGTCGATCTTCGGCCACCAGATGCGCTTCAACCTCGCCGCCGGCTTCCCGATGCTGACCACGAAGCGGCTGCCGCTGAAGGCGATCGTGCACGAGCTGCTGTGGTTCCTCAAGGGCGACACCAACGTCAAATATCTCAGGGACAACGGCGTGACGATCTGGGACGAATGGGCTGATGCCAATGGCGACCTCGGTCCGGTCTACGGATCGCAGTGGCGGTCATGGCCGGCGCCCGACGGCCGCAGCATCGACCAGATCTCCCACGTCGTCGACATGATCCGGCGCAATCCGGATTCGCGGCGCCTGATCGTCAGCGCCTGGAATCCGGCCGATGTCGACAGGATGGCGCTGCCGCCCTGTCACTGCCTGTTTCAGTTCTATGTCGCGGGCGGCAAATTGTCGTGCCAGCTCTATCAGCGGTCGGCCGACGTTTTTCTCGGCGTGCCCTTCAACATCGCTTCCTATGCGCTGCTGACCATGATGGTCGCGCAGGTAACAGACCTTAAGCTCGGCGACTTCGTTCACAGCCTCGGCGATGCGCACCTTTATTCGAACCATCTCGATCAGGCCCGGCTGCAACTGACGCGTCCGACGCGGCGGCTGCCGGTGATGAAGATCAATCCCGAGGTGAAGGATATCTTCGGCTTCCGCTACGAAGACTTCGTGCTCGAAGGCTACGACCCGCACCCGCGCATCAAGGCCGAGGTCGCGGTGTAGATCATGGTTGCACTACCGAGAGCTACGCTTCAGCGTCTTGCCACCGCCAAGGTCGAAGACGCCCGGCTCTTGTTCGAGAGCCAGCGTTATTCAAATTCATACTATCTGTACGGCTATGGAATCGAACTTGGCCTCAAGGCTTGCATTGCCCGCCAAATGGTCGCGGAAACGATTCCCGATAAGGCTGTTTTGCGAGGTTTTATGGACCACGAGATAGGAAAACTAGTGGGTTTGGCCGGCTTGTCCGAACTGCTCAAAACGGAGCGGGATAATCCCGAGTTTGATATCCGTTGGTCGATCGTGAGCGAATGGTCGGTCGACGCGCGCTATGATATGGTCGATGTCGTTACCGCGGCTGCGATGCGAGATGCTATAGAGAGTCCGCAATACGGAGTTATGAGATGGCTGCGGCAATTCTGGTAGATGCTGACGTCGAGATGGGACGCGAGCTCCTGCGGATACTCGACGAGGCTAAATTTCCGGTGACGGCCGCGGCGTGGATTTTCTTCCCCGACATTGAAGAGTGGCGGTTGGTCATTCGAACGCCGAAGGCCGAGAAAAATCTCCAGCAAGCCTTGCTCGAGCTTGCCGTTTCCCTGGACCGACGAGGGGATTTGCGAAGGCGGCTCGACTTGTCACGGGTCAAGCTTGTTCCACCGCAGGATAAGATGCTTGCCGCCATGGGCAGAGTGGTCAAAGTCGAAGGTACGTCCAGTATCCGCTTTAGTCGCAATGTGGTTGATGGCGTGCTTATCGACGATGCTTTGATATATCGGCTAGCTGCGTAATACGGGCCCGGTGAAACGTGCCATTGAAATCGTCCTCATCGTCGCCGTCGCCGACAATGGCGTGATCGGCGCCGCGGGCGCGATTCCGTGGCGGTTGAAATCCGACATCCAGCGTTTCAAGGCGTTGACGATCGGCAAGCCTGTCGTGATGGGCCGCAAGACCTTCCTGTCGCTGCGCCGGCCGCTGCCCGGACGCACCAACATCGTCGTGACGCGCGACGCCGGGTTTCGCTGGCCGGGCGCGGTCGTGACGACGTCGCTCGCGAATGCGCGCGCGGTCGCCACCGGCGATGCGCTGCGGCGTTTGGCCACGGAAATCGTCGTCATCGGCGGCGCGGAAATCTACGCGCAATGGATCGGCATCGCCGACCGGCTGGAGATCACCGAAGTTCACGCGCGGCCGGAGGGCGACACCCGTCTTGCCGCGATCGCGTCGGCGGACTGGAAGGAGGTCGCACGTGTGCGCAATCCGTCCGGTCCGGACGACAGCGCGGACTTTTCCTATGTGACTTATAAGCGGCGAAGGCCGCATTAACCGCATTAGACGATGTTTACATTGACAATTACGGCATCAGGCTTAGCTGCATCGAGCCACAAGCCGCGTTGTAAGCGCCACAGCCGTCCCCTATAAAGCCTGCAGATCGTGCGAGGCGGGGCGCTCTGGGCTCCTGAACGCCCGCGGAGGAGATTGTCGATGCCGTGGAAGAATCAAGGCGGAGGCCCATGGGGCTCGGGTCCGAAGGGCCCCTGGGGCTCCGGGCCGCAACCCGTTGGGCCGAGGCCGCCCGATCTTGAGGATCTTCTGCGCCGCGGTCAGGACCGACTGCAGCAATTGCTGCCGGGCGGCCATTTGAGCGGCATCGGTGTCGCGCTGCTGCTGCTCGGCGTGCTGGCGATCTGGGCGCTGTCGGGCTTCTATCGCGTTCAGTCCGAGGAGCAGGGCATTGTGCTGCGTTTCGGCAAGTATGTCTCCCACGCCGATCCCGGGTTGAACTACCATCTGCCGTATCCGATCGAGACCGTGCTGCTGCCGAAGGTGCTTCGGGTGTCGACGCTCAGCATCGGCATGACGCTGATCGACGATCCGGCGCGCCGCGGCAGAACCATGCGCGACGTGCCGGAAGAAAGCCTGATGCTCACCGGCGACGAAAACATCGTCGATGTCGATTTCACCGTGCTGTGGCGCATCAAGCCGAAAGGCGCGCCCGACTATCTGTTCAACATCCAGAATCCCGAAGGCACCGTGAAGGCGGTCGCCGAAAGCGCGATGCGCGAAGTGATCGGCCGCTCCAACATCCAGCCGATCCTGACCGGCGCCCGCACCTCCACCGAGCTTGCGGTGCAGGAACTGATGCAGAAGACGCTCGACAGCTACGGCTCCGGTATCCTGGTGCAGCAGGTGCAGATGCAGAAGGTCGATCCGCCGGCGCAGGTGATCGATTCGTTCCGCGACGTGCAGGCGGCGCGCGCCGATCTCGAACGGCTGCAGAACGAGGCCCAGACCTACGCCAACCGGGTCGTTCCCGATGCGCGCGGCCGCGCCGCGCAGATCCTGCAGACGGCGGAAGGCTACAAGCAGCAGGCGGTCGCCGAGGCCAAGGGGCAGAGCGCGCGCTTCCTCAAGGTCTACGACGAATACAAGAAAGCGCCGGGTGTCACGCGGCAGCGCATCTATCTTGAGACCATGGAGCACATCCTCGGCGGGTCCGAGAAGCTGATCTATGACGGTGGCAATTCGGCGTCCTCGCAGGGCGTCGTGCCGTATTTGCCATTGAGCGAGCTGACGCCGCGGCGTTCGACCGCGACCACCACCACCACCACCAGCAGCCAGCCGCAACAGCAGACGGGAGCTACCCGATGAGGTCCCCCGTTACTGGCATCGTCGCGCTGCTTGTCTTGTTTGTTGCCATCATCGTCGCCTACAGCTCGGTGTTTACGGTCGATCAGACTGAACAGGCGCTGGTGGTGCGGCTTGGCGAGCCGGTCAGTGTCGTCACCGACCCTGGCCTGCACTTCAAGGCGCCGTTCATCGATACCGTGATCCTGGTCGACAAGCGCATCCTCGATCTTGAAAATCCATCGCAGGAAGTGATCGCGTCAGACCAGAAGCGGCTGGTGGTCGACGCCTTCGCGCGCTATCGCATCAAGGATGCGCTGCGCTTCTATCAGAGCATCGGCACGATCCAGGCCGCCAATGTCCAGTTGACGACGCTGTTGAACGCCTCGCTGCGCCGCGTGCTCGGCGAGGTCACCTTCATCCAGGTGGTGCGCGACGAGCGCGAAGCCCTGATGGGGCGGATCCGCGACCAGCTCGACAAGGAAGCCGGCGCCTACGGCATCCAGGTCGTGGACGTGCGGATCAGGCGTGCCGACCTGCCGGAGCAGAACAGCCAGGCGGTCTACCAGCGCATGCAAACCGAGCGGCAGCGCGAAGCCGCCGAGTTCCGCGCCCAGGGCGGCCAGAAGGCGCAGGAGATCAGGTCCAATGCCGACCGGGAAGCCACCGTCATCGTTGCCGAGGCCAATTCGACCGCCGAGAAGGTGCGCGGCGAGGGCGACGGCGAGCGCAACCGGCTGTTCGCCGCAGCCTACAGCGAGGATCCCGACTTCTTCGCGTTCTACCGCTCGATGACGGCGTATGAGAACGGCCTGAAGAGCAACGATACCCGCTTCCTGCTGCGGCCGGATTCCGATTTCTTCAAGTTCTTCAACAATGCATCCGGCAAGCCGCCCGCGGCGGCCGCGGGTCCGGCAGCGACGGCCGCCGCGCCGCCGGCGCCGGCAGCACCAAAACCCTAAAAGCCGCACCGGGCGCGGCGCGAACCTTCGCTGCGCGCCCGTACCGACGGCAATAACAACACCTGGGAGGTTCCAGTCCGATGAGGTCCATAGCGTTCGCCGACCTCCTCATCGGTGTGGGTGTTCTGTTTGTACTTGAAGGCCTGATGTTCGCGGCAAGCCCGGCCTGGATGCGGCGGGCGATGAAAAGCGCGCTGGCGACGCCGGACAATATCCTGCGCGGCGTCGGCATCGGATCGGCGGTCGCCGGCCTGATCCTGATCTGGATCGTCCGGCACTAGGCTGCCCGGACCGGGGCTGTGGCCTCGTGGTTCGAGACGCCGCGCCGACGCGCGGCTCCTCACCATGAGGGTCTGGCAGACCTCGTCCATGAGGAGCGGCCACTCGGCCGCGTCTCGAAGGATGAAGCCACGGTACTGGAGACTCGGGTGTCAACGCCATCGTGAGCGGCGACGTCGGTTTTTCGCCGTATTTGGCGCGCGGCTATGGCGCAGAAATTGCAGCCGGATGCTTGCGCCGGAGCCCGGTTCGGGCGCACTCTGGATTGAAATCCCGCTCCGTTTTCTTGAGGAAAGAGACCGAACATGACCGGTGCGATCCCCGCAATCAGCCGCCTGCGCCCCTTTGTGGCCGCGATCTGCCTCGGCGCCGCCTACGCCTTCGTTTCCGCGCCGGCGCTGGCGCGAGGCCCCGACGGCATCGCCGATGTCGCGGAAAAGGTGATCGACGCCGTGGTCAATATCTCGACATCGCAGACCGTCGAAACCGGGGAGAGCGGCGGCGGCGAGCACCGCGGCGCGATGCCGAAGCTGCCGCCGGGTTCGCCGTTTCAGGAATTCTTCGACGACTTCAAGAATCGCGGCGGTCCGGGTTCCCGGGGCGGCGAGATGATACAGCCGCACAAGACCACCTCGCTCGGTTCCGGCTTCATCGTCGATCCCTCCGGCATTGTCGTGACCAACAATCACGTCATCGCGGATGCCGACGAAATCAACATCATCATGAACGACGGCAGCAAGTTCAAAGCCGAGATCGTCGGCGTCGACAAGAAGACCGACCTTGCGGTCTTGAAATTCAAGCCGACCAAGCCGCTGGTCGCGGTCAAGTTCGGCGATTCCGACAAGCTGCGGCTCGGTGAATGGGTGATTGCGATCGGCAATCCCTTCAGTCTCGGCGGCACCGTCACCGCGGGCATCGTCTCGGCGCGCAACCGCGACATCAGCCAGGGCCCCTACGACAACTACATCCAGACCGACGCCGCCATCAACCGCGGCAATTCCGGCGGCCCGCTGTTCAATCTCGACGGCGAGGTGATCGGGGTCAACACGCTGATCATCTCGCCGACCGGCGGCTCGATCGGCATCGGCTTTGCGGTGCCCTCGAAGACGGTGGCGGGCGTGGTCGACCAGTTGCGTCAGTTCGGCGAGCTTCGCCGCGGCTGGCTCGGCGTACGCATTCAGCAGGTCACCGACGAGATCGCCGACAGCCTCAATATCAAGCCCGCGCGCGGTGCGCTGGTCGCAGGCGTCGACGACAAGGGCCCGGCCAAGCCCGCCGGCATCGAACCCGGCGATGTCGTGGTCAAGTTCGACGGCGCCGACATCAAGGACCCGAAGGACCTGTCGCGGGTGGTGGCCGACACCGCCGTCGGCAAGGAAGTCGACGTCGTCATCATCCGCAAGGGCCAGGAGGAAACCCGCAAGGTCACGCTCGGCCGGCTCGACGATGGCGACAAGCCGGTGCAGACGGCGGCCAAGACCCAGGCCGAGCCCGCCGAAAAGCCGGTGACCCAGAAGGCGCTCGGTCTTGATCTCGCCAACCTGAGCAAGGACCTGCGCAGCCGCTACAAGATCAAGGACACCGTCAAGGGCGTGGTCGTCACCAATGTCGACTCCGGTTCCGACGCCGCCGACAAGCGGCTCAGCGCCGGCGACGTCATCGTCGAGGTGGCGCAGGAATCGGTTGCCAACGCCGCCGACGTCAAGAAACGGCTCGATCAGCTGAAAAAGGACGGCAAGAAATCCGTCCTGCTGCTGGTCTCCAACGCCGACGGCGAATTGCGGTTCGTGGCGCTGAGCGTGCAGTAGCCGCGCTGCGGCCTCATACTATGTGGGCCTCGTGGTTCGAGCCGCGCGCAAAATGCGCGCTCCTCACCATGAGGGTTTGGCATCGCGTTCCCGTCTGCCAGACCTCATCCAGAGGAGCGGCGCTTTCGCCGCGTCTCGAAGGATGAAGCCACGGTGCTGGAAAATCAGCTATCCCCCCGCAAACTCCTCCCGCCGGTACCCCTGCGCGTACAATAATGCGGTGAGGTCGCCGTAGTCGATCCGCGCGGCGGCGGCGGCGGCGACTGCGGGCTTGGCGTGGTAGGCGACGCCCAGGCCGGCCTGCTCGATCATGCCGAGATCGTTGGCGCCGTCGCCGACCACCAGGGTGTCGAGGTTGTCGAGGTCGAAGGCCTCGCGCAGCTCGATCAGGGTGGCAAGCTTGGCGGCGCGGCCGAGGATCGGCTCGGCGACCTCGCCGGTCAATTTGCCATCCGCGACCATGAGTTCATTGGCGCGGTTTTCCTGAAATCCGATTCGCGCTGCGACCGCGCTGGTGAACAGCGTAAAACCGCCCGAGATCAGGCAGGTATAGGCGCCGTGGGCGCGCATGGTCGCGACCAGTTCGCGGCCGCCCGGGGTCGGCGTGATGCGCGTTTTCAGGACCTCGTCGACGACGCCGACCGGCAGGCCCTTCAGCAGCGCGACGCGCTCGCGCAATGCCGGCTCGAACGCGATGTCGCCGCGCATCGCCCGCTCGGTGATGCCAGCGACATGGGCTTTGATGCCGGCAAAGTCGGCGAGCTCGTCGACGCATTCCTGGCCGATCATGGTGGAATCCATGTCGGCGAGAAAAAGCTTCTTGCGCCGCACGGCCTGAGGCTGCACGACAATGTCGATCGGCAGATCGCCGCGCGCCTGGCGCAGGCGGCGTTCGACGGCCCTGATATCGTCGCTGCCGGTGAAGGGAATATCGACCGCCACCTCGTCGAACAGCCATCGCGCGGCGCCGGGCGAGGGCAGGACGGCCCGGGCGCCATCGACAATGGTGGAGTCGAGGGCGGGATTCGCGGGATGGCAGATCAGCGTGGCGACGAGGGACATGCAGGCGAATTCGCAGACAGGAGACAAGGCCGTGCTTATCGCAGGGCCGACCGCCAGCGGCAAGTCGGCGCTGGCGCTCGAGCTCGCGCAGGCGGCCGGCGGCCTCGTCATCAACGCCGATTCCATGCAGGTGTATCGCGATCTCCGCATCATCACGGCGCGGCCGACGCGCGATGACGAGGCGCGGGCGCCGCACCGGCTCTACGGCCATGTCGACGCCGCGGTCAATTTCTCCGCCGGCCACTGGGTCACCGACGCCGCCGCCATGCTTGCGGAGGCACGGGCGCAGCGCCGCCCGGCCATTTTCGTCGGTGGCTCCGGCCTGTATTTCAAGGCGCTGACGCGCGGGCTGTCGGCGGTGCCGCCGATTCCCCCGGCGGTGCGCGAAAGCGTGCGGGCGCGGCTCGAATGTGACGGCGTCGAGGCTTTGCATGCCGAACTGGCGCGGCGCGATGGCGCATCCGCGGAACGCCTGAAGCCACGCGACCGCGCCCGCATTTCCCGCGCGCTGGAAGTCGTCGAGGCCACCGGGCGTTCGCTCACCGACTGGCATCGCGACGGATTGCCGCCGCTGCTGCCGCCGGGACAATTCCGCGCGCTGTTTCTCACCCCCGAACGCGAGGCGCTTTACGCGCGGATCGACGCCCGGTTTGACGCGATGCTGGCGGCGGGCGCGCTGAACGAGGTGGCCGCCCTGGCGGCGCGGCACCTCGATTCGCTACTGCCGGCGATGAAGGCCCATGGCGTGCCGGCGCTGATCCGGCATCTGCGCGGAGAAATCACGCTGGACGAGGCGGCGGCGATCGGCCGCGCCGACACCCGCCACTACGCCAAGCGGCAGTTCACCTGGTTCCGGCATCAATTGCCGGAATTCGAGTGGGTGAGGCCGGAGGCGGCGCGGGGGTGGCTTCACGAACCGTTATTGCGAGGATGAAACTTCGTAGCCCGGATGGAGCGCAGCGTAATCCGGGGCCGTCCGATCGGCATCGCGATTCCCGGATTGCGCTGCGCTCCATCCGGGCTACGGATTCGGGGCCGCAGGCCTGGAAAGGCTAAATTTACCTCGCCCCCGCGCAGAACCTCGTTATGGTCGGAAAATCACCTCGCGCGCCGCCTTTGCCTTGACTTTTCGGGGCTGGGCGCTATGCTTTGCGCAACCTTCGGGAAGTCTGAGCGCCGCATGCGTAATATTATTACCAAAACGCTTATCCTCGTCGTACCCAGGCGCACCGCCGGGGATGGCTAACGCCATTCAAATTCGGGCGGTGTGCATGGGGCCTCTGGGGCCCTTTTTTATTTCCCAAAACTGAAGACGACCAAGCCGCGCTGGGACAGCGCATCCGGAGCAAGCCATGAGCGACGAGAGCCACGATCCGAACCAGATGACCGGCGCCGCCATGATCGTGCGTGCACTGATCGATCATGGCGTGCAGCACCTCTTCGGCTATCCTGGCGGCGCCGTGCTTCCGATCTATGACGAGATTTTCCAGCAGAGCGAAATCGAGCACATCCTGGTGCGGCACGAGCAGGGCGCCGGCCACGCCGCCGAGGGCTATGCGCGCTCGACCGGCAAGCCTGGCGTGGTGCTGGTGACCTCGGGACCCGGCGCCACCAACATGGTGACGCCGCTGACCGACGCGCTGATGGATTCGATTCCGCTGGTGTGCATCACCGGCCAGGTGCCGACGCATCTGATCGGCAACGACGCGTTTCAGGAATGCGACACCGTCGGCATCACGCGGCCCTGCACCAAGCACAACTGGCTGGTGCGCAATGTCAACGATCTCGCAAAGGTGCTGCACGAGGCGTTCTATGTCGCCAGCACCGGCCGTCCCGGCCCCGTGGTGGTCGATGTGCCCAAGGACGTGCAGTTCGCGGTCGGCACCTATCATCCGCCGCGCAAGTCCGACGTGCACGTATCCTATGCGCCGCGGGTCAAAGGCGACGCCAGCCAGATCCGCAAGGCGGTGGCGCTGCTCGCCTCGGCGAAACGGCCGGTGATCTACAGCGGCGGCGGCGTGATCAATTCAGGTCCCGAAGCCTCGAAGCTGCTGCGTGAACTGGTCGAAGCTACCGGATTCCCGATCACCTCCACCCTGATGGGCCTCGGTGCCTATCCGGCCTCGGGCAAGAACTGGCTCGGCATGCTCGGCATGCACGGCACCTACGAGGCCAACATGGCGATGCATGATTGTGACGCCATGCTGTGCGTGGCGGCGCGGTTCGACGACCGCATCACCGGGCGCACCGACGCGTTCTCGCCGAACTCGAAGAAAATCCACATCGATATCGACCCTTCCTCGATCAACAAGAACATCCGGGTCGATATCCCGATCATCGGCGACGCCGGCAATGTGCTCGGCGATCTCCTGCAGGTGTTCAAGGCGGAAGCGAAGAAGCCGGACCTCCGTAGCTGGTGGCAGCAGATCGCGCAGTGGCGCGCGCGCAATTCGCTGTCGTACAAGAAGAACAGCGATATCATCCTGCCGCAATACGCGATCCAGCGGCTGTTCGAGGCGACGCATGGCCGCGACACCTACATCACCACCGAAGTCGGCCAGCACCAGATGTGGGCGGCGCAGTTCTTCGGGTTCGAGGAGCCGCACCGCTGGATGACGTCGGGCGGCCTCGGCACCATGGGCTACGGCCTGCCGGCCGCGATCGGCGTGCAGGTCGCGCATCCGGACAGCCTTGTCATCGACATTGCCGGCGATGCCTCGGTGCAGATGACGATGCAGGAGATGTCGACGGCGACTCAGTATGAGCTGCCGGTCAAGATCTTCATCCTGAACAACCAGTATATGGGCATGGTCCGGCAGTGGCAGCAGCTGCTGCACGGCAACCGGCTGTCGCACAGCTATTCGGAAGCGTTGCCGGATTTCGTCAAGCTCGCCGAGGCCTATGGCTGCGTCGGCATCCGGGCGGTCAAGCCCGGTGACCTCGACGGTGCGATCAGGGAGATGATCTCGGTCAAGCGCCCCGTGCTGTTCGACTGCCGGGTGGCAGCGCTGGAAAACTGCTTCCCGATGATTCCGTCCGGCAAGGCGCACAACGAAATGCTGCTGCCGGCGGAAGCCAATGACGAAGCCACCGCCGGCGCCTTCGCCGCCGGCAAGGCGCTGGTGTGACATGAGACAGTCCCATGTTTGATCTCGAGCAATTGCAGCGGGCACGGCAGATTGTCGGCGCGGCGATGCCGCCGACGCCGGCGCATCGATGGCCTTTGCTGTCGCAACGGCTGGGTGCAACGGTCACCGTCAAGCACGAGAACCACACGCCGATCGGCGCCTTCAAGGTGCGCGGCGGGCTCGTCTATGTCGACCGCGTCAAGCGCGAGCGGCCGCACACCGCCGGACTGATCTCGGCGACGCGCGGCAATCACGGCCAGAGCCTCGCCTTTGCGGCAAGCCGCCACGGTCTGCCGGTAACGATCCTAGTGCCGCGCGGCAATTCGGTCGAGAAAAATCGCGCCATGCGGGCCTTCGGTGCGACCCTGGTCGAACACGGCGATGATTTCGAGGCCGCGCGCGAGGAAGCCTATCACCGCGCCGAGGCGGGCGGCCTCGAGATCGTGCCGGCGTTCCATCCGGACCTGGTGCTCGGTGTTGCGACCTATGCGCTTGAACTGCTGCAAAGCGCGCCGGACCTCGATGTGATCTATGTTCCGATCGGACAGGGCTCCGGCATCTGCGGCTGCATCCTCGCGCGCGATCTGCTTGGGCTTGGCACCGAGATCGTCGGCGTGCAGTCGACGCTGGCGCCGTCCTATGCCCTGTCGTTTGCGGCCGGAACGGTGGTGACAACCGAAACCAGCAACACGCTGGCCGATGGCATGGCGACGCGGATTCCGGATCCCGACGCGCTTGCAATCATCCGCAAGGGCGCGTCGCGGATCGTGCAGGTCACCGACGACGAAGTCGGAGCGGCGATCCGCGCCTACTGGACCGACACCCACAATCTCGCCGAGGGCGCCGGCGCCGCGGCGCTCGCGGCGGCGTTGCAGGAGCGAGCAAAAAATCGCGGGCGGCGCATCGGCCTGATCCTGAGTGGCGGCAATATCGATTTCGACCTGTTTCGCCGCTGGGTGGGGCAGGGGATTGCGGCCACGGCTGAACAAAGGGCGTTGGCGTGATGATGGCGGATATTAGAACTCCGCTGTCATCGTCCGGCTTGACCGGACGACCCAGTATTCCGCGAGCTTCGGATTTTCACCCGTGCGCCTGCGATTACTGGATGCCCGCGTGCGCGGGCATGACGAACAGAGAGTAGTGAGAAATTGACATGAACCAGCCCGCATCCGCCTATTTCCTTGAAGAGCGCCACGACCCGACCGAGTCGCATACGCTGTCGGTGCTGGTGCAGAACGAGCCCGGCGTGCTCGCTCGCGTGATCGGGCTGTTCTCCGGCCGCGGCTACAACATCGAGAGCCTCACCGTCTCCGAGACCGAGAGCCAGAAACACCTGTCGCGCATCACCATCGTCACCACAGGCACGCCGATGGTGATCCAGCAGATCAAGCACCAGCTCGACCGCATGGTGCCGGTGTACCGCGTCGTCGACATGACGCTGACCGGCCGCTCGATCGAGCGCGAACTGGCGATGGTGAAGGTGCGCGGCACCGGCGACCATCGCGTCGAGGCGCTGCGTCTGGCCGAGGCATTCCGTGCCCGGGCGATCGACGCCACCACCGAAAGCTTCGTGTTCGAGATCACCGGCAATTCCACCAAAATCAACCAGTTCGTCGACCTGATGCGTCCGCTCGGCCTCGTCGAGGTTTCGCGCACCGGCGTCGCCGCGATCGGCCGTGGGCCCGAGGGGATGTGAACCATGCTGGCGCGCGACTGGTACTACAATGAGCGGCGGCAGATCGGCCTCGATTCCGCCGTCGCCTCGATCTGCGACCTGCACGACGACCGTGACGTTCGCGCCCGCGCCGCGCTGACCATGCTGGGGGTGAGGCACGGATGGCGGATCGCCGATATTGGTTGCGGCAATGGCGTGCTGGCCTGCGAGGCGGCGATGATGGGCGCCGAGGTCGACGCCATCGACATTTCGCCGGCTATGCTGGCACTGGCGGCGATCCAGGCGCGGGATCGCAAGGTCGCGATCCGGACCCAGTCGGCCGGCTTGCTGAGTTTCGCCTATCAGCCCAATTCATACGACCTCGTGGTCAGCGAATTCACGCTGCATCATCTGCCGGACTTCTGGAAGGCGGTGGCGTTGTCGCGGATCCATGGCGCGCTGAAGCCCGGCGCCTGCTTCTTCCTGCGCGACATCGTCTTTTCCAGCATGCCCGACGGACCCGAGCGCGACATCGAGGCGTGGGCCGATTTCAACATCAAGAACCACGGTTTTTCGCGCGACAGCGTCGTCACCCATATGCGCGACGAATATTCGACCTTCGGCTGGGTGATCGAGCGCATGCTGACCGACGTCGGCTTCACGTTGGTCTCGGCCGACTATCACGCCCCGCTGCACGGCACCTATCTGCTGCGCAAACCGAAACCCGGCGAGCAGAGCTAGCGACGTCGATGAAGCCAGCCGACATCGGCCTTGCCGTCATGGTGGCGGTGATCTGGGGGCTTGCCTTTGTCGCGAGCCGGATCGCGCTCGACGAATTTTCGCCGGAGCTGATGACGGCGCTGCGGTTCGCCATCGCGGCGCTGCCGTGCCTGTTCGTGAGACGGCCGAATGTTCCGTGGCCGGTCCTGATCTCGATCAGCTTCACGCTGTTTCTCGGCCAGTTCCTCGCCCAGGCCTATGGCATCGCCCATGGCGTGCCGGTCGGGCTCTCCAGCGTGATCGTGCAGAGCCAGGCGCTGTTCACCATCGGCTTTGCGGCGATCGCATTCCGCGAGTTGCCGACACGGTCGCAGACGGTCGGCATCGCGGTCGCGACCGCGGGCCTGCTGATGATCTGCGGCACCGTCGGCTATGATTTCAGCGTCGGCGCGTTTGCGGTGCTGATGATCTGCCCGATCAGTTTCGCGATCGGCAATCTGCTGTTGCGGCGTGCCAGGGCCGCGCCGATGTTCGACCTGTTTGCCTGGCTGTGTCTCGTCGCCGCACTGCCGCTGTTCGCATTGACGCTGGCCGTCAATGGCCCGGGGCCGACCTGGCATGCGCTGGCGCACATGTCGCTGACCGGGCTCCTCTGCATGCTGGCGTTGGGCGGCATCTCCACCAGCATCGCCTACTGGTTGTGGGGACGGCTGCTGCGCGACTACGCCGCGGCGCAGGTGGTGCCGTTTGCGCTGCTGGTGCCGTTCGTCGGATCGGCGGCGTCGAGCGTCGTGTTCGGGGAACGGTTCGGTCCGTTGCGGCTGGCCGGCATGGTGACGGTGGTCGGCGGCATCGCGATCATGCTGCTGTCGAAACCGCCGCAAGTCCTGTCCAGGATCGCTCGAGCGCCCGGATGAAGCAGCCGCCTTTCACTCGATCCGGTCTCCATGGACGCATGATGCCGCGCTGCGCCATGCAGAAACAGGTTTCCCCTTGCGGTGAAAATGGACTAGACAACCCGAGAAATTCGCACGCGGACCGCCGCAGTCCGAACCATCCGAAAGCATGACCAAACGGCCGCTGGTGGCCACTGATGAGGAAACGACTATGCGTGTTTATTACGATCGCGACGCCGACCTGAACCTGATCAAGGGCAAGAAGGTCGTCATCGTCGGCTATGGCAGCCAAGGCCACGCCCATGCGCTCAATCTCAAGGATTCCGGCGTCAAGGACGTGGCCATTGCGCTGCGCAAGGGCTCGGCCTCCGCCAAGAAGGCGGAAGCCGCCGGCTTCAAGGTGATGGAAGTCGCCGAAGCCGCGAAATGGGCCGACCTCGTGATGATGCTTACCCCCGACGAGTTGCAGGGCGATATCTACCGCGAGCATCTGCATGACAACATGAAGAAGGGTGCCGCGCTGGTGTTCGCGCACGGCCTCAACGTGCATTTCAACCTGCTCGACCCGCGCCCCGATCTCGATGTGCTGATGATCGCCCCGAAGGGACCCGGCCATACTGTGCGCTCGGAATATCAGCGCGGCGGCGGCGTGCCCTGCCTGATCGCGATCGCCAAGGATATCTCGGGCAACGCCCACGACCTCGGCCTCAGCTATGCTTCCGCGATCGGCGGCGGCCGCGCCGGCATCATCGAGACCTCGTTCAAGGAAGAGTGCGAGACCGACCTGTTCGGCGAGCAGGTGGTGTTGTGCGGCGGCCTGGTCGAACTGATCAAGGGCGGCTTCGAGACGCTGGTCGAGGCCGGCTACGCGCCCGAGATGGCCTATTTCGAATGCCTGCACGAGGTCAAGCTGATTGTCGATCTGATCTATGAAGGCGGCATCGCCAACATGAACTACTCGATCTCCAATACCGCCGAATATGGCGAGTATGTCAGCGGTCCGCGCATCGTCAATGAGGAGACCAAAAAGGAGATGAAGCGCGTGCTCAACGACATCCAGTCCGGCAAGTTCGCGCGCGACTGGATGCTGGAGAACAAGGTCAACCAGACCTCGTTCAAGGCGACCCGCGCCAAGCTCGCCACGCATCCGATCGAGGAAGTCGGCGTCAAGCTCCGCGACATGATGCCCTGGATCAAGAAGGGCGCGCTGGTCGACAAGACCAAAAATTGATGTCGTCTTGTTCTCCCCGCGACGCGGGGTACTGTCCTAATTAGGACACTCGCGGAGGCGAATTAGGACAGCTATTGGGTTGTGATTCGGAGAGATTTCATCCTCTCCGAGTATCATCATTCCGCTAGTATCTCGTCAAAGGCGTCCCCGGTAGAGGTGTTGACGATCTGGCCTCCGCGTGCCTCAACTTCCTTCAAGGCGGCGACTGTTTCAGGCTTGGGAACGCACACGTCAAAGGGCAAACCCCTGCGGAGTACAACCTGCTTGTAAAACATGGTGATAGCTTGAGACGCGGAAACACCAACTCTATCAAGTACTTTTTCGGCTTTGATTTTGAGATTTGGGTCGATTCTGGCATTCAGAAAACCTGTTTTGGCCATAACGTTACTCCCACAATCCACAACGCACTATGTAACACAACCGTGTTGCATAGCAAGGCGTTCCGAACCGTAGGACAAAATTAATTTGTGTAAAGATTCAGCTACTTACCGCCTTGAATTACCGTGAATTTCCGGACGGTTCCGGACAGTACCCAACGCGGGGAGAGAACGAAACAGTCGGGCGTCGGACCGGCAATGCACCGGCTCGGCGCCGCCTCAGCCCTCCGGCACGCCGGCGAGCCGCATGCCCTGGCAACTGCGCTCGCGTCCGGCGAGATAGGCCGGATTGTCGCTCAGCGCGTTGATGCGGTAGCGGCGCACGGTGAAGTCCGGCTGCAGCGCCAGCCCGGCCTGCGCGGCGGCCCGCGCCTGCTCCAGCTCACCGCTCAGCGCCAGCGCTTCCGCCAGATGAAAATGCGCCAGCGGAAAGTTGCGGTTGGCCTCGATGCTCCAGCGCAGCCAGTCGATCGCCTCGGCGTCGGCACCAAGCTGCGCCTTGGCAATTCCGACGAACAGCATCCAGCGATAGGCATAGATGTCGCGCGGCGACAGCCGGAGCGCCTCGAGGATGTGGGCCTCGGTTTCCCCGGCGTGGCCTACGAAGTACTTGGCCATGCCGATGCAGCCATGGGCGTCGGCGAGATTGTGATCGAGCGCCAGCGCCCGTTCGCATTCGCCGATGCCCTGGGCGGCGCGATTGGTGAACATCAAGACTGCCCCCAGCGCCAGATGCGCCGCGGCGTGCCGCGGAGCGATCGACAAGGCCCTGGCCAGGATGGTTTCCGCCGCCGCCAGCTGGCTTGCGCGATCGTCGCTGACAAACGAGCCGGCAACGGTCGCAACTACCATCGCCCAGCACACCATCGCCTCGACATTCTCGGCATCGAGCGCCAGCGCGCGCTCGCAGAAATCCCGCGCCTGCGTCAGATATTCCGGCGTCATTCCCTTGTTCCAGCAGGCCCGGCCCTGGAAGTACAGGTCCATGGCGTCGGGATGCCGCGCGCGTCCGGCCCGCTGCGCCTCGGCCTCGACGAGCTCGGCATCGAGCGCGTTGGCGAGCCGCGATACCAGCTCGTCCTGCATGTCGAACAGATTGGCGGCCGGCTTGTCGAACCGTTCGGCCCAGAGATGCTTGCCGGTTTCGGCGTCGATCAGTTGCACGTTGATCCGAAGCCGGCTGCCGTTTCGCTGCACCGAGCCCTCGAGCACGTAGCGGACATTCAGCTCGCGGCCGATCTGCCGTACATCGGACGGCCTGCCCTTGTAGGCGAACGCGGTATTGCGGCCGATCACGAACGCGCCGCGAATGCGCGACAGGTCGGTGGTCAGGCTTTCGATCACGCCGTCGACGAAATATTCTTGTTCCGGATCGCCGCCGATATTGACGAACGGCAGCACCACGATCGAGAGCCGGGGCGCCGAAACCTGCACCGGCACTGTGCCGGCGGCCAGCCTCGCCGTGCTCGATCCGTCCGGGACGATCGCATAGACGCGGATCGGGCGGGCAATATTCTTCAGGCGTTGCTCGCCCAGGTCGGCAAATTCTGTCCCGATCTTGCCATATACCTGATCGTAGGCCGAGGCCGATAGACAGATGCCGCCGGGCTCAGCGAGGGCCTCGAGCCGCGCCGCGATGTTGACGCCGTCGCCGAAGATGTCGTCCACGCCGACGATGACGTCACCGACATTGATGCCGACGCGAAACAGAATCTGCTGGTCGGCCGCATCGCCGACCGCGAGCCGGTAGACGCCGCCCTGGAACTGCATGGCGGCCCGCACCGCATCGACCGCGCTGGCGAACTCTGCGAGGAAGCCATCCCCGGTATTCTTGATGACGCGGCCGCCGTGCTCGGCGATCACCGGCAGCACGGTGTGTATCAACAGCGCAGTCACGCGCGCATGGGTCGCCTCCTCGTTCGCATGCATCAGCCGCGAATAGCTGGCGACATCGGCCATCAGGATCGCGGCAAGCCGTCTCTCGACGCGATCGCCGGCGACGAAGCACTTGGTATCTGAAAACATCATCCGTCTATCTCCAACGCGTATGCATAGTTTGGTCGGAGCCAAACTGCGAAGGTTCAATCCGACGAAAACGCCGTCGTGCTCCTGAAAGCTTCAGGAGGCCAACGGCGCGAGTCGTCGAAAATCACGCGGCGAAATCATGATCGCCGCGTGACCGCATCTGGCGTCAAGTCATCCCTATTCGGCGATGACTTCGCCGGAGCCGCCGAACTCGGCCGGAAAATCCTTCAGCTTCGGCAAGCCGTCACGCATCGGCAGGACTGTCTCGGCGTAGTTGACATGAACTCCCGGCGCGTAGGCGAGCGTCGGGATGGTCGCGGCAAACACGTCGACGAGGCCGAGCCCCGGGTGATTGGCCATCAGATGGCCACCGCATTTGCTGCAATATTGGCGCTCGCTGTTGGCGGTCTTGGCGAAGCTCGCGACGTGCTGCGCTCCCGCCGTGATCCGCACCGCCTCGGGTTTCCAGAGGCTGAACGCATTGACGGGTCCGCCGGACCACGAGCGGCAGGAACGGCAATGGCAGTAGCCCATGGCCTCCGGCGATCCCGTCACGGTCAATTCGACGGCGCCGCAAAAACAGTTTCCAATGTGGCTCATTTCATATGTTCCTTGCTGAAATAGGGCTTTGGTCAGATCGACTTCCGCCAGGGCAACAGCATCGACACCTGTTTGCGGTACTGGTGGTACTGGTCACCGAACAGCGCGATTAGGTCGCGCTCTTCGAGGAAGATGCCGACCAGGATATAGGCCGTGGTCACGGTTGCAAACAGCAAATGTCCGACCGTCATGACCGGGGCCGCCCAGAACGCGATGATGAAGCCGAGATAGATCGGATGCCGCACCAGCTTGTAATACAGCGGCGTCCGGAAGCGCGGTGCCGGCATCTCGCGGTCGGTCAGGTGGTTCGCGACCTGGTGCAGACCGAACAACTCGAAATGATTGATCATGAATGTGCTCGTCAACACGATGATCCAGCCCCCCAGCGACACGGTTGCGACCGTCACTGCGACATCCGGGTCGTTGACTTGCCAAACAATTGCCGGCATCGGTCGCCATTGCCAGAACAGCAGCAGGAGGCACAGGCTTGCAAGCAGCACATAGGTACTGCGCTCGACCGGTTTCGGCACGTACCGGGTCCACCATTGCTTGAACTGCTGGCGTGCCATGACGCTGTGCTGCACGGCGAACAGGGACATCAGCAGCAGGTTGACGGCGACGGCGTCGGTCGTGGACGATTCGGAGCCGCCGTCGATGCTCTTTGGCACGACAAAGTCGCCGACAAAGCCGATGGCGTAGAGAAATACGACGAAAAACGTCAAATAGGCCACCAGTCCGTAGAGAAACGCGATGAATTTTAAGGTTCGATTTCCTGAAGCGTGTGGGTTAATGGTTTGAATCTGGGTCATAATTCGACTCCGGCAAAATGCAATGAACGATGGGACGACGACCGTGATTTGGTGAGATCACAATCGTGGTGCTTACAGGATGCCAAGGGCGCGCGCGGAAGACTTTGTCCCGCGCTTGATTTTTCCCTGAGACGGGCTTGATTATTTCTTGAGGACGGACGCGTGCGGAGCGCTGCGTGCAATTTTCCTTTGACAACCATACGCTTGACACCGAACGGCGCGAATTGCTTCGCGGCGGCGAACCAGTCGCGCTGCAGCCGCAGGTGTTCGACCTTTTGGTCCATCTGGTGCAGAACCGCGACCGCGTCATCAGCAAGGATGACCTGATCGCGCTGGTCTGGGGCGGCCGAAACGTCTCCGACTCGACCCGGACCAGCCGCATCAATGCCGCACGAACGGCCGTCGGCGACAGCGGCAAGGCCCAGCGTCTGATCCGAACCATTCCGCGCAAGGGTGTTCGCTTCGTCGGCGATGTCGGCGAGCAGCCGGACGGCGTTGCACCGCCCGCTGCGCCGGCGGCCACCGACGTGCCGCCGCGGCCAGTGCCGGTGCCGGATCGGCCGGCGATCGCCGTGCTCGCCTTCGACAACATGAGCGGCGATGCCGAGCAGGAATATTTCTCCGACGGGATCAGCGAAGACATCATCACCGCGCTGTCCCGGGTGCGCTGGTTCTTCGTGATCGCGCGCAATTCGTCTTTCATCTACAAGGGCAGGCCGGTGCATTTGAGCCAGGTCGCCGAGGAGCTCGGCGTGCGCTATGTGGTCGAGGGCAGCGTGCGCAAGGAAGGCGGCCGGGTCCGCATTACGGCGCAGCTCAATGACGTCGCGACCGGCAGCCACCTCTGGGCGGAGCATTATGACCGGGACCTGACCGACGTGTTCGCGGTGCAGGATGAAATCACCGATGCGATTGTTGCGGCGATCGAACCGCAGATCTATGCCGCCGAGAATTTTCGCGCCAAACGCAAGCCGCCGAACAGCCTGGACGCCTGGGACCTGGTGATGCGGGCACTTTCGCACTACTGGCGGGTGACGCAGCAGAATCACCTCGCTGCTCAGGAGTTGCTGCAACGGGCAATTGCGATCGATCCGCACTACGGCCAGGCGCTCTCGGTGCTCGCCACCAGCCACATGTTCGGCGTACATCTCGGCTGGGCGGACATTGTCAAGGCGGCGCCGGTGGCCGAGCGCGCGGCGCTCGCGGCGATCCATGCCGACAGCGAAGACGCCTGGGCGCACACCGCGCTCGGCAGCGTCTGTTTTTCCACCCGGCGGCTCGACGACTCGCTGGCCGAGTTCGAACTCGCGCTGCAGCTCAATCCGAATTTCTCGCTGGCGCAGGGCTATTACGCCTTGGCGCTGTCCTATGGCGGACGCTGGCAGGATTCGTATCAAGCGGCGCAGCGGGCGATCCGGCTCAGTCCGCGCGATCCCTCGCTCGCGATCTACTATGGCATTGCCGCCTATGCGCAGTTCGTCGGAAGAAATTATCCCGAGGCGATGGCGCTTTCGCGCGAGGCGATCCGGCAGCGCGGCGATCTCACCGGCGCCTATCGGGTGCTGACGGTGGCCGCCGGCATGGCCGGCCAAATCGAGGTTTCGGCCGCCGCGCTGCGGGAGCTGCGCCGCGCGCAACCGAATATCTCGCTCGCCTGGATCGCAAACCAGTTGCCGTGGAAGCTCGAATCCGACCGCGAGCACTACCTCGAAGGCTTCCGCCGCGCCGGCCTCGAATAGCCGTCGATTGCGCTTTGCGCCATTCGGATTACAAGGGAGCGGTCTCGGGGGAATTGAAGATGCGATCTGTCGTCATTACCGGCGCTTCCACCGGCATCGGCTGGGCTACCGCCAGGCTGCTGCTCGACCGTGGATTTCGCGTGTTCGGCAGCGTCCGCAAGCAGGCCGACGCCGACCGCCTCAAGAGCGAATTGGGTGTCAATTTCACCCCGTTGCTGTTCGATGTCACCGACGAGGCCGCGGTGCTGGCCGCCGCGCGCGAGGTTCGCACGGCGCTCGGCGGCGAAACGCTCGCCGGGCTGGTCAACAATGCCGGTATCGCGGTCGCGGGTCCGGTGCTGGGATTGTCGGCCGACGAATTCCGTCGCCAGCTCGATGTCAATGTCATGGGGCCGGTGATCGCCACCCAGGCCTTCGCTCCGCTGCTCGGGGCCGACCCTGCGCTGAAGGGGCCGCGCGGACGCATCGTGATGATCAGCTCGGTGGCGGGGAAGAACGGCAATCCGCTGACGCCGGCCTATACGGCATCCAAGCATGCGATCGAGGGGCTGTCGGAGAGCCTGCGCCGCGAAATGATGCTGTTCGGGATCGACGTCATCATCGTCGCGCCGGGCGCGGTGAAGACCCCGATCTGGGGCAAGGCCAACGAAGTCGACGTTTCCCGCTACCAGAACTCGCCCTATCGGCCGGCGCTGGAGAAGGCCCGCCAGTTCACCCGGCACCTCAACGAAATCGGTTTGCCGCCGGAGAGGATTGCCGAGCGGATTGCCGAGGCCCTCACATCAAGCAAGCCAAAGGTGCGCTACGCGATCACGCCGGACCCGATGCGGCACCTGGTCACGGCGATCCTGCCGAAGCGGATGGTCGACAGGATCATCGCCAAGCGCCTCGGGCTGCTGCCGCCGGGCTAGCCGGAGCGCGCGTGGTCTGTCCGCCCGGCGGCGGCAGGCTGACGGTCCGATAAGGTTACCGCAATGCTGTCTGTTGCGTCGGCATGACGGTTCCCTTACATTTTTATGACACGTCGCAGTCTCCGGCTGCGTCGTCCGTCTCCTGGTCATCGCCAGCCAAGACCCGAGGGCAGTGCCGGATTTAGTTGCGTCCCGCCATGGCGCTCGCGCCAGTCCCAGGCCCATCTGTTGCTGTCGCCACCGAAGCTATGGCCCCGGTCGGCCTGTGGCGACGACTTGCGGTCGCGGCGCCGCATCTGGCGGCACTGGTCGTGATGCTTCAGACCGAAACCGATTTCGCCTCGCGCATCGGCTTTCTGCTGTCCTGGGGGATCCTGAACTTCTTCTGGATCGCGCTGTTGCGGCGTCCAGCCCTGTCGGGGGCGCTGTCGCTAACTTTGGTCGTGGTGCTGATCCTGCTGTCGCGGCTCAAGCACGACGTCGCGCAGATGACCGTGAACTTCGTCGACCTGCTGGTGATCGACCGCGATACCGCGGCATTCCTGTTTACGATCTTCCCGCATCTGCGCTGGTCGGTGGTCGGCGCCGCCTCTGTCATCATCCCCTTGATGTACGCACTATGGTGGCTCGATCCGTTCCGCATCCGCCGCCTGCCGGCGGCAGCCTGTGCGCTGGCGTGTCTTGCCGCGCTGGTCGGATATGCCTTGGCATGGCCGGACGAAGCCTGGCGCGGCTATTACGACGACGGCTATCTGTCGAAATTTTCCCGCTCCGGCGTCACCGCGGTCTCCGATTTCATCAATTACGGGTTCATGGAATCCGCCGCCGCGATCCCCGAGCATCTCAATGTGCCGGCGATGGATTCCTGTCATCCCGCCGGGCGGCGGCCCAACATCATCATGATCCATGATGAATCGAGTTTCGACATTCGCCAGGCCGAGGGTGTCAAGGTGCCGGCGGGCTATGGCAGCCATTTCAAGTCGTATGACGGCAAGGAACGCCGCTTCCTGGCCGAGAGCAATGGTGGCCCGAGCTGGTTCACCGAATACAATGTGCTCGCCGGGCTTTCGGCGCGCTCGTTCGGCCGGTTTGCCTATTTCGTGACTCGCCTCGCCGCCGGTCGGGTCGAGCGCGGTCTGCCGCTGGCGCTCCGCCGCTGCGGCTACGGCACGATATCGCTCTATCCCGCCTATGGCGCATTCATGAGTGCGCGCAGCTTCCAGACCAGCACTGGCATCGAGCAATTCTTCGATGCGCGCGATCTCAACGCCAAGGATATCGAGCCCGACAGCTTCTTCTACGATTCGGCGCTGAGGTTGATGGCGCAGGAAGCGCCCGAGACTCCGCTGTTCGCTTTCGTCTATCTTGCCGCCAATCATTTTCCCTGGGAGACCAGGTTCCGCCCCGACCTGATGCCGTCGTGGCATGACCCCGGCAATGAGCCTGCGGTCGACGAATATCTGCGCCGGCAGGCGATGAGCGACGCGGATTACCGTGCGTTCATTGCGGGGCTGAAAAAGCAGTTTCCGGCAAAGCCGTTTCTGATCGTGCGCTATGGCGACCATCAGCCCGAATTCTCGCCGCAACTGCTTGATCCCGGTCTTGATGAAGCCGCTGTCGGCAAGAAGCTGATGGATTATGACCCGCGCTACTACGCCACTTATTACGCCATCGACGCCATCAATTTCGAACCGGTCAGAAGCCCCGTCGTGATGGACAGCATCGATGGCGCCTATCTGCCGCTAGTGATCCAGGAAGCCGCCGGAATCCCGCTCGATCCATCGTTCGAGGAGCAGAAGAAGATCATGCTGCGCTGCAAGGGCGTGTTCTATGCCTGCAAGCACGGCGCCGAAGCCGCGCGCTTCAACCGGCTCCTGATCGACGCCGGCCTGATCCACGGCCTGTAGGGGATCGCAAGGGAGCGTCCCGTGGCCTCTGGTTCGAGACGCGCGGCGTCGCCGCGCTCCTCACCATGAGGGTTTGGCAAGACCTCATCCTGAAAGTAGGGCTGAGAATGATTCACTTTTTCGTCATGGCCGGGCTTGTCCCGGCCATCCACGTCTTTCTTGTTTCGTGCCGCACCGACGTGGATGCCCGGGACAAGCCCGGGCATGACGAGCTTAGCAACAAGCCCGCGATCTTACCTACTCTGGTGCCGCTCGATCTTTTGCCACAGCCAGCGGGCAACCGCGGCGGGCGAGGACGCGCCGTTGCCGCCGGCGGCGCGCAAATTCGCCTCGCGCATCGTGGCGATGTCGATCTTGCCGAGCAGCGGCTGCAAGGCCGCGCGCAACGCCTGATCCGCGGCCCGTTTCGGCGCCAGCAGCACGATCGCGTCATAGGGCGGAATCGCGTGGCGAGGGTCGTCCAGCACCACGAGATCGTATTTGGCGATCAGTCCGTCGCTGGTGTAGCCCGCGATCACGTCGACCTCGCCCGAGGCCGCTGCGGCATACATGAAGTCCGGCTGCATCTGGCGCTGGGCGCGAAAGATGAGCCCATAGGCCTTGCGGATGCCGGCCCATTCCGGCCGCGAAAAGAATTCATAGTCCGCCGCGATCGACATCGAGGCCGCATGCGATGCGAGATCGGCGATCGAGTGAATGCCGAGGGCGTCGGCGCGCTGGCGCGGCATCACCAGCGCATAGGCGTTCTCGAAGCCGAGTTCGCCGAGCAGCGTGACGTTCCGCTGTGCCAGCGTCGACTTCAACTGCTCGAGGAGTGCCTCGCGCGGCTTGATGTCGCTGTGGTGAAACTGGTTGGCCCACAGCGTTCCCGAATAATCGACATAGACGTCGATATCTCCGGAAACCAGCGCATCGAAAATCACATTGGAGCCGAGGCCCTCGCGCGAGCTCGCCGACAGTCCCGCGGCCTGCAGCCGCTGTGCGATCAGCGCGGCCAGGACATATTGCTCGGCGAACGTCTTGGCACCGACGATGTAGCTTGACGGGGAGCGCGCCATCGACGGCACTAGGGTAGCCGCGAGCAGCGCCGCGATGCCGACGCCGCCGAGCAGGACGCGGGCGCGGCTGCGCAGCCGCATACCGGTCTCGATCAGCGCCAGCAATTGATCGACCACGAGCGCGAGCGCCGCGGCGGCGATGCAGCCGAACAGCACGAATACCCAGTTCTGGGTCTGCAGCCCGGCAAAGATGTAATTGCCGAGGCTGGTCTGGCCGATCGGCGTCGACAGCGTCGCGGTGCCGATCACCCAGACCGCCGCGGTGCGGATGCCTGCCATCATCACCGGCAGCGCCAGCGGCAGTTCGACTGACAACAGCGACTGGCGCGGCGTCATGCCGACGCCTTGCGCGGCCTCGAGGATCGCCGCATCGACGCCGCGCAGCCCGGTGATGGTGTTGCGGAGCACCGGCAGCATCGAATAGAGCGCGAGCGCCAGCACCGCGGGCAGAAATCCGAACGCGGAGAAGCCAAATCCGAACCAGGATAGCGACAGCGCGGCCAGCGCCAGCAGCAACGGATAGAACAGCGCCAGCAGCGCGAGACCCGGCACCGTCTGCACGATGCTGGCAAGCCCGAGCAGCGCGCCGCGCATCACCGGCCGGTTGCGCGCCGCTATCGCCAGCGGCAGGCTCGCCAATAGTCCGAGCGCCAGCGCCGTGACGCTGACCCGCACATGGTTGCCGAGATAATCCGGCAGATGTGCCAGCGCTTCGCTCCAGCGCGGGTCGGAAAACAGGCTCATGCCGCGCCGTCCCGCGGCAGCCGCGCGTTGAGCCGCTCGGCCTGACGCCGCGGCGTGCGCAGCAGCTCACCGACATAGGGATCCCCGCTGGCTGCAAGCTCGGCCGGCGTGCCCTGTGCCAATAGCCGCCCGGCACGCATCACCGCGATGCGGTCGGCGAGCAGCACCGCCTCGGCCATGTCGTGGGTGATCATCACCGTGGTCAGCCCCAGCCTTTGGTGCAGGGCGCGGTAGTCGTCGCCGAGCGCATCGCGGGTGAGGGGATCGAGGGCGCCGAATGGCTCGTCCATCAGGACGATGCGCGGCCTTGCCGCCAGCGCCCGGGCGACGCCGACGCGCTGGCGCTGGCCGCCCGACAACTCGTGCGGCAGGCGGTCGCGGTGCTGACCGCGCTCGAGCCGGACCAAATCGAGCAGCTCGTCGACCCGCGAGGCAATCTCGGTTGCCGGTAGGCCCTGCAGTTTCGGCGTGATCCCGATATTGTCGGCGACGCTCATATGCGGAAACAGCCCGCTGCTCTGGAACACATAGCCGATGCGGCGGCGCAATTGCACGGGATCGGCCGCGCGCACGTCCTCGCCCTCGATGGTGATGCTGCCGCTGTCGGCATCGATCAACCGATTGGCGAGCCGCAGCAGCGTGGTCTTGCCGGAGCCGGAGCCGCCGACAATGGCGAGAAATTGCCCCTCGGCGACCTCGAGCGAGACGTCGTCCACGGCAACGATGGGTTTTGCGCCGCGGCCGCCGTCGAAGCTTTTGCCGACATGCGCGAACGCGATCAATGGCGGGGCGGCGCTCATAGGGTGGGACTATCACACCGCCGCCACGCTACCAAGCCGACCGCGGCACCTGCCTGGTGCCGCGATCGGTTGAATTGTCGCGGCGGGGGCGTTAAGCCACAGGCCGAACTTGGAGAGATCGGGGGAAAACGCGTGCGGGCAGCGGGTGTCGCGGGATCGACGGCGGTCGCGCTTGACGATACCACGGTGGCGTTCCGTCTCGCCGATGCGCGGCTTTATACGGCCGTCGAACAGGCCCGGTTGTCGGTCGAGGACGGCGAGTTTGTCGCCATCGTCGGCCCCACCGGATGCGGAAAATCGACGCTGCTGAACGTTGCCGCCGGGCTGCTCAGGCCGGTATCGGGAACCGTGCGGATTTTCGATGCGCCGCTGACCGGTCTCAACCGGCAGGCCGGCTATCTGTTTCAGGCCGACGCCCTGTTTCCCTGGAAGACCGCGATCGACAATGTAGCCCTTGGGCTCGAGATCGCCGGCGTCAGCCGCAGCGAGGCGCTGGCGCGCGCGCAGCAATGGCTGGGCTCGGTCGGTCTTGCGGCATTTGCCGGTCGTTATCCGCACATGCTCTCGGGCGGGCAGCGCAAGCGCGTCGGGTTGGCGCAGGTGTTGATCCGCGATCCCAAGATCCTGCTAATGGACGAACCGTTCGGCCCGCTCGATGCCCAGACCCGGCAGATCATGGGCAATCTGCTGCTCGAGTTGTGGACTGCGGATCGCAAGGCGGTGCTATTCGTCACCCACGACCTCGAAGAGGCGATCGCGCTGGCGGATCGGGTGGTGATCATGTCGGCAGGGCCGGGTGCGCGCATCATCGGCGACTGGCGGGTGTCGCTGCCGCGCCCGCGCGATATTTTCGAGGTCCGGCTGGATAAGGAATTTCATTCGCTTCATCGTGAGATATGGAGTGTTCTGAAGGCCGAGGTGTTGAAGGGCTACGCGCAATCGGGTGCTGGATAACTGGCCGTGCGAGGCGGCTCGGCCCGTTGCGGCGAGGATCGCGCCGGGATCTTGCCGGCGGAATAGTTCGGGGAGGAGAGCTTGGGCGGGTCAAGGATTGGGCTGTTCGCATTGCAGTTGCTGGTCGCGGTGGTGGGCGTCGCGGCCTGGCAGTTGCTTGCTACGGTGCCGATCTTCGGCCGCATCGTGCTGCCGCCCTTCTTCTTTTCCAATCCGGTTGACGTCGGCAGCCAGATCGTCGCCTGGTTCGCAAGCGGCATCATCTGGAAGCATCTGGCGATCACGCTGTGGGAGTCGATTCTCGCCTTCGCGATCGGTTCGCTCGGCGGCGTGGCGGTCGGCTTCTGGTTCGCGCGCCAGCCGCGGGTTGCCGCGGTGTTCGACCCCTATGTGAAAATGTCCAACGCGCTGCCGCGCGTTGTGCTGGCGCCGATCTTCACGCTATGGCTTGGCCTCGGCATCTGGTCGAAGGTCGCGCTCGGTGTCACGCTGGTGTTCTTCATCGTCTTCTTCAACGTCTATCAGGGTGTGCGCGAAGTCAGCCGCACCTTGCTCGACAACGGCCGCATGCTCGGCATGAGCGAACGGCAACTGATGCGGCACGTCTATTGGCCGTCGGCGCTGTCGTGGATGTTCTCGTCGCTGCACACCTCGGTCGGCTTCGCCGTGGTCGGCGCCGTGGTCGGCGAATATCTCGGCTCTGCGGCGGGGCTCGGCTACCTGATCCAGCAGGCCGAAGGCGTGTTCGACGTCGCCGGCGTTTTCGCCGGCATGTTCGTGTTGTCCGCGTTCGTCATCCTGATCGATCTCGCGGTGACCATGGTCGAGCGACGGCTGCTGGTGTGGCGGCCCGCGGCGGCGGACGGCCGCGGCTAGGCCAATTCGCCCCGTATTGCCCCGTAGCCCGGATGGAGCGCAGCGAAATCCGGGGCAGTTGCCTTGCGTTGAAACTCCCCGGATTGCGCTGCGCTCCATCCGGGCTACCGCCGTCATTCCGGGGGGATGCGAAAGCATCGAACCCGGAATCTCGAGATTCCGGGTTCGCGCTAATGCGGGCCCCGGAATGACGAAGTCGGGAGCTGCGGAATGACGAAGAGATGGATTGCTTCGCGTCGCTCGCAATGACGGCAAGAATTCGTAGCCCGGATGGAGCGCAGCGAAATCCGGGGCAGTTGCCTTGCGTTGAAACTCCCCGGATTGCGCTGCGCTCCATCCGGGCTACGTGGCTACCCCGGCCGCGTCTTCAGTCCAGCAGCTTGGTGTCGTCAGGCGCCTGCGGCGGGATCTTGATCGCGATCGCCTTGACCGAGCGGTTGTCCGGCTTGGTGCCGCCATGCGGGGTACCCTTGGGGATGATGATGAGATCGCCCGGCTTGATTTGCACTTGCTTGTCGCCAAGCCAGATCGTTCCGGTGCCTTCGAGGATGTACTGGATTTCGTTGGTGTTGGGATGCAGGTGCTTTGGTACGTTGCCATCCTGGATCGAAATGGTGGCGCCGTCCGCGGAGACGAACATCTTGGAGCGGTAACCGACCTTGTTGGCCGCGCCGAGCGCATCTCCCTCCATCTCGCCGGTGTGAATGATCTGCGCCGTGATGTTTTCGGCGGCGAATGCGGGGCGCAGCAGATGCGTGACACCGCAGCCGGCGGCGAAGGCGGCAGCGATCGACAGTGTGGTGGC
>Ga0208849_1000176_pt1 | contig 62617 bp, 54 predicted proteins | sample NGESurdeep072012_10_FD_184470 | JGI IMG/M metagenome (GOLD analysis project Ga0208849, IMG submission 184470) | Arctic peat soil microbial communities from Barrow, Alaska - NGEE Surface sample 53-3 deep-072012 (SPAdes) | ecosystem: Environmental > Terrestrial > Soil > Wetlands > Peat ...
CGCCGTGATGGACGTCGCGAACGACGTCGTCGCGGTCATCGTCGACTACCACGCCGACCAGGTGTTGGTGGAGTGCGTGGACTCGCTCTTGGACAACGACATCGAAGCGATCGTCGTCGTCGAGAACGGCGAGGTGGGTTCGGTCCCGTCGTCACTGTTAGAACCCGGAATCGTGCTCGTGTCGCCGGGCGTGAATCTGGGCTACGGACGTGGCGTCAATCGAGGTGTCGCGGCCGCCAGGCGCTCCAAGTACGTACTCGTCTCCAACCCTGACGTCGTCGTGCACGAGGGGGCGGTGGCGGCCCTCGCCTCGTACTTGGAGAGCCACCGAGAGGTCGCGCTCGTCGGACCACTGATCCTTCGTCCGGACGGGACGGTGTATCCCTCGATGCGGGTGTTCCCGAACGTGTGGCTGGCCGGTCTGCACGCGGTGCTCGCGCCGCTCTGGCCGGACAATCCCGCCACCAAGCGTTACCGGTCGACGAGGAGTGACGGCACCGTTGATTGGGTGTCGGGCGCGTGCTTTCTCATCCGTCGCGCGGCTTTCGAGAAAGTGGGCGGTTTCGACGAGCGGTACTTCATGTTCGCCGAGGAGATGGCGCTCTGTTGGCAGCTCCGCGAGCACGGCTACCAAGTGGCCGCGACGAGTGACGCGGTGATCACGCACATCGAGGGCGTGTCACGCGCGCGGGCGCCACGTGAGATGGTGATCGCGCACCACCGAAGCGCTCTGCGTTTCGAAGTACAGACCGCTAAGGGCTGGCGCCGCGCGCTCGTGCCACTGGCGGCCCTCGTCCTCAGCCTTCGACTCGTCTTGGTCTTGGCGACGCGCCCGAAGACCTGAGGGCTCGTCGCGTAGATTGGGTGCGGGGCTGCGGGTGGTCTGTGGTTGAAAGTCGATGCCAGTCGCGGGCGAAACGACCCACGTAAGGCGTCTTATCGACGCTGAGCATGGCGCGGTTTAGAAGTAAGTCCTGCCCCGGGGCGATCATCGTGGTCGTCACGGGAGCCGGTGAAGTGTGCGAGATCACTGCGGGAGAGCGCAAGCTGCCCGGGGTGCGCACGGACACCGCCGCAGGCAGGTGTGGGGTCAAAGACCAGGTCAGCACTCGTAGCCCTCTTCAAGTCCCCGTACGACCGGTAGGGTAAAGCACGATATGAGCGTATTTCAGAAGATTTTAAAGGCCGGCGAGGGTAAGCGCGTCCGTCAACTCGGCGAACTCGTTCCCCTCATCAACGACCTGGCGGGCGAGATGGCGGCTTTGACCGACGCCGAGCTGCGCGCGAAGACGGACGTCTTTCGTGAGCGCCTCGCGGAGGGCGAGACCCTCGACGACCTCCTGATAGAGGCCTTCGCCGTCGTGCGCGAAGGCGCCACGCGCGTGCTCGGGCAGCGCCACTACGACGTGCAACTTATGGGCGGCATGGCGTTGCACTTTGGCTGGATCGCGGAAATGAAAACTGGTGAGGGCAAGACCCTGGTCTCGACGCTGCCCGTGTACTTGAACGCGCTCGCCGGTAACGGCGTGCACGTCGTGACCGTGAACGACTACCTCGCGACGCGCGACGCGAACTGGATGGGCGAGCTCCACCGGTTCCTCGGGATCAGCGTCGGTCGAGTCGGCCCCGACCTTCAGGACTTCGACGACAAGCGCGCGGCCTACGCCGCGGACGTCACCTACGGGACGAACACCGAGTTCGGCTTCGACTACCTTCGCGACAACATGGCGCGCCGCGCGGAACACATGGTCCAGCGCGGACACCACTTCGCCATCATCGACGAGGTCGACTCGATTCTTATCGACGAGGCGCGTACGCCGCTGATCATCTCGGGGCCGGCGTCCGACATTACCAAGCTCTACTACCAGTTCGCCTCCATTGCCCGTTCGCTCACTCGAAACACCGACTACGAGGTGGACGAGGAAAAGAAGACGGTCGTGCCCACCGAGGCGGGTATCGAAAAGGTCGAACGTCAACTTGGCGTGACCAACCTCTACGACGCGGTCGCGACGAACTACGTGCACCAGCTCGGACAAGCGTTGCGAGCGAAGGAACTGTTCCACCGCGACAAGGAGTACTTGGTCGACGGCGGCGAGGTCAAGATCGTGGACGAGTTCACCGGTCGCACGCTCGATGGTCGACGCTGGAGCGACGGACTGCACCAGGCCGTCGAAGCCAAGGAACGCGTGCGAATCCAAGAAGAGAATCACACCTGGGCGACGGTCACCCTCCAGAACTACTTCCGTCTCTACGAGAAGCTCTCGGGCATGACCGGTACTGCGGAAACTGAGGCCGCGGAGTTCGGCAACACCTACAAGCTCTCAGTCGTGCCGATACCTACGAATCAACCGGCGAGGCGCGACGACAAGGCGGACCTCATCTACAAGACGGAGGCCGCGAAGTTCGCGTCCATCGTCGTTGACGTGCGTGAGCGCTCCGACGTCGGCCAACCTGTCCTGCTCGGCACCGCGTCCGTTGAAAAGTCCGAGTTGTTGAGCCGTGAACTCTCGAAGGCCGGCATTCCTCACGAGGTCTTGAACGCGAAGCAACACTTCCGCGAAGCGGAGATCGTTGCCCAGGCCGGTCGAAAGGGCGCCGTCACCGTGGCGACGAACATGGCCGGTCGAGGCGTCGACGTCATCCTCGGTGGAAACTACGAAGGACTCGCCGCGCGCGACGCCATCGCCCAGGGATTCACGGTCGGCACCGAAGAGTACGACGCGGCCTATCAGAAGGCGGCCGACAAATGGAGGCCCCTCACGCAGGGTGACGGTGACGAGGTGCGCGCGCTCGGTGGCCTGTACGTTCTCGGGACCGAGCGACACGACTCTCGTCGCATCGACAACCAGTTGCGCGGTCGCGCGGGTCGCCAGGGCGACCCCGGTGAGAGTCGTTTCTACCTCTCACTCGACGACGAGTTGCTCCGCGTGTTCGCGACCGGCGTCGTGAAGTCGATCATGGACCGCACGATGCCCGAAGACGAGGCGATCGAAGCGAAGATGGTCTCCAAGGCCATTGAACGAGCGCAGAACACGGTCGAAGCGCGTAACGCCGAGATCCGTAAAGACGTCCTCAAGTACGACGAGGTCATGAACGAACAACGCAAGGTCATCTACGGACGTCGCCAGCAGGTCATCAACGGTGAGGACATCCACGACGCGACCATCGAGATGATCGAAGAGCGGCTGACCCAGGCCGTCGACGCCCAACTCGGGGAGGGCTTCGTCGAAGAGTGGGACCTCAACGCCCTCGTCCTCGAACTCCAGTCGTACTACCCGACGGAACTCGACGTGGAGACACTCAGCGCCTACGACAACGTCGACGACGTCGTGGCACTCGTCGTGGACGAAGCCGTAGGTCAGTACGAGAAGAAGTCGGAGAACTTCCCGGGAGGTCTTGAGACCGCGAAGGAGATCGAGCGCGACGTCATGCTCCAGATCCTCGACCAACGTTGGCGCGACCACCTCTCGGACATGGACTACTTGCGTGACGGCATCCACCTTCGCCAAGTCGCCCAGCAGGACCCCCTCACGGCGTGGCAGAAAGAGGGTTTCTTGATGTTCGAGCACCTCCTTGACGCCGTCGACATTGACTACGTTCGATACATCACCCACGTCGAAGCGAGCGAACCGGTCGAGGCCGGTGACGCGGACGAAGGCCTGGAAGGCGCTCAGACCAACGCGCTCGAAGTAGCGCCCGGGGCGACAGAACTGCCCGTTCACGAGAGTTCACCCAAGCCGGCGGTCAAGCACAACGAGAAGATCGGTCGAAACGACCCCTGCTGGTGCGGCTCGAAACGCAAATTCAAGCAGTGCCATGGCCGACCCTAAGGCGGAGAACGCCCTTCGAAACGCCCTGGTCGCGATCGAGGAACTCGGGGCCAGGTGGGACGCGGCGCGCGACTACCTGAAGATCGATGACCGCCGGGCCCGCCACGCCGTGTTGAACGACTTGGCCGCCGACCCCAACCTCTGGGACGACCAGGAGAACGCGCGCGAGGTGACGACTGAGCTCGGTCGCCTGGCGAACGATCTCGAGTCCTTCGACGCCCTGCGACGCTCGCTCGACGACGCCATCGTGCTGGCGGAGTTCGCTCGTGAGTCCCTCGCTGCCGGCGACGCCGACTGGTCGCTCTTCGATGAACTCGCGACCAGCGTCGACACGCTCGGTAGCGACATTGGTGCACTGGAGACGCAGAGTCTCTTCAGCGGTCCCTACGACGAGAACGACGCGATCGTGGAACTCCACGCCGGTGCCGGTGGCACCGACGCGCAGGACTGGACCGAGATGCTGCTGCGCATGTACTCGCGCTGGGCGGAACGTCGTGGGTTCGGCGTCGAGATCGACGAAGCGACCGAAGGCCAAGAGGCCGGTCTCCTTTCGGCGACGTTCATCGTGAAGGGCCGATTCGCCTACGGGTGGCTCTCGGTGGAACGTGGCGTTCACCGACTCGTGCGCATCAGTCCCTTCGACTCACAAGCGCGTCGCCAAACGAGTTTCGCGAGTTTGGACGTGACGCCACTGCTCGAGGACAACGCGGCCGAAGTCGAGATCGACGAAAAGGATCTGCGCGTTGACACCTATCGATCGTCGGGCGCTGGGGGACAACACGTCAACAAGACGGACTCCGCCATTCGCCTGACGCACCTACCCACGGGCGTCGTCGTGAGTTGTCAGAACGAACGCTCGCAACACCAGAACCGCGCGCGCGCGATGCAGATCCTCGAAGCGAAGTTGGCGGAACTCGCGCGCAAGCAGCGCCAGGCGGAGATGGACGCGCTTAGTGGTGATCGTGGGGACAACGCGTGGGGCTCGCAGATTCGCAGTTACGTACAAGCGCCCTACCAACTCGTGAAGGATCACCGCACGGACTTCGAGACCGGCAACGTCGAAGCCGTCTTGGACGGTGACCTCGACGGCTTCATGGAGGCCGAGCTGCGTCGTCAGCGTTCCACTTCATAAATATCTTGTTATGCCACAATTGACTGGCTTTCATGGACCAAAGGCGCGTGACGCCCAAACTAGAATGGTGTCGGCACTGCGCCCGTGTGTCGCACAACTACCAGTAATCCCGAGGGGGTGTTGCCGTGATTCGATTTGAGAATGTCTCGAAGACCTACAAGAACGGCACGCCGGCTCTCAAGGACATCTCTCTCGACATCGAAAAAGGTGAGTTCGTCTTCTTGGTGGGTGCCTCGGGTTCGGGTAAAACGACTTTTCTACGTCTGCTTCTTCGTGAAGAACATCCCGACAAAGGCCGCATTCTCGAAGCCGGTCGCGACATTGGCGACCTGCCCAAGTGGCGCGTGCCCTACCTGCGGCGTAACATCGGCTGCGTCTTCCAGGACTTTCGTCTGCTGCCGAACAAGAGCGTCTTTGAGAACGTGGCCTTCGCCCTCGAGGTGATCGGGCGTCCACGCTCCACCGTCGAATCCCAAGTTCCCCAGATCTTGGAGTTGGTGGGTCTCACCGACAAGTCGAAGAATCTGCCCCACGAGCTCTCCGGTGGTGAGCAGCAACGCGTCGCGGTGGCGAGGGCTTTCGTCAATCGCCCACTCATCCTTCTCGCCGACGAACCAACCGGCAACCTCGACCCCTCGAACTCCGAGTCGATCATGGCGCTGCTCGAGCGGATCAACCGCACCGGCACGACGGTCGTCATGGCCACGCACGACAAGGCACTCGTAGACCGGATGCGCCGTCGCGTTGTGGAGCTCGACCGCGGCGAGATGATCCGCGACCAGGTTCGTGGTGTCTACGGCATCGATGAGGGAGTCACCATCTAATGCGCGTGTACTTTCGCTACGCCTTCAAAGAGACGTTTAGCAATCTATGGCGAAACCGAATGATGACGATCGCCGCGGTGTTGTGCGTCGCGGTCTCGTTATCCCTCGTCGGATCGGCTCTTCTCTTGAAGCAGAGCGCGGCCCAAGCTTCGGTCTTGTGGCAACAAGGTACCCGCGTGACCGTGTGGATGCTGCCCACGGCGTCGGCGAGCGAAATCAGTGGCGTGCGCACGCAGCTCTCTAGTTCGCCCATCGTGAAGAACTGCGTCTTCTATACCCAGGCCCAAGACCTCGCCGAAGCGAAGAAATTGCTGCCTCCGAACGAGTGGAGCGTACTCACCGTCTCATCGATGCCCACGTCGTTTCGCTGCACGCCTACCGTCCCTTCTGACGCCTTCGTCGTCCAGAGCACGTTCCAACATCAGCCCGGCATCTATCAGGTGACGACGCCCGGTTCTCAGATCCGCGAGATGAACAAGGTCATCAGGGTCCTGCAGATCGTCTTCTTGGCGCTCGCCGCCGTGTTGCTCTTGTCGGCGTCGGTGCTCATCCTCAACACGATTCGCATGGCGATCTTCGCGCGACGACGCGAAGTCTCCGTGATGAAATTGGTCGGCGCGACGAACTGGTTCATTCGCATTCCCTACATCACTGAAGGATTCATCCAAGGACTCCTGGGGGCGGTGGTGGCGGTGTTGGCCGTGACCGCGCTGCACACGTGGTACCCGTTACACAATGAGTTCCAACTCAACACGTCGGCCCTCGTAGGCACCAACGCGGTCGTCTTGATCGTGGGCGTGGTGATCGGATCCGTGGGATCGGCAATCGCCATCCGACGATTCCTCGACGTCTAACCCGCTGACTCGTCGAAGTCGATCGAGAGCGAGTTCACGCAGTAGCGGAGGCCACTCGCCGTGGGACCGTCGTTGAAGACGTGTCCTAAGTGACCGCCGCACTTCGAGCAGAGGATCTCGGTGCGCTGGCGAAAGAGCGACTTGTCCTTTCGTTCGACGACGGTACCGGGTTCGCACGCGTCAAAACTCGGCCAGCCACAGCCGGAGTCGAACTTCTGCGCGCTCGTGAAGAGCGTCTGTCCGCAACCCCCGCACGTGAAGACGCCGTCCGCGTCGACGTGCAACAGCGAACCCGTGAAAGGCGCCTCGGTCGCCGCCTTCCTCAGTACCGCGTAGCGGTCGGGGGAGAGCTGGTCACGCCACTCGGCGTCACTCTTATCGATTTCGTACGTCACGGCACCAATGTACCGGCGCCCTTTACCAGCGCAATCACCTAGAAGCGGTGTCGTGCGTTGGTCGCTCCTCGCTTAGTACGACGACATCATGGGATACTGCGGCAATGAGCGGCTCGGCATGGTCAATGCAGGGCGACTACCTCCGTCGCTTTGAGTGGGGACCGTCGGGCGCTGAACGCTTGTCACGGGCCGAATCAATTGTCGTGGTGGTCGACGTGCTTCGCTTTACGACCGCGGTCGAGGCCGTTGTCAGCCGCGGGGGAATCGTGTACCCGCATCGATGGAAGGACGTATCGGCGCGTACCTTCGCCGATTCACTCGGTGCGCAGCTCTCCGAAAGCCCCGACGACGCTGGTGTCTGGCTTTCCCCAATTGCTCTCCTGAATCAACCGACACTCGACGCGGTGGTCCTGCCGTCACCCAACGGCTCAACCGGTTCGGTGCTCGCCGCCGAGACCGGTGCCGTCGTTGTGGCGGCGTGCCTGCGCAATGCACCCGCGGTGGCCGAGCATCTCGCCGCCACCTCCTTGCCCGTGACGGTGCTGGCCTGCGGGGAGCGTTGGCTCGACGGGACTTTGCGACCCTCGATCGAGGATCTCTTGGGTGCTGGCGCGGTGCTGTCGAATTTAGGTGGTGACCTGTCGCCGGAAGCCAAGTACGCCTTCGCCGCCTGGTGCGACGCCAAGAGCACAGTCACCGAGGCGATTGTCACGTGCGTGTCGGGGCGTGAGTTGGTTGGACGAGGTTGTCGCGACGACGTTGACTACGCGTCCGCGTACGGCGTCAGCGACGTCGTGCCCGTCTTGGTTGATGGAGCGTTCCGGCGCGCATCGCATTTGCCGAGGTGCTGAATGAAGAGGGGCAACTGCATGGCGTCGGGGACGTCGTCAAGTGTGATGTGACAGCCCCCATTGAGAATTGGATTCATGGCCACAACGACGGCAGCGCCGCCAACCTCGCACAGCGGTCAGTTGCTCTCGCGTGCCGTCACCTTTCAGTTCGCCCTTGATCCCAACCTCGAACAGCGAATCCTGCTGGCCAAGTGCGCCGGTGCCCGCCGCTTCACCGTCAACCACCACTTGGCCCGGGTAAAGGCAAATCTCGAGGCCCGTTCAGCCCAGTGCTCGAAAGTTGAGAGTCCGCCCGAGATTCCCACTCCTTCGCTCTCCTGGACGGGGTTCTCATTTATCAATGAATTCAATGCATGGAAGAAAGGTGTGTCCGACGACTCACCGATCAACGCGGACGGCAGCCGGGGCCTGTCGTGGCGACACGAGCTGCCGGGTGACGTCTTCGAGTGCGCCAGCGTGGACGCAGCCCGCGCGCTCGAAAATTTTTCCTCGTCAAAGAATGGCAAACGACGTGGTCCGAGCGTTGGCTTCCCCCGCTTTCAGGTCAAGGGGAAGGTGATGCCGAGCTTTCGTCTGCGCAATCGCATGACACCAGATCAGGCACCATCGACACATCAAATCCGCTTCAGTGATCCGAGGCACCTTCGACTGCCCAAGTTCGGACCGGTGAAGCTCTTCGGACCTACGCGGAAGGTTCGGCGAATGATCGACGCCGGTCGCTTTCACGTTTACTCCGCGACACTGACTCCGCGCTCGGGACGGTGGACTGTCTCGCTGACCGGCGTCGCCGCCGAACTGCACCAGGCCGAGCGAAGTCGCGCCCATCGCCATCCTGTTCCCGTGGGCGTCGATCGAGGGATTGCTTCTCTCGCCGTTTCCGCCGACGCGAACGGGACTCCCTTCAAGACTTTCGAGGGGGTGAAAACATTAAGAGAAGCGCACGCCAAGCTCAAGGCGGCCAATCAGGCCCTGGCCAGAACCACACCGGGGTCCAAGGGTCGCCAACGAGCACGGACCCGACTCGCGAAGACCCATCGCAAGGTCGCCAACACCAGACGTCATCTGACTCATCAGGCCTCCAAGACACTCGTCACGAGAGCCCAGGTACTGGTACTTGAAGATCTCAACGTCGCGGGAATGGTGAGGAACCGACGCCTGGCCCTGTCCATCTCGGACGCCGCGATGGGAGAACTGTCCCGTCAAATCCTCTACAAGGCAAAGTGGCACGGCGTTGAAGTGCGAACGGTCGATCGATTCTTCCCGTCGTCCAAGACCTGCTCGGGTTGTGGCGAGGTCAAAGGCGAACTCAACTTGTCCGAGCGGACCTACGCATGTGACGTCTGCGACTTGGTCATCGACCGTGACCTCAACGCGGCCATCAACCTGGCCCGTTGGCAACCCGGCGAGTCGCCTCTGGACACGGCGCCAATGTCCACGCGCACTTCGCTTCTCACACCACTCTGATCCCTTAAGGATCTGCACCGCCAAGCACGCGGGAAGAGCCGATCGCCACCCGTACAACCATCACGACACCGTGATGAGGGCATTGGGTCGGAACCGAGGACTCCGACGGATCTTCGTCGGGGAAACTGGACGGTGAACAAGCATCACTGAGTCGCTTGGTTCAGTTGGTCAAGGTAAGCCGGTGGGTCCAATTAGGACACACGCTGTCAGGAGTAGTTCGGGCGCGGGGCTTCGTGGTACTCGCGCGGGAACTCGGGCTGTCCCGCGAGGAGTCTCGTGAACGCTTGCGCCAATCCGTCGGGATCGAGTCCGAGTTCCGCGAGCAGTTCGTCCGGTCGGTGCTGCTCGAGGTAGACGCGCGGCACGCCCAAGATGCGCGTCGTGGGAAAGGGTCGCTCGAGTTCTTGTGCGCGCAGGCGAACGGCCGAGACCATCAAGGTGCCAGCGCCGCCGTGGCGAGTCCCGTCTTCAATGGTGATGATGCGCTCGTGACTCAAGGCGTCGTCGATCATCGCGGAATCCGGGGGCAGGATCCGTACGTCGTAGAGCGTGACGCGACTTGCGTCGTCGCCCAATAGCGCGAGCGCGGCGTACGCCGCCGGCGCCATCTTGCCCACGGCCAAGACACAGAGTGATCCATCGCCACGGACGACCTCTCGTGCGTTCAGACCACGCCCGACTTTGCCGTCGAAGGGCTCGGGCAGGGTCTTCGGGTAGCGCAGCGCCGTTGGCGTCGAGAGATCGAGCGCGCTCTCGAGCATGACGGGCACCTCCTCCGCTGAAGAGGGCGCGAAGACGATCATGTTGGGAATCGCGAGGCACAGCGCGATATCGAGGAGTCCGTGGTGGCTCGGCCCGTCATCACCGGTGATACCTGCGCGATCGAAGACGAAGACCACGGGAAGGTTCAACAGCCCGACGTCGAGGTGAGCCTGGTCGAACGCGCGCGAGAAGAACGTGGCGTAGACGGCGACGACGGGCTTCAACCCACCCATGGCCATACCGGCGGCGGCCGTGACGGCGTGTTGTTCGGCGATGCCGACGTCGAAGAATCGATCGGGGAACTTCGTCTGGAAGTTCAAGAGACCCGTGGGTCCCGCCATGGCGGCGGTGATCGCGACGATGCGCTCGTCCTCGTCCGCGAGTCGAACCAGCGTGTCGGAGAACGCTTGGGAGAACGAACTCGGCACGACCATGTCGTCGTTCACCAGTGGTGGAAGTTTGTAGTCGTGCATCTTGAGGTCGTCGCTGACCGCTGGTTCGTAGCCTCGGCCCTTTTGGGTGAGCGCGTGCACGACAATGGGACCGTCCCATTCGGCCGCGGCCTTCAGGGCCTTCTCGAGCACTTCGACGTTGTGTCCGTCGACGGGGCCCACGTAGCGAACACCGAGGTTCTCGAAGAACGTGTGAGGGGTGACCATTTCGCGGACCACCGACGTGAAGCCGTCGATGCCGAGGTAGGCGGCTTTGCCGACGCGAGGAAGTCGCGGCACCAAACGGCGGATGCGGTCACGCAACGTTAGGTACGTGCGATTCAAGCGAAGCGTCGTCAGCGACTCCGAGAGCTTGGAGATGGTGGGGGCGTAGCTGCGTCCGTTGTCGTTGAGGACGATGACGACCCGTTGATTCGAGTGGCCCAAGTTGTTGAGTGCCTCGTAGGCCATACCGCCAGTGAGCGAGCCATCGCCGACGACGGCGACCACGTGACGTTTGCCACCGTGGCCAATGAGTTCCTTGCGCTGTTGGAGCGCGACGGAGAGACCGTGCGCGTAGGAGAGCGCCGTCGACGCGTGGCTCGATTCGATCCAGTCGTGCTGGCTCTCGGTGCGGTTGGGGTAGCCCGACAGACCGCCGCGCCTGCGAAGATTCTTGAAGCCGTAGCGTCGTCCCGTGAGCAGCTTGTGCACGTACGCCTGATGGCCCGTGTCCCAGAGCAGGATGTCCTTCGGTGATTCGAAGACGCGATGCAGCGCCAGCGTCAGCTCCACGACACCGAGGTTCGATCCGAGGTGTCCGCCAGTTTTCGTGACGCTCTCGATGATGAAATCACGAATCTCTTGGCTGAGCGTTTGCAGTTGGTCGTAGGAAAGTGGCTGAAGGTCAGCGGGTGTTTCTATCGACGGCAAGATCACGTAATTCAGCCTACTGTCGAGTGTCGCGCTCGACTGAGACGCAAGGTTCGGCCAGTAGCCTGAGTTTTATGAGTACTCAACTGGTAGAAGGTGACGTCCTGGCGCGCACGATTGACGAGGCGCTGAGCCGCGGCGGGCAGTTCGCGGAGGTCTTCGTGGAGGACCGAGCGACGTCGTCGGCGGTCCTCGATCAGCGCCGCGTGGAGGAGTTGAGCTCGGGTCGCGATCGCGGCGCGGGCGTTCGCGTCGTCGTGGGCGAGACGACGGGATTCGCCCACACGGCCGATCTAAGTGAGTCGGGTCTCTTAGCCGCCGCGCGCGCCGCGGCCGCCGTCGCCCGTGAAGGCGGCGGCGGGGTGCGTGAGATCGCGCTCGAGCCGCAGCGTCGTTACCCCTCATCGGCCCAGATCGAACCGGGTGACGTCGAGAAGTCGAAGAAGATCGAGATGCTGCTCCAAGCCGATGACGTGGCTCGATCGGAAGGCTCGTCGATCACGCAGGTGCAAGTCGGTCTCGGCGACTCTACGCGACGTTTCGTGGTCGCGAACTCCGAGGGCGTCTTCGCGAGCGATCATCAGGTGCGAACGCGATTCAACGTGTCGTGTATCGCCACGGGTGACACGGGTATGCAGACCGGCTACCGTCCGGTCGCCGCGACGCGAGGGTTCGAACTGTTGAACCCCGACGTCATCGAAGAGGCCGCGCGCGGCGCGGCGCGCCAAGCCATCACGAAACTCGACGCACGCCCGGCGCCGTCGGGGGACCTGCCCGTGGTGTTAGCGAGTGGTTCGGGCGGGATCCTCTTTCACGAAGCGTGCGGACACGGACTCGAAGCCGACGCCGTCATGAAGCAGGCCTCGGTCTACGCCGGCAAGGTCGGCCAGCAGGTCGCGAGTCCGCTCGTCACCCTCGTCGACGACGGAACGGTCACGGGCGAGTGGGGCTACCTCGCCATCGACGACGAGGGTCACGCGAGTTCACGCAACGTCCTCATTGAGAACGGCGTCTTGACTGATTACATGTGGGACTACTTACGCGCGCGAAAAGAGGGCCGACGGGTTTCCGCCAACGGCCGCCGGCAGAGTTACCAGTACTTGCCGATGGTCCGCATGACCAACACGTATCTCTTAGAGGGCGACTCCGACGCGGACGAGATCGTGGCCCAGACGCCCTACGGCGTCTACGTCGCGCAACTCGGCGGTGGCCAAGTCAACACCGCCACCGGCGACTTCGTCTTCGGTATGACGGCTGCGTTCTTGATCGAAGACGGCAAGATCACCGCGCCACTACGCGACTGCAACCTCATCGGCAACGGCCCCGAGATCCTCCAGCGCGTCGACGCGGTGGGCAGGGACTTTTCCATGATGCCCGGTACGTGTGGCAAGGACGGCCAACAAGTTCCCGTGGGGTGCGGTCAAGCCACCATGCGACTCAGCTCGATCACGATCGGTGGAGCAGCGTCGTGAGTGATCTGCTCGAACAGGCCGCGCGACTCCTCGAGTCGGTCGAGGGGAAAGAAGAGATTGAGATCTACGTTTCCAGTGGTGTCGAGACCGAGGTCCGGGCGTACCAGGGCGAGATCGAGAATCTTTCGAGCGCGAGCTCGTCGGGTATCGGGATTCGCGTGCTGCTCGACGGCGTCGGCGGCGCCCAAGTGGGAACGGCGTGGGCCGGTTCCCTCGACGAGGAGTCGGTGCGTGACGCCCTGCGCGAGGCCCGTGACAACGTGCGTTTCGCCTCGGAGGACGAGTACGTGGCCTTCGCTCGCCCCGACGGGGTCGATCCGGTGGCCTTGACGCTCCGAGATGACTCGGTCTTATCGACACCGCTCGACTACAAGATCGCCATGGCCATCGAACTCGAACGGCGCGTTCGCGTTGGTGACACCCGAATTCGCCAAGTCGATTCCGCGAACTACTCCGACTACGTCGCCGAAGCCGCCATCGTCTCGACGACCGGCATTCGTGCGTCCTACGCCCGCTCGGGCGCGTATCTCTCGGTCGAAGCGATCGCCAGTGACGGCAAGGACGACCAGACCGGTTGGGGGCTCAGCGCCGGACGAGCGCCAGGAGAACTCGACATCGAACTCGCCGCCCACGACGCCGTCACGCGCGCGACGCGCATGCTCGGAGCGGTGAAGCCTTCGTCGATGAAGTGCACGGCCGTCTTCGATCCGCGTACCGCCGCCACGTTGCTCGCGATCATTGGCGGCGCGTTGAGTGGGGACGCGGTCGTTCGGGGCCGTTCGTTCTTCGCCAATCGCGTCGGTGAGATGGTGGCGTCACCACTCTTCAGTCTTCTGGACGACCCCACCGATCCTCGCCACTTCGCCGCCAGTTCGCACGACGGCGAGGGCCTCGCGTGCCGTCGCAACGTCTTGATCAGCAAGGGTCAGCTCCAAGGGTTCGTCTACGACACCGTCTCGGCGCGCCGCGCTGGTACCGCGTCGACGGGGAGCGCCCTGCGCGGCGGCATCGCGGGATCGCCCTCGGCGGGGTGTCGAGCGCTTCAGCTCGAATCCGGCAGTGAGGATCAGGCCACGATTCTCAAGAGCGTTGGCTACGGCGTGTACGTCGAGTCGATCATGGGCGTGCACTCGGGCGTCAATCCCATCTCCGGTGACTTCTCCGTTGGCGTGACGGGCCTCATGATCCGAGACGGCGAGTTGGCCGAACCAATTCGAGAGATTACGGTCGCCTCGACCCTGCAACGGATGCTGCTCGATCTCAGTCACGTGGGCAACGACGTGGAATGGCTTCCCGGCAGTGCCGCGGGTCAAACGATCGCGATCGACGGGATCGCGGTGTCGGGCTCTTAGATTGAGCTGGGCGTGGACGGCGCCGACGTGCTGGGGGTCGAAGCCGGTGTGGGCACCGACGAGGGTGTCGAGGTTGACGTAGCGGCGCTCGATTCGGCGGGGGTGCCGGTGCTCGGCGTCGTGGTCGTCTTGGGCGCGGAGCCGCGACTGTCGTTCTTGTAGAAGCCACTTCCCTTGAAGAGGATGCCTACCGCCGAGAAGACCTTGCGCAGTTCGCCACCGCACAACGGACAGACCGTGAGCGATGGATCGGTGAACTTTTGGACAGCCTCAACCCGTTCGTGGCACTGCTGACACTCGTATTCGTAGGTGGGCATGAAGCACTCCGATTGGACAACGTAACTAGAGCAGTGTACTGGTCAGGAAAGATACGTCGAACGTGACCTAACATGGCTCGGTGGACGACTTCCACCAACTACGACGCGGCGGGCCTTCCGGCGCAGCATTTCCCCGTGACGTCGGTCTCACGGAGGTCACGGCACGCCGAGCCCTGGCACGGTGTCGTGTCACCATGCTCGCCTCGACGACGGCGGCCGTGGCGGCGAACACCCTCAACAAGGGCGACGTGCTCGCGACGGCCCGCGTGGCCGGGATCCAAGCCGCGAAGCAGGCGTCGTCACTGTTGCCGACGTCGCATCCGGTGCTGGTGGGCAACGTGTACGTCAACTTCACCATCGGGGACCTGCACATCGACCTCGAGGCCGGCGTCGACACGATCGACCGTACGGGTGTCGAGATGGAGGCGTTGACCGCGGTCACCGTCGCTGCCCTCACGATCTACGACATGTGCAAGTCGAGCGATCGGACGATGACCATTGAGCGCGTCGCTCTTTGGGAGAAGTCGGGTGGTCGATCGGGTTCGTGGCGCCGCGAAGAAGACCCGGGCGAAGCGGTCCTGATCTGACCTCGCGTCGCCCGTGTCGATTCTGGTGATCCGCGTCGCCCGCTACCCTCGTGTGAAGCAAGAACGGGAGTTAGATGAGCACCATCCGCGGAGGAATCGAGCAGAGTCGTGAGCGACTCGTAGCCCTCGTGTTGTTGCTCCAACGCGCCTGGCAGTACGGGCCGATCACTCAAGAAGAGATCCTGCGCGATCTGAAGATTGACGAGTATCCCGTGGCGGCGAACGGTCCGAGGAAGATTCGCGCCTACGAAGGGGCTGACAGCACGGTTCGTCAGAAGTTCGAGCGCGACAAGGCCCGCATCCGCGAGCTCGGCTTCGAGATCGAGACCGTCTCCAACGACGACGCCTCCGTGGGCTACCGCATCGACCCCCAGAGTGGCTACGCCCCTCTCATCTACTTCACCGCCGAAGAGGAGCGTGTCGTCAAATTGGCGCTGTCGTTCTGTGGTTTCGGCAAATCCGGGGCGTTCAGTGTCTTCAACGACGTGCCCGCCAGCGACGGGGGACTCGCGGTGTCGAACTACTACAACCCCGTACTGCGTGCGCTGCACGTCCGACGAGCGCTCGCCTTTGAGTACCTGTCCGCCGCCAACAAGGCCCGTCTCGTCGAACCGCTCGTCATCGACGTCTTTGACGGCGCGAGCTACCTCGTGGCGCGGGTGAAGGACACGAAGGAGATCAAGGGCTACCGCTTCACGCGTATGACCTCGATGCCCGTCGTCTTGCCCGACACCTTTGAGGTTGACGACGAGACGCAACGCGTCGCGCGCGCGTGGCGCCCCGAGTACGCCAAATCGCCCCGGCCCCTCGACGTGGTGGTGTCGACCAACGAGAACTACGGCGAGCTCTTGGTGCGCCAGTACCCCCACGCGCTGAGCGCCACCAAGAGCGACGGCACGGTGGAGGTCGGCATCACGTTTCAGAGTCCTCGGGCCGCGCTGCGGCTTCTCCTCGACAGCGCCGAGCGCGTGCGTCTTCAGTCCCCGAAATCGCTCAAGAACGAATTGACGGCGTGGTTGAAGGAGGTCAATCGTGGCAAGACGCCCGACGTGGAAAGTCTCTCGTTTGACTTCATGCCGTCGAACGACGTCCTGGGCCAGACCCTCCAGCTCCTGCACGCGGTGTACGTCAGCGACGACGGCCTTCGCATCAGTGAGCTCGCGAAGCGGTTCTCGCTCTCACCCGAGCACGTCCGACTCATCATGGACCGCCTCGTCTCCCTCGAGCCAATGGCGGAATCCACCGACGGCACCCACACGTTTCCCGCCCACGTCATCAAGGAGTGTGACGACTGGGACGACGAGGCGCACGACGACTCCACCTATCGTGCGGACTTCTCGGATCTCCCGGAAGGTGCCGAGGATCCTTCACCGTTCATGTGGCGCGACCTCTTCGAACTGAACATCGCCCTGCGAGAAGCTTCGCGCGTCTACACGGACGACGCCATCTTCTCCGCGATCGAGAAGATCGAGAACGCCACGAAGATCCCGGTGCAGGTCGAGATGGCGTCGAACGAGGCGCTCCTGGCTCAAGTCGAGAGCGCTATCGAATCGCACTCACAGATAAAGATCGAGTACACGTCGGGCGTCAGTGACGAAGCGCACGTGCGCGCAATCGAGCCGCGTGAGATGAAGGTCTTGAACGGCCACACGTACGTGCGTGCCTACTGCACGACCAGGACTGCGTGGCGAACGTTCCGCGTGGACCGCATCAACGCGGTGCTCGCCACGTCACCGGCCCCCGAGACCCGACCGCGCGACACGGTCTCGAACTGGCTGACCCAGGTGGGCGAGGAGGGTGACGAGATCGTCGTGGTCGTCGAAGCAGCCAATCGGTGGCTCTTCGAACCGCTTCCGGGCGCGCAGTGGTTGTTACTGGACGACGGTCGCCACGCGGTCAAGTTTCGGGTTTCGGACGAAGCGTTCGTGGACCATCTGATGTTGCGCGCCGGCGCGGGCGCGGTGGTCGCGACGCCCAAGTACGCCAAAGCCGGCCACGCGTTGGCGAAGAAGATCGCCGCGCAACTGTAGGCGACCGTTGGGCACCTCGAAAGAGGTGTCCGTGATCCGTCTTCTTCCTCGACGTTCGAACGACGTCTCGTACTTCACGAACGACCCCGCGCTCGAACTGGACGGCCTTCGCCGTGGCGGTCCCGGCTGGTGGCTTCGCGGCGGCGGTGACACGAGGGAAACCGCCGACGTCGCGAGGGTTCTCGTGACGAGTGATCGATCGAACGTTCAAGGGTACGACGTCATCATCGCCGCGCCGCGGCCGATCTCCATCCTGCTCGCGGTGGATCCCGAGCACGCCAGTGGCGTCGTCGAAGCACATCGCGCGTCAGTGCTGGCGTCGATGACGTACCTCGAGGATCGTGCACTCGTCGTGCGAGAGCGTCGACACGGCGTTGATCACGACTCGTCCGCGTCGTGGCAGAGCGTCGTGAGCTTTACGCACGGACTGAATCGTCACGGTGAGCCGCACTTGCACGACCACGTGCTCGTAGGGGCGAGACCGCACGGCCAGACCAACGTCCTCGATTCACGCGCTTTGTACGCGCACGCCGCGACCGCCGACGCTCTCTACCGCGCGTCGCTTCGACACGAACTTCTTGAGCGCACACCGTGGCAGGCGTGGCGCTCCTTCGAGGGGGTCGAACGCGTGGTCGGCCTCGACGAGGGCTACCGCGCGTTGTGGAGTGGTCACCATCGCGAGCGAGGAGAGAAACTCTCGTGGAGTAGAGCGGAGACGATCGCGTCGTGGAATCGTGACCGCGATCGCTACGAGTCCCTCGGCGTCGTGGCGCCGAGGGAGAACGTTCACGTCCTCGATGAACATAGATTCGCTGGGGCCTTCGAGGATCGCCCCGACGTCGCCCGACGTCACGTGGTCGCGGCCTGGGCCAACGCCGCCACGTACGGACAGAGTCCGACGCTCTTGACGGAGGCGGTCGACGAGCTCTATCCCAGTCTCCGAGCCGGTAAGGGCGTCTACGAGCGAACGATCGGCCTACGCGAGGCGCGCATGATCGGCCCCGTCCGCGCGTTGGGCCCGCGTCCACTCGAGAGGAGCGAATTCGACGACTGGCGTCAGCGATCTCGTGAGATGGATCGTTCTCGTGAGGGGCGTTCGAGGTGAGGGGCGAAGCGGGCGTCTCGGTAGGCGGGCGTGAGTTCGATCCACTTGAGACGGTTTCGCGCGTCGAGGCCCAATGCGTGACCCTCTCGACCTTGGGCGAGTTCGCTCATCGTCACGCGATCGCGTTCGACCCAGCTCATCGAGTGGCCCACCGCCTTACCCCGACGGTCCCGCTGCACGCTCGGTGACGACGTCAACTCGCGCCCGGCCAAGCGCTGTAGGAGCTCGAGCGTGGGACGGTCGGCAATTCCCGGCAAGACCAGGGTCGTTGGAAAGAGCGAGAGGAAACCCTCCGCGGAGGCTCCCCAACGACTTCGCGCTTGGCTGAGGTCTTGCAGGCACGCGAGCGTTAGGACTCCCTGGCCCCCACCTTCGGACACGATGCTCGCGAGACGAGGGATTGGGGCCACGTTGGCGAGTTCGTCGAGGGCGAGCAGCAGCCGAGCGCCGCCGAGGTGTCGATCGTAGGTGGCGTGCACGAGTTCTTCCACCAGTCCAACGACCAGTGGGATCGAGACGGCTTGGTGTCGACTCGGTGCCACGACGTGGAGTTGGTGAGGACCACGAAGGAACTCGTCCACGTCGAGGGGCGCCTCTCGGGCGGAGGCTCTCGCTGCTTCGGTGCGCACGCCCGCGAAGAGTCCAGCGGTGGTTGACCAAATACTCGATCGTTCACGGTCCTCGGTCGCTAGAACGCCACGAAGGAGCGACACGGAGGGATGGTGCTCACCGTGTCGCTCCTTCAGTTCGTTGAGGAGGTCATCGCATCGACGTTCGTCGACGCGCGCGGCGAGTTGCCCCAGTGACTCACTTCGAAGGGCACTTGCGTGCATCAGTGGTGCCACTAACGCACCCGCTCGTTCACTCCAATGATCGTCACCGCGATCACCTCGACCACGTCGCGCGACGTCCAACAAGCTCCGCGAAGCCAAAACAGCGCCATCCCAAGTTAAAGATTGTCTTAAAGGTGAATAACCAATTCGATGCACACCCACGGGTGTTTCGACTGTTCCCGATGGATCGAAGAGAAGTGTTGCACCATCGCGACGCGTTCGCGCCATCAACGCAACGACGTCACTCTTCGTCGACGTGACGACGCACGCATCGGATGTCATCAGGAGATTTGGAACAATAATTGAAGAAGTTTTTCCACTTCGTGTTGGACCCAACACGAGTGTTGAACGTTCGCGTCCACTCATCGCGTCACCGTTCGCACCGCGTCCTAAGTACACGCTGTCATCAGATAGCACGTCACACCATCGGTCGAAATAAATCTCGAAATACTTGACATTGGTGTGAATAACAACTGAACTTGTAGTTGTCCTTCTGCGGAGGAGGCACACGTTGTCCACTTCGTTGCTTGCAACGTTTGGAAGAACGCTTCTTCGCGTAGGGCCGTGCACTGCGATCAGTCGCCGCACAGCCGTGAGGTTGGGTGGTCCATGGCCGAGTTCACGAGATATCAATGCGGTACCTGAAGTGAGCACACCTACACGGTGCCTCGAGGTCCCAAATTGAATCAACGTTGAGTCCCAAGGAGGGAATGTGGCACCAGCCGCGAAGAAGAAGGCTGCAGCCAAAAAGGCTCCAGCAAAGAAGCGTCCTGCAGCGAAGAAGGCCGCGAAGAAGCGTCCTGCTGCGAAGAAGGCCGCTGCGAAGAAGGTCGCAAAGAAGCGTCCTGCAGCGAAGAAGGCCGCGAAGAAGCGTCCTGCTGCGAAGAAGGCCGCGAAGAAGCGTCCTGCTGCGAAGAAGGCCGCTAAGAAGCGTCCTGCAGCCAAGAAGGCTGCGAAGAAGCGTGCTCCAGCCAAGAAGGCTGCCGCTAAGAAGTAGTCGATTCTCCCAGGAGAATCTGTTCTCGAGGGGGCCGCAAGGCCCCCTCGAGTGCTGTCTAAGCGTCGTACAGATCACCCGGTTCGTCAACGTCGAAACGCCAGGGGCTCGTCGTGACGACGCGGTAGGGGGCGTTGAGTCGTTGGGCTTCGTTGACGTGAAGCCGGAGCGAGTCCGTTCCGTACGCGAAGTGAAAGCCGAGTCCGGTGGGGATCACCATCACGTTGGTACCCGATCCGTGGTGATCAGCGAAGAACGTGAGGCCGGGCGAAGTTTCAAACGTCCCGAGACCCTCGGGGAATCGCAGATCCCCGTGAACGATGATGAGTTCATCGAATCGATCGACGAGTCCGTCGTAGGCACCTTGCACCGCGTCGTTGAGAGTGGACGCGCTCGACGACCACACCTCGGCGTCGAGCGACAACGCGAAGCGAGTGACGTCAGGGTCCTCACTCACGACGACGACCGTTCGTGGTCGTGAACTCGCAAGGACGCCGCGAGCAAGATTCTCGGCGATCATCGCCACGTCGAGGTCGACGTCGCGACGAAGTCGTTCCTTCGCTCGATCGAAGCGTTTGAGGGGGACAACGATGGCCTCGGTCATAGAGATGAATGCTACGTGGCTCTCGCTTCGTTACCCTTAGGTGTATGAAGGCTTCGACGCACGATCTCCTTGAATTCGAGCGAGCGTTACTCGCTCGCGGCGAGGTCGTGGTCGGGATCGACGAGGTTGGTCGCGGCGCGCTCGCTGGTCCGATGACCGTGGGTGCGGTCGTCATGCGCGTTGACGTCGCACCACCCGAAGGACTCAATGACTCGAAGCTCTTGACGCCCGCACAACGTTCGTCCCTCGTCGAGCCTCTCTCACGATGGGCGTCGGCGTGGTCGCTCGGTTCGGTGACGTCTCGAGAGATCGACGAGTGGGGATTGCGACTCGCCTTGGCGGTGGCGGCGACGCGCGCGCTCAACGGCCTCTCGTTGTCGCCGACCCACGCGTTGATTGACGGATCCATCAACCTCTTGCGAAGTCCTCTCGACGTACGACTAGGGGCGAGTGCGCCGCCGCCGCTGCTCTACGACGCGTTGCCCGTGACGACGATCATCAAGGGCGACCAACGGTGCGCCACGATCGCCGCCGCCGCGGTGCTCGCGAAAGTGCATCGAGACGCGCTGATGGTCGCACTCCACGAACAGTTCCACGAGTACGAGTGGGCCCGGAACAAGGGTTACGGGGCCCCTGAGCACCTGGCGGCGCTTCGGCGCAGGGGAGCGAGCGAACACCATCGAACGTCGTGGAACCTGCCCCAGAAATCCCGGGCCGCGGCGCTCGGGGACGACGGGCGAGCCGAGCCTGGTGAGTCGGCGAATTCCGGCTAAAAGACTAGGATTGTGCAGTTATGTCGTCACTGCTCTCAGTCAATAATCTGAAGGTCCAGTTCGCTACAAAAAACTCTTTCGCTACCGCGGTCGATGACTTTTCCTTGACGATAGATCCCGGCGAGAGCGTGGGTCTCGTCGGTGAATCGGGTTGTGGCAAGACCACGACTGGATTGGCCATCATGCGCCTCCTTCCCGGTAACGGGAAGATCGCCGGAGGGAACGTTGTCTTAGAAGGCGTCGATCTCGCGACGTTGCCCGAAGAGGAGATGCGTCACTACCGCGGTCAAGCCGTCGCGCTCATTCCCCAAGACCCGATGAGTTCGCTGAACCCGACCACGAAGATCGGCCGGCAGATCGGTGAGGGCCTGCGCATCCACTCAGGAGCGAGTGAAGCGACGGCGCGCAAGCGTGCCCTCGAAGTCCTCGAGATGGTGGAGATGCCTCGACCGGCCGAGCGCCTGGACCAGTACCCCTTCGAACTCTCGGGCGGCCTTCGCCAGCGCGTCATCATCGCCATGGGCCTCGTCTGTCAGCCCAAGCTGTTGATCGCCGACGAGCCGACGACGGCGCTCGACGTGACGATTCAGGCCCAGATACTCGACATCATCGACAAGCTCCGATCCGAACTGAATATGGGCCTCTTGCTCATCACGCACGACATGGGCGTCATCGCGGGACGTACTGACCGCGTCGTCGTGATGTACGGCGGCAAGAAGGCGGAAGAGGCGCCGACGCTCGAGCTGTTCAGCAAGATGCACCACCCCTACACGCAGGCGTTGTTGGCGTCAATGCCGAACCTCGAGAACACGACGAAGCACGAACTCGCCTCCATCGCGGGACTGCCGCCGGACCTCACCAAGGTGATCGTGGGCTGCCGCTTCGCGCCGCGTTGCGCCTACGCCACGCAAGAGTGCCGCGACGTCGATCCGCCTCTCACCGGCGACGACGACCACGTCTACGCGTGCTTCCATCCCACCGACGGACCGCTGCCAGTCGTCATTAGGTCTGCGACCGTCGACGCCGTGAGTGCGACTGCCGGTAACGCGGACCTCGTCACAGTGAAGAATCTCGTCAAAGAGTTCCCGATCAAGGCCGGCCTCGTCCGCCACACGGTCGGGGCGATCCACGCCGTGTCGAACGTGAGTTTCACCATCAAAGAGGGCGAGACCTTCGGACTCGTCGGCGAGTCGGGCTGTGGCAAGACCACGATCGGACGGATGGTGGTGGGACTCGAACACCCCACCGACGGTGAGATCATGTTCGACGACGACCTCGTGTCGGCGCGCAAGTACAAGCCCAAGCGCGCCGAACTCCGCCAGCGCCAGATGATGTTCCAGGACCCGTACTCGTCTCTCGACCCTCGAATGAAGGTGCGCGAAATCTTGGCGGAGCCCCTCGTCGTCCAGGGCGAAGGAAGTAAGGCCGACCAGGAAGCTCGCGTGAACGAGTTGCTCTTGCAGGTGGGACTCGAGCCGCGCGCGGCCGAACGCTTCCCGCACGAGTTCTCTGGTGGCCAGCGTCAACGCATTGGTTTCGCCCGCGCGCTCGCCCTGCACCCTCGTCTCATCGTGGCCGACGAGCCCGTCTCGGCCCTCGACGTCTCAATCCAAGCGCAGATTCTCAACTTGATGAAGGCGCTGCAGAAGCAGCACAATCTCACCTACGTCTTCGTCAGTCACGATCTCGCCGTCGTGTACTACATGGCCGACACCATCGGCGTCATGTACCTCGGCAAGATCGTGGAGATCGGCGACGCCGAGTCAGTCTTTCGCCAACCGGCCCATCCCTACACCCAAGGTCTCTTGGACGCGGTGCCCGTGCCCAATCCGGTCGAGGCGCGCGCACGTCGTGGTCGCCAAGTGACGGGAGAGCTCCCTTCCGCGGTGAATCCACCCTCGGGGTGCCGTTTCCGCACGCGCTGTCCGCGCGCGCAAGAAGTGTGCGCCGAGGTTGAGCCACCGTTCCAGGACTTCGCAGCGAATCACAAGGCCGCGTGTCATTTCCCGCTGCAGACGCCCGTCACGATCGGATCGCAGACGTTCTCAGGTACTTAAGTACGCGCGTCGTAAGCCGAGAGGCTCGTGACGTTAGCGCTCGAGGAGTCGGACTTCGAAGGCGTCGCGCATCGCGTCGCCGATGTAGTTGATCGACACGATGACGAGGATGAAGATCGTCCCGAGCGGGTAGACCTCCCACCAGTAGCCGTTCTGCAACTGGTTGGCGCCGTACTGCAGCATGGTGCCCCAGTCCGTTTGCGGGGCGCGGATACCGAGACCCAAGAAACCCAACGCCGACAAGGCGAGAATGGCGTCCGCCACGGAGAACGTCGCCACCGTCACGATGTTGCTGATGGAGTTGGGAAAGACGTGGCGACGAATGATGTGCCACTTGCTGGCCCCCATCGACGTGGCGGCTTGGGAGTACTCGAGTTTTCGGATCAACAGCGCGTCGCCGCGGATGATGCGGGCGTTGCCGAACCAGCCGGTCACGCCCACGACGATGATCAAGAACGTTGTGCTGCGCCCGAAGATCGTGATGAGGGTGATCAGCAAGAAGTAGAAGGGGATGGAGAGCAGCGCGTCGATCACGCGCATCATGACGGTGTCGGTGACGCCACCGAGGAAGCCCGCGACCATGCCGTAGATGGTGCCCACGACGATGGTGATGAAGCCCGCGAGAAAGCCGAGGGTCATGGAGTACTGGCCCCCGTAGAAGATGCGGCCCAGCTCGTCGAAGCCTGAACTCTCCGTACCGAGCCAGTGGTGGGCGGAAGGTGCCGCGTTCCAAGTCGTTCCGAACGTCAGGGCCTGGTTGGTCTGGTTGCCCGGGATCACGTGGGGAATGATGTAGCAGGCCAAGGTGATCAGCACCAAGTAGCCGAGCGACACGACGGCCAACTTGTTGTGCGCGAAGATCGTGATGCGTTGACGCCAGACGGGCGTAGGATGATCGCCGTGTTGTGTCACGACGACGGGCTCGTGAATTAGCGGGTCGCTGGTGAGGGTCATCGTCCGGTTCCTTCAACTCGAATACGAGGGTTCACGACGCCGAGCATGATGTCAGCGATGAGGTTGCCGGCCAACGTCAACAGCGAGACCAACAGCGTGATGCCGAGGATCACCGGGATGTCGAGATCGGTGGCCGCCGTCACCGTCTGTATGCCGAGACCGCCGTAGTTGAACACGGTCTCCACGATGATCGCGCCGCCCAAGAGGAGCGGGATGGAGAGGCCGAGGATGACGACGATCGGACCGAGAGCGTTTCGAAAGGCGTGGTGCATGAGAGTGCGGGTCGTCGAGCAGCCCTTCGCCTTGGCTGTGCGCATGTAGTCCTGGACCAACACCTCGAGGACGGCGCCGCGCATGAACCGGCTCGTAAAGGCGAGCGAGAGCAAGGTGAGGCACGCCACGGGGAGCAAGAAGCCGACCGGGTTGGTGAAGATCGCCCACGGCGCGACGCCTGCGGGCGGTTGGCTCGGCAGGTGGGGCCAGTGAAAGCTGAAGAAGTCGAGCGCCAGCTGGCAGAGGAGGAACGAAGGAACACCGTAGAGGACAAAGGCCACGCCCGTCGCTGAATAGTCGAATCCCGTGTTGCGCTTGGAAGCTTGAGCGATACCGAGGGGAATGGCGATGACGGTCGTCAAGAAGAGCGACGAAAGCGCGAGCCAGATCGTTCGAGGTACGTAGAGAGAAATGACCTGCCAGACGGACATGTTTTGCTTGTACGAGTGACCGAGGTTGAAGTGACCAAAGACCTGCACGAGGTAGTTCCAGAACCGGACGAGGTACGGATGGTTCATCCCGTGCTGAGCTCCCCAACGCGCGACGTTGGCGGGCGACGCGTGCGTAAAAAGAACGGTGTACGCGGGGCCGTAGATGCCGTGAACTTGAAAGTACGGAAGCGTGAAGGTGACCAACATGACGATGAGCAACACAAAAAGTGACTGCACAATTCGCCTAATTATGTAGGTAAACACTAGGAAAGCCTATCAGTGGAGGTTCGAGGATCGAGAGGCGCGCGGCCGGCGTACGACTCCAAAATCAGTGAGACTCCCCCTGCGGGGAGTCTCACTGATTTTGACGTGTAACTCATGTCGACCACTGGATTTAGTAGTGGTAGTACTCCGGCATGAAGTTAGCAAGCGGGTTCGGGGTGAAGCCGATCTTGCTCTTCAGCGTCTTGATAATTTCGCCGGCCGTGGTTGCCTGGGGCTGGTACAGCACCGGCAGGTTCTTGGCCGCGTAGTCAGCGAAGGACGTCAACTTCGCGGTACCAAAGGTGGTGCCGTTGATCAACGTGGTCATCGAGGGACTGTTGTAGCTTCCGACGTTGAATCCGCCCTTGGGCGTGAACAGCGTCTCGCCCGATGGGTAGTAGTCAGGCGCGTACGTCCAACCGCCGCCCCATGAGCAGATCTCGTATCCGGCACTGCTGTTGCAGTCGGCGATGACGTTGTTGAAGGTGTCCTCGGAGGTCGTAAAGACGATCCCGATCTGGGCCCAGTCAGCGACTTCCGCGTTGAACGTGTCGTTCAAGGCCGGTGAGCCACTGGCCCAGACGATCTTGAAGTTCAGCGTGTAGCCCTGGGCGATGTCGGCACCGCAGTTCGTGGCGCCCGTTCCAGGGGACGTGCAGGTCATTACGCCACCCTGCTCAGTCCAGCCGTGCGAAGTGAGAAGCGCCTTCGCGTTGGCGATGCTGAACGGGTACGGGTTCGCGACGTTGCCACTGATCGCTCCCGGCGTGTTCGGGGGCAGCGGGCTGTAGATCGGAAAGCCGTAGCCCTTGTCCACGTTGGTGATGATGCCGAGTTGGTCAACGGCCGTCTGGAGTGCTTGGCGAACGTACAGCTGGTTGATCGCCGCGAACTTCGGGTCGTTGGTGCTGAAGTTGAACGGCGCGTAGTTGAAGTTCCACAGCGAACCGGTGACCAGGTTGTAGCGAGCTGACAGTTGGCCCCAGTTCGGGCCAGGCTTTCCCGGTGAGGGTGCGGGCGCCGTCAGAATCGTCGGGTCCACGAAACCAATGTCGATCGTTCCAGCCTGCAGTTGGTTCTCTTCGGCCTGGGTCGCGGTGAAGGCAACTTCCTTCACGGTGGCGACTTGTGCCTTCTGGGGGCCCGAGTACTTCGTGTTCGGGTGGAACGTCACGTTACCGAGGCTGTCGAAAGCGGCCAACTTCCAGGGTCCGTCAACGCCACTTTGCCACAAGGCGTTGGTGTACGTACCGGTCTTTGACGACACTCCGTCGAGGTAGGTTTCAACGGCCTTGCACGAAGCACTGGTCGACGCGGCGCCGTAGGCACCAGAGGCACACGTGGCGTGAGCCGATGACGCGGTACGGTCCCAGGTGTTGGGCATGGGCGTGATCTCTGACAAGTAGTTGTAGAGGATCCAGCCCGGGTTCACCGAGGTCTTGAAGTTGATCGTGACGATGTTGCCTTTGCCGTGCGCGCTGGAGACCTGGTCAGGAATACCGTAACCTCCGTTGTAGCCGCAGTATGAGGTGGGATCCGCCTTGTACATGTTCAAGAAGAACATGACCGATTCGGCGTTGACGACCTGGCCGTCAGCGAACTTCCAGCCCTTCATCTTGATGGTGATGGTCTTGTTGCCGTGGCTGAAGACGGGGGAATTACCCGGCGAAAGCTTCGGAACGTACGCACTGGATCCGCTAAGACCGAACCAATACAGGGGACGATACATCAGTTGTTGAAACTGGTTGATGTTGTCCACCGAAAAGAACTGACAACCCATATACGGGAAGATGTAGTTCGGGTTAGCGCCCGGAGCCTCCGCAAAGGTGATAGTTCCCGATGGCGCGGCAGCGCCACTGACGGTCGGAGCAATGAGACCTAACGACAACGAACTGGCAGCAGCGCCAATTATCATCGCAAGTCGAAGTTTGCGCCCAAGTTGCATATTGAATTGCCTCCCAGTGTCACCGAAGTGATCACAATTATTTTGCTTACCCATCACTGATGGACTCAGCGCAACTGTACCGGAGGCAAATAGGGTCAACAAGTTCACCCATGGCCAATATTTGAAAGAAAATCGTGTGAGTTTGGGTCCAAACGACTTACCCTCGGGCAAAGCCCTTATTTCACTTCATTTTTACTGTTTCGTCACCCTGTTAACGCCCAATGAATTGTTGCCGCGGCGTCGCGATGTTCGAACGTGAAGCCTGTGTCTTGTAGGACACCAGGCACGACGCGCTGACTCGCGAAGATGAGTTCGTTCGACATCTCGGCGCCGAGTGCCAGTCGCAGCGCGAGCTTGGGCACCGGCAACATCGCGGAACGACGAAGTCCACGGGCGAGTTCACGGGTGTAGTCGCGGTTGGTGATCGCTTCAGGCGCCGACAAATTGACCGGTCCAGCTATCTCGTGGTCGAGGACGAACAAGATGGCTCGCACTTCATCGACGAGCGAGATGGGACTCATCCACTGGGTCCCAGGTCCGTAGCGCCCGCCGAGACCCCATCGAAAGAGTGGCAGTTGGGTCTTTAAGACGCCCCCACGTGTGCTCATCACGAGGCCGGTGCGAAGAAGGGCAACCGCGCCGCGATCTTGGAAGGCGAGCGCGGCATCCTCCCAGGCTGCACAGACGTCCGATAAGAAGCCAGAGCCTTTTGACGATGTCTCGTCAAGTACGTCGTCGCCGCACGACCCGTACCACCCGATAGCTGAGGCGCTCGCGAGCATCTTGACGCCGTTGGGCAGGTCGCCGAGCGCACGGACGAGGAGCGAGGTGGACTCGACCCGCGACGTAAGAATCTCACTCTTTCTCGTCGGCGACCAGCGACGATCGCCAATGCCCGCTCCCGCGAGGTGCACGACGGCGTCGAAGCCTCCCACGCGCTTCAGGTCTCCGTCGTCGACGTCCCCTCGCTCGGGGTCCCATCGCACGACGTCCCCGACGAGGGTCGTCGTCGTTGGACGTACGAAGGGGATGATGGTGTCGCCACGTTCTCGCAACGCCCCGACGAGCGATCGGCCGATGAGTCCGGACGAACCCGTTACACCGACGCGCACGCCTGGTCCCATTGCCGTCGCACGATCGTGGCGAGCTCGTTCGGGTTCTTCAGATGCGCGTCGTGATTGGCGTGTTCGATCTCGACGGTCTTGATGGACGGATTGACCTTCACGAGTAGAACGCAGAGCGCTCGGTAGTAATCCTCCAAGGCGCCGTCGCCGATGACGTAGGTCGCCGGCACGCGAAGCGACGCGAGGTCGAAGGGAGGATCACTTCGTTGCACGGTCGAGAGGTCACGCAACAAGGCCGGTCCGTCGAGTCGCCGTGATTCTTGCTGGCGCTCACGGAGCCGGTCCCACGCTTTGTTGGAGACCACACGGCGAAAGAACTGTTCGGCTTCGTGGCCGGCGTCGTTCGTGAGAGGAGGCCGAGCGCTCTTTCGGCGCAAGATCCACGGGAGGGGCGACTCAAAGTTGACGACGAGTTGGACGGCCGCGGGTTCGCGTAACGCGGCGCCGAAGGTGACGAGGCCCCCGAAACTGTGACCAAAGAGGATGACGGGTTGGTGCTCGCGTTCGCGCGCGACGATAGCCAACAGGTCGTCGACGTGCACGTCGAGATCGGCTGGCTGCAAGTCGCGTGAGCCCTGGTAGCCCCGACGGTCGTAGGTCACCGCGTCGAACGTGTCGAGTCGGCGCACCAGTCGGGCGAACGAGCCACCGCGATCGAGCGCGCCGTGCACGAAGATGATGCACGCTTGGGAGTTCTCGACGCGGCGCTCGGCGACGGCCAGGCCCAAGACGGGTGCGTTGGCGATGAAGTGAAGTCGCGCGGGCGGCGCCGTGGGGAGAGTCACGCTGGAAACTTACCGGGCTTCGAGGTGAATGGGCTCATCGAACGCGTTGTGTCGGGCCCTAGGCTAGAAGGGTGACTACGCCCCCTGACACCTCCTCGAATCGCCCCGCGCAGGGCTCGTTCGGACCTAACGCCTGGCTCGTTGACGACATGTACGACCGTTTCCTCGCCGACCCCTCGTCGGTCGCGGAGAGTTGGCGCGAATTCTTCGCCGATTACCATCGCTCCACCTTGCCCACGGTCGCCTCGATCTCCGCGGCGTCGAGCGCGCCGTCGACCCCCGCGAAACCCGTCAACATCGACGCAGAAGCGACGCCCCTTCGTGGCGCCGCCGCTCGAATCGTCACCAACATGAACGCCAGTCTCGCCGTGCCGACGGCGACGAGTTTCCGTACGGTCGCGGCGCGTCTCTTGGAGATCAACCGCAGCGCCCTCAACGAATCACTGGCTCGTTCGAGCGGCGCGAAGGTCTCCTTCACCCACGTCATCGCCTACGCCATCTCGAAGGGTCTCGGCGAGATTCCCGCGATGAACGCTACCTTCATCGACGCCGTCGACGACAAGGGGAACCCGGGCGTTCGACGCCACGAGCACGTGGGTCTGGGCCTCGCCGTTGACGTACAGAAGAAGGACGGTACGCGCACGCTGCTCGTTCCCGTGATCCGTGACGCCGACACGATGGACTTTCGCGCGTTCGTCCTCGCCTACGAGGACCTCGTGCGAAAGGTGCACGGCGGAGGGTACGGAGCGGACGACCTCGTGGGCGCGACGGTATCGATCACCAACCCGGGCACCCTCGGCACGGTGCAGTCGGTGCCACGTCTCATGCTCGGTCAAGGTGCCATCTTCGGCGTGGGCGCGCTGGCGTGGCCGGCGGGTTTCGAAGCGGCCGATCCTCGCGCACTCGCCGAACTCGGCGTGGGCAAGGTGATGACGCTGACGTCGACCTACGACCATCGCATCATCCAGGGTGCGGAGTCGGGTCTGTTCTTGAAGTACGTCGCGGAGTGCTTGACGGGCGAGCACGAGTTCTACGACGAGATCTTCGCGTCGCTCGGCGTCCCCTACGAGCCAGCGCGGTGGGCGAAGGACTCCAATCCCTCGTCGAACGAGGCCGAAGCCGAGAGGATCTTGAAGCAGATCCGCGTCCAGGCCCTCATAAACATGTATCGGGTCCGCGGTCACCTGAACGCCCACCTCGACCCCTTGAGCAGCGAGCCGCCGCCCCTGCACGCGGAGTTGGACCTCGCGTCGTACGGGCTCACCATCTGGGACCTGCAGCGCACGTTCGTGGTGGACGGGCTCGCCGGCCTGCACGAAGCACCCCTCGAGAAGATCCTCGCGATCTTGCGCGACGCCTACTGTCGTTCGATCGGCATCGAGTACGGCCACATCATGGACCCCGTGCAGAAGCGCTGGATCCAAGAGCGCGTCGAAGGCGTGGATTCCACCACCACCCTCGAAGAGCAGCGCCGGATCTTGAACGTGCTGAGCGAAGCCGAAGTGTTCGAGCGATTCCTTCACACGCGCTACGTGGGTCAGAAGCGCTTCGGTCTCGAGGGCGCCGAGTCCACGATCGTCGCGCTGCAGACCGTGCTCGACGAGGCCGCCGATCGCGGCGTAAAAGAGGCCGTCATCGGTATGGCTCACCGTGGCCGTCTGAACGTCTTGGCGAACATCGTCGGCAAGTCCTACAGCGACATCTTCTCTGAGTTCGAGGGCAACCTCGACCCCGAGAGCGTCCAGGGGAGCGGTGACGTCAAGTACCACAAGGGAGCGCACGGCGTCTTCAAGAATCCCCGTGGCGTGACCATCGACGTGTCGATGGCGTCGAACCCCTCACACCTCGAAGCGGTGAGTCCCGTCGTCGAGGGTATCGTGCGCGCGAAGCAAGACCTCGTCCTTCGACCGAGTGATGGCACCGCGACCGACCTTTCGTTCGTCGAACACCCGTACCTCGCGGTGCTCATCCACGGCGACGCGGCCTTCGCCGGCCAGGGCGTCGTCGCCGAGACGTTGAACCTGTCCCAGCTCTCGGGCTACCGGGTGGGTGGGGCGATCCACCTCGTCGTGAACAACCAAGTGGGCTTCACGACGGCGCCCGAGTCGGCGCGCTCGAGTTTCTATCCGACCGACGTCGCCAAGATGATCCAGGCACCGATCTTCCACGTGAACGGCGACGACCCCGAAGCGTGCGCTCGCGCGGCCCGACTCGCCTTCGAGTACCGCGAGACCTTTCAACGCGACGTGGTGTTGGACATCGTCTGTTATCGCCGGTTCGGCCACAACGAGGGCGACGACCCGAGTTACACCCAGCCCCAGATGTACAAGGTCATCGATCAGATGCGCTCGGTGCGCAAGCTCTACACCGAGACGTTGGTCCGTCGCGGCGACATCTCCATCGACGAGGCTGAGACCGCGCTCAACGAGTTCAACGCTCGCCTGCAGAACGTGCTGGACGAAGTGCGAACCGTACCGGTTCCGAAGTTGAAGGGCGTTCCCGTCGCGGAGACGCCCGCCGACCGTCCGGCGCCCGACACGGGCGTCGACCAGGCAACGCTGATGGATATCGCGCGCGCTTCCGTGTCCGCTCCCGAGGGATTCACCATCCACCCCAAACTCGAACGTCAGTTCACGCAGCGTCTCGCCCTGCTCGACTCGGGCGAGGTGGACTGGGCCTTCGGTGAGGCGTTGGCTCTCGGATCGCTCGTGATGGCCGGTTCAAACGTCCGTCTCACGGGTCAGGACACGCGCCGCGGTACGTTCTCCCATCGTCACGCGGCTCTCATCGACTACGACAACGGCCGGCAGTACGTCCCCCTCGCGAGCATGGGCGCGCCGGGCTTCTTCACCGTGCGCGACTCGTTCCTCTCGGAATACGCCGCGCTGGGTTTCGAGTACGGGTACTCCGTCGAGGCGTCGAACACGCTGGTGGCGTGGGAGGCGCAGTTCGGGGACTTCGCGAACGGCGCCGAGATCATCATCGACAACTTCTTGGTCGCCGCGGAGGACAAGTGGGGTCAGCACGCGTCGCTCGTGATGTTGTTGCCTCACGGCTACGAGGGCCAGGGTCCCGAGCACTCGAGTGGTCGTATCGAGCGGTTCTTGTCGCTGAGCGCGCGCAACAACATCCGTGTGGCCCAACCGACGACGTCCGCGCAGTACTTCCACCTCCTGCGCAGTCAGGTGCTGCGCGAGCACCCGACACCGCTCATCGTCTTCACCCCGAAGTCGATGTTGCGCGCGGTTCAGACGCGCTCTCCGATCGCCGAGTTCGAACACGGCTCGTTCCAAACGGTCCTCGACGATCACGTCGAGGACGCGTCTGGGGTCACACGCGTCGTGCTCGCGTCCGGCAAGGTGTCGCACGAAGCACTCGGTCATCGCGATACCACGGAGGCGAAGAGCGTGGCCGTCGTGCGCGTCGAACAGCTCTACCCGTGGCCGACCTCGGAGATCGAGCGCGTCCTCGCGACCTATCCCAACCTGGCCGAGGTCGTCTGGCTGCAAGAGGAGCCCGAGAACATGGGCGCGTGGCCCTTCGTGCACCTACGGATGCACGATCAGCTTCGCCACGTTCGCGTGTCGCACGTGGCGCGTGCGGAGTCGGCGAGTCCCGCGACGGGCAGTGGACTCGTGCACGCCGCTGAACAAGCTGACCTCTTGGCTCGAGCGATCGGGTGAGTCCCGCGAAGAGTCCACGGCTTCGCGTCGTGGTTGACGGGTCGAATCTCGCGACTGAAGGGCGCGTCACGCCTAGTCTCACGCAACTCGACGAAGCGGTGAGCTCCTTCAGTGAGGAGAATCCAACGGCGGAGATCATCGTGGTCGTCGACGCGACGTTCGAGCACCGTTCTGCCGCTAACGACCGGAGTCGATTCAACGACGCGGTCCTCGCGGGCGAGATCGTCACGCCTCCGGCGGGCGCCGTGGGGCGAGGTGACGCGTTCATCTTGAAGATCGCCGACCGTATCGACGGCGTCGTGTTGAGTAACGACTCGTTCCAGGAGTTTCAAGACGAGTATCCCTGGCTCTTTGAAGTAGGTCGACTCATCGGCGGCAAACCCGTCCGTGGCGTCGGTTGGGTCTTCACTGCACGCGTGCCCGTGCGTAACGTCAAGGCCACGCGGGCCACGAAGAAGTTGGCCGTCACGTTGCCCAGTGGCGCGAAGCCCACCATCGGTACGACGTTGACACCGGTCAAGAGCGCGAAGAAGGCGGCGCCGACGAAGAAGGCGGCGACGAAGCACGACAAGGCGCTCGAAAAGTTGCCGGAGAAGACGGTCGAGAGGACAGCGGCGAAGCCACCGACGAAGACGCCGAAGAAAGTCGCGAAGGCTACTGAGGCGACGAAGAAGCCGCCGACGAAAAAGGCCGCAGCAAAAGTTCCTCCGACCAAGGCGACCAAGAGGGTCGCAAAAGTCTCGCCGACACCGCCGCCCACGCCCACACCTCCTCTCGCGGTCGCGCTTCGACGCGGACGCCAACCCGTCAACCCTGAAGCCGACTTCGCGCTCTTCAAGAACACGTACCGCGTGGGCGCGCGGGTCGCGGGCGAGGTGACCGCCTTCACCTCACACGGTGCGGTCATCAAGGTGCAGCTGAAGGGTGACAAATCGGTCGAGTGCTACGCCCCGACGACGTCACTGGGCACGCCCGCGCCCGCGCGCGCGAGAGACGTACTGAAACGTGGCGACCAGCGGACGTTCCGATTGGTGACCGTCGACAGCGAGCGGCGTATCGCGGAGTTGGCGCTCGTATGACGGCGTTCTCATTGGACCCATCGGACTGGCTGCCGCACCGCAAACCATTCCTCTTTCTCGACACCCTCTTGCACATCGAACCGGGCGTGCGCGCGAGTGGCCAGTGGACGCTGAGCGGCGACGAGTGGTTCTTCGCCGGACACTTTCCGGGACGTCCGACGACGCCCGGCGTCTTGCTCCTCGAATCGATCGCTCAGTGTGGCGCGGTCGTCGTGCTCGCCGATCCGCGCTACGTCGGTCGTCTGCCACTCTTCGGTGGTGTCGAGAACGCGCGCTTTCGTCGACAGGTCTTGCCGGGTGACACCGTGCTGGTGGAGTGCGAGATGACCAAACTCTCGGCGCGCGGTGGCAAAGGCTTCGGCCGCGCCACTATTGACGGCAAGGTCGCCGCTGAGACCGAGATCTTCTTCATTCTCGCTGACGCGTCGTAAAGCCTCGAGGCGGGAGCGACGATGGTCGTTCCTAGTGAAGGCCCTTAGGTAAGAGGGCTTCGATGAACATTGGCCCGGGTGTCGCGTAGGAGCGCTCGAGCGCGACGACGAGTTCGTCGGCGCTCGTCACGCGCACGCTCGGTACGCCTTGGGCGAGCGCGAGTTGGCTGAGGTCGAGCGTGGGGTCGTCGAGTTCGAGCATGCGCTCGCTCGCCCCACCGTCTCGTACCGCGCCGACGCGCGACATCTCCATGTTGAGTACGGCGTAGCTCCGATTGGACAGTCCGACGACCGTCACGTCGAGTCCCTCTCGAGCCATGGTCCACAGCGCCTGGAGCGTGTACATCATCGAGCCGTCGGATTCGAGCGCCAGGACGCGACCCTTCGACGCGACGGCCGCGCCCAGCGCGACCGGGAGGCCGTAGCCAATCGCGCCGCCGGTGAGGGTCATCCACTGGTGCTCCGGCGCAAAGCGGGTGGTACCGAAGAGATGGACTCCGCTGGTGTTGGACTCGTCCGCGACGATCACGTCCTCTGGCAGAGTCGCTCCGACGGCGGCGGAGAACGACTGGGTCGTCAGTTCGCCACTCGGGGGACCCGTCACCTCACCACGTTCGACGGCGACGGTGGGCGCGTGCAGCGCCTCGACGAGCGCTTCGAGTGCGGCGAGCGTGTCACTGCCCGGTGGCGCGAGGTCGATGACGTCACAGCCCTCCGGCACGAGTCGACTCGGCACGTTCGGGTACGCGAAGAAGCCGACCGGTTCGATCGAACCCACCAAAATGAGGACGTCGAAGTCCTTGAGTTGATCAACGGCGAACTCGCTGACGTAGATCAGTCGTTCGGGGCTTACGACGCCCGCTCCGCGGTCCATCTTCGTGGCGAACGTCTCCATCATCAGACGTGACGACGTCGCGGACGCGACGCGATGGGCGAGTCCCGTCTGTTCCTTCGACAGCGCGCTGCCGCCGAGGAAGAGCGCGCAGCGCTTCGATCGAAGGGCAACGAGCGCTCTCTCGAAGGCGACCTCGTCGATGGCACGCGGGGATGGTCGCGCGACCCGTGGCCACGGCGAGGGGACGTTCTCGAGCTCACTCCACGACACGTCGGCGGGCAGCACCAACGTCGCGATACGCCCGGGTGGACCGTTCGCGGCCTCGAGAGCGCGAGCGGCGTCTCCAGCCACGTCGTCCGGCGACGTGGATCGACGGTACCAACCTTCGAGCGCGTGAGCGAGGAGTTGGATGTTGCTCTGGAGGGGAGCGTCCAGGTGCGCGTGGAAGGTCGCGTGATCGCCCACGATGTTGAGTAGCGGCACGCGAGCGCGTCGCGCGTTGTGCAGGTTGGCCCACCCGTTGGCGAGACCCGGTCCGAGGTGCAACAAGGTGGCGGCGGGCGAACCGAGGACGCGTGCGTAGCCGTCCGCGGCACCCGTGGCGACCCCTTCGAAGAGGCAGAGGATCGCGCGCGTCGTCGCGTCGTCGAGGGCGACGACGAAGTGCATCTCCGAGGTCCCGGGATTGGCGAAACAGACGCCGACGTCGTTGGCCTCGAGCGTGGCCAGGAGCGCGTGCGCACCGTTCATCGTCGTGGCCTCTTTCGTGCTACTCCTGTGTCATCCGCAGCGAACTATACCTTTGCGCCTTCGTCACTTCGAACGAGCGCCTTCGCCCTCGAGTCGTTCCAGGCTCTCGGTGAGTGACGCGCGAATGGTCGCGAGCCGTGCCTTACGTGCGTCGCCGGTGAGCGGCGCGTTGCGTTCGTCGAGTTCGCGGACCACCTCCTCGATGGGCCCGAGGAAACGCGACGGTGATCGGTCGGGGTAGCGCGGATCGTTGCGACCCTTACTCCAGGTGATGAGCAGCGAGCGTTCGGCCCGACTGAGGGCGACGTACGCGAGGCGCTGCTCTTCCGCCAGCTGTTCGGGCGTCGTCGCGTTGTAGTTGGGCAGTTGCCCTTCGGCCCACCCGATCGCGGCGACGTGCTGGAACTCCAGACCCTTCGCGCGGTGGATCGTGGAGAGGGCCACGGCGTCGCGGTCGGTCTCGTTGAGGTGACGCGACGAGAGTTCGGGCGCCATCAGATCGGACGCCGGTGAGTGTTCGGGTCCGCGCCGTTCGTTGGGTATGTCGACGGCGTCAAGATAGCTCGCGACGAGTTCGAGTTGCGCGTTCGTGCGCGACAAGACCGCCATGGACTTCCACGGACTGCCCGGTTGGTGGCGAGCACCCAGCCAGGTGGCGACGTGCTGTGCTTCTTCTTCGTCAGTGTTGTACTGGCGAACGAGGGGAACTTCACCCTCGTCCTTCGCGGGCATGATCCCGCGAGCTCCCTCTTCGAGCAGCGTGTTCGCCACCGCGATGATGTTCGCGGTAGATCGGTGGTTCCTCGTGAGGTCGAGGACCACCATGTCGGGCCACGTCGCGAGGAGTTCGTTGATGAGCGCGGGGTTCGCGCCGTTGAAGCCGTAGATGGACTGATTGGGGTCACCGACACAGAAAAGGTCGGGATCATCGCCCGCCATTTGGCGAAGCAGCATGAGTTGCAACGGGTTCATGTCTTGTGTCTCGTCGACGTAGAGCGATCGGTTGCGGTAGCGAAACGACGCCAACACGTCGGGCTCATCCTTCAGCAACGAAATGGCCTCACTGAGGAGCAGGTCAAAGTCCACAACGCCGCGACTACGACAGAGTCCGACGTAGCGATCGAGCACTTCGGCCAGCTGGGCGGGCGGCAGCGGGGCGTCACGGCGAAGGCGTCGAGCGCTCTTCGCGTAGAGCGTCCCGTTGAATCCTTGACTGAGCGCCCAACCGATCTCTTGTTCGAGGCGGGGCAGTTGCCAGTCCTCGAGCTTCAGTTCGCCACTCTCTCGCAATTGCTTCGCTAACGCGCTCACGATCTTGCGACGGTTCGGTTCGAGCGTGAGCGGTCGCAAGTGGTGATCTTCGCGGTACTGCGTCACGAGGTTGAGCGCGGCGCGGTGGAACGTACCCGCGCGCACGTCGCGTACGCCAGCACGAAAGAGGCGGCGACGAAGTTCGTCGCCGGCCTTGCGGGTGAACGTCATCGCGAGGATCTGATCGGGCGCGACCTCGCCGTCGGCGACGCGACGTTGGATGCGCAGGGTCAAGACGTGCGTCTTACCCGAGCCCGCGGTGGCGCGCACGAGGTGTCGCCGGGCGGGTGACATCACGGCCTCGCGCTGTTCGGGCGTGAGGCCGACGAGGAGCTCACTGTTGAACGTCGTCTCGTGACTCATGATGCCTACGACGCTACCGGTCGACCGTGACGTGGTCTCAGGCGAAGAGACGCCTTCACTAACCTGAAAGGCGTGCTGCGTAGCTACGGCGACTCAAATCTCTTCGGAGAGTCTTACGGCGCCGGAACTGCTCGAGTGGTGTGGTTACACGGCTGGGCGCGTAGCGCCGGCGACTTCGCCGTGGCCGCCTCGACTCTGGCCGATCGTGGCGTGGCGTCCGTGGCGCTCGATCTCCCAGGCTTCGGCGCGTCGCCTCTTCCAGAGGTCGCCGGAGGCGCTCGCCACTACGCCGGACTGGTGGTACCCGCTCTCAGGTCCCTTGCCGACGAGCCGTTGGTCCTCGTGGGACACTCCTTCGGTGGCACGGTGGCGGCCGTGGTGGCGAGCACGCACCCCGACGCGGTGCGCTCTCTCGTCTTGACGGGCGCGCCGCTGATCCGTCGCGCGTCGACGAAGAAGGCGCCATTCGCGTACCGGTCGCAGCGCTGGCTCCACGCGAAGGGGCTGCTCAGCGACGAGCGCGTCGAAGCGGCCCGTCAGAAGTACGGTTCGACTGACTACCGACGCGCGCACGGGCTCTTGCGCGACGTGCTCGTCGCTTCGGTGAACGAGAGCTACGAAACCGAACTGGCCACGTTGTCCCTGCCGGTCGACTTCGTCTGGGGTGAACTCGACGGTGACGTCCCCGTCGACGTAGCCGCGCGCGCCGGTGAACTCGTTCGCGGGGAGCACACGCTTCGTGTCATCACGGGCGTAGGGCATATGGTGCCCCTCGAGACACCGGACGAACTGGTCGACGCCGTCACGAGAGCGCTGGCGCGGTGAGGACGGTCGGCGCAGTACTCCTCGCGGTGCTCTTGGCGCTTGGGTACGTGGCGCAGTTGGCTCGGTGGCTTCGGGTATTGCAACGTGAGCACTACGATCCGAGCGCGCTGCTTCGTTTCCTCGCGCGATGGTCGTCGCCGCAGTTGCCCGGGGCCAAGGCCTACCAGCGCGCGCGCCCTCGTCGACCCTTCACGCTCACGCACGCGTTCCTCGTCCTCATGGCGGGCGCGATCGTCTTTCGTTTGTACGTGGTCCTGGCCGTCGCCGCGGGACTGTACGGACTGCTCTGTCCCGTCGGGCTCTCGATGCGGGGACGTACGAGTCCTCTCGCGTGGACGAGACGGCTGCGCGTGACGACGATCGTGGCGGGCGGCTTTTCCATGGTCGTCGCCGCGCTCGGTGCCTTCAGCGCGCAGCCATTCCTCGGCGCCGTCATCATGGTGCTCGCGGTGCCACCGGTGCTCGACCTCACCACGAGGGTGCTGCGCCCCTTGGAAGACCGCAAGGCGCGAAAGTTCACAGACCAAGCCGTTAAACGCCTCGATCACGTGCGTCCGAGGGTCGTCGCGATCACCGGATCGTTCGGTAAGACCTCGACGAAGAACTACTTGAGCGCACTGCTCGGTCCCGAGCTCGCCGTCGTCGCGTCGCCTCGCAGTTACAACAATCGCGCGGGTCTCTCACGGGCGATCAACGAGAACTTGGCGGAGGGTACGCGGATCTTCATCGCCGAGATGGGGACCTACGGCCCCGGTGAGATACGAGAGTTGACGTCGTGGTGCCCACCGGAGATCGCGGTCGTGACGGCGATCGGACCCGTGCACCTCGAGCGCATGAAGACCCTGGACGTCGTGGAAGCGGCGAAACTCGAGATAACGGAGCACGCGACGACGGTGATCCTCAACGTCGACGACGCGCGACTGGCCTCGTGGGTGGAGCCCCTTCGCGCGCAGGGTAAGCGCGTCGTGACGACCGGGTCGACGAGCGAAGGCGTGGACGCGCGCGTGCGCGTCGAGTCCGGTCGGTGGACGTTGGTGCTGGACGGAGTGAACGTCGGTTCACTCGACGCCGTCGTCGGAGTGCAGCCGACGAACCTCGCCTGCGCACTGGGCGCGGCCCTCGCCCTCGGCGTCGAGGCGCCAGTGCTGCTCGATCGCGCTCGCGACGTCACGCCCGTCGCCAATCGATTGAACGTGGTGACGGTACCCTCGGGCGTCGTCGTCGTCGATGACACGTTCAACGCGAATCCCGCCAGTGCGCTCGCCGCGCTGGCACTGCTCGGCTCGCTCGAGCTACCCGGGCGACGTGTCGTCGTGACCCCGGGACTCGTCGAGCTCGGCTCCGAGCAGTTCAGCGAGAACCTTCGTCTCGCCCAACGCGTCGCCGCCCTTCCCGCCGAGCTCGTGGCCGTGGGGCGAACGAATATCGTCGCCTTGGCGGCTGGCACCGAGAAGCGGCCCCAACGCTTCGATCACCGCGACGACGCCGTGGCGTGGGTCCGCTCGACGCTGATCCCGGGCGACGGGGTGTTGTACCTCAACGACCTGCCCGACCACTACCCTTGAGGTCTTGATGACGTCGTGGCGAGGTGTTCGGTGACCAGTGGTGTGCTCTTTGGGGGACCGTCACCCGAACACGACATTTCGATACTTACTGGCTTGCAGGCGCTGCGCGAACTCGGTCGCGCCGATCACGACACCCAAGGTATTTACTGGACGAAGACGAGTTCGTTCTACTCGGTTCCCGTCGACGTCGAAGCCGAGGCCTTTCTCGACGGCGTGCCCAAGGGTGCGGGTGAACTCACCTTTCGGCTCGGGGACGGCGGTGGGTTCTTCACGAGCGGTGGCCGGATGGCGCGCGAGCGACGACTCGACCTCGACGCGATCGTCCTCGCGACCCACGGCGGGCCCGGTGAGGACGGGACTCTTCAAGGAGCACTTGACCTCGCGGGTTTGAACTACACCGGACCCACGGTGGCGGGCGCCGCCTTAGGGATGGACAAGTGGTCATTCGGATCGCTGATGGCCCAAGACGGACTGCCCACGTTGTCGCGCGCACTGCTCACGAGTGACGCGAGCGCGCTGCCGTTCGAGGGTCCCTACATCTTGAAGCCCCGCTTCGGCGGTTCGTCGATCGGTATCGACGTCGTCGCCGACTTCGGGACCGCGAAGGCACGCCTCAGCGCGAATCCCCATCTCGCGCAAGGCTGCGTCGTCGAGCCGTACCGCGAAGATCTGACCGACTTACAGATCGCGATGAGGACGTATCCCACGCTTTCGCTCTCGGCGATCGAGCGACCCCTTCGACGTTCGAGCGGCGCCGAGATCCTCAACTACCGCGACAAGTACGTGGGCGGCGAAGGGATGGTCTCTGCGCCGCGAGAACTGCCGGCGAACGTGACGAGCGTGCGACACGAAGAGATCACGCGCTACGCACGGCGAATCTCGGAACTCTGTCTCGTGCGTGGCGTGGCCCGCGTCGACTTCCTCGCGAGCGAGGGCGAGCTCTACGTGAACGAGATCAACACTATTCCCGGCTCACTCGCGAAGTACCTCTTCGTCGAACCGCCGCTCGACTTCGCGACGTTACTTGGTGACCTGTTGCGTGAAGCGCGCGAACGCCCAGCTCATCGCTACAGCGCCGCGGGCGCTGACGGACTGGTCTTGCGCACGGCGGGATCCATCGCCGCCAAACTCGCGTAAACGAGGAACGCGACCGAGTGCCTCAGTCAGGGCGTCGCTGTAGGGATCGATGAGAAGACCTTGTTGGAGCGCCCAAAACGCGAGTTCGTAGTTGCGCCGCTGAAGGGACGTGTGGTGCAACGCAAGCGCGGCCCACTCCCCGTCGCGCGCGAGACGCGCGCCGTGACCCTCGGCGAGAAACCACTCGAAACCTCGCAACGCGCTGGCGAGGGGTTCGCCCTTGATCATGAGCAAGGCCTGGTGCGCGAGGGGTGCCGCGTCGGCGACGGCGAGTTGACGCGCGCGGCTCACCAAGGTGGAGAAGATCTCCACGTCACTCGAGAGTCCGTGCGTGGCGTAGAGCCCGGAGGAGGTGACGGGGTGCAGTCGAGGACCCTGCGCGTCGACGCCGAGGCTTCGGCGAACGGCGCTCGCGGTGTTGGCGAGCGTGCGTTGCGACGCGTCGACGTCCGCGTGCGTGAGCACGCGCGTACGCAGCCGCTCACCGGTGACCGGCTCTTGGCGATGCAGCGCCAGGTAGGCGACCATCTCCACGCATCGGCGACGCAGTGTCGGCGTGAAGGGCTCCGAAAGACCGATGACTTGGGGGTCGGCTCGCAAGAGCTCGACGCGCAGATCACTCGAGCGCGGCGCTACCGCGGACGACACGTACTCGCGGTGATCGAGCGACCGCGCTCTGTCGACGTACGGCTGCAGCGAGACGGTGCACTGCGCGAGTTCGTCGTCCAACTCGTTGGCGGTACCCAAGAAGACGACCACGCTGTGGCGCAGCGTCCTTGTAGCGAGTGAACGCAACAGCTCCGCTTCGTTTCGCGCGAAGAGGACCTTGGCATCATTGAGGGAGACCACGTTGGCGACGACGTCGTCGTTATTCCACGAGGGAGGAATCGGAAGCCGGCCGCCTTCGCGAGCGAAACCGACGAGCGAGCCGTTTGAGGTGGGACCCAGTGCGCAGGCGACGATCGTGGCGTCGGACGTGCCGGGGCCGCCGATCGCCACGTCGTCGCGCACCTCGAGGACGCCGTCGACGGCGTCACCGACGAGCCGTACGAGTGAGGCGATGAGGTCGGGATTTCTCGCGCGCAGCAGCTCAATTGACTCATCGACGTCCAAGTCGTCGGTGTCGTCGTCGTGATGTCGAAGGACGTCGCTGCGACGTTTGGCCATGAGGGCCATGGGAACGCCGGCCAACCCCGCTGCTTGCACCGGTCCTCGGTGCGTCGGGGTGCCCGTCGACGCGGCGCCGTTGTACAGGACACTGATTGACGTCGGAGGTTTCGAAGTCACGTGGGCGGCAGGCACCACCAACGTGAGAAGGGCGACCACGAGACCGGCCAGCCACGCGCTGCCCCCACTGGTGACGCGACCGCCGCGACGAAGTCGAGCGACGTTACGAACCACTTGAACGAGAAACCCCAGCCAGAAGATCGCGAGGATGGAGAGCAGCGCGCGAAGGAGTGCCCCGTTACTCTCCGTCGAGGTGAGGCGCCACTTGGTGAACACGACGTAGGGCAAGAGCGCGAAGTACGCCACGAGGGCCACGCCCTGCACGCGTGTCGTCACGGGACGCCTCAAGTGCTCGGCGTCAACTGCCACGTGAGTGAGGTCGCCGACGACGCGGGCGTGATCGTCAACTGACAACGTTCGTTCGCCCCGATCACGAAACTTGCGTGCACGCCTATCGACTGATTCGCGCAGCGCAGCGTCAGCGTGGCGGGCGCGCTCGTGGCGACGGTCCACGTCCCGGGCCCTTCGAGCGGGACGTCGGCGACGGCGAAGGACGGGCTGAGTTGACCGCTCAGCACGCCGCTCGACGCGCTCTCGGCGGGTGCGCTCGCGACGGGTTTGACGCTCGAAGCGGTCGAGCTGGAGGAGCTCGTTGCGTGACGCGCGGTCGTCGCTGCGGATTTCGTTGACACGACGACGACGGGTTTGGTGGCCCTCACTCGTCTGATAGTCGTCGTCGTCGACGTCGGGGGTATCGTCGTCGTCGTTTTCGGCGCCGTCGTGGTCGAGACGGCGTACGTCGTAGTGGTCGCCCGCGACGACTCGTGACGCCGAGGGGCCGAACTCGATGACGTGGTCAACGTGAACACCAAGACCAGAAGGAGGAGTGGACTCGACCAGATCACCCAGTGTGTGCTCTTGAGAGAGGGGAAGAGTCGCATATCGGTCCTCGCAGGGTAATTGACGTGGCGGTGAGAAATCATTTCGCATTCGCAACCTCACAAAATATTTAGAGCAAAAATCGGACGGCGAAGTGCTGGAGTTCGGATTGGAGTGACACCGGCGCACTGTGATCGTCGGCGGCGAGCTCTCGAAAGGACCGTCCTTCGAAGACCCGTGCGTAGGTGAGGCGCGCGAGGCGGTCGTGCTGACCTCCGCGAAGGCTCTCGAGTCGCGTGAGAAGAGGAGATGACTCTTCGCCGGCCCGGTCGACGTGGTCGAAGTGCGACACGTTCTTGAGGGCCTCCTTCTCTTTGAGGAGCCATCGACGGAGCCGTCCACGAAGGGCCGAGAGGAGGTCCGGCGCTGCGTACTGACGTGACTGCCCGGCCCAGTCGACGAGCAACTCGCTGAGGAGTGAGACTGCCATCGCCAAGGTCTCACTGGGATCGTCGATGATGCCGTCGCCAAATCGCAACTGTCGACAGACGCTCACGACGCCGGGCAACAGGGTCTGGAGCAGGGCGCGATGGACGTCGGGATTGCTCGCTTCGACCAAGAGCGCGCGCACTATCTCCGCGCGTTCGAGCACGTTGCGACCGCTTCGTGACTCCAAGAGCGCGACGACCTCGAAGAGATCGTCCTGGGCTTCGAGTCGAAGGTGCGGGTGACGTTCGTCGAGCCCTCGCGTAGCGTCACGCGCGCTCGGACTTCGCCCTACGCGGCGCCACTCGAGTCGAAGGTTTCCTAAGAGGTCAGATTTGGTTGTCATGAGGCCCAGTAGAGGGCCGAGCGCGCACCGTGGCACTGTCCACACGTCACCACGCGTACGTCCATTTGTCATGACCACATGGTGGACGTGACCACGCACCTGGCAACGCACATAGTGCTGGCGTAGGCTACGCCCATGGATATCGAAGCCTTCTACGAACAGAACGAGGCGCGACGCGAGAGCTCCGAGATCGAGTTCGGCAACGAGTGGACCGACAAGGACTTCAACGAGTACGAGCTGTCGTGGGTCGAGGCGACGGGCGAGCTCTACTTGATGGTCGAACCCCAAGCGCAGGTCACTGAGGACATGTTCGGTGACTTTCGGGTCTCGGGTGAGCCCGTCAGCGAACTCACTGTCGTCGTCGTGGGCACGGTGCCGTCACGCGCCGCGCTCGAGGACCAACTCCAGGGCTGGGAGAACGCCATGCTCGAGGACAACTCCCTGACGTGGCTGCACCAGCGACTGGCGACGCCACTCTAGAGATACGGCGTCTTCGAGTCGGCGACCTTGCACATCCGCGTCAGCGACGCGACGAGGTCGACCAGAGGGACTCGTTCGGCTTCGTTGATGGTGGTCATGAGGGGATTCCACGTTCCGTCGGCCGACGTCGCCGCGGCCGCCGAGGGCGTGGCCTTCAACAGACGACTAAGTGCCTTGGCCTGAAGGACGGTCTGTTGTTTCGAGCTCAGACCCGGTTGTTCGCTCTGGTGTTGCAGGGCCAACGCACGTTTGACGTTGACGCAACTGTGTCGAGCGTCCGCAATCGCGCCACCGGCACCACACGAAGCGAGTACCACACTCGCCAGCGTGAGGGAAACGACGACGGCGAACGGCCGAACTAGCCGAGCCACGAGTCGGCGGATTGGAGCAAGAAATCACTCACGCTCCGTCCGCGCTCAAAGATGTCGCACAAGGGATCTTCACCCTTCGCGACCTGACTCAGCGAGATCGCCCGTCGCGCCACAATCGAGATACGGCGTTCACTGCTCTCGGTTGGAGAAGCGAAGACGTCAGTAGCCGTCACCTCGAGCGGCATCTCGAGTCCACCGATGGGTGCTAGGTCAATCGCGAGACGCAAGAGGTCGGGACCGTGCGGCATGGGGGGCAGGCTCCAGGTGAGCACCAATGGGAAGTGGAATTCGTCGGGCGGGTCCACCTCGTCAGGCAGCCCGAGCACGGCGTCCTCGAAAGCCAACAGCGTGCGGGGATCGACGTCGAGTTCGATGTGGAGATCAACGGGACCACCACAACCGTCTTCCGGGTGCAGGTCAACTTCCCACGCTTGACGCAGTGAGTAGGTCTCGACGAAGTGACGTTCGTCGTGCACGTGAAAGCCGTGGGTCACCGCGTGATCCTTAAGGTCGGCGACGAACCCTGCGACATCAATGGCGGCCATTACCTCTCAGGTTAGCCGTGAACCCCACTACCGTTGCTACGTGACGGAGACACTTGGAACCACACTGCGAACGTGCGCGCGCGAGATCGGTGAAGTCGTGAAGTCCGGTCGACACGATGGATTTTCTGGTCTTCGTACCTCGCAGTATCACCTCGACGTGGCCGCTGACGAAGTGGCACTTCGTGTCTTGCACGGTGCCGGTTTCCAAGTCGTGAGTGAAGAGTCGGGAGTATCCGGCAGCGGGGACTTAACCGTTGTCGTTGACCCGATCGACGGATCGACGAACTGTGATCACGGCGTCCCGTTCTTCGCCACGAGTCTCGCGGTACTGAAAGGGAATGAACTTGTCGCCGCGCTCGTGATGAACCAAGCGACGGGCACGGTCTACGAGGCGGAGAAGGGGAGCGGTGCGTACCGTGACGGCGTCGCGATCGTGCCGAGTGGTCAGACGGATTTCTCCAAGTCAATCGCGAGTTTCTCCGGACTTCCCGCTCGCCACCTCGGCTGGGCCCAGTATCGATCGCTGGGCGCCGCCAGTCTCGAGATCTGTCTTGTCGCGGACGGTTCCATCGACGTGTTCAGTGTCGCCAACAAGTCGACGCTCAATCCATGGGACTACCTCGGTGGGCTGTTACTTGTCCAAGAGGCCGGTGCGGTTGCGGGGGAGTACAACGGCGAACCTCTCGTCACGGTGGAGCGAGTTCGACGACGGCCCGTCATTGCGGCGACGAATGAACTGCTTATGTTTATGCAGCAGTCGCGAACCCTCTAGGATTAGTCACTTCGGGCGCTTAGCTCAGTTGGCTAGAGCAGCTGATTTACACTCAGCAGGTCGGGGGTTCGAGTCCCTCAGCGCCCACTCGTTGTCGAAATTACAACGATGTACCTGGTCAAAAAACTGCGGTTTCCGATGCTTGATGGACGACCACGGCAACTGTGCTTGTGTCACGGCAACTGTGCTAGTTCGAACCCTCGGGCACGTTTGCGAAGCGTCCCCGACCGGCGGCGCTGGGGATACACTAGGAACTCAACGCGGCCTCGAGGGCCTAGCAGCTCCATGCGACTGGTACTTTTGAGCCTTCGAAGGAAGAGCCAAGGAGAAGTCTCATGGGTCCCATTCGGATGGTGGCGAGGTATCCGAATATCGATCCAGCCACCCTGCACGAGTTCAAGCAGGTGGCTGCCGAGATGCTTGAATTCACGCGAGGCGAAGTGGGAACCGACCAGTACGACTTTTTCATGAGTTACGACGAGCAAACCTGCTTCATTCACGAGAACTACGCAGACTCCGAAGCCGCACTCTCTCATGCCATCAATATGGGTGAGTTGCTGCCGAGGCTTGTTGCGCTGGGCGGAGGTGTGGAACTGCAGTGGTTCGGTAGTCCATCTCCTGAGCTCCTCCAAGCAGCTCAGGACTTCAAGATGGATGTGTCCGTCTATTCAAAAATGCAGGGCCTGTAGTGATCCCCCGAACTTCGGGCAAGATTCAGTCTGATCCAGCGACATTGGAGTTGAACCCCTTGATACGCGCGTCACTGGCGGCCTTCGTTCGATGAGTGATCCCGCAGCCGCGGCAGAGTCCCTCGCGTTCGATGGGCTGAGGTGGCTCCTCGCCGAAGGAACGCCCTCGGACGCGGGGCTCACATGGTCTCCCGCTCGAGGGGAAGACGTCGATCCCACGCTGTACCAGGGTGGCGGAGGGGTCGCGCTCGCCCTCCTCGAGGCGTATCGGCACTTCAAGGACGAGTCCTATGCCGACGCGGCGAGGAGCACCGGGAGCTCGATCGCCGCAGCGATACCGTCCGTGGACCACGCGTCGCTCTACTTCGGGCTCACTGGTATCGCGCTCGCCCTCTGTGCCATTGACGCGACGCTGGATGACGCACCAGCTCGGGCGGCGACGACGAAGGCTCTGACGCTCGTTCGGAGTCAATTCGATGGCACGCGCTGGAACTCGGACTTCGAGTTTCTGGCCGGGAACGCCGGCATCGCGCTCGGCGCACTCGCATGCGGTGACGTCGAGTTGGCACTACTTGCGGTCATGCCGTACGTGCGCAGCGTGGAGGTGACCGACCACGGCGTGCAGTGGGAAGACCGCGTTGGAGAGGTCTCCCGCCTCCACCACATCTCGCACGGCACGCTGGGCATTGTCGCGGCACTCGCGGCCGTTGGCAAGGCGACGGATCACCAAGAGCTCATCGAACTAGCGTTGGGTGGAATTGCGGACGTTGTCAGCCGCAACGAGGCGGGCCCCTCAGGCTTCTTGGTGCCGCACTCTGACCCCCAGTATGTGCCCGATCGGACGCCGCGCTACAGCTACGGCTGGTGCCACGGACCAGCAGGCGACGCGCAGGTCTTTCGCCGACTCGAGCAGGTCACGGGCGACGCCACCTGGACAGACCTCGTCGAACGCTGTTGGAACACCGTGGTCAACTCCGGGCTGCCGCAGAGGACCGAGCCAGGCTTCTGGGACAACAATGGACGGTGCTGCGGTACCGCAGGCGTGCTCGCGCTTGCGTGCGACCGAGCCGAAGAGGGTCGCGGTGACCTCAGATTCGCCGAGGAACTCGTGGACGACCTAGGCGCACGGGCGACACGAGACGCCGACGGCGCTCGTTGGTCGAATGTGGAGTACCGCAAGGCGCCGAGCGAGCTGACCCCCGAGGTCGGTTGGGCGCAGGGAAACGCGGGCATCGTGCGGGAGCTCCTTCGCTTCACCCGATGCGTTCGAGGCGAGGACGCGTCGTACGTCGTCACCGTTCCCGACCAGCCGGACACGCGCGCCACCTAGCGCTCAAGCTCCCGCCCTCAACCTGTCCGAACAGGGAGAACGCTGGCGAACCGGGGGTTCGAACATAGTCCCGTTACGTCCACAAAATTGGAATGCGCGAACAGGGACGGTGCACAGATTTCGTGATCCGTTCGGACATGGTGGCGATGGATCTCAGTGGTTCAAGATCGATACGCGTCTGCGCGATGTCTGATCGCAGTGACCTTCACCGTGTGCGTGGCGTCATCAATGAAGTAGAGGACCCGATAGTCGCCGCGGCGCGCTGAGTACGCCGGTGCCAACGGTGGACCGAGAGGTTTGCCAACACGATGTGGATTCTCAAGTAAAGGACCCGTGATGAATTCGTACACCGCATGTGAAATTTTCTCGGGGAGCACGTCGGTAAGTGCCAAGGCTGCTGAGCGGACGACTTTTAGGTTGTAGTCACCTTTATTTGGTGTCGACACTGCGACCGGCATTCTTCATTGCCTGCGCCAGCTGATCGGCGTTGACGGCGTCGTCTGTCGCAAGCTCTCGAACGCCCACTTCGTGAGCCAGTAGAAGGTCCGAGTCGGACAACACGGCAATCGTCTCGCGCATAGCGTCGTAGTCGTCGGCCCCCATGAGTACGGCGGCTCGGCGCCCATTTTTTGTGATTTCGAATCGTTCGTGGGTGGAACTGGCATCGTCGACCAATTTGGACAATTGAGCCCGAGCATCGGCAATGGGTAGCGTTGTCATGTACAGAATTATAGCGTAAATGAGGAACCGGAAGTTGGCGGGTTCTTATTGTGACCCAAGGTCCACCAGACCTCAGCGCCCACCAGTCAGAGGCCAAGTGAATGTTGGGTTTTACTCTCTAGGACGACGATCTGGATTCGCACTCTCCCTCAAACGAACCCTCACTCGTGAAGTTTTATTGAGAGGTGATCCGACTCCATGAGTGGAATGCCCTTGAAAAGCCAACGAAACGAATGAGGTCGGCCTGCTGATTCGTTTGACCAGTTTTTGCCTATTGACTCGGTGGTGACCGACATTCCCGGTGGAGGGGCGGAGACCCCAGATTTCAACACGGTTCCGATTACGTGTTTGCGTGGGCAATCCCAAACCATGGCGGACAACGGCGATGACTGACTATATGGAAAAGTTCCGAACGTTCAGTTCGCAGCCTCAATCTGCCAAGGCGACCGAATGAAATTCCAGGCGCCGTTCTCCATCCAAAGCACCTGCCATTGATCTCCAAGTTCCAGCTGAGTTTGCTCTGCAAGGACTCGGGCACTTTGATAGAAGGAAACCCAACCAGTGGCAGCGTTCCGACCATCGGAAGAAGACTTCGCCAATCTGCAGCCCCAATCATTCCATCTTTGCAGTTCATCCAGGAGTGAATCGGTCAATAGATTGCTCCACGGACGTGCTCTTCCAGGGTCACTAACAGGGGCTCCCCGCCATCCGCTGCCAACCGGCCTGTCGGAGACCTTCATCATGTCTTCGTGTGAAGTAACGATCCAGATTCCGGACGCGCCAAAGTCGTAGTCGACCAACGCTCGCTGCACAGAGCAATCATGTCACTTGAATGTGTGTTCGACAAGATACTCACGTGTCGGGGGCCCGACGTGAATCCGCACGCGTCGACGATGCCGATACTTCGAGAAAGTCCATTTCAATGGTCGCGCTTTCAATTGACCAATTTGCCAGAAGGATCTCAGGCATCGATCTCTTGGCCGCCATTGCAGTTCGGAGGTGGCTACTCAAACTGCAAGCGGATCGCCTCTGTTTGGTGAGTTAGAGGCGTGCTTGAAGCCGCAGGACGGCTGCTTCAAGTGGCGGAAGATCCTCCATCACAGTTGCTTCGACCACTGCTCGGGAGGTGTCGAAGTAGTGGTGAGCAAGCCAGTCGCGCATTCCGGCTGCGTCCGACCACTTGACATCCGGCTCGCTCGCGACGAGCTTGGGATCTAACAACTTTACCGCCTCACCAATTTCGATCAGACGTAGCCGAACGGCATCGAAAACGAGTCCATCGGAAAGGTCGCCACGGGTGAGGTGGCTCCTGATTGCAGTTATCGCGTCAACAATGTCGGAGAGGCGCTCGTCGTCGCGTCGTGCGTTCATAGTGGGATGGCCTCGCGTTCGACCTCTTCTCGAACGCGAGGTCGAAGGCAGTCTGATGGGGCGACGTCAACTGGAACACCGAGAATCTCCGAAAGCTCCCGACGGAGTGCTTCTAAGGCGAATAGGCCTGTTCCCTTATCCAGGTCCACCACCAAATCGACGTCGCTGTCGGGCCGGTCTTCGCCCCGTGCAGTGCTTCCAAAGACGCGGACGTTACTCGCGCCATGGAGCGTTGCACAAGCGAGTATCGAGCGTCGGCGCTGGCGGAGTCGGCGACCGAGAGGGGTGTCTGGGAGACCGGGCGGATAATCGCCCGAGCGCTCGAGATCGAGCACTAGGTGATGTCCCGTCGCGCGCACGAGACGTTCGAGCATTGAGACCGAAGGCTCTCTACGACCGGACTCGTAGGCGCTGATCACGCTCTGAGCGACCAGAGCACGACGTGCGACTTCGGTCTGTGACAGTCCGGCGCTGATGCGCGCCTGTCGAAGGAACTCTCCGGCTGAAGTCTCCTCTCGATATGTCATATTCTAACTTTAGTACTTATCGTCTATGAGCAGATACGTAAGATCAGGGAATCGCCGGCTTTCATGGTGCGCTTGGACTGGTCCCCGTCAGCGCAGTGGGCTCCTCGATGGGCGGTGCGATTTGTGAAGCCTGGGCACTCCACTATCGCGATGACGTAGCGAAACTCGTGTTATCGAACAGTTGGGCCGAGCAGGACCCGCTCCTCGACCCGCTGTTCGGGCACTGGATGGCCCTTGCGATGGATGGTGCCAACGACCGACTCGCAGAAAGCTTGCTGATGGGATGCTTCAGCGGTGAGTACTTCAAGCGCTTCCCGGAGGTCATTCCCGAGTTTCTCGCCACGCCGCTTCCCGACCTGGACAGCCTCAAGGCCGCGATTGCGGCGTGCCACGGCCACGACCTGCTGGACCGACTCGTTGAGATCGACATCCCGACGCTCGTCATCAGCGCGAACAATGACGTGGTCGTACGACCACAGATGTCCTCTCGCATGGCCGATCGCATTCCGAAATCACGACTCGTGGAGATCGATTCCGGTCACATGATCATGTGGGAGCAGCCCGACTCGTTCGTAGACGCAATCAAGTCCTTCCTCAAGGAACACTCCGTAACCGCGCCCAGTACTCTCTAACTCTCAAAGGAGTTCTTGAATGTCAATAGTTCGTGTTCACAACTTTGGAATATCGCTTGACGGCTACGGCACCGGTGAGGGGCAGTCCTTGGAACAGCCTTTCGGGCACGCCGGAAATAGGTTGCTCGAGCGATTCCTCACTACTCGTACGTTCCAAGCGATGAACGGTGACCAACGCGGGAGCGGGAGCTTCGGCGTCGATGAGGCCTTTGCCAGTAACTGGGGAACGGGCATCGGTGCAGAGATTATGGGGCGCAACAAATTTGGACCTCAGCGTGGCCGCTGGGCTGACGAGAATTGGAAGGGCTGGTGGGGCGACAATCCCGTCTTTCACACACCGGTCTTTGTCTTGACGCACCATCCGCGCCCGACGATCGAGATGGAAGGCGGGACGACGTTCTATTTCATCGACGCCACGCCCGTCGAAGCACTGAAGATCGCCCAGGAGGCCGCTGGTGAACTCGACGTGCGCATCGGCGGCGGACCATCCACTGTCCGTCAGTTCCTTGCCGCGGACCTGATCGATCACCTGCACCTGATCGTCTCGCCCATTGTGTTGGGGCGCGGAGAACGACTCTGGGATGGACTCGAGGGACTCGAAGAACGCTTTGACGTTGAGGTGGTCAGTACGCCGAGCGGCGTCACCCACTACACGTTCACTCACCGATAGAACTGGGCCGAACCCCGAACCTTGCCTGTGCGGGGTTGGCCCGTTACTCCAGTTCCTTCCAATGCTGTCGACCGAAAAGGCGTCCGAATCGAGCGGTGAGAGAAGGCCCCTCGTCGTGCGCGGTGTCGGGGTGAAGGACGAGGGTACCTTCGGGCGCTGGTAGGGACGCCGCTTCCTCGTCGGTCAACGCGCAACGAACCGTCGTGGTGGTGATAGCCGTAATCTGATCTCGGTCAACGAAGCGAAGTCCGTCCTTTGTCTTTATGGCGATGCCGTCGAAAATATCCAGTTCCGGGATTTGCAAGACGTGCTCGACAGTGCCGAACTGAGTATTCGTGGAGCTGAGTACGGCCGCGCCAACGGGCAGCGCCATGTACGAAATCTGTTGTCCGTCATCCATCGGCTTCTCCTCCTACTTCGTCTGACTCTATCTTTGGCGCTCGACGCGGGTGCGGTCGGCTCTCATCATGGCGTCCGAGCGCCCGGGCCTCGCTGGTGTTATACATGGCGTTGTGACCGATCACGAGCGCGACGTCGACGTCGAACCCGCCAAGGACGTGGAACGACGGGCCGGTGATCGCCGAGGTAACGACGATCGACGCAAAAAGGATTCAGGGCCACCGGATGGCGCCGAGAAACGCAAAGGCGAACGCCGCCAAGGTGAACGCCGTGCAAAGGGTGACGAGCCTACCGATTGATTACCGTCATTCCAACGTGTCTCGCGTCAGAAAAGTGACGTGGGTCGAGCGAATGATTCGCCCAGTACGTACGTAGAGAGAACCACGTGGATGTTGACCTAGGAACCACGTCCAGCGCACGACATTGGTTGGCAATTGGTTGAGTAGGACCAACGCCATTTGTCTTGAAGCACTTTCGCTGGTCGTCGCCGTGTGAACTTTTGGACGAGCACGTCCAACGCTCAGAGAACGTGGCGCGTCCTGAAATGTTTTCACGTCGCGACGGTGACTCAGAGAATCTGGAGTGTTAGCGTCAAAAACAATTCAATCTGAAGTATCCCTCCGTCTTAGTTGATTGAAGGACTATTTCGAAGCGTCTCCGGGGGGATATGAGCATTCTTTGGATCAGTGTGGGGATGGGACTAGCGGTCGCCGCAATCCTCGCACTCTCATCCGTCGCCTTTACCCTCGAGTACGCGGTGAGCCGCGTGGTGAACCTGGCCCACGGTGAAGTGCTCACTATCGGCGCCTACGCCGCGTACGTCAGCGAGACGAATTTCCACCAGAGTCTTTACGTCTGTGCGATCATCGCCACCGTGGCTGGGGCGCTCGCGGGCATGGCGCTCAATTTCGGCCTCATCGAGCGCTTCCGCAATCAAAAGCCACTGGCAACACTCATCGCGACCCTTGGCGCGTCGCTCATCCTGCAGAATCTCTTACTCATTGGCTTTGGCGGCGCGAGTGTTTCGTACCAATTCTCGCAAGGATCGCTCCTGCACGTGGGTCCCTTCTTGTGGACGACACTGACGATCAAGGTGATGGCCTCCGCCGTCGCCGTCGCGGGACTTATCTACCTCCTCTTACAGCGCACTCGATTGGGCAAGGCGCTGCGCGCCGTATCGCAGAACCGCGAGTTGGCCCAGGTGAGCGGTATTCCCGCTCGGCGCGTTGTGATGCAGACCTGGGCCGTCGCCGGCGCCGTATCGGGATTCGCCGGCTTCCTCTACGGTGAGACGATCGGCACGATCACGCCGAGCATCGGGAACGGTTTCCTTCTCCTCTCCATCACCGCGGCGGTAGGCGGGGGTCTCGGCCGTCCCTACGCGACCCTCGGCGGCGCCGTCGTGCTCGGTCTCGTCATGTCCATCGCGGGCACCTACACCTCATCGGCCTACCAGCTGGTGATCGCCTTTGGCTTCCTGGTCGTGATGTTGTTAATCAAGCCCAACGGGATGTTCGTGCGGGGCCGAGAGCTCGCGGTGCGTGCCTGATGCTGCAGTACTGGACCGCGATTCTGACCGAGGCGACGATCTTCGGTGTCCTCGCACTCGGCATCGACATGATCTGGGGTTGGGCCGGCGACTTCGACCTGTCAGCCTACGCCTACTTCGCCCTCGGCGTGTACATGACGATCATCATGACGGTCGGCAAGGCGAAGGCGCCCGTCGAGTACGTGCTCGGTTGGCATTTGCCCTATCTCCTCGCCGTACCCATTGCCGTTGCGGTGGTCGTGGCCTTCGCTTCGATCATTGGCGCCATCGCCTTACGCAACCTGCGCGACGTGTACTTTTCCATCACGACCCTCGGTGCCGTGTGGGCGATCTACTACGGGGTGGAGAACTTCACGCCCCTCTTCAACGGCTACAACGGCGTCTTTGGACTCTTCGATCCTCTGGGCGGGAAGCTCTCGTACAACGCGTACCACTACTTCTTCTTCGCCTTCTGCCTTCTCGTCTTGTTCCTGGTCTACTTAGTCGTCCAGCGACTCTCGAGGAGTCCGTTCGGCCGAATGGTGCGCGCGGTTCGAGACGATGAGCGTGCCGCGTCCGTGTACGGACGCAACGTCTTTTGGGCGAAGTACCGCACGTACCTCGTCGGGGCGGGACTCGCCGGTCTCTCCGGTGGGCTCTTCGCCGCGTACATCGGGGCCTTCAACCCGCTCGACTGGAGACCAACGGAGATCTTCGTGCTGTACGCGGCGATCCTCGTGGGGGGACGCGGCAACCCACGTGGTGTCGTGCTCGGTTCGTTCATCGTCTACGTCGGTTTCGTCGAGATGACACGCTACATTCCCTCGCCCGCGGCGCGGCCCGAACTGGGACCGGCTCTCCGCCAGATACTCATTGGTCTTTTGATCATCCTCATGCTCAAGTTCCGCCCCAGTGGACTCCTGCCTGAACGGTTAGGTACGGACGGGACGAGCGCGCGACGATCGTGGCGAACGTGGTTCACGCGCGCGAAGTTCCTGCCCGATCCCCGTCGTGACGACGTCGTGGCGGAACCCCTTCCGCGAGTTGAGACGTGACGACGGCGCTCCTCGAGATCGAGGGTCTGTCGAAGTCCTTCGGCGGGGTCGTCGCCGTCAACGACTGCTCCATGACGATCCACGAGGGAAGTGTCGTGGGGCTCATTGGACCTAACGGCGCCGGCAAGAGCAGCGTGATCGACCTGGTCTCGGGCTTCGAGCAGCCCACCTCGGGCCGTGTTCGATTCGCCGGGGTGGACGTCGTCGGGAAACGTCCAGATCAGATCTCTCGCCTGGGCATGATCCGTACGTTCCAGACGCCTCGCGAATGGCGCGACCTCTCCGTCATCGACAACGTGCGCGTCGGTCGCTCCGACCTCGAGAGCGAATCACTCTGGCGTTCGTTCACGTCGGCTCGACGACTTCGTCGACAAGAGGAGATCGATACCGCGGAGCTTCGTGAGTTGATGGAGCACTACCGCCTCGACGACGTCCGAAACGCCCGTGCGGTTGGCCTCAGCGGGGGACAGAAGCGATTGTTGGAGTTCGCTCGCATCGCCGCGGCGAAACCACGTCTGACGATACTGGATGAACCCATGGGCGGCGTGAACCCCGTGTTGGGTGAGCGCATCGGCGAAGCCATCCGCGAGTTGAAGAACGCGGGCAGCACCGTGGTCGTCGTGGAGCACAACCTGCCCTTCATTGAAAAGACCTGTGACGAGGTGGTCGTCATGGATCTGGGTACGGTCATCGCGCAGGGTCGCTTCGATGAGTTGCGTGACAACAAGCGCGTCGTGGACGCCTACTTAGGGAATGACGACGAATGAGTGACGCGTACCAGGACGCGCCGGTGGTCCTTCGCGTGGAGAAGGTCACCGCCGGCTACGGAGGTTCCCCGATCATCGAGGACGTGTCGCTCGACGTTCGCAAGGGCAAGATCACGGCGATCGTTGGACCGAACGGCGCCGGCAAGTCGACGCTCTTGAAGGCCATCAGCGGTGTCATCAAGACCTCGAGCGGTCACGTCTTCGTGCTCGATCGTGAGACAACCAACTTGCCGCCCGAGAAGCTCGTGCGGCACAAACTGGCCTACGTGCCCCAGGTGGCGAACACCTTCCCCGATCTCACCGTGCGAGAGAACATGGAGATGGGCGGTTACACGCGCAAGCGCGGCGTCGCGCAGCGGATCGACGAACTAGGTGAGCTCTTTCCTGACTTGAAGAAGTCCCTACGCCGTAAGGCGGGAGCGCTCAGTGGGGGCCAGCGCAGCATGCTCGCGATGGCGCGAGGGCTCATGCTCGATCCCGAGGTCATGCTCCTCGACGAACCGAGCGCCGGACTCTCTCCCATCTTGCAAAGCGCGCTGTGGGAACAGATCGAGAAGGTCGCGTCGACGGGCGTGGGGATCTGCGTCGTCGAACAGAACACCCGGCGCTCGCTACGTCACGCGCAGTGGGGCTACGTGATGGTTCTCGGCAAGAACCGCCTCGACGGTCCCGCCGAGAAGCTTTTGCATGACGAAGAGGTCATCGATCTCTACGTCGGAAGGATGTCGTAGTGCGACGACACGAGGTCTCGTAAGAGAGATGACTACAACGAGGGGGGTATGCATTGAGAAACATTAGGAATTTGATAACCGTTCGGACTGTGACGAGCGTCGTAGCTTTGGCCACGGTGCTCGGTAGCGGGGTGGCGTTCGGTACGCAAGCGACGGCGGGGGCCACTTCGGGCACCGTGTCGTACGGCGTACTGTCGTGCTTCACTGGTCCGTTGGCGAGTCTGGGCGAAGGCATCGACCAAGGTGCGCAGATCGCCCAGGCGCAAGTGAACGCCGCTGGTGGGGTGCTGGGCAAGAAGCTCCTCACTCCCACGGGTGACACGGGTTGCGACCCGGTCGAAGGAAAGACGGCGCTGTTGAAGCTGCTCTCGGGCGGCGGTATCGCGGGCATCATCGGACCGACCACGCAAGAGATCAACGCGGTCGAGCCAGTGTTGAAGGCGAACAAGATCATCGACGAGTTCCAAGGTGGTGACACGACGCGCGACACGCAGACGGATCCGTATCTCTTCCGCGACAGCCCGTCGGACAGCCAGCTAGGTGTCGCGATGGCCACGTACGCCCACATCAAGGGCTACAAGACGGCAGACCTACTCTTCTACTCTGACGCCGCGGCACAGACCATCGTGTCGCCGGTGAAAAGGACGTGGATCAAGTTGGGCGGCAAGGTGATCAACATTTACAACGTCCAGGCCGACCAGTCTTCGTACACCAACACGGTGGCGCAAGTCATCGCTGACAAGCCCAACGTGATCTTCTCCCAGACCGACGCACCGACCGTGGCCGTGCTCGAGACCGAGTTCAAGCAACTCGGCTCGACCATTCCGTGGATCGGTACCGACGTCACGACGAGCAGTGACTACATCAAGGCGTTCGGCGCCTCCAACGCCCACGCGCACTTGACGTCGGTGATGGGGACGTCCGTGACGGGTCAGGCTGATTCGTACTTCTTGGCAGGGTTTAAGAAGATGTTCCCGAGCCAGGCGGCGGCGGGTCCACTATCGGGCTCGAACTACGCCTACGACGCGGTGATCACGTTGGCGTTGGCCGACACCTACGCTAAGACGACGAAGGGGTCGACGGTGGAGAAGGACATGACCAAGGTCACGAACCCACCGGGAACGAAGTGCTACTCGTACAAGTCGTGCGTGGCGCTCTTAAAGGCGAAGAAGAAGATCAACTACGAGGGTGCCAGTGGCAGCATCGACTTCAACAAGTATCACAACACGTTCGGTCCCTACGCGCCCTTTGTTGCGAACGCGTCGACCGGAAACGAAGTACAAGGTACGCCGCTGTCGGCCAAGATATTGGGTGACGTGACGAACTGCACCACCACCACCGCGTGCCTTGCGGTACTGAAGGCAGACGGTGTGAAGTAGGGGTGCACGCGGGGCGTCTCGAGGTTGGCGCCGTTGGCCACCTCGAGGCGCTCTCGCGTTGTTCACGAGTGACGCTGCCTTACGTACTTCGATGAAAAGGATAGGACCCGCTTGAGTGACGTTCCCGACAGTCAGAGTGCCAGTGACCAACGTGGGCCGCTGGCTGGCGTCCACGTCCTCGACTTTTCGAGGGTGTTGGCCGGACCGTACGCGACGATGGTCCTCGGTGACCTCGGCGCCGAGGTCATCAAGATCGAGCATCCCGGCACCGGTGACGACACGCGCCTCTGGGGCCCTCCGTTCATCGAAAGCGCCGCCGAGCGTGAGAGCACCTACTTCCTCTCGGTGAACCGCAACAAACGCAGTGTGACGATCGACATGAAGGACTTTGAGGAACGACCCTTCATAGAGGACCTGGTCCGATGGGCGGACGTCGTCGTCGAGAACTTTCGCCCCGGCGTGATGGACCGACTCGGGCTCGGCGACGAGCGATTGGAAGAACTGAATCCCGGATTGGTGCGCTTGTCGATCAATGGCTTCGGCGACGACGGTCCCGACGCCCGTCGGGTCGGGTACGACCATATTCTCCAGGCCGAAGGCGGTTTGATGTCGCTGACGGGCCCTCCGGAAGGCCCAATGGTGAAGGCGGGCGTCCCGATCGCCGACGTCACGGCCGGACTGTTCGGCGTCATTGGCGTACTTGCCGGCCTGGTGGAGCGAGCCACGAGCGGTCGTGGTCAGCGCGTCTCCACGTCTTTGTTAGCTGGGCAAATTGCGCTACACACGTTTCAAGGCACGCGCTACCTGGTCGCGGGGGAGGTACCGCCGCCGTCGGGTAACCAACACCCCACGGTCTGTCCTTACGGCGTCTTTGCGGCCAGCGACGGGCCCGTCGTGATCGCGGTGGGTAACGACAACATCTGGAGTCGATTCGCACCACTCGTGGGTGTTGACGCGCTCGACGTTCGATTCGCCACGAACGACAAGAGAATCGCGAACGTCGCGGAGCTCAACGAACTTATGGCTCCTGCGCTGGCCTCGAAGAGCGTGCGCGAATGGTTGGTCTCACTCGACGGGGTGGGCGTGCCGGCCGGTGAGGTCAAGAAACTCGACGCCGTGTACGCGAGTGCCCAAGTCCGTCAACAGAACCTCGTCTGGACGGCGGACCACACGACCCTGGGTCCGATCGAACTGCCCGGCAGTCCGCTCCGCTACAGCCGCAACACGGTCTCCCTTCGTCGCCCGCCGCCGACGCTCGGTCAACACTCGCGAGAGGTGCGCCACGAGATGGGCGCGGAAGATTCGAGTCGTGACGGCTAGGTCCCTGAGGGGCGCTCGGGTGGTACGAGCGACACGTGCGAGGAGGCCGACGTGACGTCGATGTCTCGACTCAGTCGTTCGGTGTCGAGGTTGCAGTCACAGACGAGCAATCGTTGGCGACGATCGACGAAGTGGATCCACGATCGTCGCCGCCACCGTCTGGCGATTCCGCCGCCGACAAGGCTCGAAACCCAAGTGCACAAGAACGGCGTCTTCGAGATTCGCCTCGCCGGGGGCGATCGGCGAAACGTCCTCGGTCGCACGACCATTGATCACCTCGAAGCATTGGTCGCCGGACCACCCGACGGCACGAGGGTCATCGTGATCACGGCCGCTCCGCCGGACTTTTGTGCTGGTTACGACCTCGTTGAGGCGGCCCACGGCGACGCCGAGGCACTCGTCGCCAACGAAGGAAACTTTGAGGCACTTCGTCAGTCGACGATCCCTATCGTCGCGGCGCTGCAAGGCAACGTGATCGGCGGCGGCTTGGAGTTGGCGCTGTCGGCGGACGTTCGAGTGGCGTCGCCCGAGACGAGGCTCGCACTGCCCGCGTCGAAACTCGGCCTCGTGTACTCAGAAGCGGGGATTCGCCTCGTGGTCGCGATGGTTGGCGAAAGTGTGGCGCGAGCCCTTTTCTTGGCGGGACGGGACCTCGACGCCGACACGGCTCTCGCCATGGGTCTCGTCACCGACATCGTCGGGCGTGAACAGCTGCGTGGTCGCGCGCTCGCAGTGGCGGACCAGATCGCGTCGTGGTCGACGGTCGCGACGTCCGGTAACCGTCAGATACTTGATGTCGTTGCTGGCAGGACCTCGGTGAACACCGTCGAACTACGTCTCGCGAGTTTTGCGCCCGACAGTGACCTGCGGCACAGCATCGCGCACTTCGTCGCGCGACGCAGCAGGACGCTGCGTCGAAGCGGACGGAAGTAGCGCAGCGCTTACGTGAAGGGCGTCGCTAGCTGAACGTAGTTTCCGTCCACGTCTTCAATCGTGGCGAGCCAGAAGTCGTTACCCTCCTGGGGCTGGTAGGGGCCGGCCACGACGGGGGCGCCGAGTGCCACGAGCTCGTCAAAGGATGACTTCACGTCGTCAACTTCAACCATGATTATGACGCGCTGAGGGACACTGCTCTTGCCGTGAAGTTCGCTGTGAGGACCGATCATGAGCTGGGCGCCAGAGGTCCAGCCGCACCATTCGCCGTCTCGGAAACCGGGATCGCCGAGGACTTTCGCGTAGAACTCACCAGGTGCTACGGGGTTCTCTGAGCCAATCATTACGCCGCTGAATTTCATATCGCGCCCTCCAGTGCTCGCCGCGTCGAACCGCGTTCATCCTCACCGTATTTCGAACGATTGTCAAGATTCGTGCTCATTTCACGTGGCGTAGCGCGAAACGCCCTTGGTACGAAGGTCGCTCAGGAGCTCGCGTCTCGACGGGCTCTATCGAACCTAAATGGGGGTGTCTAGGACTTCAAAGTGAGACTGACGGGACAGTGGTCACTGCCCATGATGTCGGCGTGAATCTCGGCGACCGTGACGCGCTCGACGAGGCTCGCCGACACCAGAAAGTAATCGATGCGCCAGCCGACGTTTCGAGAACGAGCGTTCGAGAAATTCGACCACCACGAGTAGTGGCCGTTGCCTTCGTGAAACAGTCGAAAGGTGTCGACGAAACCGGCGTCGAGAAAGTTCTGAAAGCCCTGGCGCTCTTGCGTCGTGAATCCCCGCTTTCCGGCGTTGGACTTTGGATTGGCGAGGTCGTCGGGCGTGTGCGCCACGTTGAGGTCGCCGCAGAAGATGACGGGCTTCATCCGTTCAAGTTCCTGGACGTGGTGCAAGAACGCGGGGTCCCACTGACTGTGACGAAGGTTCAGCCGTCCGAGGTCGTCCTTCGCGTTCGGGGTGTACACGTTCACGACGAAGAAGTCCGCGAACTCCGAGGTGAGGACGCGCCCTTCGTTGTTAGGGTCACCGAACGTATCGCCCACGACGCCGAACTTGTCGATCGACGTCTGGGGCAGTCCCGGCGTCACGCTGATGGGCGCGACCTTTGAGAAGTTCGCGGTACCGGAGTAACCCTTCTTCTCCGCGGAGTTCCAATGCTCCTCGTACGCAGGCAGATCGACTTCCGTCTGGAACTGCTGCGCCTTGGTTTCTTGCAAACAGATGATGTCGGGATCGAGCGCTTCGACGAAGGGCGTGAAGAGACCTTTCTTACATACAGCACGGATACCGTTGACGTTCCAAGAGACGAGGCGCACGTAGAGAATGTACCAACCAACGGGGTGCGGTTCGACGAGCCAAGGCGGACCGCAATACCCATTCAGTAGCATGAGCCTCAGGGCGTCAACGGAACGGAAGGTACATGCAGGCCGAACAGAGCGTGCAGACCATCCTCGTCGTCGTGTTCATGGTCGTCGCGTACTCTCTCGTCCGAAAGGGTCGCCTGGAGACCAAGAACGCGACGCTCGCGCCTCGTCAACGCATCCGACCCGTCCTGTTGGAGATGCTCGATCCGCTGCTGGCGATCATCGTGGTCGGACCGGTGTTGGCCCACGAGCTCAACGTCGACGTGTGGCACGTCCTCGCGGGCCTCGTGGGAATGGCGGCCGGTGTTCCGATCGGGCTCTTGCGGTCTCGCGTCCAGTACGTGCGCGCGATCCAGAGTTCGAAGAGCGTGGTGTTGGTGCGATCGCGCGCGGAGTACGCCTTGATCTTCTTGCTGGTCATTCTTCGATCGTCGGAGAGCTCGATTCGTCAGAACCACTCCACGTCGGTCACGCTGCTCTTTGCGATGCTCCTGGCGCTACCAATTGGTGAATCGTGCGCGAGAACGTACTCGTTGGTGAAGAAGTATCGACGCGAGATCGTCGAGTCCCCGTCGTTGGGCGTCTCGCAGTAGCGCTCGTTTTCTCGCTCGAACTACTGGGAGCAACCCCGAGCGTCGACGTCCATCACGCCAAGGACCACGTCACCTCGAACCAACCAGATCAGGTCGTACTTGTCAACGGTGGGATCGCAGTGCGGCGGCAC
>Ga0208849_1000177_pt1 | contig 62582 bp, 61 predicted proteins | sample NGESurdeep072012_10_FD_184470 | JGI IMG/M metagenome (GOLD analysis project Ga0208849, IMG submission 184470) | Arctic peat soil microbial communities from Barrow, Alaska - NGEE Surface sample 53-3 deep-072012 (SPAdes) | ecosystem: Environmental > Terrestrial > Soil > Wetlands > Peat ...
ATCGCATCGAGCGAATGGACGACGTTACCGTTGTCGCCGATGACCGGGGTTTCGTGCGCGTTGCCTGAACCGCTCGGCCGCGCCGGTGGTTAACCGGCGATTTACCGAACGGATCCATTTGGCAAGGACACGCTAACCCGACGTGAGTGCAACGCGGGTACGGTCCGTAGCGCTGAACAAGCGGCATCGGGCCGCCCGTGTTCGGGAGGTTCGCCGCTTCCATGCAAATCGATCTGCCGACCTTGATGATCGCCGGGAGCTTTGTCTCCGCGGTCAGCGGAATATTCCTCATCTTTGCGTGGCTGCAGACCGACAAGGCATTCGGCGTCCTGTGGTGGGCGGCGGCCGACATCCTGCTCGCCGCCAGCATACCGATGATGGCCACCACCACGATTGCCGCCGGCGCCCCGACCGTGGTTATCGCCATTACCTTTCTCAACCTTAGCCCGGCCCTTATCTGGGCGTCGGCGCGCGCCGTCAATCGCCGCCACGTGGACGTCGCGATCGTCGGCGCGGGCGCGGTCCTTTGGCTTCTCGCGTTTGCCATGCCGACATTCCGCGCGTCGGCCAGCGCCCAGATTGGCCTCAATCTCGGGATAGTCGCCGCTTACCTGTTTGCCGCCGCCTTCGAATTCTGGCACGCCCGCGGCGATCGCGTCAGCGCGCGCTGGCCCCTGATCGTATTGCTTGGGTTGCACGCCGCTTCGTCCGCCATTGGCGCCTTTGACTCGCTCGTCCTCGAAGGCTCGCTTGTCAGCAACCTCGCAATACTGCACAGCTGGCTCGGTTTTGTGCACCTGGAGACGCTGGCCTTCGTGGTCGGCACGTCGATCTTCACCGTCGCGATGGCGCGCGAGCGCAACGAAATTGAACACAAGAACGCAGCCGCCACCGATGCCCTCACCGGCGTCGCCACCCGGCGCGCGTTCTACGGGCGCGGCGAGCCGCTCATCCGCTCCACTGGCGAAAAAAAAACGGCGTTGGCGGTCATTCTTTTCGACCTCGACGGGTTCAAGTCGATCAACGATACCCATGGCCACGGCTTGGGTGACGAAGTACTCAAGCGATTTGGAGCCGCCGCGGCAAAGACCTTGCGCAGCTCCGATCTCATCGGTCGCCTCGGCGGCGAGGAATTCGGCGCCATCCTGCCGGGAGCCAGCGTTGGCGCCGCCTACGTGGCCGCCGAACGCATTCGCGTAGCCTTTGCCGAAGCGTGCACCGAAGTCGGCAACGGCACGATCCGTGCCACGGTTAGCGCAGGTATCGCGTCGGCACAGACCGGCTCAACCCTCGACAGCCTCATGCAGGCTGCCGACCTTGCGCTCTACCGGGCCAAACTGCAGGGCCGCGACCGCGTCGAGGTCGGCCAGTCGCCGGAACCGGCCACGCAGGACACCGACACCGCGATCGTGCCCGCCCGCAAGGTCGCTTGAGACTAGCCGGCGGTATCGGGGCGGGCGACCGCCGCGTCGATCAGCGCCTTCGCCTGATCTGAATCCCACGCCGCCGGCCCTTCGACCGTGCCCAGTCGACACCCCTTGGCATCGACCAGCAACGTCGTCGGCAAGCCGAGCGCAAGCCCGCGTCCTTTGAGTTTGTTGAAAATTTCCATCGTTGGATCCGAATAGAAGCCAAGCTTTGCAACGCCGATATCAGCCAGGAATGCCTTGGCCCGTTCGGGGTTTTGCACATCCACGTTGACCGGCACGACCGTGAAGGAAGTGCCGCCCTTCACTGCCTGCAGGCGGTCAAGCGCCGGCATCTCCGCCCGGCAGGGAACGCACCACGTCGCCCACAGATTGACCAAAACTACCCGGCCGGCGAATGCGGAGAGACTCGTAGGGTTGCCGTCCGCGGCTTTGAAAACAAGATCGCCGACGCTGTCCGGCTTGTCCGCCGGCTTGAAGGCGGCGAGCTCGCCGACGGCGAATGGTGCCAGCCGCTTCGCGCTTGCCACCGCGTCGGTGCAATTGACCGCATCGGCGGTACCGTTGCTATTGGCCGAGCCTCTGACATATACCGCCACCGTCCCGGCCAGTATTCCGGCGACCGCGGCCAAGCCGAGAAACAGCCAGCCAGGTAGTCCGCGCCGCGCCTCAATCATCGTTTTAGCCCTGGGATCCGGAAAGTCAGGTTATGAAGAACCGCATGTGGGGCGGCCGTTTCGCCGAAGGCCCCGATGCCATCATGGAAGAAATCAACGCGTCGATCGATTTCGACCGGGAACTCTTCCGCCAGGACATCGCGGGCTCCACAGCCCACGCGGAGATGCTGGCCTATCAAGGCATCATCTCGGGCGAAGATGCAGAAAAGATCGTGGCCGGTCTAGACACGATCCTGCGAGAAATCGAAGCAGGACAGTTCAAGTTTTCGCGTGCCCTGGAGGATATCCACCTCAACATCGAGGCGCGCCTGGCCGAACTGATCGGCCCCGCTGCAGGACGGCTGCACACCGCTCGCTCACGCAACGACCAGGTTGCCACCGATATGAAGCTGTGGGTACGCGACGCTACCGATGCCACCGATTCGGCCCTGGCCGGTCTGCAGCAGACGCTTGCGTCCAAGGCCCTCGAGACCGCGGCGATGGTCATGCCTGGCTTCACTCACCTGCAGGTCGCCCAGCCCGTCACGTTCGGCCATCACCTGATGGCCTATGTCGAGATGTTTGGTCGTGACCGCAGCCGCTTCGCGGATGCGCGCACGCGGCTGAACGAATCACCGCTCGGCGCCGCTGCCCTCGCCGGGACTTCGTTTCCGATCGATCGGGAAATGACCGCAAGGGCGCTCGGCTTCGCGCGGCCGGCCGCCAACTCGCTCGACGCGGTATCCGATCGCGACTTCGTCGTCGAGGCCCTGGCTGCCGCCAGCCTCTGCGCCGTTCACCTGTCGCGCTTCGCCGAGGAGATCGTCATCTGGTCCTCGGCGCAGTTCAACTTCATCCGCCTTTCGGATCGCTTCACCACCGGCTCTTCTATCATGCCGCAGAAGCGCAACCCCGATGCCGCCGAGCTCGTCCGCGCCAAAAGCGGACGCATCGTCGGAGCCCTGACCGGCGTCCTCGTCATACTGAAGGGCCTGCCCCTCGCCTACGCCAAGGACATGCAGGAGGACAAGGAGTCGACCTTCGACGCCTTCCGGTCTCTGGAACTCGCGATTGCCGCGACGAGCGGCATGGTCGCGGACATGACGCCGAACGCAAAGGCCATGCAGAAGGCAGCCGGAAGCGGCTACTCGACCGCGACCGACCTCGCCGACTGGCTGGTACGGACGCTGCAGATTCCCTTCCGCGAGGCCCATGAGATTACCGGCAGGATCGTCGCCGCTGCCGAAGCGGCAGGCGTCGCGCTGGAGAAGCTGCCGCTCGCCGATATGCAGACGATTGCACCGCGCATCGGCACCGGGGTTTATGACGTCCTGGGCGCACGGCAGTCGGTGAAAAGTCGCGTCAGCCATGGCGGCACGGCCCCGGAAAACGTGCGTCGCGAGGCGCGCCGGTGGCTGAAGGTCCTCGCCAAGCAGGCGAAATAGAGAGGCCGAGGGAAGTACGCAGACTTGACGGCGCACCCGCGGCGTTGAAATGGTATGGTGCGCCGGCCTGAGTGCCGCCGGCCCGCGCGGCAATTGCTGGGGGTTGCGCCTGTGAACCGTCGTTTCCTGAGCCGTGCCGTAGTCGTTGGCCTGCTGGCAGCGGCCGTTGGTTTGTCCGGTTGCGGCCGCAAAGGCGCGCTGGAAGCGCCTCCCGGCATGGCGGTGAAAGCCGCGACCGTCGGCGAACCGCCCGCCGACACGACGACGCCGAAGCCGGACAAGCACTTCGTTCTCGATCCGCTGCTGAAATAGCGTTTCATTCGTGAATCATTTCGTTTACCGCGACGGCGTGCTCCACGCCGAAGACGTGCCTCTGCCGCTCATCGCCGACGCGGTGGGGACGCCGTTCTATTGCTATTCGACCGCCACGCTCACCCGCCACTACCGCGTGTTCCGCGAGGCGCTTGCCGGCCTCGACACGCTTATCTGCTACGCGATGAAGGCAAACTCCAACCAGTCGGTCATCGCCACCTTCATCAAGGAAAACGCGGGCGTCGACGTGGTGTCGGAGGGGGAATTGCGCCGCGCGCTGGCCGCCGGGGCTTCGCCGGACAAGATCGTTTTTTCCGGCGTCGGCAAGAGCGCGCGCGAGATCGCTTTTGCGCTTGATGCCAACATCCTCTGCTTCAACGTTGAATCGGAACCTGAGCTCGAGCGTATCTCCGCCATCGCCACCACAAAGGGGCGGATCGCCGCCGTCGCAATCCGCGTCAACCCGGATATCGACGCCAGGACTCACGCCAAGATCACCACCGGCAGGGCCGAGAACAAGTTTGGGGTTCCGTACGAGCGCGCGCGCGCTGTCTACGCCCGCGCCGCGACGCTGCCCGGCATCAACGTCCGCGGCGTCGACATGCACATCGGCAGCCAGATCACCGATCTGGCGCCCTTCGATGAAGCCTACGGACGCTTGGCCGATCTCGTCCGCGATCTGCGCACTGCCGGCCATACAATCGACCACGTCGATGCCGGTGGCGGGCTCGGCATTCCTTACCGCCTCGAGGATCCGCCGCCGCCGGATCCCACCGCCTACGCCGAAATCATCCGCCGCCGTCTCGGCAACCTCGGTGCGCAAATTCTGTTCGAGCCCGGCCGTCTGTTCGTCGGCAACGCCGGGATACTGGTGGCCGCTGTCGAGTACGTAAAGCAGGGGACCGCGAAGAATTTCGTCATCCTCGACGCCGGGATGAACGATCTCATCCGTCCGACTCTGTACGAAGCCCATCACGATATCCGGCCGATCCGTCAGGCGGACCCGAAGGCGCCAGGCATGGTCGCCGATGTCGTCGGCGGAATCTGCGAGACCGGCGACTATTTGGCCCTCGGCCGCACGCTGCCGCCGCTGAAGGCCGGCGATCTCGTGGCGATCATGACGGCGGGGGCCTATGGCGCCGTGCAGGGATCGACTTACAACAGCAAGACGCTGGCACCCGAAATCCTCGTCAATGGTCGGGACTGGGCGATCGTCCGCCCGCGCCAGACCTACGGGAATCTCATTGGCCTCGACCGGATCGCGCCCTGGCTGGCCTAGGTAACGCGCGGTCCAAACGGTTAATCAGGCACGCTCCAATGCCTACCCTTCGTTTCGACCTATGTTAGTCTCCGCATAGGGCGACGACGACAGGAGCGGATGCGCGTTGAGCGATCCCGGCACCGACAAGATTCCTGACGGCACGCTTTTGCCGACAGAATCCGATTTGAGCCGGCGGATCGAGCGCGCCGTCGGCCGCGCCCGTCTGAACCTATTTTGGGAATCGGTCTGGCCGGTTGCGGCCCCGTTCGCCACGCTCGCCGGATTGTTCCTGGCTCTGTCGTGGTTCGGAGTGTGGCGTCTGACCTCGACCCCGATTCGCTACGCGATGCTCGCCGCCTTCGCCGCGGCCGTTCTTTACTACGTGACGCGCCTTCGCGCCTTCCGCCTGCCGACGCGCCCCGAAGCCTTCGGTCGTGTGGAACAGGCGACCGGATCGGCGCACCGGCCGGCGACGGCGTTCGCCGATCGGCTGGCGACGGCACCCGACGATCCGACAACCGAAGCGCTGTGGCTGGCGCACCGCCGGCGCCTGCTCGCCACGCTCGATCGCCTACGCTCTGGAATCCCGACTCCCGGTCTCGCCCGGCGCGACCCCTATGCGCTCCGCTTTCTCGTGTTGCTGCTCTTCGCGGTCGGCTTCGTCGTCGCCGGGCCCGAACGCCTCGACCGCCTCGGAGAAGCCTTCCGTGGCGGTGAGTCGATCGCCGCAACGGTCGCCCGCATCGACGCGTGGGTGACGCCCCCGGCCTATACCGGGCGGCCGCCGATCTTCCTGACGGGAGAGGCCGCCAAGCCCGCCGGCGCCGAATACTCCGTACCGACCGGCAGCATCGTCACCGTGCGCACCGGCGGCACCCCCGATCTGAGGGTCGTCGCGAGCGGCGACGGCGGCAACACGCTTCTCGCGCCCGTCGCCGCCCAGAACGAGGCGCCGGGCAACGCGGCCCTGGTCACGACCGAGGCGATCCCGCCGCTGGAACACCGGGTCACGCTTACAAGCGCCGCCAGCGTCATCGTCAAGAAAGGCGATCGGGAAATCTCCTCCTGGCGCTTCACCGTCGAGGCCGACAACCCGCCCTCGATCGCTCTCGTCGGCGATCCAAAGACCACGGCCAGCGGCGCATTGCATCTCATCTACTCGCTGGAGGACGACTACGGCGTCGTCGCTGCGTTCGGCGAGATCAAGCCGGTCACCGCCGAAAGTGCGCCCGGAGCGCACCCGCTCTATGACGCCCCGACGCTGCCGCTGGCGCTGCCGCAACTGCGCACGCGCAAGGGCAACGGCGAAACCACCCGCGACCTCACCGCTCAGCCGTGGGCGGGATCTCGGGTGAAACTGACGCTCGTCGCCCGCGACGAGGCAGGACAGGAGGGGCGGAGTACGCCGGTCGAGATAACGCTTCCCGCTCGCCAGTTCACTAACGAACTGGCCCGCGCCGTCGTCGAGCAGAGGACAAAGCTGGCCTTCGACGCCAATGCCGCCCCGACGGTCGCCGACGCCCTCGACGCGCTGACGCTGGCGCCCGATACCGGCATCGATAACTTCGGCAACTACCTGCTGGTGCGCAGCGCCTACTACCGACTGGTGGCGTCGCACGACGACGACGATTTGCGTGGGGTGGTCGACTATCTATGGACGATCGCGCTTGGTCTTGAAGATGGCGATCGTTCACTGGCCGCGCAGCAGCTGCGCGCGGCGGAGGATGCTCTCCAGCAGGCGCTCCAGAACAACGCCTCCGACGAAGAGATCGCGCAGCTGACGCAACAGCTCCGCGACGCCATGCAGAAATTTACGCAGGCGCTGGCGGCACAGGCGGCTCGCAACCCGCAGGCGGCCAACCTGCCGCCAAACGCCAACGTACAGACGTTGCAACCGGAAGACTTGCAGAAGATGCTCGACCAGATCGAGAATCTGGCGAAGACCGGCGCCCGCGACGCCGCTCGTCAATTGCTGAGCCAACTGCAGAACATGATGGAAAATCTGCAGGCAGGACAACCCCAGGCCGGCAGCCAGGCCCAACAGCAGGCGATGCAACAGCTCAACCAGCTTGGCGACATGATCCGTCGGCAGGAGCAGTTGATGAACCGCACCTTCAGCGCTCAGCGCGGCCAGAACGGCCAGGGTCAGCCTATGACCAAGCAGGAGATGGACCAGGCGCTACAAGACCTGCAGTCCGGCCAGCAGGCGCTCAGCGATCAACTCGGTAAACTGATGCAGGATATGCAGGGCTCCGGTGTGCAGCCGAACGGCAAGCTCGGACAGGCAGGCGAAGCAATGGGCCGCGCGGCGCAGGCGCTTGGCAAAGGTGCGGCCGGCGCCGCGGTCGGCGAACAGTCGAGCGCACTGGACGCACTCCGCCAGGGCGCCCAGGGGCTGGCGCAGCAATTCGCCACCGGCACAGGGCCCGGCGGTTCGGGCTTCCGCAGCAGCGACGACGGTTTTTCCAACAACGATCCGCTTGGCCGGCCGATGCCTTCCAGCGGCGCCGACCTCGGCTCAAGCGTCAAGGTTCCCGACGAGATCGATACCCAGCGCGCCCGCGAGATCCTCGACGCGATTCGCCAGCGGCTTGGCGCTTCCAGCCTGCCCGCTTTCGAACGCGACTACCTCGAGCGCCTGCTCGAGCAATTCTGACAGGCATGTCCTCGACCACGCCGACGAAAGGCAACTCGCGGAAGGCGTGCGCGACGTCCATTCCATAGCCGACGACAAAAAGATCGGGAACGACGAAACCGACGTGCTCCGCCTTCAGCGGCTGGGCGAGCTTGCCCGGCTTTTCCAGAAGCACAGCCACGCCGACCCGGCTGGCGCCACGCTTCATCATCAGCTTCTTGGCAAAGGCGATGGTGCGCCCGGACTCGAGGATATCGTCAATCAGCAGGATATGGCGTCCCTTCACGTCGCTTTCGACATCGCGGATGAGCTTCACCTTGCCGCTCGACGTGGTCCCGGCACGATAGCTCGACAGGGATATGAACTCGACTTCGGGAGCGAGGCCGGCGCCGTGCAGCGCCCGGATGAGATCGGCGGCGAACACGAAACTGCCCTTCAGAATTGAGACGACAAGGAGATTGTCGTAGCCCGCCGCGGCAATTTCAGCCGCGAGCGTAAGATTGCGTGCGGCGATGGTTTCCGCGTCAAAAAGTACGCGGAGCGACCTCCCCCTGACCTTTGGCATCAGGTTCCTTCGCGGGCGGCAAGATCAAGCGTCACCTGCGTCGCATCGGCGGGCGGCGCGGCGAGCGCGCTGCGAAAGCCGACCGTGCGACCGGCGCCGAGGCCGGCGAGCGAAGGCTCGACCAGCCATGACCTGACCGGGGCCCCCGACTGTGAACGCAGCGTGATGCGGATGGCCGGAAGCGCCACTTCGCCGACGGAGGTGTTGACGATCTCGCCTTCGACGAAGAGCGTACTGTTGCCGTGCAGATAGACAGTCTCGCTGCGCACCCGCTGGAACTGCAGGTCGGCCACCTCGGCTGGAAGCGCGCCGGGGAGCTGCGGCAGCGCCGCCACGATCGGAGCCCTGAGCACGACCACGCCGACAATCGTCGCAAGAATTGTGGCAACTCCCTTGAGGATACGGGCATCGATGCGCCGCCGACGCTTTGGCGATTGCCGCGCCGGCGCTCGCATGAACGCCGGGCCGATATGCTCGATCACCAGTCCCTCAGCGCCCGGATGCTCGCGCGGCATGCGTTGCGGCGTCGAACGCGCGTAGGGATCACTGTCGAAATGACGGGCCAGCCAGCGCGTTCCGCAGGCAGCGCAACACGCCATTCGTCCCGCCGGACCTGCATCGGCCTCCCGCAGCGGTGATTCGCGGGCGCACTGGGGACAACGGAATGTCATCGTTACGGGTCTCACATATCCAACCGGGAACAGTATGGGAGAGCGGTTAACGATGCGGAAACCAGCCAAGTTGGCCCACCGGCCGCGGTCTAGCGTATCTGCCACAACCTCGGCCTTGCCTTGAGCGCGTGCTGATCGTTAACAGAAGGTTAACCCGGCTCGCCAACATTTGGGCTGATGAGCCAACCGCCCGTTTTCAATTCTCCGCGGCCGAAAGGCATGAGGCAGGCAGATTGATCAGATTCGAAAATGTCGGGCTGCGGTACGGCGTCGGGCCCGAGATCCTGCGCGACCTGTCCTTTGACATCGCGCCGAAGTCGTTCCAGTTCCTGACCGGCCCCTCGGGTGCCGGCAAGACATCCCTCATTCGCCTGTTCTTTCTGGCGTTGAAGCCGACGCGCGGGCTGATTTCTGTCTTCGGGCGCGACATCTCGGGGATAGCTAAATCCGAGATGCCGGCACTCCGCCGCCGTATCGGCGTTGTCTTCCAGGATTTTCGGCTGCTTGATCATTTGACCACGTTCGAGAACGTGGCCCTGCCCCTTCGCGTACTCGGTCGTGAGGAATCGGCCTATCGCGCAGACGTCATCGATCTTCTGCGCTGGGTCGGTCTTGGCGACCGCATGCATGCCTTTCCGCCGATTCTTTCCGGCGGCGAGAAACAGCGCGCGGCAATCGCCCGCGCCCTGATAACGCGTCCCGAAATCCTGCTCGCCGACGAGCCGACCGGCAACGTTGATCCGCCGCTCGCCGCTCGCCTGATGCGGCTGTTCATCGAACTCAACAAGCTGGGCACGTCTGTCGTCATCGCCACCCACGACATCAATCTTATGAACCAGTTCAACGCGCGTCGTCTCGTGCTCGAGGAAGGCCGGTTGACTCTCTATGAGTGACGTCGACATCGACCACAAGATTCAGGCGGCGAGCTTCCGCCGCCAGACGCGTCAGGCGACCAGCCGACCCAACCAGCTGGTTCCGGAGAATACCGTCGCCGGCAACGCGTTGACGGTGGTCGTCGCCATCATGAGCTTTCTTGCCTGCCTGACGCTGGGCGCCGTTACCCTCGTCCGCGACGCATCCCGCGACTGGCAGCTGGATGTCCAGCGCGAGGTCACCATCCAGGTAAAACCGACTCAAGGCGTGGATCTTGACCAAGCCACCGCCAGAGCCGCCGCGCTTGCCAGGAAGGCGCCGGGCGTGGCCGGCGTCGAGGTGCTCGATGCCGGGGATGATGCCAAGCTGCTGGAACCCTGGCTGGGCACCGGCCTCGACCTCAGCGACTTGCCGATCCCGCGGCTCATCGCGGTCCGCCTCCTCGATCCCAAACGCGCAGATCTCGGCGATCTGGCCGACCGGCTGCATGACGTGAAGGGCGCTCTGCTTGACGACCATCGCGCGTGGGCCTCACGGCTCCAGTCGATGGCCAACGCTACGGTGCTGGCCGGCCTTGCTATTCTGGCGCTGGTCTTCGTCGCCACCATTCTGTCCGTCGTCTTCGCCACGCGCGGCGCGATGGCCTCGAACAGCGTGGTTGTGTCCGTCCTGCACATCTGCGGCGCCGAAGACGGGTTCATTGCGCGCGAATTCCAGCGCCACTTCCTGCTCCTCGGCCTCCGCGGCGGTTTGATCGGCGCGGCGACGGCAGCACTCCTCTTTGCCGTTCTGGGCTTCCTCCTCCTGCCGTCGCTATCCGGTGCCGGCGTCGATCAGGCCTCTGCCCTTTTCGGCCATTTCGCGGTTGGCCCGATAGGCTATTTCGGGGCTCTCGGCATCGCCTTCCTGATCGCCGTGCTGACCGCGCTGACCTCGCGGCTCACCGTTTACCAGCATCTCGCCGACAGCGACTGATCGGGATGTCTGACCGCCGCCGCAATTTGCTGGAACTATTCAATCCATGCACGATGCTGTAGGCGAACGAACCCGCCCGCCGCCGCAAGGAGGCCTGCCCGCGCCCGGTGATCTGGAATTGACGATGCGGAACAGAAAGGCGCGAAGGTTCGGGGGGCGGGGCGCCCTAGCGATCGTGGCCGCGCTTGTGGTTGGCCTTGCGGTCGGCTTCGTCGCCTTCGCGGCGCGGATTGCAGACGCGAGCCTGCCCGCCGATCCGCGCGCACAAGGCATCGTCGTGCTTACCGGAGGCAGCGCGCGCATCGACAACGCGCTGCATCTTCTGGCGGCCGGCCGCGCCAGCCGGCTGCTGATCTCCGGCGTAAATCCGGTAGTCGGGTCCGACGCCATCGCCGATACCGTCGATCCCGAACTTACATCAGTCATCGCCTGCTGCGTCGACCTCGGCCACGATGCCCGCGACACCATCGGCAACGCGACCGAAACGCGCGACTGGGCCCGCCAGCACGGCTACACCTCGCTGATCGTCGTCACCAGCGCCTACCACATGCCGCGCTCGCTGGCCGAGCTCGCCGACGCCATGCCGGAGGTCAGGCTGATCCCCTACCCGATCTCCAATCCGGAATTGCATCTCGGCGACTGGTGGGAGGATCCCGAAGCGTTGGTGCTGCTCGCGCGCGAATACGGCAAATATCTGTTCGCGGCGGCGCGGCTGTCGCTGGCTCCGTTGAGCCTGCAAGCGCGCAGCACGGCAGACGAAGGTACGTCGCCCTGATGAACCTTCTGCGCTCGGCTCTTTTCAATCTGGCCTTCTACCTGCTGACCGCGGTCATGCTGGTCGCATCGTTGCCGTTCTTCTTCATCCTGCCGCAGGGCTTCGGCATGTGGGTGGTGCGCACCTGGGCGCGCGCCAGCGTCTTCCTGCATGTGACCCTGGCAGGCGTGAAGGTCGAGGTGCGCGGAGCCGAGAATATTCCCTCGACGGGCGCCATTGTCGCAGTCAAGCACCAGTCGTCCTTCGAGACATTTGCACTCATCCCGATGCTGAAGAATCCGACCATCGTGATGAAGCGTTCGATCCGCTGGCTGCCGATTTTCGGGCAATACACGATCAAGACAGGAATGATTCATGTCGATCGCGAAGGCAAGACGGCGGCGTTGCGGGCGCTATCCGAGCGTGCCCGCGCTGAGCTTGCCAAGGGCCGCGAGATCATCATTTTCCCGGAAGGCACGCGGCGTCCACCGGGTGCGCCTCCCGATTACCAGACCGGCATCGCGCTTCTCTATCGCACCCTCAGCGCGCCTGTCGTCCCCGTGGCGATCAACTCCGGCCTCTATTGGCCGCGCCGTCAATTCATTCACCGCCCCGGCACCATCATCGTCGAGTTTCTGCCGGCGATCCCACCGGGACTCGATTCGCGCGCCTTCTTGACGCGGCTGCAAACCACGATGGAAACCGCTTCCAACCAGCTTCTCGCCGAGGGCCGCGCCGCGATTGCCAAATCGTAGCGACCCCAAGCCGCGACTCTTTTCCGCCCGAATGCGACTCTCATTTCGGCGAAATTTCGTGAGAAGACTTGTTTCCCAGCAACAAATGTTCTATGTTTGTTCTCATGGTCGCCGTTCTTCCGCCCCTCCTCTCCGATCACCCCCCGGAAGTCCCCCAAAGGGCGGGATTCGGCGACCGCTATCATTATTTCCGGGGCCTTTCGGGCCGCCGCTACCTGTTTTCGGCGGTACCGGCGGCTGACCTCGCGGACTTCAGTCGCGCAGTGGTGATCCTCGCAGTGAGGGCACCGGGCAAGCGCCTAGCGGCGCGCTCGGTAACGCTCCTGGATCGGTTTGGCCGTCCTGAGACGCACGAGCGGCCGTGGCCGCCGGCGGGCGTCGGAACGGTTGTGCTCGTCCATCTCCTCTCCGAAAGCGAAGCCGAACGCCGCGATCTCGTCGCCGATCTCTCAGGCCCCGTTGGAGCGCTGGCGCTCGCCGCCTAGTTCGTCTGCCAGCCACTCCAGCGTGGCGTCGCGAATGCCGATGCCGCGCATATGACCGACCGTGGCGAGGATATAATCGGCGTTGCTACCCGATCCTCCGATGCTTTTCTCCACCAGCGCTAGCAGGCGCCGGCACGGCAGATGCCCGGCATATTGCTCGTGTCGCCGATCGACGACATAGGTCACCGCCGACACTGGCGCCTTCTTGCCAGCAACCCGGATGGGTCGCCACGCTTCGAGATACACGGCAGTAACCAGCTCGCGCGCGCGGAGGTAGGCCATGACGGATTCGCGCTTCGCGCCGGCGACGCGATAGGCGATGCCGCGACATGAGCCGCCGCGATCGAGTCCGAGCACCAGCCCCGGTCGCGCCTGCGTGCCGCGATGGACCCACGAGTAGATGCAGAGCGACCGGTGCGCGCCGCTGAGCAGCGCCGGCCGCGCTTCGCGGAATTCGAAACCCGGTCGCCACATCAGCGAACCGTAGCCAAACACCCAGAAATCGGACATAGGAAAGCGTCCGTCGCGCAAGACCGGCGAGACGACCTAGCAAGTCGCTTGCCGGGGCGCAAACAGGAGCGGGCGCGAGATGGCGGAACGAGGCTTCGGCAGACGGCTCGGATGGCTCGTCGGCATTGTCTTCATTCTCGCGCTGCTCTGGCTCGGCTACTGGTACGCGGCCAACATGTTCGCGGAACGCACCATCGCCCGCTTCAATGGTGTGCCCCACAACGGCCAGACGGTCGAATGCACCGAGCCGGCGCTTTCCGGCTTTCCCCTTCGCCTCGATTTCCGCTGCTCCAAGGGCACCTACAGCGGACCTTTGGAGCGCGTCACGGCAGCATTGGGCGGCGTCGCCGCCAGCGCACCGCTCTACTGGCCAGGCAGCGTTGAGGCGACGCTGGATTCGCCGCTGGTCCTGAATGCACCCGCCCACGGCATCGCGTTGTCCATGACGTGGTCGGAGGGCACTGCGACGGGTTCGGCAGGCCTGAATGGTCTGCGGAGCGTCGGAGCTGCCTTCACCGCTCTCTCCGCCAACAACACCGGCACGGTTCCCGGTCTGCCCGTGAAGAGCCTCGCCGCCGACGCCGCCAGCGCCTCGATCTCACCGGCCGGCGGCGGCGCCTACACGATCCTCGCCAGCACCAGGGGGATGAAGCTGACGCGAACCGACGACAGCGCGCTGCCCAACATCGATGCCGACATCGGCGTGACCGCCCTGAACGTTGGCTCGGGGCTCGGCACCGATCCCGTCCGCTCACTCATCGAGTGGCTGCGCGCCGGCAGCTCGATCAGGATCGACCGCCTGCGCATCGCGGCCGGCGGCGCGATCCTGGGCGCCAACGGCACCCTCAGTATCTCGAACGAGGGCGTGCTGTCGGGGTCGGTCGTGCTGCGTTTCACCAATCTCGAAGCATTCACCGCGCTGGCCGACCAGATCAAGCCCGGATCGGGTGAGCACGCATCTCAGGCGATGGCGGCAATCACCGCCCTCAGCGTGCCGGTAGACACCGAGGACGGCCCCGCCCGCCAGACGACCGTGTCAATCACCGACGGACTGGTCTGGGTCGGCATTATCCCCGTCGGCGCCGCACCGCGGATAAAGCTCTAGCTGGCCGGCTCGCCGTCGCCGTGCGGACGCCCGAAATCGGGCACCGCAGTTTCCTGGCCGGCCGCGATAATGCCGCGCCGGATTTCCCGTGTGCGCGTGAACAGGTTGAACAGGGCCTCGCCGTCGCCCCAGCGGATCGCGCGCTGCAACGCCGTCAGGTCCTCGGTAAAGCGCCCCAGCATTTCCAGTACGGCTTCGCGATTGTTGAGGAAGACGTCGCGCCACATTGTCGGGTCCGACGCCGCGATGCGTGTGAAGTCGCGGAAACCGCCGGCGGAGAACTTCATCACCTCGCTCTCTGTGACCGTTTCGAGATCGGCAGCGGTGCCGACGATGTTATAGGCAATGAGGTGGGGGACATGGCTGGTGATGGCGAGCACCAGGTCGTGATGCTCGGGACTCATCGTTTCGACATTGGCGCCGAACCGGCGCCAGAACGTCGCCAGCTTCTCGACGGCCGCCGGGTCGGTCCCTTCCGGCGGCGTCAGGATGCACCAGCGCTTGTCGAAAAGTGCTGCAAAGCCGGCGTCGGGTCCGGAATACTCCGTGCCGGCGACCGGGTGCGCCGGTACGAAATGAACCCCCTTCGGCACATGCGGCTTCATCGCCGCCACCACCGACGCCTTGACCGAACCGACATCGGAGACGATTGCGCCGGGCTTCAACGATCCGGCGATCGCGGCCGTAACTGGACCGACCGCACCAACCGGAATCGACAGGATGACGCAATCCGCGTCACGCGCGGCTTCCGCCGGATCGGCATGATAGCTGTCGCCGAGACGAAGCACTTCCGCTCGCCTCAAGGTCGCTGGCGTCCGGCTGGAAATCGCCACGTGCCCGGCCACGCCGCCCCGGCGCGAGGCGAGCGCGATCGAGGCCCCGATGAGGCCGATGCCGATCAGTGCAAGGCGCGGGAAAAGCGGCGGTTCGCTCACGGTTTCTTCTTCTCGAGAAAATCGCGGAGCGCCGCAAGGGTGTGCTCGTTGGCCTCGGCGGTGCCGATCGTCATGCGCAGGGCGTTGGGGAGCCCGTAGCTGCCCAGCTGCCGCAGAACGACACCCCGCCCGAGCAGGAACTCATCCGCATCGGCCGCCCGCCTGCCGGCAATATCGGCAAAATGAATGAGGACGAAGTTGGCGACACTCGGCGTCACCTCAAGACCGAGCTTGCTCATCTCCGTCGTCACCCGCGGCAACCACATTTCGTTATGGGCAACGGCGCCGTCGCGATGGGCGTGATCGCCGATCGCGGCAACCCCCGCAGCAATGGCGGCGGCCGAAACGTTGAACGGGCCGCGGATGCGATTGAGCGCGTCGATCACCTCCGCCGACCCGTATCCCCATCCGATGCGCAGGCCCGCAAGTCCATAGATCTTCGAAAATGTGCGCGTCATGAACACGTTCGGTGCCGTGCCGGCGAGTTCGACACCGCTCTCGTAGTCGTTGCGCCGCACGTATTCGGCGTAGGCAGCATCGAGGACGAGCAGCACGTTGGCCGGCAGGCCCGCATGCAGGCGGCGCACTTCCTTGAAGGGGATGTAGGTTCCCGTCGGATTGTTCGGGTTGGCGAGGAAGACGATCCGCGTCCGCTCGGTCACCAGAGAGAGAATGGCATCGACATCGGCGGTGTAGCCGGTCTCCGGCGCCGCGACCGGCGTGCCGCCCATCGAGCGGATCGCGATCGGATAGACGAGGAAGCCGTATTGCGTGTGGATAGCCTCGTCACCCGGCCCGACAAATGCGTTGGCGAGCAGGTGGAGAATGTCATCTGACCCGTTGCCGCATACGATGCGATCGGGATTGAGACGGTACGCTGCCCCGATAGCGTCGCGGAGCGCCGTCGCCGCGCCATCCGGATAGAACTCGAGCGTATCAGCAACCGCGCGATAGGCGGCGATCGCCCCCGGGCTCGGGCCAAGCGGTGTCTCATTCGACGATAGCTTGTGCAACTTCACGCCCGGCAGTGCGGACGACCGGCCGGGAACATAGGCGGCGATGTCGAGAATACCCGGGCGCGGCATTGGGCGGCTGCTGGCTTCCCTCATGGAGCCGCCTTTTCATAGAGCGCCGTCGGACGACCGTCGGCGGTGATCCCGCGCGCAAAGCCGCCGACCGGTGACAAGGACAGCACTTTTACTCCCGCTTTCTCAAGGCGGGCGTTGACCGAGGCGGGGTCGACCGCGCCCGGCATCGCAAAGAGGACATCGCTGCCGGCAACCGCGAGGATCGCGCCATCGTCCAGACTTTTCATCGCCCCGTCGATGGTTAGCGCCAGGACCGCAACGTCAAACGGCGTCGGATCGGCGAGCGGCGGCGAGATGACGAAGGACGGCAGGTCTGCCGGTCTCTGGTTGGCCGAGATGAAGGGCAGCAGCGCCATGATCTTCGGCGCCGCGGGCCCGACGAGGTCGCGCCACCACGCTCCGCGCGCTACCCGCGCTATGAGGCCGAGGTCGTTGGCCTCCGCGACCGCCGCGACGACGGCAGTGGCATTGGCGACCGGCTTCAGTGCAACCGAGAAGCCAAAGACAAATCGGGCGACATCGCGCATGCGGTCCGGTTCGACGGACGCGTCGAAGTCCACATCGAACGGTGCCTGCATATGGGTGAACGTTGTGATGATCTCACGCCAGATGTGCTCGACAGTGGCGAGCGGCAGCGCACCCTCGTGGCGCCCGACAAGCCGACGCATCATGTCGGCCTCGCGACCTGGACGAAACGCGGCCCCCGGGCGACCGGTGCCCTTCGTCCGGATCAGGGCATCGATGACGGTGCCGCGCTGGATCAGCAGGGCATGCATCTTCGCGTCGACCTTGTCGATGCGGTCGCGCAGCTTCGCCAGCGCCCGCACATCGCTTTCGCCGGTATCGGACATCTGGTGTTCGGTCTATCTCGAAGGTTGGCCGGACGACCGGCTACTCGCCGATCGCGGGCGATTAATAGGCAAGCAGGGGCTGGAAATCAAAGAAAACATTGACACTTGGGGGCACGGCCCATAGCAAATCGGCCACTTTCCAGAACGCCCTCGCGTCGGGCTTGAGGCAGTTCGGTTCATGGCAACCAACAACGCTGACATCGCGAACGCCGCCCCGACCGGGTCCCGGCAACCGACGCCCCACGCCACCGGCGAGGCCGATCACCCCTCGAGCCCGGTGGCTCGTTTCGGCGCCGACAAGCCGCTGGCACTCGACTCCGGCGGCAAGCTCGTCGATTTCCAGATCGGCTACCAGACATACGGCGCGCTGAACCGGGCGCGCTCCAACGCCATACTCGTCTGCCATGCACTGACCGGCGACCAGCACGTCGCCAGCGTCAACCCGGTGACCGGCAAGCCGGGCTGGTGGAGCGACATGGTCGGCTCCGGCCGCCCGATCGACACCGACCGCTATTTTGTCATCTGCTCGAATGTGCTGGGCGGCTGCATGGGCACCACCGGGCCCGCCTCCACCAACCCGGCGACGGACAGGGTTTACGGCCTCGATCTGCCGATCGTCACGGTGCGCGACATGGTGCGGGCCCAGGCGATGCTGCTCGATCATCTTGGCATCGAGACTCTGTTCTCGGTCGCCGGCGGCTCGCTTGGCGGCATGCAGGTGTTGCAGTGGGCAGCGTCCTTTCCGCAACGCGTGTTTACCGCCCTGCCGATCGCGACCGGCGCTCGCCACTCATCGCAGAACATCGCCTTCCACGAGGTCGGCCGCCAGTCGGTAATGGCTGACCCCGACTGGCGCAATGGCCGCTACTTCGAGATGGGCGTGAGCCCGCGCAAGGGCCTTGCAGTGGCCCGCATGGCCGCGCACATCACCTATCTGTCCGAGGAAACACTCCATCGGAAGTTCGGCCGCAACCTGCAGGATCGGGACAAGCCGACCTTCGGGTTCGATGCCGACTTCCAGATCGAATCGTATCTCCGCCACCAGGGCTCGACGTTCGTCGATCGCTTTGACGCCAACTCGTACCTCTACCTGACGCGCGCGATGGACTACTTCGATCTGGCCGCCGACTACGGCGGCCGGCTGGCCAACGCGTTTCTCGGAACCGGAACACGCTTCTGCGTCGCCTCGTTCACCTCCGACTGGCTATTCCCGACGATCGAGAACAAGGCGGTGGTACGTGCGCTGAACGCCGCCGGCGCCAGCGTCTCGTTCGTCGAGATCGACACCGACCGCGGTCACGATGCCTTCCTGCTCGACGAGCCGGAGCTATTCGCGACCATTCGCGGATTCCTCACGGCGGCCGGCGAAGCGCGAGGCCTGACATGAACGCGCACCCCGTCGAGGTGCAGCAGGCCACGCACCGTGTCGACCTCCTCGCCATCTCGCAACTGGTGACGCCCGGCAGCCGCGTGCTCGACATCGGTTGCGGCGACGGCCAACTGCTCAAGCTGCTGGAAGAGACGCGTGGCGTTGACGGGCGCGGCATCGAGATCAGCCAGAAGGGCGTCAACGAGTGCGTCGCCCGCGGGCTGTCGGTTATACAGGGCGACGCCGACTCCGATCTCGTTGACTACCCCGACGAGGCTTTCGACTTCGTGATCCTCTCGCAAACGCTGCAAGCCACGCACCGGCCGCGTCTTGTCGTCGAGCAGATGCTGCGTATCGGCCGCCGGGCGATCATCTCCTTCCCGAACTTCGGCAACTGGCGCGTACGCGCTGCGCTGGGATTCAGTGGCAGGATGCCCGTGACGCGGAGTTTGCCGTATTCCTGGTACGACACGCCGAACATCCATTTCTGCACCATCCGCGATTTCGTGAATCTGTGCGGCGAGATCGATGCGACGATCGAGACGTCGATGGTGCTGCACCGCGATGGTCGCCGCAGCATCCCGTTCGGCGCGGTGCTGTGGTTCTGGAACCTTTTCGGCCAGCAGGCGGTATTTCTGCTGAAGCGCTGAGCCTCAAGCTCCCGGCGGAATCAGGGCCGGGCGGAACGCCGGCTTCAACTGCCGCTTGCGCTCGCGTGCTGGGATGCCCTGATAGAGCTGCTTGGTCGCCTCGACGATAAGGACGCCCGCAAACGCCGGCCACAGCACGCGGCCGATGCGTTCCCAGGTCGCGCCGGTGCGCAGCATCGGCCGGAGACGGAACGGTGGAACCGCAAGCGCCTCCGTCCAGCCGAGGGGCGAGAACATTGCCTCGCGCAATAGCGCGGTGAGCTGGCTCCGCCCAAAGGGTCGGCCGTAGCCGAACGGCGTTCCCTCCGAGCGCGCCCATATTCCCTGCCGGTTGGGGACCACCAGAATGACCCGTCCACCGGGCGCCAGCACACGCCAGATCTCGCGGAGCTGATCGCGTTCGTTGGCTGTGGCTTCAAGCGCATGCACGACCAGCACGCGGTCAACCGAGGCATCGGGCAGCGGCAGCATGTCATCGGCAACCAGCGCCACGGCGTTCGGCCCCTCCCGCGGCCAGTTCACCACGCCTTGCGTCGCCGGCATGAAGGCGATGACCCGCTCGGCCCCTTCCCCGAGATTACGGAGATACGGCGTCGCGTAGCCAATGCCGAGCAGCCTCTCGCCGGCGACCGACGGCCAGCGTTCCTTCAGGCGGGCACCAATGAGCCGCTTGGCAATCAGGCCAAGGCGCTCGCCATAGAAGGCGCGAAGATCGACGACATCCAGATACATGCGCCGGAGAGTACATCACACCGGTGGCAGGCGGCGACCACCAGTGCTAGCAAGTCACCATCGCGACAAACCGCGGGAGCGGCCATGGCACTGGTCATCGAACAATTTCCCTGCCGCACGGACAATTTCGGCGTGCTCATCCACGACCCCGACAGCGGGCTAACCGCGTCAATCGATGCGCCGGAAGAGGCGCCGATCGTCGCCCGGCTGAAGGAAAAGGGCTGGCGGCTGCATCACATCTTCGTCACCCACCACCATTTCGACCACGTCGAGGCCAACCAAGCGCTGAAGGCCGCCTATGGGTGCGCGATTACCGGCCCGGCGGCCGAAGCGAGCAAGGTTCCGGGCATCGACAAGACCGTAAAAGGTGGCGACAAAATCATGTTCGGCGGCGTCGCTATCGAGGTGATCGACACGCCGGGCCACACTCTGGGGCATGTCACCTATTTCCTGCCCTCCGCCACGACCGCCTTCGTCGGCGACACTCTGTTCGCGGTGGGTTGCGGCCGGGTGATCGAGGGGACGATGGAGATGATGTGGTCATCGCTCGAAAAACTGATGGCGCTTCCCGACGAAACCGCCGTCTACTGCGGCCACGAGTACACCGAGGCGAATATTCGCTTCGCTCTCACTATCGAACCCGACAATGCCGACCTGTTGGCCCGCGCCGCCGAGGTGAAAAAGCTCCGCGCTGCCGGGAAGGCGTCACTGCCGACCGCTATCGGCCTGGAGAAGCGCACCAACCCGTTCCTGCGCCTCGACGATCCCGGCATTCGCGCCCGTCTCGGCTTGAAGGATGCCCAGGCGGCGGCGGTCTTTGGTGAAATTCGCCGCCGGAAGGACAGCTTCAAATAGCCGCGGGCGTCAGTCGCGCGCTTCCTCAGCGTGCTGCTTGGCAAGCGCCGCCATGCTGGTGAAACGAAAGTCAAACTTCGGCATTGCTCCGGGGTTGGCCGTCGCGCCAAAACCCTGCCGGTCGTGTCGCCGATGAATCCAGCATGACGCAAGGCCGACCCGATTGGCCGGCACATGATCGTGAAAGAGGCTTTCGGCGGTATGCAGAATGTCCGATTTCGCCACGCCCAAGCCGTCCAGCTTCGTCAGCATGTATTCGAAGTTGCGGGCGTCCGGCTTGTAGGAGCCTATGTCCTCGGCGGTGTAGATGGCGTCAAAATCAACCTGTAGCCGTCCGTTGCTGAAGGCGAAGCTGGCGTTGTCCACGTTCGACAGAATGACGAGCTTGTAGAACCGCTTGAGGTACTGGAGCGCGGTGGCCGAATCTTCGAAGGCCGGCCAGTCCTTGATGGACTTCCCGTAGGCGATGCAATCCTCCCAGGAGGCCGGCACGCCCCACTCCTCCGCCAGGCGTTTGTAAACGACCGCCAGCAGTTCGCTGTACAGCCGGCTCGGCGTCGACGCCTGCTGTGCCGATTCATGGCGCGCATGCGCTTCCAGCACCTCGTCTCGCGACAAGCTAGTGCCAACCCGCGAGGTCAGCGGCTTGAGGGCGGCGATCATGCCGCTTTCCCAGTCGATCAGCGTGCCGTAGCAATCAAAGGCAAGAACCTTGAAGTCGGTCAGCCGCATGCTCTCACCTATCCGGAAGGATGGGGCGTGGCGATCGCGGGCGCGAAAAGTCGCCGGCCTGCCGGAATTAAACATCTCCTGCGTCAACTTGAAACGCCCGCCCGACAAACATCAACCGTGCCGACCGAAATGCCGCAAAGAGAGTGGACCACAGGCCACGGCAGGGCATAAGCTACTCCGAACTTAGGGAAAATCGTGCCGGGCGCGCGCATCGCTCCGGGGAGAATGATGGCGGAACCGATCAGCAGTGTGCTTCTCGTCGACTACGAGAGCCTTCAGCGTAGCCTCGCCGCGGTGGCTGGCGAGACGCGTCTGGCAGACCGCGCGGCAGCGTGGCTGGGCGCCATCGAATCCGGGCGCCTGATTGGACCGGAAGGGGTTCGGCGGCACATCAGCGTCAAGCGCTGCTATGCCGGCCCGAGCGTCCGGGGCAAACAGCGGGATGGACTGGCGGCAGCCGGGTTCGACGTCGTCGATATCGCCGATGGCGCCGCCCGCGGCTCCGCCGACCTGCATATGGCGATGGACACCATCGAGGCACTGACCCGGCCCGAGGGCTATAGGGAGTTCATCCTGCTGAGTACTGCCATGGACCTTGCGCCGCTCCTGACGCGGTTGAAAGCCTCCAACCGGCGGACCACTATCTTTGTCGATGCGACGACCCCGGAAAACGACAAGTCGCTTGCCGACGCACACCTGGCCGGCGCCGATTTTGCCCGCTTCCTGACGGGTGAGGAAACGGCGCTGGCCGAGATCCGCGCTCCTTCCGGGGGCGGCGAACGGGCAGAAATCGAAGCCTTCGCGCGCCGCATCCACGCCGCCACCAGTATTCCGCTCTTCTCGCCGAAGACCTTTGCCGAACTCTTCCGGCAGTTGACCGAGGAGATTGCCGCGAACGGCTACCATTTCCAGACGACAGCAAAGAACGTTGCCGATCGCATGATGGCGTCTGGTCGCACCGTCACGCGGCGTCAGGTTGTTTTCATCGTCAAGGGACTTGCCCTGAAAGGACACGTATTTTCGACCGGCGATACGCCCGAGGGACTAGCCGAGGTCTTCCGCGAGCAGGCGCGCTACCTCATCACCAACGCCGGCATCGGACTGGCCCCCCGCGAGGAGCAGTTGCTGAGCGCCTGGTTCTCGAGCCATTCGGCGCCGATCGTGCCGCGACTGGCGCCTCCGTCGCAGTCCCCCGCCAGCACCTCCGCCCCTTCGGCCGAAACCAAGGCAAAGATCGCGGAGACCATCGAGCGGGAGGTCGCAAAGGCTGTCACCCGGCCTCCGGAAAAAGCCAAGCCGCCGGCCCGGCCGACCGCCTCGGCGAAGCCACCGACAGTCAAGCCGGTTGATCTGCCTAAATTGGGAGCCGCCCGGACGCACCCCATGAAATCATCGCCCTCCCCGGCGGCGCGGGAGGAAGCCAAAGCCGTTATTGCCGCGCGCATCGCAGCCTCGGCGAAGTTCAAGAATGGCAGCCGGCCGGCGGTTCCGGCTAAGCCGGCGCCGCCCGCTGCGGCTTTGCCCGCGCCACCGGCACCCCCCACAGCCGCGGAAGCGGCCGCGGACACGGCTCCAACGCAGGCCTCGTCCGCCGCGCTCGAGAATTCCATCCTGGCGGCGATCGCCGAGGCGGTGGACGTCCTTGTCGAGGATTCAAACGACGACGAACGGCCACCGCGCGAACCACCGGCTAGACAGCGCCAGTCAGGCACGGCGCGCTTGCCTGAGCGCTCGTCGCCCGCTCCCCGCCCGCGACAGGTCCCGGAACCCGAGCCTGAGCCCGAACCTGAGGAAAACGCCGACAGCAACGACATCGGCGATCAGATCCAGCGCATCATCGCTTCGTACAATCGCAATCGGACGGAAGAATAGCCGCGCTTCGGGCCAGCGCGAGCTAGCCGGACATGTATTGGCCGCCGTTGGCGCTCAGCACCGATCCCGTCATGAAAGCGGCCGCGTCGGAAACCAGATAGACGACCAACGAGGCAATCTCGTCCGCTTTGCCGAGCCTGCCGACGGGTATCTGCGCGACAATCGATTCAAGCACTTTTTCCGGCACGCCGGCGACCATATCGGTGTCGGTATAGCCGGGGCAGATCGCGTTGACCGTGATGCCCTTTCTGGCGTTTTCCTGGGCGAGAGTTTTGGCGAAACCGATGACGCCCGCTTTCGCGGCCGCATAGTTCGCCTGGCCCATCTGTCCTTTCTGGCCGTTGATCGAGGAGATGCAGATGATGCGCCCGTGGTTGCGTTCGCGCATGCCTTCGATCACCGGCCGCGTCATGGCGAACATGGAGTCGAGGTTGGTCCGCAGGACCGCCGACCACTGATCGAAGCTCATGCGGTGGAACATTGAGTCGCGGGTAATTCCGGCGTTGTTGACGAGGATGTCGATTGGACCCAAATCCGCAGCGATCTTTGCGACACCGGACGCGCACGCCACGGCGTCGCCGACATCCCAGCGATAGACGGCAATGCCGGTTTCAGCCTTGAATTTTTCCGCCGCCGCATCGTTGCCAAAGTATACCGCAGCTACGGTCGCACCGGACGTTTTGAGGGCCTTGGCAATCGCAGCGCCGATGCCGCGCGTTCCTCCCGTGACGACGGCGACTCTCGCCATGATGCTTCCTTCCCGAATTTTGTTTTTATGGTTCGCTGATCAAATCACGCCGTCCGCCGCGGCGGAAGCGCGAGCGCATTCGCTGTTGCGAATTTTTTCACGAATGCTGCAGTGCATGAAAAAATCCCCGGGACTTGGCCAGGAATCATTTCCGAGGAAGCGATGCGCCGTGCGACTAGCGCTCAACGCACATGGCAACGCCCATGCCGCCGCCGATACACAGCGTGGCGAGCCCCTTGTGGGCGTCGCGGCGCGCCATCTCGTGGAGGAGCGTCACCAGCACGCGCGCGCCAGAGGCGCCGATCGGATGACCGATAGCGATGGCACCGCCGTTGACGTTTACCTTCGCCGCGTCCCAGCCCATGTCCTTGTTGACGGCACACGCTTGCGCGGCAAAAGCTTCGTTGGCCTCGATGAGATCGAGTTCCCCCACGGACCATCCGGCCTTCTTCAGCGCCTTGCGGGATGATGGAATCGGTCCGGTTCCCATCAGCGCCGGATCGACACCGGCCGTCGCCCACGACACAATGCGCGCCAGCGGCCTCAGGCCGCGCCGCTGCGCTTCCGCCGCGGTCATCAGCACGACCGCCGCCGCCCCATCGTTGATGCCGGAAGCATTGCCAGCCGTGACCGTGCCATCCTTTTGAAAAGCGGGACGGAGCTTGCCAACCGTTTCCATCGTGGTACCGGGCCGGATGTATTCGTCCTGATCGACGATCGTGTCGCCCTTGCGCCCCTTGATCGTCACCGGCACGATTTCGTCCTTGAACCTGCCGGCTTTCTGCGCCGCCTCCGCCTTGTTCTGCGACGCGACGGCAAACTCGTCCTGCTGCTGCCGGGTAATCTGGAATTCACGAGCGACGTTTTCGGCGGTGACGCCCATGGCATAACCGTGGAAGGCATCGACGAGACCGTCCTTCATCATCGTGTCGACCATTGCCAGATCACCCATCTTGGTGCCGTTGCGCAGGTGTGCTGCGTGCGGCGCCATCGACATGGACTCCTGACCGCCGGCGATAATGATGCCAGCGTCTCCGTTGGCGATCTGCTGCATGCCGAGGGCGACCGCCCGCAACCCCGAGCCGCAGAGCTGGTTAAGACCCCACGCCGTCGTCTCCTTCGGCAGCCCGGCGGCCATCGATGCCTGCCGCGCGGGATTCTGACCCTCGGCAGCAGTGAGAATCTGTCCCAGGATTACCTCGTCGACCTCCGCCGGCGCAACGCCCGCCTGCTTGAGGACCGCGCCGATAGCAGCCGCGCCCAGCACGTGCGCTGGCACACTGCCAAATACGCCGTTGAACGCTCCCACTGCGGTTCGCGCAGCTGCAGCGATGACAATATCGTTGGCAGGCATGAGGCACTCCGAGTGTTTCCGCTGGCGCCCGAACTACAGACAGGCGTCGCTAACCATGTCAATCGCTGCGGCGCGGTAGCAATCATCGCAACGCACAATATATTGGCGCCGTTCAAAGAAAGCCCGTATCGTGGGTCGGCAAAAAAGAATACCGGCCATGAGAAAATTGGTCGGACGGGAGAAGGCAGACTGGCAACGGAAAGCAAAATGGCCAAGGACAACGAGCCAATAACGATCAAAAAGTACGCCAACCGGCGGCTATACAACACCGGAACGTCGACCTACGTCACGCTCGAAGACCTTGCTGAGATGGTCAAGACCGGCGAGGATTTTACGGTAGTCGACGCGAAGTCCGGCGACGACATTACCCGAACAGTGCTTACCCAGATTATCTTCGAGCAGGAGAACAAGGGGCAGAACCTGCTGCCAATAACCTTTCTCCGCCAGCTCATTCGCTTTTACGGCGACTCGATCCAGAATCTCATTCCGACCTATCTCGATTTCTCGATCGACTCGCTGGTTCGTGACCAGGACAAGCTGCGCGGCCAGATGACCAACGCCTTCGGGCCGGGGGCCTTCACACCGGGCGCCTTCGGACCGGGCGCCCTCGACGCGATCAACGATCAGGTTCGCCGCAACACCGAGATGTTCGAGCAGGCGATGCACATGTTCCTGCCCTTTGGCAAAGGTGCCGCCGGAACTTCGCCGCGCGAGGCACCCGCTACCGCCAGCAAGCCGGAAGGCGGCGGCGACATCGACGCATTGAAGCGCCAACTCGACGAAATGCAGACCCGCCTCAACAAGTTGTCCGACAAGAAATAAGCGACGATCTGCGGGCGGCGGCTTAACCGGTCTTGCGCACCGCGTTAGCAATGGCCGGTCCGGCCAACGCCCACTGGGGCGTTGCGGCGCCGGACAGCGCGCCCTGGATCATGTGCACGCCGAAAGCGGCCAGCATCGCGACGGTTTCTTCGTCCTGCACCCACTCGGCGACCACCTGGATATCGAAGGCGCGTGCGAGTTCCGTCAGCGCCTTCACGAAGGCCTGGTCGTCGCGGCTGCGCGGCAGGTTCTCGATGAAGGCGCCGGCAATCTTGACCATGTCGACGTCCAGCGTGCGCAAATGACGGAACGAGGAGAAACCGGCGCCGAAATCATCTATCGCCACAAGGCAGCCGAGATCGTGGATGGTCGCCACGAAGTGAGCTGCCTCTTCCAGATAGCGAATGACCGCCGTCTCCGTGATCTCCACGATCAGGCGCCCGGCGAGGTCCGACCGCCGGAGCACAGCCGCCGCCAGACGCGACAGCCATTCAGCGTCGCCGACCGTTTCACCCGACACGTTCAGCGAAAGACGCGCGTTCGGGAACGCCTCCAGCGTCTCCAGCGCGCGACCGAGGGTGTAATTGTCGATCAGGCGAATGAGGCCCAGTTGCTCGCAAAGCTCGATGAAATCGGAGGCCGGCGTAAACGTGCCGTTGGCGCGCTCGAGCCTCAACAGCGCTTCGTGAAAGGAAGTTGCGCGGGTCGTCAGATCGATCACGGGCTGAAAGAAGAGGCGCAGCCGATTATTGTCCAATGCGGCCACCATCTCGGACGAAAGCGACGCATTGCTGCGTCGTTGAGCCTCGCGGCCCAGCGATGGGGCATAGGCAACGAAGCGTCCATACCCGCGCCTTCGCGCTCGATGCAGACTTTCCTGCGCGCGCGCCAGCGCTTCGTTCACCGTCCTGCCGTGGCGCGGCAGGCCGACGCCGCCAATCGACACCGTCACCGCTACCGAACTCGATTCCGCCGTGATGACGCCCTTGCGCACCGCCGCATGGAATCGCTCGGCGGCCGCGTGCATGTCGGCCTCATCGCAGTTCATGAGCACGATGCCGAGCTTGTTGCCGGAGTAGCGCCCGACCGCGTCGCCGTCGCGAAGCTGCGCCTTTATCCGGCGCGCCGCAGCTACAAAAACCTGATCTGCGGTCTCGAATCCGTACGCTTCATTGATCGCGCGAAAATTATCGATGGCGACTATGAGAAAGGCGATCGAGGCGCGGGAATGCTTGGTTTCCTCAAGCGCCCCGCCAAGCGTCGTCAACAGATGCTGACGATTGAAATAGCCGGTGAGTTCGTCATAGCGTGACAGGAACGCCAACCGCTGCTCGCGCTCGTGACGATCGTTGATGATACGCACGACGCCCCGCGCGCGCGCCGGTCGTCCGCTACCGTCAGCATACCAGCGCCCGACGTCCTCGACGATCAAACGTCGCTCGCTGCCTGCGCCATCCGGCAGCAGCGCGTATTGCACCTCGTAGGAAACACCCGCTCCGTTGTCGCACGGCAAACCGTTCAATACCGTGTCATGACGACTGGTGAGGCTGGCGGAATCAAGCAGGGTCGCAAAGCTGTGCCCGCTGGAGATGCCAGCCGATTCGATGCCGAACACTTCAAACGCGTTGACACCCCACCGGATGCTATCATCGCCAATCGTCCACTCGTAGACGACCTCGCCCACCGCGGTCAGGATCTCGTCCGTCGCCACGGCTTGCTCGCGGCCGACGCCGCCGGAGACGAGCGGCGCGGCCCGCGATAGACCTTCGTCAGTGTCGCGCAAGAGATTGCTTCCCGTGGCTACGGCGACCCGAAGACTGTGAAAGCCCCCTGTGGCTCGTCGCGCATAGTGGCGCGACGAGCCTTAAGGAAGCGACAAAGTATACACGCCGCCATCCGCAAGTTTGGCACGGGTCCGCCGCCCAAGATTAACGGATCGTTAGCGCACTCTGGCCGCTCCATCGAGCGAGATGTCCCGCTGCGCCGTCTTGATCGAAATCGTGAAGCCCGCGATCACGTCAAACAGCGCAATTGCCGTCAGCAGAAAGAACAGCGAATCGCCGGCGATCGGAACGAGGATGAATTCGACGATGTAAACGATCAGCAGGATTGTTGAAATGATGTGATTGGCGATGCTTGCCGTCGTCGAAACCTGCGCCGATCGCAACGTTTCGAAGAAAAGCATCAGGAGTCCGAGCGGTACCATCAGGTCACTGATCGTGATGCTCCAGGTCAGGCCCGACATCAGCGGAACCGTGAACAGCACGTTGTTCCATGGCGCGCCGCCAAGCGCGTACCCGAGAACATTGAACAAGACGAGCGGGACGATGGTGAGCGGAATGGCAGTCAACATGGCGTACCCCCGATTGGCCGATTTTTCAGACGCCGCAATGTGGCCCTACCCCATGATAGCCTGTTGCAGTGCAAACAAAAAAGGCCGGCTGAGCCGGCCTTTTGGACAATCGACGCGCCTGAGAGTCTAGGCGTCGGCCTTCGGCGTTAATACTTGGCGACCGCGGTACATGCCAGACTTGAGGTCGACATGATGCGGTCGGCGAAGTTCGCCGGAATCCTTGTCTTCGACGTAGGTCGGGCGCTTCAGCGCATCGGCGGAGCGACGCATGCCGCGTTTGGACGGCGAGGTCTTGCGTTTGGGAACGGCCATGAAACGAAAAATCCTTCCAAAGAGATTTCGCGCCTTATAGCGGGGGTCCCGGATAGAGGCAATCGATATAGGCGTCCGCCGTCCTTGCCTTTGCTGCAATCGAGCCGGCGAGTGCCTGAAGACCAGCCGTCGGGTGACCGGGATCGCGCTCTGCAGGATTCGGCAACGTGGCCGCAAGAAGAGCCGACTGGCCTGCCGTCAGGTCCTGGGCCGGGCGATGAAAATAGTGACGCGCCGCCGCCTCGGCCCCGAAAATACCGGGCCCCCATTCGGCAACGTTAAGGTAGATCTCCATTTCCCGCCGCTTGCCCCAGACGGCATCGGCATAGAGTGCCATCGGCATCTCGACACCCTTCCGCAGGTACGACCGCGATGGCCACAGGAAGAGGTTCTTGACCGACTGCATGGCGATCGTGGAAGCGCCCCGCGGCCGATCATTGGATCGATCGAGAACCTTGCCGAGTTCGCTCCAGTCTACCCCGTTGTGACTGCAGTACCTGCCGTCCTCCGACATGGTGACCGACGCGATCAAAGTCGGCGAGATCGCGTCCAGGGGTTTCCAGTTGCGCTCGACCTTGCCGCCGCGGACCACCCAATCGAACACCATCAACGTAGAGACGGGTGGCACGAACCGATAAACCGGCACCAGGATTGCGGGAATAAGCAGGAGTAGCGCGGCACCGCGCGACGCAATCCGCCAAATGCGGGCAGCGGTCTTCCTGTTTCGGGCGCCCCTGATCACAGACCGGAATAGACACAAGCCCACTGCCTTCGCAATCGGCACCCGTGCGGACGCAGCTTGACCGTTCGTGGCTTTCGTGGCCATTCCAAAGCAATGGCAGGCGATTTTCAGACGGGGCTGAAAGCCGCTCAGGCGGCAACCGAGACTTTGCTCGTGCGCCTCCTCACCGATACGCCGGTAGATGGTGCGTGGCCCGAACGCTTGCTCGCCGCCATGCGCTACTCTCTGCTTGGCCCGGGGAAACGGTTACGTCCGTTTCTCGTCATCGAGTCGGCACGCATCTTCGGGCTCGCCGGCGAGGGCGTGGTCCGCGCCGCCGCTGCGCTGGAATGCGTCCACTGCTACAGCCTCGTCCACGACGATTTACCCGCGATGGACAATGACGACCTGCGCCGCGGCCGGCCGACGGTGCACAAAGCCTTTGACGAGGCGACGGCAATCCTCGCCGGCGACGCGCTGCTCACGTTCGCCTTCGCCATCCTCGCCGACCCCGCCACCGACCCGGACGCCAACGTGCGCCTGACGCTTGTCACCGAACTCTCGTCGGCCGCCGGCGCCGGCGGCATGGTTGGTGGCCAGATGCTCGACCTCGCCGCCGAGAAGCAAAAACTCGACGACGGTGAAATCCGCGCCATGCAGGCGCTGAAGACCGGCGCCCTCTTCCGTTTTGCCTGTGACGCCGGCGCCGTGATGGGCCGCGCCAGCGCCGAAAAGCGCGAGCGGCTGGCACGCTTCGGCGACGCACTCGGCCTCGCCTTCCAGTTGGCGGATGACCTCATCGACGCGACGGGCAAAGCGTCGAAGGCCGGCAAGGCGACGGCCAAGGACGCTGATCGCGGCAAGGCGACGCTGGTCGGGTTGCATGGAGTGGCAGCGGCGCAAAAGATGCTCGACGAGGCGGTCGAACAAGCGATTGCTATTGTTGCGCCGTTCGGGGCGCGAGGTGCGATGCTGGCCGACGCTGCACGCTTCGCCGGCAAGCGCGACGCGTAGCTCTACTCCAGTCTGAGAAAACGGCCGGGGCCGAGTACAACCGCTTTGGCGAGATCGGCACGCAGAGTTGCGGCCGCGTCCGCTGAAAGATCGGCGCCCTTGGCGACCAGAATCTGCAGAACATCCCAGTCGTGCTTTCTGATTGCCGATGGAGCGCCCTGTCGAATGCGCTTGTCGAAGAAGGCAAGCGTCACTGTTTCCGGCGGCGTATCCGCAGTCGGCGTTGCCGTCATCAGCGCATTCGGGTCGAGAATGCCCTCGCTTATCGCCTGCTCCACGAGGGCGAAGACCTCGGGCGTGTGATCGGGCAGGCTTCGCCAGGACAAATCGGCGTCGGCGGCAAACTCGAGGAAGTCGAGCGCCTGGGTTGCCGAATAGGGTTTCTTCGCCGCGATGCGCTGGTCGATGTCGTCGTTGCGATCGAGAAGATCGCTCTGGAACTGCAGTTCAAGATCGGCACCGACGGCCTGATCGCTCGCCGCCGCCAAACTCTGCAGCGCGAGATCAACCACGCGCGGCACGAACCCGGCAGCGAGGACGAGGACGATCGACACCGCGAATATCAGGCGGCGCGCCAACGGGCGCCGGCGCGCGGCGAATATCGCCGCGGCGGTGAAGATGACGATAGCCGCCTCGGCGCCGTGCTCGGCAAAATCCTGGACCGGATTTCGCGTCTCTCGCATCATGGTGTTCAGCCAAAACAGCATGATGTTGGCTGCGCTCGCCGCAGCCGCCAGGCAGGGGATGAAGACGTAGATCAGGAAGCGTTTCATGAAATCCGCCGAGCCATTGAGCGGGCATGATAGCCCGCCGCCTCCCGGCCCGACAGGGAAGCACGGCCGGAAGCGGCCGGGCTGTGCTTCGCCGACTGGCTTATTGCGCCCCGCAGTTCTTCATGGCGGCAGCGCCCAAAGGCCCCGCGGCGTCATCGGCGAACGCCGGCCGCGCCGCCGCTGCATGCTATTCGACCCGCCCGCAGCGCCCAGAATTTTTTGAGGCGTGCAGACGCAAGCGGGCTCACACGAGCGGTGGGAGAGGCAACGACAGCAACTGCTCGGTGCTAAAGGATCGCAGGCTCTTGTCGGCGGGCGCGTCCAAGCCAACCGGTCCCCTGCAGCAGAATAAGCAGGACACCGACACCGACAACAGCCACCTCGGGAAGGTGCGCGAGCAGCAGGTCTGTCGTCGGCACCGTGCCGGCATAAGGCGCCAGGATGCTGACGGCGACGCCGATCACCGCGGCGAGGCGGAGACCAAACGAACCGGAAAGAGCCAGGAAGGATACTGCGGCGAAAGCGAGGCTGAGATCCGCTGCTTGCTGATCGGGGGCCGAAACCGGGCCAAGCACCGCAGCCGCATCCGGCCCGAAAGCGCCAAGCCTCACGGCGTCGCGCACGAAAAGCAGGGTAAGAGTCCAGAAGAGATAGGAACGGAAGAAAACCTCAAGCACCGACCCCAGCGGTTGCGACCGGCGCATGACGAGCAACAGGAGCACGATGAATACGAGTGCTGTCACCAGCAAAGAAATGAAAAGATCCCTCAGCGGGTCGGAAAGCAGCGCGACTCGACAGGAGGTCAACCAGCAGGTCAAGCGGCCAGGATCGGAAGCCGAGGAAAATATTGGCCGTGTGGCCAGATTGGCGCTCGGTATTTTGCGCGATCAGCCGTCGTCCTCGGCGTTAAGTTCTTCCACCGGGATCGCCTTGGCGACTTTTGCCCTGGCCTTCGCCTTGCGCTTGGGCGGCGGCGGATTGGCTGCAAGTTCGGCAGCCTCGGCGGCGATCTTGGCAAGGCGAAGACCTTTGAGACGCGCGGTGTTGTCGGTGACGCGACGCGACTCGGCGTCGGCTTCCTTTACCGCCAGCGTCGCCTCTGCCGCGCGCTTCTGCACCTTCGCGTAGCGGGCTTCGGCGTCGGTCTTGGGACTGGCCATATTATTCTCCTTGGCTTCCTCTCGGGAAGTGAGAGGTTTTTTCGCCTCAGCGATGATAACGCCGATGTGGGCGAAAAGGGTCACGGCGACCGGCACTATTCGGACGCTTGTCCGACGGCATAGGCAGGCCGTTCATTCGGCGGCGTCCGCGGCCGCGGGCTTCACGGCAAATCGCTTCTCGACGTAGTCCGCCACCATCTTCCGGAAGTCCTCGGCAAGCGTTGGGCCGCGCAGCGTGGCAACTTTCTTGCCGTCGATGAATACCGGGGCGGCAGGCTGCTCGCCTGTACCTGGCAGCGAGATGCCAATGTCGGCATGCTTGGATTCGCCGGGACCGTTGACGATGCAGCCCATGACCGCGACCTTCAGCGCCTCGACGCCGGGATATTTCTCTCGCCATAGGGGCATCGCTTCGGCGAGGTCAGTTTCTATGCGTTTGGCGAGTTCCTGGAAGACGGTGGAGGTGGTGCGTCCGCAGCCGGGACAGGCGGCGACCACTGGCAGGAAGGCTCGAAATCCCATCGTCTGGAGCAGTTCCTGCGCCACGGCGACCTCGCGGGTGCGGTCACCGCCGGGATCGGGGGTAAGCGAGATACGGATGGTATCGCCGATACCCTGCTGGAGCAGGATCGCGAGCGCAGCCGACGAAGCGACAATTCCCTTCGAGCCCATGCCTGCCTCGGTGAGGCCGAGATGGAGCGCATGGTCCGAACGCGTCGCCAGCATGGTGTAGACGGCGATCAGATCCTGGACCTGACTGACTTTGGCGGAGAGAATGATCCGCGAGCGCGGCAGGCCAATCTCCTCAGCCTGAGCAGCTGAGAGAAGCGCCGATTGGACGATCGCCTCGCGTACTACTTCCGGCGCAGCAAGCGGCACGGCGAGCCTGGCGTTCTCGTCCATGAGGCGGGTTAGCAGCGCCTGATCCAGCGACCCCCAGTTGACGCCGATGCGTACCGGCTTCCGGTAGCGCAGCGCGATCTCGATGAGGGTGGCGAACTGTGTATCGCGCTTGGCGCCGAAACCGACGTTGCCGGGATTGATGCGATACTTGTCGAGCGCCTCGGCCGCCGCCGGGTAGTCGGTGAGCAGCGTATGCCCATTGTAGTGGAAGTCTCCGATGAGCGGCACCGACAGGCCGCGCTTCGCCAGGCCGTCGCGAATGTGCGGGACGGCCGCCGCCGACTCGGGGCGATCGACGGTGATGCGCACCAGCTCAGACCCGGCACGCGCCAGCGCCGCCACCTGACGAACCGTGGATTCGACATCGGCCGTATCGGTATTGGTCATCGACTGCACACCAACGGGCGCGCCCCCGCCGACCGCAACATTGCCGACCATCACCCGCACGGTAGCGTGACGGGGAAGCACGGCGGCGAGGTAGGGATAGTTCGTCACCGTTATCCTCCGGCGCGGCAGCGCGCGCAGAGGCCGCGAATTTCCAGCACGCGCAGGCTTGGGGTAAAGCCTCGCTTGCGCGTCTCGGCGGAGACCAGCGTGCCCAAAGTCTCGGAGGCGGCTTCGGCGGCGGCGCCGCAACTATCGCAGATCAGAAAGAGCGTCGCGCCCGGCTCGCACTCATCGCCGCGGTCACAGGCAATGTAGGCGTTCTTCGATTCGATGCGGTGGGCGAAATTGTTGGCTGTCAGGAATTCCAGAGCGCGATAAACCGAGATGGGCGCCAGCCTCGCCTGGCGGGGGCCGGCAAGGCGATCGATGACATCGTAGGCCGACGCCGGAACGTGGCTCTCCAGCAGGGCCTGAAGCACGTCGCGACGCTGTGGCGTGAAACGCAGCCCCTTGCGCCGGCAGATGGTCTCGGCATGTGCGAGCGCGTCCGTAGCACAGCGGGCGTGGTCGTGTTCGCGATGCTCGAAGACGGGACTGGGGTGGGCCATCAGGGGTCACTTCTAGCATCGGCGGATCGGCTGGCGATACCACTACGCCCCCGCGCGATCGCCGGTTCGTGCCGGCTCAACAAATGGGGATTGATGCCGCAAATGACCACTCGCTACCTGCGGAATGCTGCATCGCACAATGCGCGCGTCGGTTGGTGCAATGAGCCTCTTCGGCGCCCAAATGTGGCGCAACTACGTCAAAAAGGGCCTTCCTGCGACAAATGCAGCCACGACCGGTCATTGCGGGAACAAAAAGGGCTGCTAACGTCTTCTCGCACCTGCGAAGGCGTTTTGTAGCGTTAGGGCCCGCTTGTGTTCACGGGGCAGTGTCGCTCGGGCGCCGGATTTGGGCGCGTGAATTGGTTGCCGGTGAATATATGTCGAACCATAGTCTGCCGAGCCGCCGGTTCGTCGTGGTATCTGTTGCGGCAACCCTTGCCGGCAGCGCACTCGGCTGGCCGGGGCGGGCGCTAAGCGCCGATCAACCGTCGCTCACCGCTGACGGTCCCTTTTCACGTTCCACTGTTACCGAACTCGCCAGGACACTTTCCGGGTCACCGTTCGTTCCGCCGACCCAGGGGTTGCCAAGCTCGATCGCCAACCTCAGCTACGACCAGTATCAGGCCATCTATTTCCGGCCCGAGGAAGCCGTATGGGCGAAGGATGACCTGCCGTTCCGCATGCAGCTCTTCCATCGCGGCTTCTATTTCAAGGACAAGATCGAAGTCGCGACTGTCGGCGACGGTCAGGCTCACCACCTTGCCTATTCGCCAGGCATGTATGCCCCGGGCAAGATCGTCACCAAACCGCTGCCGCTTGAGGATATTGGCTTTGCCGGTATCCGCATTCACGGACACATCAATCGGCCGGGCTATTTCGACGAGATCGTCGCCTTCGAGGGCGCCAGCTATTTTCGCGCGCTCGGCAAGGGGCAGGCTTATGGCATTTCCGCGCGCGGTCTGGCGCTGAATGTCGGCGCACCTGGCGGCGAGGAATTCCCGATCTTCCGCGCCTTCTGGGTGGAATCCCCGGAGAAGGGCGGCGACGCGATCGTCGTCCACGCGTTGCTCGATTCCAAGAGCGTCAGCGGCGCGTATCGTTTCACGATCCGACCCGGCTTGCCGACTGCGATAGACGTTGAGGCGACCCTGTTTCCGCGCGTCGACTTGACCTCCGCCGGTCTGGCACCGGGTACGTCGATGTTCTACTTCGACGGCAATGGTCGCGAGAACTTCGACGACTGGCGGCCCGAGGTGCACGACTCCGACGGGTTGCTCATTGTCAACGGCCAAGGGGAACGACTTTGGCGACCGCTCGCCAACCCGAAGAGCCTTCAGTTCAGCGCCTTCGTGGACAGCGGCCCGCGCGGCTTCGGACTGCTGCAGCGCGATCGCAAATATGACGACTACCAGGATTACAACGCCAGTTACGAGAAGCGTCCGAGCTTGTGGATCGAACCGGTCGGCGACTGGGACAAGGGATCGGTGGTTCTTGTCGAAATACCGAGCGTATCGGAAGTGAACGATAACATCGTCGCCTACTGGCAGCCAAAGGACCCCATCCGCGCGGGCGCCGAATTCTCGTACGCTTACCGCATGTCCTGGGGCAACGGACCCGACCTTGCCGGCACGAGCGTCGCGGCGTCGCGGCGAGGGCGCGGCGACCTGAAGCACCCCTCGCCTGTCCGCCGCTTCGTGATCGACTATGTCGCCACCGGAATCGTCGCCGCTGCGACCAACGCCCCGGCATCGGCACCTGCGGTGGCCATCGCCGCGACGGAGCCGCCGGCCACCGGAACACCGGCGCCAACAAACGCCGCAGCTCAGGCCACAGCTCCGGCGCTCGCGGCCGCCAACGACCCGCCCGCGACCTCGGCCGACCCTGCGCACGATCCGAAACCGGCGGTCACGGCCAGCGTGGGCGTCGTCAGCGACGTCTGGGTAGAACCCAATCCAGCCTCCGCGGGCTGGCGCGTCACCTTCAATCTCGACCCGCAAAAGCAGGAGCTGATTGAACTGAGAGTAACGCTCGCCTTCTCCGATCAGCGCCCGGTCGAAACATGGCTGTACAGATGGACGGCCTAGGCCCCATCCCGCACAACGCAGGCGTCGCGGCCGCGGCTGCTTCGTCGGCGCCGGGCATGCCGCCTGAGGTCCCGGTAGCGATGCCCGTTCAGCGCCTCAACAGCTTCTACCAGCCAGGACGTCGCGCGTTTGTCCGCGGCGCCTCCATTTCGCATCGTGGCCGGCGCGTGGTCGTGTTCGGTTCGACAGCCGCGCTCGCCGGATTCGGCATCTTCGAAATGGCGCGCACCCTCTCGGCCGGCGCGGTGACGCCGCTTACGCTGCTTGTGCTGGCGCTGTTTTCGTTGAACTTCGCGTGGATCGCGATGGCCTTCGTCCACGCGGTCGTTGGTACTATCGTCGTCACCGCGCGGCGCAGCCGCAAGCCCGTCGCCATGAGCGGGCCGATCGTCGGACGGACCGCAATGCTCATGCCGGTCTATAACGAGCAGCCTGAGCGCACTTTCGCGGCAATCGAGGCGATGGTGCGCGGCATCGCGCGCCTCGGCGGGAGTGACTCGTTCGATTGGTTCATCCTCAGCGACACCACCGATCCCGCCATCGCACTCGCCGAGGAAACGGCTTTTCTCGGCTTGCGGCGACGGCTGGCACCGACGACTCGAGCGTATTATCGCCGACGCCGCCGCAACACCCATCGCAAGGCCGGCAACATCGCCGACTTCTGCCAACGCTGGGGGGGCGCCTACGATTACCTCCTCGTCCTCGATGCCGACAGCCTAATCGAGCCCGACACAATCCTCGAGTTGACCCGGCGCATGGAGGCCGACCCTGACGCCGGCATCATCCAGACCGTTCCCTGGCTCATAAACGGCCGCACCGGGCTTGCGCGGCTGCAGCAATTCGCCAACCGCGTTTATGGACCGGTGCTGGCGAGCGGCCTTGCGTGGTGGAGTCAGGCCGAGGGTAACTATTGGGGCCACAACGCTATCATTCGCCGTCGGGCATTTACCGAGGCCGCGGGGCTTCCGGTGCTCTCCGGGACGCCCCCCTTTGGCGGTCACATTCTCAGCCACGATTTCGTCGAGGCGGCGCTGATCCGGCGCGCAGGATACACGGTGCGCATCGCCGACGACCTCGAGGGCTCCTACGAAGAAGGCCCGGCTTCGATCATCGACCTTGCCATCCGCGACCGTCGCTGGTGCCAGGGTAACCTGCAGCATTCGCGCGTATTCTTCGGGCGAGGTCTTAACTGGGTGAGCCGCTTCCACCTCATTAACGGCATCGCCTCCTACATCACCTCGCTCCTCTGGCTGCTGCTGATCGTCGCTGGCCTTGCCCTGACGTTGCAGGTTCAGTTCACCCGTCCGGAATATTTCGTCGACACCGCCGGCCGCGGATACCCGATTTTGCCGGTGGTCGATGCCGGCCGCGCACTCGGCGTTCTCGCCCTCACCCTGGTCGTTCTCTTCGGCCCAAAATTGATGGGCTGCGCCGCGCTCGCCTTCGACGGGGCGGCACGCCGCGCTTCAGGTGGCGCGCGCCGATTGATCGTCAGCACGCTATTCGAGATCGGTGTTTCCGCTCTGATCGCCCCGATAACAATGCTCATTCAAGCTCGCATGATCCTCTCGATCATGCTGGGTCACGATGCCGGTTGGAAGCCCCAGCGCCGCAACAACGGCGGCGTGGCGTTCGGCGACCTCTTCCGCTTTCACTGGTGGCACGCAGCGTTCGGCCTGGTCATCGGCGCACTCGCTTACGCCGTTTCGCCGGCGGCACTGGCGTGGCTTGCACCCGCGGTGGCAGGACTGATGGCGGCGCTGCCGATCTCGGCACTGACTGCGTCGGCTTCTGTCGGCAGCCGGATCCGGCGTATCGGCCTGCTGCGGACACCCCAGGAGGCGACCCGCCCGGCGATCGGTCGTACCGCGCTCGCCGTTCGCCGCCTGCACCGCATGGCGGTGGCGGCGACTCCACAGTTACCGGATGTCATCCGCGATATCGTACGACGGCGCGACCATCTAGCCCTCGTCGACCGCTCCGCTGCCCGCCGGCGGGGAGAAGTCGACCCTGTCGAAGCGACGGCGATGGCAAAGATCAATCAGGCGCGAACACTGGACGAAGCGGTCTCCTACCTGGGTCCGGAGGAGCGCGCCATGACCCTCGCCTCCCCGGACCTCATGGAGCGTCTGGGTGCCCTGCCGACAGCGAGCGCGGCCTGACGCCACTGACCGCGCCGACGTGGTTCCCTCCGGTCCCAGCGCCATATACGGTTGCGGCCGCCCGCCCCGCTATTTCCGCGAGGATTGAACCATGCTGAAAGGCAAGACCGCTCTGGTCACCGGCTCGACGTCGGGCATCGGCCTGGCGCTCGCAACCGCCTTCGCCGCCGAAGGCTGCAATATGGTCCTGAATGGCTTCGGCGATGCCAGGGCGATCGAAGCAACGCGCACAGGAATCGCCAAAAAATACGGCGTGACGGTTGCCTATTCGCCCGCTGACATGACGAGGGGCGATGAGATCGCCGCCATGATCGCCGACACCGAGAGAGAATTCGGCACCGTCGATATTCTCTGCAACAACGCCGGCATCCAGCACGTCGCCCCGATCGACGAATTTCCGGTCGACAAGTGGTCGGCAATCATCGCCATCAATCTGATCTCCTCCTTTCACACCATCCGCGCCGCGCTCCCCGGCATGAAGAAGAAGGGTTGGGGGCGCATCATCCAGACCGCCTCGGCGCATGCCCTTGTCGCTTCGCCGTTTAAGTCGGCCTACGTCGCCGCCAAGCACGGCATCGCCGGATTGACCAAGACCGTGGCGCTCGAGGTGGCGACCCAGGGCATCACGGTCAACGCGATCTGCCCGGGCTATGTCTGGACGCCACTGGTCGAGAAGCAGATACCCGATACCGCGAAAGCGCGGCACATGACTGAGGAGGAAGTCAAGAACGACGTCATCCTCGCCGCACAGCCAACCAAGCAGTTCGTCACCGCCGAGGAAGTGGCGGCGCTTGCGGTCTTCCTTGCCTCCGACGCGGCAAAGTCAATCACCGGCGCGCTTCTCCCTATGGACGGCGGCTGGACCGCCGCGTGACCGAAAGGTCGCAGGCCAAGCCGGCAACCGGGTCGCGCGCAGCGCAACGCTTGCGCGCCATCGCCGATCGCGTCCGGGCGCGCACCAATCCGACGCCGCGGAGCTTCAAGACAATCAATCTTGCCCTCCAGGGCGGCGGCGCCCACGGTGCCTTTACGTGGGGCGTACTCGACGCACTGCTCGAAGACGAGCGGCTGGACTTCGAGGCAATTTCCGGCACGAGCGCCGGAGCAATGAACGCCGTGGTGCTGGCCGACGGGCTGATGCGCAACGGCACCGAGGGCGCCCGCGACAGGCTCGCCGTCTTCTGGCGCCGCGTCAGCCAGGAAGGCTCCAGCACGGGCGCGGCGGCGCAGATCGTCAAGTCGATGCTGGGCTTCTGGCACATGCAAGGATTCTCGCCGTTCGGCGTCGTCGAACAATTTGCCAACTTTCTGTCGTCGCCCTACCGGACGAATCCGCTCAACATCAACCCGCTGCGCGATCTCATCGATCACCTCATCGACTTCGACAACGTCCGCGCCAATGACGGGCTCAAGCTCTTCATTTCGGCGACCAACGTCCGCACCGGCAAGATCAAGATTTTCTCCGGCGCCGAGGTAACCTCCGACGCGGTGATGGCGTCGGCCTGCCTGCCCTACCTGTTTCGGGCGGTGGAAATCGGCGAGGAAGCCTATTGGGACGGCGGCTATACCGGCAACCCGGCGCTCTTTCCCTTTTTCGAAGAGACCGAGACCGCCGACATCCTGGTCGTGCAAGTCAATCCGTGCGCCGGGAAGAGCTGCCGAAATCGCCGCAAGCGATCACGGAGCACGCCAGCGAGATCACCTTCAACTCGTCGCTGCTGCGCGAACTCCGGGCCATCGATTTCGTCAATCGGTTGATCGAGGAAGGCCGACTCGATCCTGAGCGCTATCGCCAGAACCGTGTGCATCGCATCGATGCCACTGCGGCGCTGGCTCATTACGCAGCCGCCTCGAAGCTCGACACCAGTTGGCACTTCTTCCAGGAACTGCACGCGGCGGGCCGCGCGGCAGGCACCGCATGGCTGGCCGCCCACTACGACGACCTGGGTGTGCGCGGCACCGTGGACCTCAGGGCGGAGTTCGGTTGAGGCTGGGAGCGCCGGCGCGTTTTCTACATTCCCGACCCGTCGCCTTCGTCCGCTGGCACAATCTCTTCCGCGGCGACCTCGGAGCGCGGCCGGGGAAGCTGGCTTGGCAACGGCATCCAGTAGGCGAGTTCCGCCTCGGCATAGACGATGCGGGCGAACGGATCGGAGTCGGCGGCGACCCAGTTTTCCTCCTGCGAGCGGGCCGACTTCGCCCAGCGCACCATGTCGAATTCGCCCGGCCCCTGCTCGGTCGCTCGCACCTTGGCAAGCACGAGCGTGCCGTCCCTTGGTGCCGTCGCCATGGGCAACCATTTCGTCGAATCGGGATTCGACATCACGCCCTTCCTTCCTGATGGGGAAAGAATGGCGGGAACTGTCTAGTTCGGCAAGCGTTCCATCAACACGCGTTCATTACGCGCGACGGGAAGGCGCTTGAAATGGTCGCATTCTACTGATTCCATGCGGCTCCCGCCACGGCGGCGGAACGGAGAACGTGGTGCGGCGTAAACTCCTACTCATGCTGGCTGCAAGCTTGGCCATAACGATGGCCAATGCCGCTTACGCAGAATCGCCTGACCATTTCATTAAACGTCTGCTGCTCGACCCCGGCGCGACGCTATTCGGCAGCCACCCCGTGCGGCATTCACCGCCGCCAGCCGCTCCGGATACGCCACTGATCGACGTGCCGATGCCGCATCTGCGACCGCTGGTGACCGCAACGCTCCCTACCTTGGCCTATCAGGAACCGACGCCGGCTGTCGCGGCAATGGATGCCGCGACACCGCTGCCAAGGCTCAGCCCTGCCGACCTCGCGTCGGTCGCAACCGCCCCGGCATCGCCCTCGCCCGAGCTTCGACTGGCATCGCTGCCACCCCGAGCCACGGTGCCTCCGCCCCCCGTGACGATGCCGCCGCCGGTGGCTCAATCGAGCTGCGGTGCGGCCCTCGCCGAGTTCGGTGCTGTCGCCAAGGCACTTCCGGCGATCGACGCCCAGCAATGCAGCGTCCCCGACCCCGTCTCCATCTCGGCGCTCGACGACGGCAAAGTGATGATCGCCGCTAAGCCGGTGATCGACTGTGCCATCGCCGAGACGCTGGCGACCTGGATGGACCAGACGGTGCAGCCGCTCGCTACCAGCATGCTGGGCGGCAAGGTGACGGCACTGCGCGTGCTGGACGGCTACGCCTGCCGCAACCGCGATGGCCTCGCCGACGCGAAGCTCTCGGAGCACGCCCACGCCAACGCCGTCGACATCGGCGCCTTTGAAGTCGAAGGGCATGGCTGGTTGACCGTAGGCGACGCAACGGCGCCGGACGCCGAGGCTGCGTTCCTGGCGGCGGTCCGCAAATCGGCCTGCGGACCGTTCACCACGGTGCTGGGACCCGGCTCCGATTCGTACCACGCCACCCATTTCCATCTCGACCTCGCCCAGCGCCGGACCGCCGGTCCGAGCCACGGCCTCTTCTGCCAATAGCGCTATGGCCGTTGATCCGGCCACCGCCAAGGCCTATCTTCGCCCATGGTGATGTTGGGGTGCTCGTTGCGTTGGCGGGCTGAGATCAGACCCATCGAACCTGACCTGGATAATGCCAGCGCAGGGAGCCGTCACCAGCCGGCCCCGTTCCATACGCGCCGGTCGCCACGGCTCCCGGCCAAGCGAGGAACGCCCGTGGAAAGACCAGACCTGACATCGGCAATCGCGACGCTCCGCGAGCGCGCGCCGCTCGTCCATAACATCACCAACTATGTCGTGATGAACATCACCGCCAACGCGCTGCTCGCCGTTGGCGCTTCGCCCGCCATGGTACACGCAGTCGAGGAAGCCGCGGAATTCGCCGGCATAGCGCAGGCCCTGGTCATCAACATAGGGACGCTCTCGCCGCGCTGGGTGGAGGCCATGGAACTGGCCGCAAGGGCCGCCACCGAAGCCGGCGTGCCGTGGATACTCGATCCTGTCGCCGCCGGTGCCACCGTCTATCGCACAGAGACTGCCGGCCGCCTCGCGCGACTGGAGCCAAAGGTCATCCGCGGTAATGCGTCGGAGATCATGGCGCTCGCCGGCGAGGCAGGCAGCGCTCGCGGCGTCGACAGTACCAGGGGCTCGGACGCTGCCATCAACGCAGCCGAGCGGCTCGCCCGGGCAACCGGAGCGGTGGTCGCCGTCACCGGTGCGGTCGACTACATCACCGACGGGAACCGCCTCGCGGGTCTCGCCAACGGCGACATCATGCTGACCCGCGTCACCGGCACGGGCTGCTCGGCGACCGCACTCATCGGAGCGTTCCTTGGCGCCGGACTGCCGGCGTTCGAAGCGGCGGCGGCGGGCCTCGCTACCATCGGCGTTGCCGCTGAAATCGCGCTGCCAGGCGCCAAGGGACCGGGCAGCTTCGCCGTCGCCCTCATCGACGCCCTCGCCGCGATCGACGACGCGACCCTCGCCGCCAGGATCAATTGGGTATGAGGCCCGGTGTCGATCTCCGTCTGATGTTGGTGACCGATACTGCCCTCAGCCAGCCACGCGGGTTGATCGCGACGGTGCTGGCGGCCGTCGCCGGCGGCGTCACGATCGTCCAGCTGCGCGACAAGCATGCGACCGACATCGAGCTGGCGGTGACGGCCGCTTGGCTCCGCGACGAACTGGCCGGCACCGGCGTCGCCCTGATTGTCAACGATCGTCCGCAAGTGACTCTGGAGGCGGGACTTTCCGGCGTGCATATCGGCCAGTCCGACGGCCACCCCGCTGCGGCGCGCGCGTTGCTCGGGCCTGACGCGCTGATCGGCTTGTCCGTCACCAGCCCTGACGAAATCGACACCGTCGATCCGGACGTAGTGGACTACGTCGGCCTCGGCCCGGTGTTTGCCACTTCGACCAAGCCTGATGCGGCCGCTCCGCTCGGCCTTGAAGGCATGCACATCATCGGCGAGCGGCTGTCGGTTCCCTACATCGCCATCGGCGGCATCACCCTCGACAACGCCGCCGCGACGATTTCCGCCGGTGCCTCCGGCGTTGCCGTTGTCTCGGCAATTGCCGGCGCGCTTGAGCCGCGCAGCGCGGCCCTCGCCCTCCGCCGGGCGATCGACACGGCGCAGGGCGCATGATCGCGAATGTCCTTTCCATCGCCGGCGTCGACCCCAGCGGCGGCGCCGGCATCGCTGCCGACCTCAAGACATTCTCGGCCCTGGGCGTTTACGGCATGGCCGTGGTCACGGCAGTAACCGCGCAGAACACCCGGGCGGTCACCGCCGTCCGCCTGATGGACCCGGCATTTATCACCGAGCAGATAGACGCGGTGTTCGGCGATGTCCGCGTCGACGCCGTCAAGATCGGCATGGTGGCGACGGCCGAAATTGCGGCGGCGATCGCCGATGCGCTCGCGCGGCATCGCGCCCAACACATCGTGCTTGACCCGGTGATGATCGCCAAGAGCGGCGACCGCCTCCTCGCCGACGCGGCCCTCGCCGCACTCCGCGAGCGGCTGCTGCCCCTGGCCGAAGTCGTCACGCCGAACCTGCCGGAAGGCGCAGCGCTGCTCGGCACCAGCGAGCCGGGCGATCTCGACGGCATGCGGACCATGGCGCACGAACTTCTGCGTTTCGGGTCGCGGTCGGTTTTGCTCAAAGGGGGCCACATGCGGGGACCCGAGAGTATCGACGTTCTCGCCGATGCCGGCGGCGAAGTGGAATTCGCCGCGCCGCGCATCGCCACGAAGAACACCCACGGCACCGGCTGTACGCTTTCATCGGCAATCGCGGCGCTGCTGCCGACGCTTTCGCGAAACGACGCCGTCCGCACCGCAAAGGCCTATCTCACCGGCGCCCTTCGCGCCGCCGACGACCTCGCCGTCGGCTCCGGCCACGGCCCGGTCCACCATTTCCATCAACTGTGGGAACGGCGATAGGCAATGAAAGCGCCGAAGGAGACACACCCGTCGACCCGGTCCACATCGTGGCTTCTAAACAGTCGGCCCAGCCGGCGACCGCCTTCAGGCCGCTTCAGTGGCGCCGGACCTCGGTGATCGACAAGCCGCCAGCCACGGGTGGATTGATTGCCGCGGCCGGACGGGATGCCCTGTCCCCCAGCCGAGCCCGCCAGTCGGAAGGTGATTCCCCCACCATCTTCTTGAACGCACGGCTGAACGCTGCCTCCGAACCGTAGCCGATTTCCGCGGCGACGGTCGCGATGTTGGCTCTGCCGTTGTTCAGCAGCCCCGAAGCGAGCTGCATGCGCCACTTGGCGAGATACTGCATCGGCGGCACTCCAACCTGGCCAGCGAAGCGCACGGCGAGAACCGAGCGCGAAAGCCCAACCTCCCGCGCCAGTTCCTCGATCGTCCACGCCCGCGCCGCTTCGCCGTGGAGAAGCGACAACGCCTTGCCTACGAAGGGATCGCGCAGGCCCGCCAGCCACCCGGACTACTGCCGGCGGCAGTGACTGCAGATAGCGGCGGATGACCTCGATGAACATCAGCTCGCTCAGCCGGGCGAGAACGCTCTCGCCGCCGGCGCGCTTGTTCAGCGATTCCGTGGTCGCAACACGGATGAATTGCGCGAACCAGCTGTCCCCGTCTCCCTCTTCCCCACCCGCTTTGATGACAGCCGGAAGGTTCTGCAGCAGCGGGTTGAAGGGCTGCGCATCGCAAGCGAGATAGCCGCACACGAATTTAGCCGAGTTGGCCCCGTCGCTGCCGCGGTTGATCGCGAAAGGCCGCTGCTCGGAAGTGCCCGAATCGTTCGTATCCAGCGCCAGGTCGGCGCGCATTCCCGGGCTGCTCGACAGCGCATGCGCATCGCCGTTGGTGAACACGATGACCTCGCCGGCCGAGACGGGAATGGGGTCGCCGCCGATGGCGTTTGCGAAGCACCGCCCCTCGGTCACCACATGATACGCGATCATGTGCTCGGCGCCCGGCAAGATCCGCGGCAGGATCGAATCGCGCGACGCCGACTCCGCCACCCACGGCGTCGTTGCGGCGATGTCGAAGAACACCGCCCCCGTCAGCCGGACGTTTTTGAGGACATCGGAAAGAACGTCGGCACTCATCGGCAGGCCCGCCGGTTTGTTGATCGTTGAATCCTGAAACGGGGCGAGATGCCTGATCAATCCCGGACGCAGTGTCAAGCACGGCGGACGCCCGATCATTCGGCGAGCGAGCGGATTGGCCTAGGTAACCGCCACTTCCACGGTGACCCGATTGAGACAAGGAATTTCCATGGCTAGCCAGATTCGTACTCATACCGGCCAATGCTTTTGCGGAGCGGTCGAAATCGCGGTGAGCGGCGATCCCGTCGGTACGGGCTACTGCCACTGCAAGTCCTGCCGCTCGTGGTCGGCCGCGCCCGTCAACGCCTTCACGCTCTGGCCGCCGCTGGCGGTAAGTGTTGTGCGCGGCGCCGACAAGATCGGCAGCTTCCGCAAGAGCGCGAACAGCGTCCGCAAGTGGTGCACGGTTTGCGGCGGCCACCTGATGACCGAGCATCCGCAATGGCAGCTCATCGACGTGTACTCGGCAACGATCCCCGGCGTTCCGTTCAAGCCGGGCGTTCACGTCAACTACGAGCACACCGTTTTGCCGATGAAGGATGGCTTGCCGAAACAGCGGGACTTTCCCACGGAGCTCGGCGGCTCAGGACAATTGATCGCGGAATAACCGCGCAACGACAAGAAACAGGATCATGGCCAGCAGAGTCTTGCCCGCGTCCCGCTCGATATTGAGCGCGGCGCAGGCCTCGCCTTTCGTTTCGTTATCGCACCCCACGCCGACGCGCCGCATGAGGCTCACGCGCGAACTGGTTCTGCGCGCCGCGGCAACGAACGGAGACCCCGGTACGCTCACCGGCCCGGTCGAAGCCGGCGACTATCAGGCAATGTCGGACGCACTTCTCGCCGGTAGGCCCACCGACGGCGAGGTGTGTGTGTTTGCCTACGGTTCACTCATCTGGAAGCCGGCCTGCACCGTCGTCGAACAGCGTGTCGCCGTTGCCCATAGTTGGCACCGCGCGTTCTGCCTCGGCTGGGACCAGTGCTTTCGCGGCACGAAGGAACGGCCAGGCCTGATGCTGGCGCTGGACCGTGGCGGCTCCTGCAAGGGCGTCGCGCTGCGTCTGCCGCCAGACGCGGTCGAGGCCAACCCTCTGCAAGCTGCTTCACCGTGAAGTTTACTCGAAGCCGTCGCCGTTTCCCCCACGCTGGGTCACGGTCCAGACTGTCTCCGGGCCCCTCCGCGCCATCACGTTTGCAATGGATCGCCGCAGCGAATCCTATGTCGGCGGACTGTCGGTCGAAGATACGGCGGACGTCCTCGCAGGCGCCGCCGGTCGTTGGGGATCGATGGCCGAATACCTCTACAACACGGTTGTCCAGCTCGAAGCGCTTGGCATCGAGGATCGTTTCCTGTGGCGTAGGCAAGATCTCGTCGCCGCCAGAATGGAGGCCGCGCCCGTTCGGTCCCTGCGAAACTCGGCGAGGCGTATCCGGACGCAGCACTTTTTCGCCCGCGCCGAGGCCGCGTGACGCTGCGGATCAGGCCGCGAACACTACGAGCAGATCTTTTGCGTCGATCTGGCTGCCCGCGCTAACCAGGACCTCCGCCACGGTGCCGTCGCGCTCGGCGCGGACGGCGGTCTCCATCTTCATCGCCTCGATGGAAAGCAGCGCATCGCCGGCCTTGACCGCCTGACCGGATTTGGCGACGAGCGTCGAGACGACGCCCGGCATCGGCGCCGCGACATGGAGCGGATTCCCTTCCTCCGCTTTTCGCCGCGCCTCGGCCCCTGTCGCTCCGTGCGCCCGGTCCAGCACGCGCACTACGCGCGGCTGGCCGTTCATCTCGAAGAAGACGCGGCGGTAGCCGTTCTCGTCGGTCTCGCCGACCGCCTGGGTGCGCACCACCAGCGTCTTGCCCCTTTCGAGCTCGACGGCGATTTCCTCGCCGACCGGCAGGCCGTAAAAGAACACCGGCGTCGGCAGGACGCTTACGGGGCCGTACACGTCGGCCGCCCTGGCGAAGTCGACGTACACTTTCGGGTACATGACGTACGAAGCGAGTGCGTGATCGTCTATCTCGCCGCCAACCTTGTCGGCCGCGGCTTTGCGTTCGGCGCCGAGATCCGCCGGCGCCAGCAGGGATCCGGGCCTCACCGTGATCGGGTCCGCCCCCTTCAGAACCTTCTTCTGCAACGCTGCCGGCCACCCTCCCGGCGGTTGCCCGAGATCGCCGCGCATCATCTGCACCACCGATTCGGGGAAGGCGATTTCCTTTGCCGGATCAACCACATCAGCGACGGTAATGCCACCGGCTACCATCATCAGAGCCATGTCGCCGACCACCTTGGAGGATGGCGTCACCTTGACGATATCGCCGAACATCATGTTGACGTCCGCATAGGTCCGCGCGACTTCGTGCCAGCGCGACTCCAGCCCGAGGGAGCGCGCTTGCTCCTTGAGGTTTGTGAACTGCCCGCCCGGCATTTCGTGGAGATAAACCTCGGAAGCACCAGCGCGGAAGTCGGCCTCGAACGCAATGTACTTGGCGCGCACGGCCTCGAAGTAGAACGATATCCGCCGTATCGCCTCGCCGTCCAAACCGGTGTCGCGTTCGCCGCCGGCGAGCGCCTCGACCAGCGACCCCAGACATGGTTGCGCCGTCAGGCCCGACATCGAATCCATCGCCGCGTCGAACGCATCGACGCCGGCCTCGACCGCCGACATCACCGTCGCCGCCGCGATGCCGGAAGTGTCGTGCGTGTGGAAATGGATCGGAAGGTCGGTCTCCTCGCGCAGCGTCGCGACAAGCTTTTTGGCCGCCGCCGGCTTGAGCAGCCCGGCCATGTCCTTCAGGCCGATGATGTGCGCGCCGGCCTTCTCCAACTCGTGCGTCAGTCCAACGTAGTACTTCAGGCTGTATTTGGCCCGGTTCGGATCGAGGATATCGCCGGTGTAGCAGATGGCGCCTTCACAAAGTTTGTCGGCTTCGCGCACGGCGTCCATCGAGACCCGCATGTTCTCCACCCAGTTCAGGCAGTCGAACACGCGGAAAACGTCGATGCCGGCTTCGGCCGCCTGGCGGACGAAGAACTTGACCACGTTGTCGGGATAGTTCGCGTAGCCGACGGCATTGGAGCCGCGCAGCAGCATCTGCAGCAGGATGTTCGGCACCTTCTCGCGAATGTCGGCCAGCCGCTCCCACGGATCTTCGGCGAGAAAGCGCATGGCAACGTCGAAGGTCGCACCGCCCCAGCACTCTAAGGAGAAGAGATTGGGAAGCGCCGCGGCATAGGCCGGGGCAATCGCCGTCAGGTCGTGGCTGCGCATGCGCGTGGCGAGCAGCGACTGGTGCGCATCGCGCATGGTGGTGTCGGTGACAAGCGCGCGCTTCTCGGCCCGCATCCATTTGGCAAAGACGTCGGGGCCATCCCGGTCGAGCCGCTGCTTCGTTCCCTGCGCCGGGGGCTTGTCGAAACGCGGCGGCGGAACGGTCAGGCCGTCGGCCGCCGGCTTGACGCGCCCGCGCGTGTCCGGATGGCCGTTGACTGTCACGTCAGCGATGTAGGTAAGGAGCTTGGTGGCGCGGTCGCGCCGCTTCACGGCTTCAAACAGTTCCGGCGTCTGGTCGATGAAGCGCGTCGTGTAGGTGGCATCCTTGAACTGCGGATGGTTGATGACGTTTTCCACGAACGTCAGGTTGGTAGCGACGCCGCGGATGCGGAACTCGCGCAGCGCCCGCGTCATGCGGGCGATGGCTTCTTGGGGCGTCGGCGCCCACGCGGTGATCTTCTCCAGCAGCGGGTCGTAGAAGCGCGTGATGACCGCGCCGGAATACGCGGTGCCGCCGTCGAGGCGGATGCCGAAGCCGGTGGCGCCGCGATACGCGGTGATGCGGCCATAGTCCGGAATGAAATTGTGTTCCGGGTCCTCGGTGGTGATGCGGCACTGCAGGGCGTGACCGTTGAGGCGGATATCGCCCTGGCGCGGCACGCCCGATGCGGGCTCGCCGATGGCCTCGCCCTCGGCGATATGAATCTGCGCCTTGACGATATCGATGCCGGTCACCTGTTCGGTCACCGTGTGCTCGACCTGGATGCGCGGATTGACCTCGATGAAATAGAAATGGCTGCTGTCGGCGTCCATGAGGAATTCGACGGTGCCGGCACCGACGTAGTTGGCGGCGTTCGCAATGGCGACGGCGTAATGGCAGAGATCGTGACGCTGCTCGTCGTCGAGGTATGGAGCGGGCGCGCGCTCCACGACCTTCTGATGACGGCGCTGCACGGTGCAGTCGCGCTCGAAGAGATGAACGATCGAGCCATGCTTGTCGGCCAAGATCTGCACCTCGACGTGGCGCGCCCGTTCGACCAGTTTCTCGAGGTAAACGTCGTCCTTGCCGAAGGCGGCCTTTGCCTCGCGCTTGGCGGCGGCGATATCCCGCACCAGCGTTGCCTCGTCCGGGATGACGCGCATGCCGCGCCCGCCGCCGCCCCACGACGCCTTCAGCATCACCGGGTAGCCGATCTTCTGCGCTTCCACCTTTACGACTTCGATGTCGTCCGGAAGCGGCTCCGTCGCCGGCATGACAGGAACGCCGACAGATACGGCGAGGTTGCGCGCCGAGACCTTGTCGCCGAGCATGCGCATCGTCTCGGGCGACGGCCCGATGAAGGTAATGCCGGCGGCAGCGCACGCCTCCGCCAGATCAGGATTTTCGGAGAGCAGCCCATAGCCCGGATGGATCGCGTCGGCGCCGGATTCCTTTGCGACGCGGATGATCTCCGCAATATTCAGGTACGCGGCGATCGGCCCGAGACCCTTGCCGATCTGGTAGGCCTCGTCGGCCTTGAACCGGTGAAGGGCGAGCTTGTCCTCTTCGGAAAAGACCGCGACCGTGCCCATGCCCAGTTCGGTGGCGGCGCGGAAAACGCGAATGGCGATCTCGGATCGATTGGCGACCAGAACCTTGCGAATGGGAACTGTGCTCACCGCGCCCGACACCAAAGGCCCTCCGAAACCCACGGAACGCCTATCCTTAGCCGGAGTGTGCGCTTGCGAAAACAAAATTGTGCAAGTGCGAACAGACGTTTCCCGGTGGGTTGCCCGGCGCGGCATCGGTGAGGCAAGGTGCGGCCCCTCAGCCCACGGAGAACACCATGCCGGAAGTCCACGTATTCCTCGCCGAGGGCCGCACGCCCGAACAGAAGAAGGCCCTGATGAAGGAGATCACCGACGCGGTGGTGAAAACCATCAATGCCGCGGCGGAAAACGTTACCGTTCAGATCATCGAGGCGAAGAAGACCGACAAGGCGAAGGGCGGCGTGCCTTTCACCGAGCGCTGATGATCGTTGTCTTCGGCTCGATCAATGTCGATCTGGTCTGCCGCGTCGCGCGCACACCGGCGCCTGGCGAGACAGTGCGCGGCTCGGACTATGTGCTGATCCCGGGCGGCAAGGGCGCCAACCAGGCGCTGGCGGCACGGCGTGCCGGGGCGAAAGTCCGGCTGTTCGGCACCATTGGCTACGATGCCTTCGCCGACATCGCCCTCTCCGAACTTTCACCCGCCGGCGTCGATCTTTCGGGCATCGCGCGTCGCGGCGGCACGACGGGTGTGGCCGTCATCACGGTCGACGACAGGGGCGAGAATGCCATCGTGCTCTCGCCCGGCGCTAACGCGCATGCCAGCGCGAGCACGATCAACGCCAGCGCATTTTCATCGCGCGACACCCTGCTCCTGCAGATGGAAGTGCCGTTCGCGGAGAGTCTCGCTGCGGCGAAGGCGGCACGGGACGCGGGCGCGCGCGTAATTCTTTCGCTGGCGCCCTACACGGCGTTGGCCGTCGAAGACATGGCCGCCTTCGACATCGTCGTCGTGAACCAGCACGAAGCCAGCGACCTTGCCCGGCACTTCGGCGTCGCCGCCAAGGGCACCGATGCCACAGCCACCGGCCTCGCCCGGCGGCTGGGCCGCACGATCATCGCCACCCTGGGTCCGGATGGGGCAGTCGGGGCTACGGAAAGCGAGGTGATTCGCGTCCCCGCTCTGCCGGTCACGCCAGTGGACACCACAGGAGCCGGCGATACATTCTGCGGCGTCCTGGCGGCGTCCCTGGACGAAGGGGCGGACCTGCGCACAGCCATGTCCCGGGCGGCTGCGGCGGGCTCCCTTGCGGTAACCAAGGCCGGCGCACAAACGAGTTTTCCGGCCCGCGGCGAAATCGACGCGGCAGCGGGAAGGCTGCCGCCACCGGACGCGTCGGCGGCCAACTAGCATCCATCGTGGTGCCAGTTTGATTCTGGTCGTCGGTAGCGCGATTGCAGGGGGTGCCCGCCTGCTCCATATGATGACTGGCAAACTGCCGTTCCGCGGCCCGGCTTTCTGAGAAACACCTGATGGCAACTACGACAGACACTCTCGCTCCCGCACCCGGTCTCTCCGAACGCGCCAGAAATCCTCGCGTTCTGCGGTTAAACCCTGCTGACAACGTCATTGTCTCGGTCGATCCGATCCTCCCCGGTGCGGTTGCCGAAGGGGTCACCGCGCTCTCGCGCACGCCCAAGGGCCACAAGATGGCGGTTAAGGCAATCGCTACCGGCGAACCGATCCTGAAGTTCGGCCAGATCATCGGTTTTGCCACTGCGGACATTCGCCCGGGTGAGCACATCCACACGCACAACTGCGGCGTCCACGACTTCGCCCGCGACTATCACTTCGCCGAGGCCGCCAAGCCAGAACATGTTCTCCCACTGGAGCAACGCCGCACCTTCGAGGGCTACAAGCGCAAGAACGGCAAAGTCGGCACGCGCAACTACATCGGCATCCTGACCTCGGTGAATTGCTCGGCCTCGGTCGCCCGCTTCATTGCCGACGAGTTTAACCGTTCGGGCATCCTCGACGACTATCCGCACATCGACGGGGTCGTACCCTTCGTGCAGGGCTCCGGATGCGGCATGGCGGGCAAGGGGTCGGAAGGCTTCCAGGTCATGCAGCGCACCGAGTGGGGTTACGCCACGCACCCCAACCTCGGCGGTGCGCTGATGGTGGGCCTCGGCTGCGAGGTAATGCAGATCCCCGATCTCGTCGACGAGTACGGGATGAAAGAACACGACATGTTCCGCACCATGACCATCCAGGCCACGGGCGGCACGCGCAAGACTGTCCAACGCGGCGTCGAGATGATCCGGGAGATGCTGCCCACCGCCAACGCCGCCCGCCGCGAGACGCTGCCGGTGTCCGAGTTGATGCTCGCCCTCCAGTGCGGCGGCTCCGACGGCTATTCGGGCATCACCGCCAACCCGGCGCTGGGCTACGCCGCCGACCTGCTGGTCGAGCAGGGCGGCACCGCGGTGCTCTGCGAGACTCCCGAAATCTACGGTGCCGAGCATCTGCTGACTCGCCGCGCCGCCACCCGCGAGATCGGCGAGAAGCTCATCGGCATCATCAAGTGGTGGGAAGACTACACCGCCCGCAACAAGGGTGAGATGAACAACAACCCCTCGCCCGGCAACAAGGCCGGCGGCCTCACCACCATCCTCGAGAAATCGCTCGGCGCGGCCGCCAAGGGCGGCACCACGACGCTGCGGGGCGTGTTCCACTACGCCGAACCGATCACCACGCGTGGCTTCGTGTTCATGGACTCGCCCGGTTACGATCCAGTCGGCGTCACCGGCCAGGTGGCGTCCGGCTGCAACGTCATCGTATTCACCACCGGCCGCGGCTCGGCCTTCGGCTTCAAGCCGGCGCCCTCGATCAAGCTCGCTACCAACACCGACACCTACGTGCGCCAGACCGAGGACATGGACATCAACTGCGGCGACATCCTCGACGGTGTCGCCATCGAGGCGAAAGGCCGCGAGATTCTCGACAAGGTCATCGCCGTTGCTTCCGGCGAACAGTCCAAGTCGGAAGAGATGGGCTACGGCGACAACGAGTTCGTGCCCTGGCAAATCGGCGCGGTGATGTAGCCGGTTCATGCCGCTCGACTCATCTGCCGGTTTCGCGCTTCCCGACGATCACCAGTGTGCCATTTTGGTCGGCCGCGTCTGGCGGCCGGAAGTCGCGGGCCCCTCGCTTTTCGTTCTGCGCGACGATCAGGTCCTCGACATATCCGCCGCCGCGCCCACCATGCGCGATCTCTGCGAAGTACCTCGGCCGGCGGCGTTCGCTGCCTCCGCTCGCGGCGATCCAATCGGATTGCTCGCCGACGTTCTCGCCAACACGCCGCGCGCCAGCCGCGACCCGAGGAAGCCGTGGCTGCTGGCTCCCGTCGACCTGCAGGCGGTCAAGGCGGCCGGCGTCACCTTCGCCGTCTCCATGCTGGAGCGCGTCATCGAGGAGAAGGCACGCGGCGCGCCCGAACAGGCCCCCGCGATCCGCAATGAAATCAGCGCCGTCATCGGTGACGACCTCAGTCGCCTGAAGCCGGGATCGGCCGAGGCGATGGCGCTCAAGAAGCTGCTCATCGCCAAGGGCATGTGGTCGCAATACCTCGAAGTTGGCATCGGACCGGACGCCGAAATTTTCACCAAGGCGCCGGCGATGGCTGCGGTCGGGCACCTCGCCGAGATCGGCGTCTATCCCGGCTCGCACTGGAACAATCCGGAACCGGAAGTAGTCGTTGTCGCGGCTTCGACCGGTCGAATCGTAGGTGCGGCGCTCGGCAATGACGTCAACCTGCGCGACTTCGAGGGACGCTCGGCACTCCTCCTCGGCAAGGCCAAAGACAACAACGCCAGCGCCGCCATCGGGCCGTTCATCCGCCTGTTCGACGATAACTTTTCGCTGGACGACGTACGCACCGCCGATGTGCGGCTGACTGTCGAGGGTGAGGACGGCTACCGCCTTGCCGGCGGCAGCGCCATGCGCAAGATCAGCCGCTCGCCCGAGGAATTGGTCGCCGCGACCATCGGCGCGCATCACCAGTATCCCGATGGCGTGGCGCTCTACCTCGGCACCATGTTCGCACCGATCGACGACCGCGACGCCAAGGGCGAAGGCTTCACCCACAAGACCGGCGACATCGTCTCCGTGGCCTCGGCGAAACTCGGGCGATTGTCGAACCGCGTGGTGGCGACCGATGTCGCCGAACCGTGGACTTTCGGAGCGGCGGCGCTGATGCGCAACCTAGCGAAGCGCCGCCTGATCTAGGCCGCGTCGACTCGGCGGAAGCCATTCATCAGAGCGGTCGGGGCGCCGGATAGCAGCACGTCGAGATACCGCAGCCTCTGGAACTCGCCGTTGACCGAGATGCGCGGCAGCGCCGTGACGTGACGGGCATGTTCGCCGAATAGAACGCCGGGCCGCGTCGTCACCGCAGTGGCGAAGCCGGCCTCGGCGGCGAGCGCGAATTCGCGCGGCCCCGCCGCGTCCTGCGTACCCACCGGATAGGAAAAATGAACCGGAGCCCGGCCCAGCTTCGCTTCAATTTCGATCGCACCATCGATCATCTCGGCGCGTGCTTCGTCGGCGGTCAGCTTGGCAAGTATCGGGTGGGTGACGGTGTGGGCGCCGATGGTGACCAGAGGATCTGTCGCCAGGCGGCCGATCGCGTCCCAGTCCATGCAGGCATCACGGCAGAGCTTTTCTGTGTCGACTCCACACCGACTGGCGATGTCGCGCACGATCTGCCGCAGTTCCTGCTCCGTCGCCGAAGCACGAAGACGCTCGTAGATCGTCTCGAAGGTCCGCTGCTTCGCCTCCGCCGTCGAACAATCGAAACGGTGCTCAACTCCGTCGAGTTTCGCTTCGATCTGATCGTGCCGGGCGATCGCTTCCTCGAGCGCCACCCACCACAATTCGCCCCGCCCCGAGGGGAAGGCCGACGGGATATAGAGACTGAACGGCACCCGGTGCCGCTTCAGGATCGGCCAGGCGCATTCGAGCGTGTCGCGATAGCCGTCGTCGAAAGTGAGCGCCACGAAACGGCGCGCCGGTGCGCCCGACACGAGCCGACGATGGACGCCATCCATGCTGACGAGATCGACGTCGGCGGCGCGCAGGGCGACAATAATCTCCTCAAGAAAGTCCGGCGTGATTTCCAGCATGCGGTTCGGCTGGAAAGCACCCGAGAGCGCCGGGCGCACACGATGGAAGGTCAGAATGGCGCCCGAACCCGCGAGGAATTGCCGCGCAAGATGGTGCACGCCGCTGAAATAGAGCGTCTCGAGCCCCGCCCGGATTATCTTCTTCCGCCTGTCCGCCAATCCTGCCTCCGTTCGTCCGCCGATTAACCCGCCAACGCCGGCGCCGCCTCCGGTTCGTCACCCTCCGCGCCGAACACGCTGTGGCTGAATACGGCTGAAGATTCGAGGGCGACCGTCGCCCCTGTCCTGATGGCCGCTAACAGCTGGCTAAAACCATGGTGGGAGAAGATCGACCGTAACCCCTTTGCCGAAACGCAAGGCGCAACGGCCCAGGCAGCCGCGACGAGATCGGCATGCGTCAGGGTGGTCTCAACCAAATTGCCCGAGTCCGCGGCCCGCAGCACGACGGCCGGATCGCTCGCCGCTCCCGCGCGCGGGACAACAGGAGGCGACCCGATGCCTGTGATCAGGTTCTCGAAGCAGAGGCAACTCGCACTGGCCGTCGAACGATCGCCGCCGCTGAGCAGGACAAGCCGCACCGTTGTCGTTGTCGCCAACGCGGCGCCGACGGCGGACGCAAACCGGGCCTCGGTAGCTACCGCTATTGCACCCAGCCGGCCCAGCGTAGTCCTCAACGCCTCGAAATCGACAAGCGGATCGACCGCGCACACTACCCCGCCCGCAATCAGAACGGCGAAAGAGGTGGCCACGGCGGCGAAGCTGTTGTCCATGACGATCGCAACTCGATCGCCCCGTCCGATGCCCCGGCTGGTGAGACCAGCGGCGACGCGCCCGGCGGCGTACGCCAACTCCCGATAGGAATGACTGCGACCGGCGACAACCAAGGCCGCGTTTGCACTGCGCCGTTGCGCGCTTTCGCTGAGAAACTGTTCGATCCGCATTCCGATTGCCCCCGCACTGCAAGTCGCGCCGGGACCGTAGTCGTCGCGCGCTGTCGTGACAAAGCCAAACCCCTCCTATCGTAAATTTCGTTCCGTTTGATTCGAGTCCTTGATTAATGAAACGTATGCGGCCGGCCGGACCAGCATGCGTGCCGCCGCAACCAATTTAAGGTTAAGATTAGCCAACTGTTTCCCTTGGGCCGGAAACGCGCCAAACACCAGGGGCCTGCCGCGCATTTGATACGCGGGAGGGGCGTGAGGCTCGAACACATGCGGCAAACGGACGTTGTAATCGTCGGAGGCGGGCTCGCTGGATCGACCGCGGCAGCCATGCTGGGCCGCGCCGGGATCGACGCGATCCTGGTCGACCCACATACGATCTACCCGCCCGACTTTCGCTGCGAGAAACTCGACCGCGCCCAGGTCGGCATCCTGCGCAAGACCGGGCTCGCCGATGCGGCGCTTGCTGCCGCCACTTTCAGCGACGAAGTCTGGATCGCACGCCACGGTGACCGGATCGCCAAGCGGCGCATCGGCCAGTACGACATCCTCTACGACACCCTCGTCAACACCATGCGAGCGGCTATCCCGGCCCCAACGCCTTTCATCGAGGGCAAAGCGACGGCCATTGCGGTCAGCGCCGAACGCCAGCAGGTAACTCTTTCCACCGGCGAGGACATTTCGGCACGCCTCGTCGTCATGGCGATTGGTCTCAATGTCGGCCTGCGCCATACGCTTGGCATGACCCGCCGCGACATCAGCCCATCGCATTCCGTCAGCATCGGCTTCGACGTGGCACCAACCGGTCGCGCGAGTTTCAACTTCCCGGCCCTGACCTACTATCCCGAGCAGCTTGGCCAACGCATCGCCTACCTGACGCTCTTTCCCCTCCGCAACACCATGCGGGCGAATTTTTTCGTCTATCGCGACATGCGCGACCCATGGCTGAAGGAAATGCGGCGGGCGCCGGTGGAGACGATGCTCGCCGCGATGCCGGGCCTTACCCAACTCGCCGGCAAGTTCACCGTAACCAGCGACGTCAAGATCCGGCCAGTCGATCTCTACGTTACCGAAGGCCATCGGCAGGCCGGCATCGTCCTCGTCGGAGATGCGTTCGCCACATCGTGCCCGGCTGCCGGAACGGGCGCCGGCAAAGCGATGGCCGATGTCGAGCGGCTGTGCAACGTCCATATCCCGGCGTGGCTGGCGACCCCCGGCATGGGCGGCGCCAAGATCGCGGCGTTCTACGACGATCCCGTCAAGATCGAATCCGACGAACACTCGGCCGCCAAGGCCCAATACGTTCGGTCGATGGCTACCGACACCAGCCTTCGCTGGCAGGCACGCCGCTTTGGCAACGCCGTTGCTCGCCAGTTCGGCCTTGCCAGGCTGCGTGACCTGCGCGAGCGCCTGGCCGCCGGCGCGCGTTCTCCGATCGGCAGCAATCCCGCAACCTGAATTCGATTTTCAGGGAGCCCGCGCCATAAAGCGTAGCCTAGTCCGCCTCGGCTTCGGCCGCGCGCGCCACCGGCCCCTTCGCCGGGTTCAATAGGCTGGCCTTCCAGGCGCGCACCTTGGTGAAGGTCCGCCACAACGCCGGCGTCTGCTTGATGAACCGCTTCAATGTGCGGAAGGCCGTCATGCCGGACACCATCACGCGACCGCGGATCGTCACCGGCTGCAGGTGGTCCAGCGGGCGCAACACGACGTCGGCCCAGTCGCGTTTGTAGGGTTCGTCGCCAATGGTGAAATCGAACCGGCGAACCTTGCGATCAATCGCGTGGCGCAGAAGTTCGTTGAGATGCGCCCGGCCCGGCCCGAAGCGCGCGAGATCGCCATCCGCGTAGCTCGACAGGACGAGGTAGTAGTTGTCGCCAAAACGCAGGCCGACGCTGGCCGCCGCGATTGTGTCACCAACGTCGAGCCGGCTGACGTTGACGATGTCGAGGCAGCGTGGATCGGCCGCGAGATCGAGATAAAACGATCGGAATCCGGGCCTCGCGAAGTTGTCGCTAACCCCCATGCGCCGGAAGGCCGCCGACTTCTGCCCGATCAGCGCTTCCATCGAAATGACAACCGCAGTCGGCTCCTGCACCTCGACAAAGCGCACCGCGCCGTGCTCGGCGAGCTGCTTCAGCTGCTTGCGTTCCTTCTTGCGCGTCGGCCCGGAGCGATGGGCGGCGTAAAAGGTTTCCCAGTCTGTCCCCAGATTAGCGACATACGCTCCGCTCGGATTGGAATGCGTTTCCAGGCTGATGAAAGGATTGGGCTGGCTGCCAACCATCTCCAGCATCTTGGGCAAGTCGACATAGTCGAAACCGAAGCGTAGATCGGAGCGCAGCAGTCCGAGAATTTCGCGCCATAGCGCCGGAAACCCGGCCGCACCGAAGCGCTCGCCGAACCCGCGCCGCAGCAGCGGACCATTGTAGTCGCAGAGGTCTTCCCCCAGCCACGTCAGGCGGCGCGCCAGGCGTTGCCTTTCGACCGCCAGAGGAAGCAGGAAAAGCATCGATCCATCTGCGTCCCGACCTGTGACTATCGCCGGAACGGCGCCTGCCAGCGCCCCGATGTGCCGCTGCCATTTTGACAGCCAGTCAAATGTCTGGAAGACGGTTCCCTCGGCCTCGCCTTCGAAGGCTCGCCACGTTTCCTCTATCGCTCCGAGATCGCTGGTGACGCGCAATTCGATGGCTGGCCAGCGGCCGGCACCCGCAACGTCCTTGCCCTCCGCCCCGAGCGCAGGCGGTGGCAGCGGCTGAGCGTTCTCCCGGCGCGTGGGCGCGCTCGCGGGCGCCGGTGAACCGTCAAGCAAAAGTGCGTGCGGGAGCGGCATCAGGTGCCCTCCCCGGCGTCGCCAGCACGATCCACCGTATCGGACCCGATCGAATGCGACCGCCGCCTGACCGGCGCCGTCAACAGGCGCGCCGCGGTAAAGACGCGCCAGAGCAGCGGCGAATGCTTGATGCGCCGCTTAACCCTGCTGGCCATGCGGGCCCCGGTGACGACCGCCGAGCCACGCAGGGTTTGCGCGCCGCGAAAGTCATGCAGCCTTGTCACCTGATCGCACCAGTCGCGTTTATAGGGCTCGTCACCGACGGTGAAATCGAACTCGGAGCAGCCGCGTTGGAGCGCATAGTCGATCAGGGCATGAAGATGAGCGGTACCGGGTCCGAAACGGGAAATCGGCCCGCCGTCGTAACTTGCCAGAATGTGATAGTAGCGGCCGCGAAAGACCATGCCGAGATTGGCGGCGGCGGCTATCCCGCCGACCTGCAAGCGGGAAACATGGACGACACCGGACAGCGACGGATCGGAGGCGACGGCGCGGTAGAAATCGCGCGTCCCCGGGCGTGCGAGGAAGTTCGGCACGCCTCGCGTGGCGAACGATGCTGCCTTCTGCGCGAAGAACGCGTCGAGGGTTATCTCCGCGTCGCATGCTGTGGCGGCCGTAATGAACGACACCGCCCCGGACTCAGCTAGACGCTTGCGCTTCGATCGGTCATGCCGGCGCGTCGCCGATGACCGTTTATCGCGATAGAACGTTTCCCAGTCGCCGGCGATCCGCATCATGTAGGCGCTGCTCGAATGGGGCGTGACGCGCAACTGCCGGAACGGGTTGTCATGCCCGCCGATGCTTTCCGGCATGCCTTCCAGGATGACCACGTCGTAGCGCAGCGAATGTCGGCTGCGGATCGACGCGCCTATTTCCTCCCACAGCGCGGCGAAGCGCCCCGCGGGCACGCGTTCGAAGAAATCTGCGGCGAGAAGCGGCTGATTGTAGTCGCAGAGGTCGGAAGCATGCCAAACTAGGCGCCGCGCCAGAACCCCGGGTTCGACCGCCAGCGGCATGATGAACAGCAGGCGGCCCCCGTCACGACCCTCCACAATGGCGGGCCGCGCACGACTGCGGTCGCCGATGGTCCGCTGCCAGGCATCGTGCCAGGCGAAGGTCTGGAAGGCCGTGCAGTCAGCCTCGGTCTCGAACGCACGCCACGTTGCCTCCACCGCGGCTAGATTCTCATGCACCATCAACTGGATCGCCGATGCCGCCATCCGCCGGGACGCGGCGCGGATTAAATTCGCCGGCGCCTGCGGGGACGCCGCGATCGTCCCAACACGGGCCGCTATCACAGCACTAGATTCTTCGGAAACAAGCATCAGCGGCCGCCACCGTTACGCCGGAAATCTATGGGCTCATCTGAATGATTTTTCGAGGCAAAGCAGTTGAATTGACAAGGCATTTTCGAGACTTGGTTAACCCATCATTCAGTACGCGAAAGGCCCCAACCGTCGCCTTCGCGCAATGCTAGATTGGCAGTCATGATCGTTTCCTGCGGCGAAGCGCTGATCGATTTCCTCCCCCGGCAGGTCCCCGCCGATGCTCCGGCGACTTTTGCGGCTTTTCCCGGCGGCTCCCCTTTCAACGTTGCCATCGCCATCGCCCGGCTGGGGCAGCCGGCGGCCTTCGTCGGCGGCCTCTCCAGCGATCTCTTCGGCGAGACGCTGCGCATGCACCTTGAGCAGTCGGGCGCCGACATCTCCCTGACGAACTTCAGCGACCGGCCATCGACGCTGGCCTTCGTCAGCGTCGTCGACGGAAACGCCCGCTACGCCTTCCTCGACGAGGGGTCCGCCGGGCGCATGCTGACCGAGAACGACCTGCCGGCTCTTCCCAAAAAAGTCGCGGCGTTGCATTTCGGTTCGTTCAGTCTGGCGGAGGAGCCATGCGGCTCGGCTTTCGAGAGGCTGATGCAACGCGAGAAGAACGACCGCGTCATCTCTCTCGACATCAACGTCCGCCCGACCCTGATCAAGAACCGCGACGGCTATCTCGCCCGCATCGACCGGTTGGCGGCGATGGCCGACCTGATCAAGCTGAGCAAGGAAGATTTGGAGTGGCTGGCGCCCTCCTCGTCCTTCGAGGCGCTGGCGGACCGGCTGCAAAATCTGGGCGCAAGGATCGTCGTCCTCACTCGCGGCGCCGGCGGCGCGGTGGCACTTTCCGGCATGCAGCGCACGGAGGTGCCAGGCGTTCCGGTCAAGGTCGCCGACACTATTGGCGCCGGCGACACGTTCACGGCCGGCATGCTGGCGCGGCTTTCCAGTCGCCAGCTGCTGACCAAGCACGCGGTGGCACGCCTTTCGCCCGCGGAAACCAGCGACATGCTTGCCTTCGCCGCCCGCGCCGCAGCGATCACCGTATCGCGGCCGGGCGCCAATCCGCCGTGGCTGCGCGAGTTGGCTGAACCCGGCTAGTCCGCCACGCGGCCGATGACGACAAACTGCACGACCGCGAAGAAAAACGTGCCCGTGCGGAATGCAACGTCGAGGCCGTCCTGCCACGTGGCGACCTCCTCGCGGGTGACAGCGCCGCCGTCGAGCGCGATCTCGCCGCGTTCGCGCGCGAAATCGAACCACGCTCGATCGTCGCGGCCGCGATCCATCAGCACGATCGGATGAACCGCGACGTCGGCGAGGCCGGCAGCGGCGAACAGCCGCGGCAAACGGCGACCGATCCATGGATCGAGGCTTCGGTCGGCGGCGTAGTTCAGTATGCGGCGCGTCAATCGGCGATCACCGGGACCGATCATGGCCGTCTCCCAGTCCATCTCGACCGAGAGCACGCGCCCGCCCAGCCGCGTCACGCGTTTCATCTCGGCGATCACCTCGCCGGGTCGGTCAACGTGAAGCAGCACCCAGTGGCAGACCGC
>Ga0208849_1000178_pt1 | contig 62376 bp, 48 predicted proteins | sample NGESurdeep072012_10_FD_184470 | JGI IMG/M metagenome (GOLD analysis project Ga0208849, IMG submission 184470) | Arctic peat soil microbial communities from Barrow, Alaska - NGEE Surface sample 53-3 deep-072012 (SPAdes) | ecosystem: Environmental > Terrestrial > Soil > Wetlands > Peat ...
CTATGACCTCTCGCTCCCGGAGAATCAGCGCAAGCTCGACGCGGCCGATGCGCTGGCTCTCCTTGCCGAGGAGGCGGGCATCTCGCTGATCCACCTCGCGATCGCCTTCGTGATCCGCCATCCGGCGGTGACCGCGGCGATCATCGGGCCGCGCACGATGGATCAGCTGGAGTCACAGCTCGGGGCGAGCGAGGTCGAGCTCTCGGCGGACGTGCTCGATCGCATCGACGAGATCGTCCGGCCCGGCGCCAATGTAAATCCGAGCGACGGCGGCTGGCAGAACCCCGCACTGGAGCCCGCCGCGCTACGCCGGTAGGGAGAATGGAGCTAGTCGGGCTCGAACCGACGACCTTCTGGCTGCCAGCCAGACGCTCTCCCAGCTGAGCTATAGCCCCAAGCCGCCTCATCGTATCGCCTCGACCGCAGATCGTCCGTCGAGATCGGGGAGTGTCGTATCTGAGGGAAGCCCCGCTCACCCCGGCGGGATGAACTCCGGCACGTCGAGGTCGTCTCCCGGGTCCTCGTCGTGTCCTCGGCGGCCGATCGGACGCAGGTCGTCCTCGCGCCCGTGGGCGCCCGGACCGACCTGATCCAGGCGCGCGGTCAGGCCCCCGTGGGCCAGGCGCACGTCGCGGATCAGGCGCTCGGCGTTGTTGCGGAGGGAGACCGACAGCTCGCGCAGGTTGCGGGAGAGCTCTGTTCCCTCGCGCAGGACCTCGCGCGCGACGACATGGGCCTCGCTGACGGTCTCGCGCGCGTCGGCGCGTGCCTTCGCGCGCACTTGCTGGGCCTGCTCCTCGGCCGTGGTGCGCAGCTGATCGAGATCCTGGCCGCCGTCGGCGACCAGCCGGCCGGCCTGCTCGCGCGCAGTGGCGGTGAGTCGGCTCGCCTCCTCGGCGGCATCCGTGAGCAGTCGGCTCGCCTCCTCCTGGGCTCGGGCCAGCGCCTGGTCGGCCTCGTGCTGCGCGCCGCCCAGCGTGCTCTCGGCCTGCTCGCGCATGGTGGTGAGGTCCTGTTCGGATCGCTCCTTGGCGTCCGCGAGCAGCCGGGCCGCGTCTTCCCGCGCTTGGGCCAGCACCTGAGCGGCCTCCGCGTGCGTCGCGGTCCGTGCGTGCTCAGCCTCGCTGTGGATCTCGCCAACGGCGGACAAAGCCTCGTTTCTGGCGGCCTCGGCCTGCCCGCGGGCGGCGCTGAGGATCTCCTGCGCCTCCTCCTCAGCCGCCCGCACACGGTTGGCGGCGGCACGGTCGGCCTCGGCGATCCGCTCGCGCCCGCGCTCCTCGGCGCGCTCGCTCAGTTCTCTGGCCGTGCGCTCTGCCGCCTCGACGATGCCCGCCACGCGGGCGGGAGCGCCGCTCAGGGCACCGGCGTTGGTGACCCGCTCGCCGGTGGGCGTGGAACCGGCATCGTGCGAGCGTCGAGATGACGGATGCTCCATCCGGCCATCGTAAACCGCAAGGCATCTTTGTGGGCAATGTCCAGCGAGAACGTCTCGAGCTTGTAGCGCACGCCGACACCTCCGCGCCACGCGGAAGCAGCTCGCCCAACCTCGGCAGCAAGGGAGGGCGGAGCCAGGTTTACATCGTGATACCATTTCCGGTATGGATACTACTTTTGGTATGGATTCGTTTGGTCAGACGCTGCGGGGATTGCGCGAGGGTCGGCTGAGTCAGGGGGCGTTGGCGTTGCGTGCCGCGACCAGCCAGTCGTATGTCTCGCGGGTGGAGGCGGGCGAGGTTACGCCGACGTTGGGACAGGCAGAACACTTGATGAATTGCCTCGGCTACCGGATGCGGGTGCGCGTCGAGTCGCTGCCTCGGCGCAGCGACCGGGGTGCGCTGGTCGAGCAGCTGGTGATGAGCGCGGAGGAGCGGATGCAGAGCGCGGCCGCGCTCTATAACGCGATGGCTGAGATGAAGGCGGGCCTGAGTGGCTGACGGCGCGCTGGACCCTGCGGCGCTGCTCGGTGAGCTGGCTGCGTGCGGCGTGGACTTCGTGCTGATCGGTGCGCTGGCCGTGGGCGTGCACTCGGAGGTGCGCGCGACCGGCGACGTGGACGTGATGCTCCCGATCGGAGACGAGGCCAACAAGCAGGCTCTGCTGCGGGCGCTCGAGCAGCTCCATGCCGTGCGGCTGTCCGCCGAGCAGGGCGGGGTGGACCCGGTGGCCGGCGACCCGTATCCGACGGTGATGTTCGCCACGCGCTACGGCAAGCTCGACGTCCTGTACCGGCCCGACGGCAGCGACAGCTATCAGAAGGTCAAGCGGCGCAGCCTCAACACCACGATCGGGGGTCGACGTGTCGATGTGGTCGGCAAGGACGACCTCGTCCGCATGAAGCTCGCGGCCGGCCGCACGGACGATCTGCGCGATGTGGCCAGCCTCACATCCCCCGAGCAGGGAGCCCCGCGGCGGGTCTTCGTCTCGATGACACTCGCCCCGAGCGTCGAGCACGAGTGGGCCCGCGACCTGGCCGCGGCGCGAACCGTTTACTTCGACCCATCCTCCCGCGTGCGGATCGCCGAGGGCCGGTATCTGCAGGTCGAGGCTCGCAGGTCCGACCTCACCGATCGGCAGATCGAGCAATGGGCGCATGTCCTGGCCGACCGCCTCGATGCGGCCGGGGTCATCGCGGATCTGGAAATCGATGTACAGATAGAGGATGCCGGCTGAGGGACCGCTGGCTGGCCGGGCGAACGATCCGGCACCGGCGCGCATGGCAGGAAACGTGGGAAACCCGTCCTTGCGGACAGACGCGGAGTTGGCCATGATCGCAGGATGGACAACGCTCGATCGCCGCTGGACAAGGCCAAACCCCCACGCCAGATCGCGATTCTCGTCTACCCAGGAGTACAGAGCCTCGACTTCGCGGGCCCGCTGGAGGTGTTCACGGGCGCCGAGCACCTGATCAAAGCGAGAGGCCGAAGCGAGCGCGGCTTCGAGGTGAAGCTCTACAGCCGCGATGGCAAGCCGCTACAGACCTCAAGCGGCTTGACGGTGACCCCGCACGCGAGCATCAAGCGCGCGCCCGCCACAGTCGACACGCTGCTCGTCGCGGGCGGCCACGGCTCCAGGCAGGCGGCGGCCGATCCCGCGCTGCTCGAGTGGATCTCCCAGACGGCTGCGACCGCGCGGCGCACCACCTCGGTCTGCACCGGCGCCTTCCTGCTCGCGGCGGCCGGTCTGCTCGACGGCCGCCGCGTGACGACCCACTGGGCGTCGGCCGCCGAGCTCGCCGCGAGCTACCCGGCGGTGCACGTGGACCCCGAGCCGATCTTCCTGCGCGACGGTCCGGTCTGGACCTCGGCCGGCGTTACCGCGGGCATGGATCTCGCGCTGGCGCTCGTGGAGGAAGATCTCGATCGCGACGCCGCGCTCCAGATCGCGCGCCATCTCGTGCTGTTCCTGCGCCGGCCCGGCAACCAGTCGCAGTTCAGCGCGACGCTCGCCGCGCAGCAGCCCGCGCGTGAGCCGCTGCGCGAGGTTCAGCGGTTCGTTGTCGATAACCCGGCGGCCGATCTGTCGGTGGAGGCGCTCGCCGCCCGCGCGCATATGAGCCCGCGGCACTTCGCCCGCGCGTTCGCGGCCGAGACGGGTGTGACGCCCGGGCGCTATGTCGAGCAGGTGCGGTTGGAGGCCGCGCGGCTGCGCCTGGAGGACACGGCGACACCCGTGGCGGCGATCGCCGAGACGTGCGGCTTCGGCACTCCCGAGACGATGCGCCGCACGTTTCTGCGCGCGCTGCAGGTTGGACCGGCGGAGTACCGCCGCCGCTTCTATGCCCCACCCGAAAAGGAGACAGTGCAATGAAGATCGCGATCCTGCTGTTCGACCGGCTGACCGCGCTGGACGCGATCGGCCCGTATGAGGTGCTCAGCCGTTTGCCGGGCGCGACGGTCACGTTCGTCGCCGAGGAGGCAGGTCCGAAGCGGACCGACACAGGCCAACTCGCGCTCACGGCAGACGCATCACTGGCGGAACTGCCGCACCCCGAGGTCGTGCTCGTCCCCGGCGGCCCCGGCCGCCAGGCGCTGATGGACGACTGTCCGGTGCATGACTGGCTGCGCGCCGCCGATGCGCGGAGCACGTGGACGACCTCGGTCTGCACCGGCTCGCTGGTGCTGGCCGCCGCGGGCCTGCTTACCGAAGCCGGGGGACACTCGCCTCCGGCGAGCATCCCCGGTTCGGCCAGCAAGCGCGCGACCAGCCATTGGCTGGCGCTGGAGGAGCTGCGCGGGCTGGGCGTCGATGCCGTCCCGGAGCGGGTGGTGTTCGACGGCAAGCACGTCACCGCCGCGGGCGTGTCGGCGGGTATCGACATGGCCTTGGCGCTCGCGGCGAGGATCGCCGGCGATCAGGTGGCCCAGGCGATTCAGCTGGGGATCGAGTACGACCCGCAACCGCCGTTCGACGCAGGCTCGCCCGCGCGGGCGCCGGTCGAGATAGTCGAAGCGCTGCGCGCCCGCCACGCCGGCCTCGATTGACACGTCAGGGCGAACATCTTCCTCGCCCTGCTGCGGAGCTTCGGCGGCCGTTGAGCGATCCTCGCCGCCGCGGCGAGACCTTGATCGAGAGGGTTCGCACTGTCGCTGGTGTAGGAACGGCGGGCCGCGCGAGCGTTCCGTCCTAACCTGCCCGCTAACCTCCGCTCTCCGATGGATGAGCACCGCTACGACCCCCAGGAGATCGAGCCCCGCTGGCAGGCGCTATGGGCGAAGGAGCACACCTGGGAGGTCGCGAACGAGAGCGACGCGGAGGGGCCTCGCGGCGAGGCACGCGGCGCGCCCGGGCGGGCCGGCGAGCAGGCACGGAGCACCTATGTGCTGGAGATGCTCCCCTACCCGAGCGGCGAGCCCCATATCGGCCACCTGAAGGTCTACTCGGTGGGCGACGCGATCGCGCACTACCACCGCCGCACGGGCCACAGGGTGCTGCACCCGATGGGCTACGACGCGTTCGGGCTGCCGGCTGAGAACCACGCGATCAAGACGGGAGTCCACCCGCGCGACTCGACGGCCGCGTCGATCGCGTCCTTCCAGCGCGAGTTCCGCCGCTGGGGCATCTCGATCGACTGGTCGCGCGAGTTCGGCACGCACGAGCCGCGCTACTACCGCTGGACGCAGTGGATCTTCCTGCAGCTGTTTGGGGCCGGGCTGGCCTACCGCAAGGAGGCGGCGGTCAAGTGGTGCCCGAAAGACCAGACGGTGCTCGCCAACGAGCAGGTGGACGGGGACGGACATTGTGAGCGCTGCGGGGCGCTGGTCGAAGTGAAGCAGCTGGAGCAGTGGTTTTTGCGGATCACCGACTACGCCGAGCGGCTGTTGGGCGACCTCGAGGGGATCGAATGGCCCGAGCACGTGAAGACGATGCAGCGCAACTGGATCGGGCGCAGCGAGGGGGCAGAGGTGACGTTCCGCTGCAAGGAGCTCGCGATCGACTACCCCGTGTTCACGACCCGGCCGGACACGCTGTTCGGCGCGACGTTCTTCGTGATGGCGCCCGAGCACCCTGATGTGGCGCGGCTGGCCGCGGGGACCCCGTACGAGCAGGACGTGCGCGAGTACGTGAACCACGCGCTGAACGAGTCGAACGAGGAGCGTGGCAACGCCGAGAAGGAGAAGACCGGCGTGCCGCTGGGCCGCACGGTGACGAACCCGGTGAACGGCGAGCAGATCCCGATGTACGTCGCCGACTACGTGCTGATGGAGTACGGCACGGGCGCGATCATGGCGGTGCCGGGCCATGATGAGCGCGACTACGCGTTCGCGCGCGCCTACGATCTGCCGATCCGCCGCGTGATCGACGGTGGGGACGACCTGCCGTACATGGGCGATGGCCCGCTCGTCAACTCGCACCCCGACTTCGACGGCATGCCCAACCGCGAGGCGCTAAGCGCGATCGTGCAGTGGCTGGACCGCGAGGGCAAGGGACATGCGTCGGTCAACTATCGCCTGCGCGACTGGCTGGTCTCGCGCCAGCGCTACTGGGGCACGCCGATCCCGATCGTCTACTGCGAGCGCTGCGGAACGGTCGCGGTGGCAGAGGAGGACCTGCCGGTGGAGCTGCCGGACGTCGAGGACTACGCGCCGCGCGGACGCTCGCCGCTCGCCGCGGCGGAGGATTGGGTCAACACGGAGTGCCCCGCGTGCGGGGGAGCTGCGCGCAGGGAGACCGACACGATGGACACGTTCGTCGACTCCTCCTGGTATTTCCTGCGCTACTGCGACGCCTCGAACGACCAGGCCGCCTGGGATCAGAAGGCGCTGAAAGAGTGGATGCCGGTCGACCAGTACATCGGCGGGGTCGAGCACGCGATCCTGCACCTGATGTACGCGCGCTTCTTGACCAAGGCGCTCGCCGACCTCGGACACCTCGACTTCCAAGAGCCGTTCAAGGCGCTGTTCACACAGGGGATGGTCACGAAGGACGGCGCGAAGATGAGCAAGTCCCGAGGCAACGTCGTCTCGCCCGCCGCGATCATCGAGCGCTACGGGGCGGACACCGCCCGCTGCTACATCCTGTTCATCGGCCCACCCGACCAGGACGCCGACTGGTCGGACGAGGGCATGGAGGGCGTCCACAGGTTCTTGAGTCGCCTGTGGCGGATGGCAGTCGAGATAGATATGGGGGGGGAGGTGCCGCATGCGGCACCTCCCGCAGGGCCACATGTGGCCCTGCCCCGGACTGCACATGTGCAGTCCGGCGGGGTGGCGCATGCGCCACCCCGAACATCATCAGCTTTTCAAAAGCATGTGGATCCGGCCTCTGCGGCGCATGCGCCACCCCGAACAGCGGAGATCGATCAAACGGACGGCAAGCACGCGGAGGGCGACGATCTCGAGCTGTTGCGCAAGGCGCACTGGGCGATCGACAAGGTCTCGGGTGACCTGCGCAGGTTCGCGTTCAACACGGCGATCGCGGCGGTGATGGAGCTGCTGAACGAATGCTCGCGCTTGCGTGAGAACACGAGCGTGGAGACCAGGCATTTCGCGCTGAGGACGGCCGCCTCGCTGCTGTTTCCGTTCGCACCGCACGTGTGCGCGGACATCTACGACCGCCTGACGGGCGAGCGCGTGTGGGAGCAGCCGTGGCCACAGGCCGACCCGTCGTTGCTGGAGCGCGAGGAGTACGAGCTGGTCTGTCAGATCAACGGCAAGCTGCGCGACCGCGTACAGGCGGCGACCGGCGCGGATGCGGAGGAGCTGAAGGAGCTGTGCAAGGCAGCGCCGAACGTGCAGGCGCACCTGAACGGCAAGCAGATCGTCAAGGAGATAGTCGTCCCGGGCAAGCTAGTGAACCTAGTCGTCCGATAGGCGGCGCGCTACGGCGTCCTCGGTCGCTCGCGTGCGTAGCACGCCACGCTCCCTGCGTCCTTGTATCGCTTGCCTCTCGAACGACTAGGGGGCCTTGGGAGGATCGTCGGCGTGGGCAATAGACTCGGTCGCTGATGCCCGAGCTGAAGCCCGCCTATTTGATCCACGGCGATGACCACGGCGCCGTCGCCGAGCGGCGGGCGGGCTTGAAGGCGCTGGCCGAGCAGCAGGGGGACGCGAGCAGCGTCGAGGTGCTCGAGGGCGAGGCGGGCACCCCCGCGGGGGTGGCGCTGGCGCTGAGCGCGATGACGTTCGCGATCGGGCGGCGGGTGATCGTCGTCGACGGCGTCGAGCGCTGGAAGCAGGGGGAGGTCGAGCAGCACCTGACGGGCGCGATGGCGCAGATGCCGCCGGAGACGACGGTGGCGCTGTTCGCGCGCGAGGAGGGTCGGAGCAAGGCGCCGGCGGCGGTCCACGAGGCGGTCAAGCGCGCGGGGGGGCAGGTGGTCGTCCAGGGGACGGTCAAGCCGTGGGAGCTGGGGAAGTGGGCGCGCGCGCAGGCCACGCGCCTCGGCATCTCGCTCGACACCGCCGCCGCGAACGCGCTCGTCGCCCAGGTTGGTGGCCGTCAGCAGCGGCTGTTGCGGGAGCTCGAGAAGCTCGCGCTGGAAGGTGACGGCGAGGGGGAGACCCAGAGGGTGAGCGTCGAGGAGATCGAGCGCCGCGCCGCCCACTCGGCCGAGTGGCGGTCCTTCGCGCTCGCCGACGCGCTCGTCGGGGGCGAGTCCGGGCAGGCGACGCTCGCCTATCTGCGCGTCCGCCGCCAGGGCGAGCGCCTGGCGGGGCTGACCTACCTGATGGCCCAGCGGGTGCGCGAGGCACTTCTCCTCGCCCTGCGTCTGCAGGCGGGCGAGTCGGTCGCCGACGTGCGACGCGGCCTGCGCATGCCGCCGCGGGCCGCCGAGCGCTTCGTCGCCGATGTCGCCCGCAGCGACCCCGACCGTCTGCGCCGTGCGCTCGGCCTGCTCGCCGATCTCGAGCTCGACTCGCGCGGCGGCGCCGCGATCGGCTTCAGCCGATCGCCCCAGGCGATGCTCGAGGAGGACACGATCGCCCTGCGGGCGATCGAGGCGATCACAAGCTGACTAGGTGAAGTGCCACTCCTAGGTGGTCGATGAGCAAGCGAGGCAAGGACGCAAGGAGCGTGGCGTGCGCTAGCACGCGAGCGACTGAGGACGCCGCGTCGCGCCGCTCAGCGGCCGGCTAGGACTCGGGCTGCGCGGGACTTCTTGCGTGCGCCGGTGTTCTTGTGCAGCGCGCCGCGCTTGACGGCCTTGTCGATCTTGCTCACGAGTTCCCGATGCTCGGCGTCCGCCGTGGCGGTATCGCCGCTCGCCATCGTCGCTTCCAGGCGACGGAAGAAGGTCTTGATCGTCGAGGTGTAGAGACGGTTCTCCAAGCGCTCGCGCTCAGCGCGGATGATCCGCTTCTTCTGGGAGTGAATGTTGGCCATGGCTTGATGGGGCGAGGCGCCGCAAGGAACTGCGGGGCGCGCCGCGGAGCGCCGTACTATAGCGGCCTTGTCCCTCCCCGGAGAACCCCCCGGCCCCGCGGAGCCGCCCACCCCTGGGCCAGCGGACGACGAAGGGCCGACTTCGGCCCCCGGACCATTGGTGGGGGGAGGGCCGCCGGCGGAGGGCCGATCGCCAGATGAGGGAGAGCCGACGCCGGCCGAGGAAAGGCCGGGCGGGGAGGAAGAACCGCTGGAAGGGGGAGAGCTACCGGACGAGGGCATTCAGCGGGTCGCGAGCGCGCAGCTGACGGGGGCCTCGCCGGCGCCTGGCGTCGAGGAGGCGCTCGAAGGCGAGTCGCAGCCGGGAGATCAGGTGGAGCAGGAGGGCGCAAGGGAAGTCGCGCATTCGGCGACGAGCCGCGGCGTCGCGCGCAACACGGCGATCTTCTCGATCGGCACCGGCATCTCGCGCGTCATGGGCCTGGGGCGGGAAATCGTGTTCGCGAGCTACTTCGGCACGAGCGGCGCGGCCTCGGCCTTCACGATCGCCTTCCTCGTGCCGAACCTGGTCAGCAACCTGTTCGCCAACGCCGCCCTGTCGGCCGCGTTCGTGCCGGTGTTCACAGACCTGCTCCAGCAGGGTCGCAAGAAAGAGGCGCTGCGGCTGGCCTCGACGCTGTTCTGGATCATGCTGATCGTGCTGGGCGCGGTCTCGGCCTTCTTCATCCTCGCTGCGGGCACGATCATGCCGCTGTTCATCGGCCCCACGTTCAGCGGTGCGCTGAACGAGCTGACGATCGGCCTCTCGCAGGTGCTCTTCCCGGTCGTCCTGCTGCTGGGCCTCACCGGCCTGCTCACGGGGATCCTGCAGTCCTACGACGAATTCACGATCCCCGCGATCTCCCCGGCGGTGTGGAACCTGGTGATCATCGTGCTGCTCGTCGTGCTCGCGCCGCACTTTCATGGCAACGACAAGGTCTACGCCTACGCGATCGGCATTCTCGCGGCCACCGGCGCGCAGTTGGCGATGGCGTTCGGCGCGCTCGGGCGGATCGACTTCCGCCTGCAGTTCTCGATCGACTGGCACGACCCGCGGATCAAGCAGGTGTTCATGCTGATGCTGCCGGTGACGATCGGCCTCGGGATCGTCAACCTCGACCAGCTGATCAACTCGGCCTTCGGCAGCCTCGTCTCCGTCGAAGCGCCGCGCGCGATCGACAACGCGTTTCGCATCTACATGCTGCCCCAGGGGATGTTCAGCGTGGCGGTCGCCACCGTCCTGTTCCCGGTCCTCAGCCGCCTGGCGGCCCGCCGCGACCCGGCGGGGATGCGCCGCACCGTCGGCACCGGGATGCGTCAGATCAACCTGCTGCTGATTCCCGCGGCGGCGTTTATGATCGTGCTCGCCACGCCGATCACGCGGCTCGTGTTCGAACGCGGCCACTTCGACGCCCAGTCCACCAAGCTGGTCTCCGAAGCGCTGTTCTGGTTTGCCTTCAGCCTGCCCTTCGCCGGCATCAACCTGTTGCTGACGCGCACCTTCTTCTCGCTCCAGCGACCCTGGATCCCGACGCGCCTGGCGGCGATCAACATCGTCGTGGACATCATCGTCAGCGTCGCGCTGTACAAGCCGCTGGGGATCGCCGGGCTGGTGATCGGCACGGTCGTCGCCAACGCGGTGATGACCGCCCTGCAACTTCACCGCCTGCGAATCGGCTTCAACGGCCGCCTGGAGGGCGGCCAGACGACGATGATCACCGCGCGAATCGCCGTCGCCTCAATCCTGCTGGCCGGGGTCTCCTGGGGCATCTGGTACGCGCTGGACGCCGCGCTCGGACAGTCGCTGGCCGCGCAGATCGTCGCCATGGGCGCCGCGGCGGGAGCGGGCGTCTGGATCTACACGCGCTCGGTCCTCGCGATGCACATCCCCGAGGCCCACCAGGTCAACAGCCTGATCCGCGCCCGCCTGGGGCGCGCGTAGCGCAGGCCTTGGTCGCGCTTGGGGGTGAGGATCGGCCGTGGGTGAGCGTTTCAGGCGCTCAGGCAGTCGGGCGCATGCGACGAGCAGAGGCCGGGTGAGCCAAGGCCCACCCGGCTTGCGCCCGAACATAGATCGCCGCTTACTACATACGTCCCAGGACTGTGTGTTTCGCCTGGGCGGCTTAACACTCTCGACACCTGGACAGGCCGCCTCCCCGAAGGTTGGCGCGTAGCCGCGGCTGAATACATCCTTGTCGAGTTGGCGATCCGCCGGACCGTTAAGGCTAGCGCGTCTACGCTGTACGGCGCATGGACCAGGCGAACATCCGCAACTTCTCGATCATCGCGCACATCGACCACGGCAAGTCGACGCTCGCCGATCGCATCCTCGAGCTGACGAAGACCGTCGCGGCACGCGAGATGCGCGCGCAGGTGCTCGACTCGATGGACCTGGAGCGCGAGCGGGGGATCACGATCAAGGCGCAGGCGGTGCGCGTCTTCTACACCGCCAAGGACGGCGTCACCTACCAGCTGCATCTGATCGATACCCCCGGGCACGTCGACTTCACCTACGAGGTCTCGCGCTCGCTCGCGGCGTGCGAGGGGGCGCTCTTGGTGGTCGACGCCGCGCAGGGGGTCGAGGCGCAGACGGTCGCGAACACCTATCTGGCGGTCGAGTCGGGGCTGGAGCTGATCCCCTGCCTGAACAAGATCGACCTGCCCGGGGCCGAGCCCGAGCGGGTGGCCGCCGAAGTCAGCGACCTGATCGGCGAGCCGACCGACGGGATCCTGAAGATCAGCGGCAAGACCGGCGCGGGTGTCGGGGCGGTGCTCGAGGAGCTGATCGCGCGCGTGCCGCCTCCATCGGGAGATCCGACCGGCCCCCCCCGCGCGCTGATCTTCGACTCCGAGTTCGACCAGTATCGCGGCGTGATCGCCTACATCAGGGTCGTCGACGGGGTGTTCAGGAAGGGCGAGGCGATCCGCGCGATGGCGACTGCAACCGAGGCGGATATCGACGACATCGGCGTGTTCAGTCCGCAGATGATGGGAACCGACCAGCTCGCTGCGGGTGAGGTCGGCTATCTGATCACCGGTCTGAAGGACGTCACGCTGCTACGCGTCGGCGACACGTTGACGACGCGCACGCGCACGTCCGGCCCGGGTAGTCAGGGATCGAGAGCCCACCTACCCGAGGCAACCGAGGCGTTGCCGGGCTATCGCGAGGTCAAGCCGATGGTGTTCTGCGGGCTGTTCCCGATCGAGTCCGACGACTACGGGGACCTGCGCGACGCGCTCGAGAAGCTGGTCCTCAACGACGCGGCGCTGTCGTGGGAGCCGGAGACCTCAGACGCGCTCGGCTTCGGCTTTCGCTGTGGCTTCCTCGGACTGCTGCACATGGACATCGTCAAAGAGCGTCTGGAACGCGAGTACGATCTCGAGTTGCTGGCGACGATGCCCTCGGTCGAGTTCGACCTGACGCTCACAAGCGGCGAGGGATTCGAGGTGCACAACCCATCCGACATGCCCGATCCGGGCACGATCGCGGAGATCCGCGAGCCGTTCATCCAGGCGTCGATCATCGCGCCCAAAGAGTTCGTCGGTGCGGTCATGGAGCTCTGCCAGGAACGCCGCGGCGAGCACACGGGAATGCATTATTTATCCCCCGAGCGGGTGCAGATGAACTATCAGCTGCCGCTCGCGGAAATCGTGCTCGACTTCTTCGATCAGCTCAAGTCGCGCACGAAAGGCTATGCGTCGCTCGACTACGAGCTCAGCGGCATGAGGGAGTCCGACCTCGTCAAGCTCGATGTCCTGCTCGCGGGCGACACCGTCGATGCGTTGTCAATGGTCGTTCATCGTGACAAGGCGTATGAGATGGGCCGCACGCTGACCGAGAAGCTGCGCAAGCGCATCCCCCGCCAACAGTACGACGTCCCGATCCAGGCGGCGATCGGCGCGCACGTGATCGCGCGCGAGACCGTCAAGGCCTTCCGCAAGGACGTGATCGCCGGCTGCTACGGCGGCGACATCACGCGCAAGAAAAAGCTGCTCGCCAAGCAGAAGGAGGGCAAGAAGCGGATGAAGCAGGTCGGCCGCGTCGAGGTCCCCCAGGAGGCGTTCCTGGCGGTGCTCGAACTGGGCGAGGAGTAGGGGCGCGCGCGGCCGTCGAGCGCGTGGGGGCGTCCTCTCTTAGGTTGCCCCGTCGAACTGGGCGAGGAGTGACTGTCCCGTCTGGTGGTGTTGGTCGGAGTAAGAGGTGTGCGCTCCGACACCTTCGACACGCGTCGCCGGCTGTATCTGCTCGCGCGCGTGGTGGTCACGCGCCATTACCGCCGGCCATTGACGCTCGTCGCCGTGGCCGAGGCCCTGTCGAGTTCGCCCCGTCAGCTACAGCGCGCGTATGCGCAGTTCGGCGAGACGACCTTCCAGGAAGATTTGCTCGCGCGGCGGATGGCCGCCGCCGCTGAGTTGCTGATCGAGCAACGGGCAATCCCGGTGCGCGATGTCGCGCGTCTGGTCGGATACCGCCAGGCGCCCTACTTCGCCCGGGCGTTCCGTCGACGCTACGGGGTCTCTCCGGCGCGCTTTCGCGAGCTTGCGCCTCGACGGGAGCGGGGACGCTCGCGCGAGCGTAGATCGCCGCGAGCGGAAGATAAGAGCGTGAGTCTTGGTTAGGCGTGAGTCTTGGTTAGCCGTAGCCCGATGGAGATAGCGCTCCCACGCCCGCTCCATGCCGGGCACCGTCCAGCGCGATGGTTTCGGCGCCCGGCAGGCGCAAACGCATCAGCGTGCCTCCACCCGAAGCCCGTTCGGCGGTGACCGTCCCGCCGTGCTGGTGAACCACCTGGCGCACGATCGCCAACCCCAGCCCCGACCCGGGACGACCGCGAGCCTCGGCGCCGCGGTAGAAGCGGTCGAATACGTGCGCGAGGTCCTCCGCGGAGATCCCCGGTCCGTGGTCGCGCACGGTCAGCTCCTCGCCGCCGATCGAGGATCCACTTGAGGGTCGATCGCCCAGCGTGATCTCGACCGGCTCGCCCGGAGGGCTGTACTTGACGGCATTGTCGAGCAGGTTCGCCACGGCGCGCTCGAGCCGCGCGGGCACGCCCCCGACGATCGTCGGCGCCAGCTCGAGCCGGAGGGGAGTGGCGGGTGAGTGCCGGCGTGTGCGTTCGGCGACATCGCTCACCAGCAGATCCAAGCGGACGTCCTCGGTATCCGTGCTCGGCTCCTCGCCGCGGGCCAGTTCGATCAGGTCGTTCATCAGCAGCGTCAGCTCGCTGATCTGCTCGACCACATCCGCCAGCAAGCGTTGACGTTCATCGGGCTCCATGTCCCGCTCCTGCTGGAGGATCTCAATGTTCGTGCGCAGACTGGTCACGGGCGTGCGCAGCTCGTGCGAGGCGTCGGCCACCAGCTGGCGCTGCGCGTGGACGGATGCGTCGAGCGCGCTCATCGAGTGCTCGAGCGCGTCGAGCATCGCATTGAAGCTGCTCGCCAGACGCCCGATCTCGTCAACCCCTGTGAGCTCGATTCGGCCGCTGAGATCCTGGGTGAGAGCGACATGCTCGGCGGCTTGGGTGAGGCGCTTGAGCGGCAGCACGGCGGCGCCGGCGACCAGTCGTCCGAGCAGCGCCGCGAGCGCGATACCGCCGATGTCGAGCAGCGCCAGGATCAGACGCAGGCGGCGGAGCAGGTTGTCGACTTCGGTCAGCGGCTGGGCGTACTGGACCGCCCGCCCGGAACCGAGCGGCTCGGCGAGGATGCGCATATCGAGGCCGTCGACGGTGGCGTTGCGGAAGAAGTACTGGCCGCCCTTCGCCGCCAGCAGGCGCGTGCGGGTGTCGACCGGGAGCGAGATGCCGCGCGCCGAGCGCACGAGGATCGTCCCCCGTGGACCGACGACCTGCTGGTAGCCACGCACCTGATCTGGTTCCGGCGGCAGGTTGCCGAAGGGGTTGGTCGCTCCACCCGTCCCATTTGGGGTGCGGTGGGATGCTTTTCCCGTCGATCCCGTCCGTGCGTTCGCGGTCGAGCTGAGGGCCAGTCCGAACGGCGGCCCGCCGTTCGGGGTGGGCTGGGTCTGCCGGGTGGGGTCGTTCAGGAACCGCAACAGGCGCGTGGACTCCCGCCCGCGGTCGCGCAGCTGGGCGTCCACCTGGCTGTGCAGCTGGTTGGAGGCGAGCAGGTAGGTGAGCAGCGACGCGAGCACCACCGCGATCGCCACAGCGGCGGCCGAGACGAGGGTGATGCGCCTGCGAAAGCTCATGGGGACCCGGACCCACGCAATACGTAGCCGACGCCACGGACGGTGTGCAGCAGCCGGGGCTCCTCGCCGGACTCGGTCTTGCGGCGCAGGTAGCCCATGTAGACGCCCAGCGAGTTGGAGGTCGCGCCGAAGTCATAGCCCCAGACGTGCTCGAAGATCGCCGAGCGGGTGAGCACCTGGCGGGGGTGGCGCAGGAACATCTCCAATAAGAGGAACTCGGTCCGAGTGAGCGGCAGCAGCCGCTCGCCGCGCCACGCCTCGTGGGCGACGCGATCCAGGCGCAGATCCTCGAAGGCGAGCGTGCTGTCCTGCTCGTCCTCGTCGCTTGCCCGGCGCAGGAGCGCGCGTACCCGCGCGAGCAGCTCGCGCAGCGCGAATGGCTTGACGAGGTAGTCATCGGCGCCGGCGTCGAGGCCGGCGACGCGGTCATCGACCCCTTCGCGGGCTGTCAGCATCAGCACGGGCGTCCTGTCACCGCCGTCGCGCAAGCGTCGACAGACCTCCAAGCCGTCGATATGTGGCATCGACACGTCGAGGATCACGACCTCGTAGGTCATCGTGCCCAGGCGCTCGAGCGCCTCGCGCCCGTCAGCGGCCTGCGCGACCTCGTAGCGCTCCAACCGAAGTGCCCGTGACAGGGCGGTCTGGACGGCGGGCTCGTCGTCGACGACCAACACTCGTGCTTGCTGCTCGGCCATTCGTAGTATCTGCCTAGTACCCGGCTGTCCTGGTGGACGATCGTGAAGAAATTGGGTGATCCGCCTTTGAGGCTACCGTGACAAGTGGCGGGAGGATGCGCTTCAGGCAGCGCAAGAGACCGAAAAGCAAGCAACAGAGAAATGCAAGAGACGATCGACGAGACTCCCGACGAACTGGCGGCGCATTCGCGCACGTTGCGCAACAGCATCATCAGCCTGGCGATCTTCTTTGGAATAGTCGCTGCGCTGCTGCTCTCGGTGCCCGGCCTGCACTCGGTGGAGCAGGACATCTCCGATGCGAACCCGCGGTGGGTGGCGGTAGGGATCGGTCTGGAGGTGCTCTCCTGCGCCGGCTACGTTGTGCTCTTCGGCCTCGTCTTTGGGATGCTCGGCAAAAGCCTCGTCTCGCGGCTGTCGCTGTCGGAGCTGGCGGTCAACTCGGTCGTCTCGGTCAGCGGCCTCGCGGGCTTGGCCCTGGGGGCCTGGGTGCTGCGCAGCAAGGGCATCTCGGTGGAGCGCATCGCCAAGCGATCGGTCCTGCTGTTCGTGCTGACCAGCGCGGTCAACGTCGGGGCGGTGGTCGTGATCGGCCTGTCGATGTGGCTGGGCCTGCTGCCGGGCTCGCGCAATCCCTTGCTCACGTTGCTGCCGGCAGCGGCGGCGCTGGCGACGATCCTCGGCACGCTCGCGCTCGCGGCGTGGGCTCGCCGCGCGGCTGCGCGCAGGCCGCTGGAGCAAGGGCGCTGGGCGGTCACGCTCGTGGCGCTGAGCGGTGGTGTGGAGGATGCCGTGCGGTTGATTCGCGAGCACGATTGGCGAGTGCTCGGCGCGGTCGGGTACTGGCTGTTCGACAACCTCGCGCTGTATGCGTGCCTCGCGGCCTTTGGAGACACCCCCGGGGTGTGGGTGGTGGCGATGGCCTACCTGGTGGGGATGCTCGCCAACTCGCTGCCGATTCCCGGGGGCTTCGTCGCGGTCGAAGGGGGGCTCGTGGGCATGCTCGTCCTGTTCGGCGTCCGGCCGGTCTCCGTCGCGGTCGCTGCGGTGCTCATCTACCGGGCGATCTCACTCTGGATCCCGGCGGTGATCGGCTCGCTGGCGTTCCTCGGCCTGCGCCGCGAGATCGGCAAGCCGCTGAAGCCCAAGCCCGTCGGCGCGGCGGGGTCCTGACTGGGGACCCGTGATGCATCGGCCTTGGTCATGGATCGGCCCTGGCCATGCATCGGCCTTGTCGTGGGTCGGCCCTGGATCGAGCGGCTCAGGAGGTGCTCGAGAGGCTCTTCGCTTCGGCTTCGGCCGCGGCCGCGCGCTGGCAGGCGTGTCGCGGCAGGCTCGCCATCACGCGGACGAGTTCCCCGTTCATCGCCCCCGACAGGCCGGGGCAGAAGACGGGCGGCGGCAGCCTTCCGGTCGCCGTGCCGGGGGCGTTGAGCGGACGCAGCTGAAGCGCCGCCCGATGGGCGTGGGCGAAGGTGTCGGAGAAGATGTCGATCGCCACGCGGCCGCTGTATAGCTCGATCGAGCGCCCTTCGTCATACACGGTTGCGGGGACCCCGCGGATGACCAGATTGCTTTGCGGGCCGAGCGTGGCGTTGGAGTGCAGGCCGTAGATCACGGTCGTTACCTGCAGCGGCAGCAGGCAGCTGCCGCCACCGAAGATGCCTTTGCGCCGCACGCAGTCGCCGTAGTAGACGCTGTCGCCGACGCCGCTGTTGTAGCCCTTCTGTCCGTCTGCGGCGGCGAGCGGATGACCCGCGAAGCTGGGCCCCACCCAGTAGACCCGGTAGTAGGGGAACGTCTCGGCTTCGGCGAGCGTCCCCGCGGCGATCGGCTGCGGATGGCCGGTCGCGCAGCCGCCGGCCGCCAGCGCGCCGCAGAGCGCCGCCAGAGCAAGGGTTGAGCGCAGCGCGATGCGCCCAGCCGTCCGCGTGCCGATGTGCGCCGCCGTCCGCGTGCTCGTCATGATCTCCACGTGCCGATTATCGAGCGTCTGCGATCGAGAGCTACTTCCGAGCCGCTCGAGGGTTCTTACGAGGGCATATCCGTTGCATCCGCGGCGGGTCGGCCGGGGTCCGGGGCGGTAGCTCCCCGGACGCCGGCCGTTTTCGGTCGTGCGCTCCCCGCGTGGGGGATCGCCGCCGCATTTGTGGCGATCTGGCTGCTGGTCGACCCGCGCACCCCTGATCTCGCGGCACAGGTCTACCGCGTCGGCCTGTTCGATCGCTTCGGGTTCGCCGTCTGGGACGAGCACTGGTACGCGGGTCATGCCCTGCCCGGTTACAGCCTGCTGTTTCCGCCGCTCGCCTCGCTGCTGGGCCTGCGCGTGGTCGCGGCCCTGTCGGTGCTCGTCTCCGCCGCGCTGTTCGAGCGGTGCTCGCGCGCGGCCTATGGACCGTCCGCGCGCTGGGGCGCCGCCTGGTTCGCCGTCGCCGCCGCCGGCGACATCTGGATCGGGCGGCTGACGTTTGCGCTCGGCGTCACCTTCGCCCTGGCCGCCGTGCTCGCGCTCGTCAGTGGGCATCATCGCTGGGCCGGTCTGCTGGCTGTGCTGTCCGCGGCCGCCAGTCCCGTCGCGGGTGTGTTGCTCGCGCTCGCCGCGCTCACGCACGCGCTCGCACGGCGCTCGCCCCGTGCGCTGCTGGTGCTGGCCGTGCCGGTTGTGGCGGTCGTCGTGCCGCTTTCGCTGCTGTTCGGAGAGGGCGGCTTCGAGCCGTTTCCGGCCACGTCGTTCGCCGCGACCGTGCTCGTCACGCTCCTGTTTCTCTGGGCGCTTCCCCCGCAGCAGCGCCTGCTGCGGACCGGGGGGGTCGTCTATCTGCTGGCCTGTCTGCTCGCGCTGGCGATTCACACGCCGATGGGCAGCAACATCGAGCGCTACGCCGTGCTGCTCGCCGGGCCATTGCTGCTGTGTGCACTCGCCGGAAGGTGCAGGCCGCTGGACACGAACGGGGTGCGCCGCGCTGCGGATGGCGTGCCGCCGGGGGTGGATGGGGTGCGCCGCGCCGCGGATGGCGTACCACCCGGGGTGGGGGCCACCGCGAACGCGACCGGCGGCCGGCCGCCCTGGCGGATCTCCGGCGGGCGCTCTGCCCCGGCGTTGTTGCTCGTGCTGCTCGTCTTTGCCGTCTATGCCGGATGGGGCCCCGTGCGCGAGACCGTTGCGGTGGCGGGGAGCGAATCGACGAGCGCCTCCTACTACGCGCCCCTCCTGGGCTTTCTCGGGAGACATGGCGGTTCGCTCGAGCGGATCGAGGTGCCGCTCACGCGCTCGCACTGGGAGGCCGCGCTGCTGGCGCCTTCGGTCTCGCTCGCACGCGGCTGGGAGAAGCAACTGGACATCCGCTTCGACGACGTGCTGCTCGCCCCCGGTTTGACCGCGACGGGGTATTACCGCTGGCTGCACGAGGAGGCGGTGAGCTACGTAGCGCTGCCCGACACCACGCTCGATCCGTCAAGCGCCCAGGAGGGCCGGCTGATCCGTGGTGGCCTGCCTTTCCTGCGGGTGGCGCTCACAAGCAGGCACTGGACCGTCTATGCGGTGCTCGACCCGACCCCGCTACTGCAAGGCCCCGGACGGCTGACCTCGCTCGGACACGACTCCTTCGCGCTGCGCGCCGCCGCGCCCGGAAGATTCCTTGTGCGTGTGCGATACACACGCTTTTGGACGATCACCGGCGGGGGCGGTCATGTCGGCGAAGCGCCCGGGGGCTGGACTTACGTGACGGCCAGGGCTTCCGGGCAGGTGCGCGTCGCGGCGCGCTTCTCCCTCGACCGTGCGCTGGGATGACCGTCGGCCCCATCGGCCGCGCGCTGGGATGACCGTCAGCCTGTAGGCGTGAACGCGTACAGGCCGGTGTAGCCGGTGATGTAGATGTTCTTCCCGTCGCTGATCGCCGGATCGAAGGCCCCGGTCCCCAGCTGAAAGACGACGCGGCCGGTGGAGATGCCGAGGCCGTACGTGCGGTGCTCCCCGAGGTCGGAGAAGTAGACGGTGCGCCCGATGATCGTCGCCGACCCGGAGATGCGCCCGTGCGCGTTGTACTTCCAAGCGATGCTGCCCGAGCGGGCGTTGAGTGCGTAGAAGGTTCCGTCGTAGGAGCCCAGGTAGATCGTCGGGCCGAGGCCGGGGGCATTGGTGACCGCGGGGGAGGCGTAGACATAGGCGCCGGTCTGCACGGCCCAGTCGAGCCGGCCGCTGGAGGCGTCGTAGGCGTAGACGCGCCCGTCGGTGTTGCCGAGGTACACGCGGCCGTAAACGACGGCGGCGGTGGAGTAGAAGGTGCCGCTGCCGAGCAGCGCGCCTTCGGAGCTGCTCACCCACAGCCGCCGCCCGGTCTGCTCTGAGATCGCCTGGACGTGGCCGGAGTAGTCGCCGAAGTAGAGCACACCGCTCTGGAGCGACGGGCTGGCCTTGACGGCACCGGCGGCGTGGTAGGTCCAGAGGACGCTCCCGTTGCGCGCGTTCAACGCGTAGACCGTTCCGTTCTGGGAGCCGAAGAAGACCTTGCCGTGGTTGACCAGCGGCGAGGACTCGCTCTCGCTCGGCAGCGAACGCGACCAGCGGATCGCCCCGGTGGCGTAGTCGAGCGCGACCATCCGGCCCGCTTCGATGCCGTGCCCGCGCGAGAGGATCGTCGCGTAGACGGTCTTGCCGACGACGGCTGGGGAGGAGGCGGAGAGCACGCCCAGGTGCCGCCTCCAGAAGGTGTGGCCGGTGTGCTTGTTGATCGCGAGCAGCACCCCGTTGTCGCCGAGCTGGAAGATATGGTCGCCATAGATCACCGGCGGGAACTCGAGCAGCGCGCCGTCGTTGCGCTCCCACAGCTGCCTCAACGGCGGATGCAGCCTGGCCGGGGCCGGGAAGAAGCGCGTGTGGTTCTGCGTGTAGCCGTAGAACGGCCAGGCGAACCGGTCCGGGCCGCGCGCGGGCAGGCGCGGGGTCGCCTCGGGCACGAAGCGCGCGTGGGGGTGGTAGACGCTGCCGGTGCGGTGGCGCTCGTACAGATAGGCAGCGAGCACGGCGGCGAGCAGCAGCACGAGCAGTGCCGCCAAGCCCAGGCCGACTCGTTTGGAGCGGGAGGAGCGTCCGATGCGCTCAGACCCTAGAGAGATGCGCCGACGAATGGCGCGATGGCGAGCGGGATGACGGCCATATGATCGCCTGAGCGATGAGCGGCTCGATCGAGGAATCGGAGATCTTCGCGCCGGGGCTGCTGAGCGGCCGGGTGGCGCTCGTGACCGGAGGGGGTACGGGCTTGGGGAAGGCCACCGCGCTCGAGCTGGCGCGCTGCGGCGCGACGGTGACGATCGCGGGGCGACGCGCGGAGGTGCTGGAAGGCGCGGTGTCCGAGATCGGCGCGGCGGCCGGCGTGGACACGGTCGGCATGGACATGGACAGGGTCGGCGTGGACACGGTGGGCGTGAACACGTACAGAGCCGAGGGCGGGGAAAGCGCCGGGAGCAGAGCCCGGTTGGACTGGATCGCGGGGGACGTGCGCGAGCGCGAGGACGCGGAGCGGCTGATCGCGACCGTGCTCGAGCGCCATGGCAGGCTGGACGTGCTCGTGAACAACGCGGGCGGCCAGTACTTCACGCCGGCGGAGGGAATCGCGGCAAAGGGCTGGCAGGCGGTGTGGCGGCTGAACGTGGACGGCATGCTGAACATGGCCGAGGCGGCGTTCGCGCGGGCGCTGGGCCCGGCGGGCGGGGGCATGATCGTGAACGTGACGCTGTCCCCCCACCACGGGATGCCGGGCATGGCCCACTCGGGTGCGGCGCGCGCCGCGGTGGAGGCGCTCACGCGCGAGCTGGCGCGCAGGTGGGCGGACGAGGGCGTAGCCGTGACGGCCGTCGCGGCGGGGCACTTCGATACGGAAGCGCTCGAGAAGTACCCGCAGACCCTGCGCGCGGGGATGGCCCGCTCGGTCCCGCTCCAGCGACTCGGCGCGGTCCAGGAGCACGCCTGGCTGGTCGCGCTGCTCGCCTCGCCGCTGGGCAGGGCGTTCAGCGGATCGACGGTCACGCTGGATGGCGCTCGCGACAACTGGTTCGGCCCGTGGCCACCCGCGGGGTTGGCCGATGAGGCGGGGGAGGTGCCGACGGAGGAGCGACGGTAGGATGGGCGTGGGCGTGCGGGCGAAGTGTTGTGGTTGCACGAAAGCCTTCCAAGCTTTAAGGGCGGGTTCAATTCCCGTCGCCCGCTTTGTTTTGCCACGGGGAGTGGCGCAGTCTGGTAGCGCACCCGGCTGGGGGCCGGGCGGTCGCAGGTTCAAATCCTGTCTCCCCGATACGAAGAAATAGCTGCAAACCGGCACTTTTTGCCTCTGGCGCGTTCCCCGAGAAATGCCCCACGGGGAACAAACGGGGAACAGGATATTTTGAAACTTGCATTTGGGTGCTCGAAGACGCACGTTCGGGCCGAAAGATTTAGGGGGTCGCGACATACGTTTCGTGGGTTCCGAGCCATGCGTCAGAATCAGGGCGGTGGCCATCACGGAACACACGCGGAAGGTGTTGTGGAGTTTGTCCGGCAACGCCTGCGCACGATGTAGTGAGTCGCTCGTTACTGCTCCCGAGGCCGTGGGTGATCCCCATGCCATCGTCGGTCGCGAGTGCCACATCGTGGCCCGCTCTGCGGAGGGACCGCGGGGTCAGAGCGGCTCAAGGGACGACATCGACGGCTACGCGAACCTGATTCTGCTCTGCGCGAACTGCCACGCGACGGTCGATGGCCAGGTGCAGCAGTTCCCGTCCGATGTCCTTGAGCGACTCAAGAAGGAGCATGAGGCGCGAGTTGCGCGGCGCAGCGGATCCGGCCTCCCGGAGTTCCGCCTTGAGGGCCGGGACGCGCCCCTCCGACTGCAGCTGATAAAAAGTGGAGACGAACTACTCGGAATCATCAGTTCCTCGTGCTCCGGTGGTTACGACACGCCGCCGGTACTCTCGTCTAACCAGCGTGAGGCCGTTAGGGATTTTCTCGAGACATGCGAGAGTTGGGGCGAGATCTTCTCGGAGCTAGGACCTAAGGATCGGTTTGACGCGGCGCAACATGTTCAGGACGGGTTGGACGGTCTGCGTGACGAGGCGCTCGTCGTATATGCGGGCACCCGGTTCCTAAGACTTCACGTCGAAGACAGGATCTCGCCATGGCCCGAGACGGCAGTGCGGGTGGTGCATGGAAGCGAGGTGAGGGTGTCGCAGCCGGAGTCCAGACAAACCGCCGCATAGGGCGCTTGACTGTAATCAGCTGCTCACATCGCATCACAGGGTCTAACCGCGCTAGCGTCTCCATGGCAGTGGTCGTCCAACAAACAGACTCGTGGCGATCCTGGTTGCGCGAGCGAGCAGACCGGCTTTGGAAGGCCGCTGTTGCCATCGCGATCATCCTCACGTTGATCACGGGGGCGATCGTCCTCTTCGACGCTGTTTGCAACGTTCTCGGTTCTGCGACCGGCTGGCTGTACCCAGATCCATTGTTGTTCGTCCTTGGTGGGCTGGTCCTCGGGTTGTCGCTCGCCTTGTTCATCAGTCGGGGTCAGATATGGATGGTCCGGCAGCGACAGGTGGAGTTAGTCACCCGAGCTGATGACGCGGAGGCCGAAGTCGTGCGGCTTGAACGTCAGAGCGATCCCGTCCGCCAGAGGAAGGACGCAGAGATTCTCCGGGCTATTACAACTGCCCTACCTCGCGATGACATCGCTTACTTCGCTGAGCACGATTTTGGCAGCCCTTGGTCGTGCGATCACACGCGTAGCCTGCATCGGCTCGTTGAAGAACACAACGCGGTCGAGGATTGCTTTTTGGATCCCGAGCTCGAGAAGCTGAGGAAGGATCTGTTCGATGCCACCAACACGCTGCGATGGAGTTCTGCCAGCCGTGGAGTCCCCAGCGGAAACGTTCGTGACCACTTCGAGCTAAAAGGCAACGATTGGGTCCGGAACAATCCTCCAGAGGGCCCTCAATACGAGCAGTATGAGGGCCACCGGCAGGAGCTCGGTGAGCTTGCTGACACTATGGTCAGCGCTTACGATCGGCTCGTTGCTGCGGCTCGTGCTCGTCTGCCGGATGCCTAGCCTGCTTCGTTTAAGGGCGGCAACCATCGTCGTGCTGTGGCCGGGCGTCTCGTGTGTCACAGACGCCCCCCTGCGCGCAGGGGGGGAGCGTTAGTGAGCGCCCCAGGGGGGACGAGCGAAGCGAGTGGGGCGCGATTCGGCGGCGTAGTCGCCGTGGCTTGGCTGTTCGTCTTGCGTCTAGAACGTGACCTGGAAGTGTCCGATGATGTGGGCGCCTTTGGCGAGCGGTGTGGGCAGTTCGTCGGGGTAGCGGTAGAACTTTCGCGGTGCGACGACGCCCTCGACGCAACCGGACCTGATTCCGGCGCACGGTGCTTTGTACGGTTCGCTGCGGCAGGGGTAGGTGCTGTTACACGGAGGCGGGTACGGGACGGCATAGATCCCGCCGCTGTAGACGCCACCTCGGCACCAGTGTCGGGCAAGCGACTTAGCCGGAGTGAGCGCGAGCCTTACGAGATGGCCCGGGTGTGGATATCCGTAGCCGGTGTGCTCCATGTCGCTCGAGGTCGAACACGGCGGCGGGTGGCTGCGGGTGTAGCGGCTGTAGGGCTTTAGAACGATGACGGCGTAGTAGTAACCGCCTGCAGGTAGATGATCGATAGGGCGGAAGCTGAGGTGTACGTTGCCGGCGATACTCGGCTCCTGCTGCACATGGACCGACACAGGGTCAGATCCGGTGCTCGCTGTCGTGCCGACCGAGCCGGCCAGGCTCAGCGTAATGACGCTGAGGATGAGGAAATGAAACCTCCACCGCATTTCGGATAGCACCGTAGCAAGCGCGCAGAGCTTGTTTATTCGATGCCGAGCTGCCGGTGCTAGATCTAGAATCCGTCTACGGGGTGTTCATCCTTGCGGCGGTCGGACCTCTTCGTGCCACCCGTCATCGCCATGCCGATGATCATCACAAGCACGCCCGGTCCGACGATCACCACTGCCAACCCAGCCAGCCCCACGTTGGAGAAGACGCGCACGCCGGCCAAGACCACAAGCACACCCACGATTGCTGGCAGGCCGAAGACCTGTGGGCCGAAGGCGAAATAGAGGGCCCAAGCCAGGAGGCCGAACAGCAAGACGTAGATCCCGATGTTCACCAGTGCTTCGAGCAGTTCGTGCACAGGCGGACGGTAGCGGTTATCCCAGTCGAGCTGCCGTTGGCGGGATTCGCGTAGCCGTCCGCCGCGGACGCGGAGCAGGGAGGCTCCGCGCCTACGGCCCTTGGATACACCACGGCCTGCGCGGATGCGACCCAAAAACACACCCCACTACACCCCACACAAGGCCGAAGTGGTTTTGCTTAGTGACTGAGTGAGAACACCAGACGCTTTGGTTGGATCGAGAGAAGCATCCCCTGGACTCTCGGTCCTAGCCCACCGCGCGCCTGGGTCCCATGATGGGTCAGGGCACCGGCTCGGACGCTGGTCCCGGTCCCTTATAGGCACCTCGGAGTCCGTGGCCCCGGACGCTTGCTTGTCGTCCGTTGCGTAAGCCTGGCGCTTGGGTCGGCTCGTGCTCGCATCGCTCGGCAAGCAGGCGTGAGCTGTCAAGAACCGGGGGTCGTGTACGGCGAAAACGGGTCAAGAGCCCTGCGATTCCGCTCAGGAAGCCAACCGAACGCCGCTGCTAGCACGGCTGCGTCACGCAGCCTCGGGCCTCGCTACCCACGATCGCACAGGGAGCGCGTAGAGCTTGTAGGCCCAGTTTCCACCGTTGACGAAGCGCCAGCTTGCAGGCGGCTCGACGGGTACGCAGGTCACTTGGTTGTTGACGTGCAGGTGGCCGTGGAGCCTTTCACCTATCCAGACCTCGCCGGGCGTGCCGACGGCCTGAATCTTTGCCGCCATCGTGAGGGCCATCCCGTATACGTCGGGCTGAGTACGGGAGGCCGCGCTGCCAACGACGCGTACCGACGCCTCGCTGGCGTCGGCTCCGATGCGGATATTCACGGCGGGCAGGCCGTGACGTTCAAGCTGCGTATTGAGCGCCGCGTAGACGACCGCGACCATGACCGAGGCGGCATGGACCGCCGCGTCACAGGCAGCGATCGAGATGCCCTGGCCGTCGAAGGCCGCGATCAGACCATCGCCCGTGAAGTTGACGATCACCCCATCGAAGTCCCCAACGATCTCGGCAAGCTCGCGCAATAGGAGCGGGACTATCCGCCCGTAGGCGTCGGGATTGCTCGCTTGCAGTTGGGTCGAGCCAACAATATCTATGCACAGGGCGGCGAGCGCGACCTGAGAGCCCACCAAATCGGCCAGCGGGTTCTCCGGCGACTGCGGCTGCTCGATCGACTCGGGGTGCTCAAGGGCGTAACCGATTGCCTCCGAGCGCTCTTGAAGCCTCTCGTAAAGGTCCCGGCGTTCGGGCGACTTGACGGTCGGTCCCTTGGCGACGGCACCGATCATCTGACTGATCGCGCTCTTCCAGACCTCGGCCGGGAAGACATCGTGGGTCTGAATGTCACGCACGCTCCCGTCCTCCTGAAGCTTGTAGCGAGCCTTTGAGAAGCGGACCTGAAGCGGCCGCGTGCCGTCCGATTGAGGCTCGCCTATCTCGATGGACTCAACATCGATCCTGACCCAGTTGGAGTCGATCTTGATCGGCTGGTCGTCCACGCCCCCAGTCTGGCACGGAGATGAGACGGTCCAGCGTGATATCCGGCACTTAGCGGCTCGCAAGTCGGCAGCCCAGGCTCCGGCGCGTCGAACGGCTGTAGTTCCACGACCCCACCGGCTGTACTCGGGCTGTATGGCAGCGAGGTCGATCGGCCGACGCCGACGCACCTGCTTCTCGCGTTCACAGGCTTCGACGCTGAGGATCGCCGGCGGGGTGTCGTCTTCTCTCGCCCAGGAAGCGCATCGCGCGCTGCGTGCGACGGGGATAGACCTCGCGCCGAGGGCATGGCGCTCAATGTTCTTCATCCGGTACGCCGGTAGCGTTGGTATCGGGTTCACGCACGGGTCGATCCGAGCGTGACGGTCCGACGCTGATATCACCCCAGATCTGATGCCGCGACGGATCCCAAAGTCTCCGAACGACTTGTGGGCGTGGGCAAAGCAGATTGATGGCTACCCGGACACTGAGTGGACGTTCCCGGTCTTCCTCGCTCGTCTGATGGCGCTGGAAGGCTTATCGCCCCAACATTTCTACGAGTACGCAAGCTCCTACGAGGACGTGCTTTTGATGCTTCATCGTCACAAGCGCCTTCACGACCAGGGAGTTCCCGTGGGGATGCTCGACACGATTGAGCTAGGGGTCGAATGGTTCGAGTCCGGGTTTCGTGCGCGCAACGGGAGGTTGTCGCTTCCGCCTGGCGATGATCCATTCCGGGGCCGCCACAGCGTCAGCGCGATCGGATGGGACGACGGCGGCGAGACGATCCACTTCCAGAACTCGTGGGGCGCCTGGGGAGATGCTGGCACTGGCTACATGCCGCGAGCCTATTTTGAGCGCCACGTAGATAGCGTTTTCATACAGCGCTCTGCGCGCTGGGGCCCGAGCCCGGCGGCATACGAGGCATTTGAGAAGCTCGGCGGGCGCGACGCAGGCGCGGCGATCGAGGCTCAGGTTTGGAGAATGCTGAATCGTGGCGAAGAGATCGAGGACGTTCTGATCGAAGGCAAGAGGCACTCGCTGGCACGGTTTCGTACGTACTCGTTTCGGACCCAGCATGTCGTTGACGTCCTTGAGCTTCGTCATCCCCTCAGACCCGTCGCCCGATGCCACTCGGTCCTGCATCTCGACACAGCTCCATTCAAGAGCGTTATCCAGGAGTTGTTTGTCTTGCCGCGATTCCGACGCCGAGGCTACGCCTCGTTCCTCGAGCGAGAGGCGAGAGAACTGGCAGCGGGAGTTGGCTGCGGAGCAATCGAGATTGATCTGTACGAAGCGGACGCGCGCCCGCGCTCGAAGCCGGCTGCGGTGGGATTCGCCGACGCCGCTGGTTATAGCTGGCAAGACCGGGCCGGTAGGCGCCCGAACCTTGAAGCGGTAGCCCGCCGTACACTCGCAGGATGACTCGGGTTTTCATCGAGCCGGGCAATCCGCATGACATCAGCCGAGCGGATCTCGAGGACCTAGCGACGCTCGTTCGCGAAGGGCAGTCCGGGCTCGCAGTAGAGGTCTCGATCGGCGAGGAGCAAGGGTACGGCGTCACGTTCGCTGAGGTCCTTCGCATCTATATGGACGCCGGCGAAATTGCGGGCGATACAGCAGCACTCTTTGCGCCGTTTTGGATTGCCGTGCGCTGGATGCGTGCTCGCTGGACCAGAGACAAGGAAACTCACGAGGGAGAGCAACCGCGCACCCGGTACGTGACTCTGTATGGGGCCGATGGGAAGAAGCTGAAGTCCGTCAAGATCGACACGCCCGAGGGCGAGCCGGAAGAGATAGACGAGCCGGAGTCCCTGCATCATCGGCCGTGGCCACCCGATAGGACCTAGCGAGCGCTCGTGGGTTGGGTGGGGTTGGGCTCGGCCGGCGAAGTTCCCCTTCACGCTTGAGATTCGTCCATCTCAGGCGTCTTGTTTGACTACGTGCGGCGCCTGCTTTCTGCGCAGAGCGGGACTGCTCATCGCCGGTGCGCAGGCCGTTGCGCGCTGATCGCGTCAGGGCTTCGAAGAAGATTCTCCTGACAGGGATGGCTTGAGTAGCACCCCTCGCCTCGATGCGGCGGAGGCTCCTATTCGTCTTGGTAGGCGTAGTCGTCAGCGAGGATCTTGACGTAATCGTCCTGGTAGTCGGCCAGGTCGACGTCGAAGGCTTCCACCGGGTCGGGGTAGTCGGTCAGGGTCACCGGGTCTGCAAGTCCCGCGACTGCGAGTTCGGCAACGCCGCCCAGCTGCAGTTCACACACCGGGCAGGTAAATAGCGTCGGGAGCGCGACTTGGGTCTCCACGAGCTGACCCTCTTGGTCGATGCGTACGGGGTTGCGCGCGACGACTTCGCCGCGTAGCGGGCCTGGGGTCTTGCAGGCCGGGCATGGGATGTCCTTCAGTGCCCGCGGTAGCTCGGAAGATGCCTGTGCGGTCTGTGCGTCAGCTGAGAATCCGTTTAGTCGCAGTGGATCGGATCGCTTGCCTGCGGCTTGCACTCGCCGTTGACGCTTGAGCTTGGACAGTTCGGCAAAGCGGCGCTTGGCGGCGTCGATCGCCTCGCGCACTGCGGTTCGGACGCTCTCGGAGTCCTCGTCGATCAGTCGCTCCAGCAGCGTGGCGTGGTCCGCCTCGATAAGGTCGTCGAGTTCGAGACCGAGTTGGTGCGCGAGCACCCGACAGGCAGCGAAGAATCGTCCGAGCCAGCCACGCGGGAGATATTCAAATGCGGCGACGGCACTGTGCAGCTCGGCGTTGCGCCGGCTGCGTGCCTCTTCGCAAGTCGCCAGCTCGGCGTTGCCGAACTCGGGGATCAAGCGCTGGCAGAGCTTGTAGACCTCTATGCACGTGAGCGACTCGACCTTGGCTGGGTCGGTGTCCTCTACGCCCAAGCCATAGAGCAGCGAGTTGAGTTTGCGTGCCGCGAGGAGCGCGGGGTTGATGCTCGCGATAGCGGCTCGCGCGAGCAGCTCGATCGCGACGTGGCACCAGAACGCAAACAGCACATCTTCGGGAGTGTGCTGGAACGCACGGTCGAAGTAGACGCGGGTCTTCGCGCGTAGCGCGTCAGCGTCCCAGGCATCTGGGTGGGGCACAGAGGAGCCTCTCTAGTTCGCGGTCTGCGTCATTCTCGCTGACCGCAGGCCGGGCGTGTAGGAAGCGGGCATTATCGAGCAGCAGCAACTCGTTTGCCTTCCACGTGTGGGCGATCGGCTCGGCGTCCTCGATCAGAGCCTGAAAAGCGAGTTCGGCTGCCACGGCTGCGGCTGACGTCGCCGTCATGACGTGCCGGTTGAATCGAACCCTTCCCGACAGATGGACGATCGGTGAATAGAACGGGCGCGCGCCGCCGCGTACCAGCCAAACCTGGCGACCCAGCTGGACACCCAGGGCAGGCTCCCCGGCGAGGAGTCCTTGCGCATCAAGCAGCAGCGTGGGCGTGCTGGTTGGGGCGCAGCTTCGCATCATGCTAAGGCGCGTCGGGAGTACTTGGTGTGCGTCATCGGTGTGCCATGGGAAGGCCGCTAAACCGTAGCGGCCGGATAGCGTCCCCGGCCGAGCGTCGCTGCGCTCACGGGCAACGAGGACACGTTGATTTGCGCCGGAGACGCCGAGAGTCTCCGCGACCTCGACCAGTTCGACGGCGTCGTCCAGGGCTAGCGTGCACGTGCCCTCTCTCAGGCACCGAGAGACGGCACGAAGGAGATCGGCTCGAGCGATGCGTGACCGGCTGCGCATGGGGCGCACGCTAGCTGACAGTCAATCTGAGATATCGCTGCTGGTGGTCGCAGCGGCCCTGCTCCGCTCCAGCTGCGATCATGTGTTCGTGACGCTGCTGGTCACTCTGTACACATCGCGCGGAATCGTGTTCGCCGCCGATAGCGCGATCACCATCGATTCCAGGGGATCTCGATCGCGCCGTCCGAAGCAGGAGAAGTTCCTAACAACGAAGCGAGTTGGGATGAACGGGGGAGTCATTGGCTACTTCGGACTCGCCCAGGTGCGGAGCGAACCTATGGACAAGTGGCTCCGCCGCGCCCTGGATCGGTGGCACGGGTCGGCGAGCGTCGCCAAGCTGGGTGTCTACCTACGCGACGAACTCAACCGGTCGGTCCCGAAGGCGGAACGAACACACAATCCGTCGGGCTTCCATATCGGCGCGTTCGAGTCGCGCGATGGCTCCGCCGTTCCCGTCCTCCAGTACGTCTCCAACATTCAGTCGTTGGACGTGCAAACCGGCGCCTACAGCGGCTTCGTGGAATACAGCAGCGGTGAGCACTTCCCACGGCACCCCAGCGGCAAGGGTCCATGCCAGAACGTCGCTCCATCGCAGATGAGGAGCAGCCTCCGCGACTTTGAGCGCACGCAGGGAATCCCAGTGTGGTTCAGGAATGGTCAACTTGCATTCGCGGCCCGAACCTGGGACGCGCTCATGTTGGCGATTGGTGACATCACAGCGGACCTGCGCCGCGCGGGATTCAGCTTGCCGGACGATCTAGCAAAGTGGGAAGAGCTGGCCGACACGCTGGTACGAACCAACGGACGGCTTTATGCGCTGCTCAGTACGCGCGGCGCACCGGGGATCGAGGGTCCATACCGGAAGACGTCCATTCCCTGGCCGTCGTAGATCGCCTTTTTGACCGTTTCGCTCCCCAATTTGACGACCGTCAGTCGTTAGTTCCTTCCTGCAGAAAAACTCTTTGGGATGACGAACGGCCGCGCTGGTTGAGGGCGCGGCCGTTCGTAGATGAGTGGTGCTCTGGTCAGGAGCGCTTGCGAGCCCATTGATCCAAGTCAGACTCGTCAGGCACTTCAGATGACGCAACGGCTGCTTGGCGCGCTCGCCAACCGTGCGACCGGTAGCCCAAGCGAGCGTCCATTCCATGAGGACAGGTGATGCCGCGTCGGCGGCGTACCACGGGCGTTGGGGTTTCGTTCCTACCCCTCGCGGTGACGAGCGGCCTACGCGACCTCGGCGTGTCAGCGGCCCGCGCCGCTGACACGCCGCATGGCTGAAAAGCATCGGTATCCCTTAGCGGCTACGCCTGCTTACCGCCGAGGATGTCCGGCAGGTCCTCCGCCTTGATCGGTCTGGGCGATTCCCTAAGTTTCGTGATCGCGTCCGTCAGCCGCTTTGCGGCCTTGGGGTCCATGCCGCCGAGGACAGCGTTGCCCTCGACAATGAGCCCATTCGCGTCTTCAAGGTCAGCGGTGTTAGCTTCCGCGAGTTCGTTGTGCAACTGGTTGTGCAGACGGACCATCAGCTGGCCGTGCCTGAGGACGATCGGCCGCAGCGCGAACGACTCGGGCTGGCTCTTGATGAATGCTCGTGCTGGCGCCTTCCATCCGTTCCAACCCAATAGGTTCGTCGCGCTTAGCTCTATCTCGCCAGTCGCCGAGCCTTCGGGGTCGAGGATTCGCACTGTGTGCCCCAGGAACGGGTGCGCCTGGTGAAGGACGAAGTTCCGCAAGTCCTTGATGAACGGGACCTCCGGCTTTACGATCACCTCCGCCTTGCGCCGCTCGAACTCCTCAGCGATAGTGCCAGTACGCCCTTTCATCAGACGCCGTGCGTGGTCAACGAGCGTCGCCGCACCAGCGACGTAGTTGTGCAGCCGCTGCGTGACGGCCGCCTCGTATGCTCCGCGCGCGTCGGGCCGGTACATGTTCTGAAACAGCTCAACCGCAAGTCTCTGGTCCCAGGTCGGCTGCGCGAGTAGCGCAAGCAGCTCGTCCAAGTTCCGGACGAGCACGGCGTTCACCGTGCGCGCTAGTTCCTCGCAGGCCATGTGCTCGCGATAGCCGGGGTGCTCACGCATCCGGCGCTGCACGTCGTCCAGACGATCGTTGGGTGTCAGTTCGTCAGCCTCGTCCATCGGTCGTCATCGTAGTTCGGCACCGCCCGACGGCGGAGGCGCCTAGAGGTTGTCGCCCTTGCGTCGGTTGTAGTCGGCGCAGAGCAGTTGCACGTTGCCAACGGTCGTCGCGCCACCCAACGCGACCGGCAGGATGTGGTCGTCCTGAAGATCGAACCTCCCGCTGCACTCCTGCTGCCGAGGCTAAGCAGGCGTCCGAGCACCGGTCGCGCTCACGCTCGCTGCGGACGAAAGCCGATCATCGTGGGTGTGCTGAGCTCGTGATTCGCTCGCAGGGGGAGCCGGCGTGCGAGTAACAGACGACCAGCTGATGGTCGCCTGTTGCCCCGCCATCGCGAGGATCGCACTGACAGTTGCTTACGCTCGCTTCGCGTCGTCTTGATTGTCGGTTTCCTTCCACCACTTCGCGGTCTGTAGGGGCCGTGCAGTGCCGCCGTCCTGCATGTGAAGACGGATTGCCTTCGCTCCAAGCGAGATGCCCGTAACCTGCGCGAAGGGATGGGAGCGAGCGCGAGCCACACGATCGCCAGGGCGTATGGCGCCTGCTTCGATACGTACGTAGGTTTTGCTCATGGTTTGTCCTTTCGTCGGGATCGATCCACTTCAGATCCCCTCACCATCACGCCCCGGAAGGAGAGTCAAGCAATTGATAACGCGCAATCAGTGCTCCCCCGTGAGGGGGAGACCCTCAATTGCTTGAAGGCGTAAGCCGATCTCTCAGGGAGGGGTGTGACACGACGCTCGTGTTAGATCGGGCGTGACTATTCGATCCCGAAGGCGAGGTCGTTGTCGCGGTCTGGGTCGATGCCTTGCTCGAAGGCTTGCTGGCGGTCTCGCTCCTCTTGGATGGCTTGGTCGATGTAGGAGTCGCGGCCGGCATCTTTGGCGTGGTCGATGTTGTGCTTGCCGGGTTCGAGCTGGGCGGGTTGGTCGTGTTGGCGCTCGCGATCTGTCTGGGGGGAGCTTGCTTGGTGGGCGTTGTCTGGTTCTTGGGTTTGGCTGCGTTCGATGACCTGTCCGACTCGGTCGGTTAGCTCGGTCGCGATGTCGCGCTCGCCACGCTGCTCGGTGTTCATGCGGACGTCCGTGCGCTCCCCGGTTTGGGCGACGGCGACGAAGCCTTGCTCGGTGTCGGTTTGCCAGCCGCCGAACAGCACGTAGGTGGGCTGGCCCGTGTGGGCCTGGAAGTCGTAGACCTGCGAGGACGCCATTTGGATGTTTCCGAAGTCCTGCACCTTGATCTGGACGTCGGTGGGCGAGGCGTCCTGGATGTTGATCGCGACGGGTTGTCTGTCTGGGGGAGGCTGGGGCGCCCGTTCGCGCGTCTCGCTGCGGATCCGCTCCTCGGCCGGCTCAGGCGAGCGGTCATGTGCGATCGTGTCGTCGTCGCGTTCGAGGATCTTCTTCCGGATCGTGGCTTCCTGCGCGCGGCTGCGTTTCATCTTGTCGGCGAGGCGTTCCATCGCGCCGGTGTCGAGTCCCATCTCGCCGAGGTCCTCGCGTGACACATAGATTTGGGTTTGCTCGCGGGCGCGGCTGACGGTGACGTAGGCGTGCTCCTTGTCGGTCTGCCAGCCGCCGATCAGGATCCCGGAGGTCTCGGCGGTGATGCCCTGCCCCTTGTTGACGTGCACCGCGTAGGAGAGAGAAAGGTCCGAGAACTTGCTCGTGTCCACCTCCACCTCGCGCGGCTCGTGTTCGTTGGTCTTGATCGCGACCTTGTCCTTGTCGCGGCTGGCGTCGAGGACGGTTCCGGTGATCCCGTTCTTTATTCGTTGCTCGCCGGGGACGCGGTATTTGGCTGAGAAGATGATCTCGTCGCCGGCTCGTAGTCCGTAGGGCTTGCCGGGCAGCTCGACCGTGTGGGCTCCGAGCTCCCCTGCTTCGGCGCGGCGTTCTTGTGCCATCGCGTTCATCTGGTCTCGCTCCAAATTCGAGGCGTCGGTGATCATCACCGCGCGCCCGCCGGGCAGGCTGTTCCTCGTGTCGTCCCAGTTCTGCACCATCGCCTGTGCGGCCTCCGCGCGGGTGTCGTGGATGTGCAGGCGGTCGTGGGATTGGTATTGGGCGAGTGCGGGTCCGGGTTCGCCGGCCCGGATCTGCTGCCACGCCCGGCGCTCCCACTCGTGGTTGGCGCGGTGGACCTCGTGTAGTTCTGCTGTGGGGACCGTGCCTTCCAGGGCGGCGAACAGTCCTCCTGGGCCGATCGTGGAGAGCTGTGCGGCGTCGCCGACGAGCAAGGGCTTGGCGCCGCGCTCGGCGGTCAATTTCACGAGTGGGGCGATCCGTTCGTGGTCGGCCATCGCGGCCTCGTCGAAGACAATCACGGTGTTGGGCCCGATCCGGATGTGGCCCTGCTGGATGCCGTGGTTCAGCTCGTCGGCGCTGTAGGAGCGGTCGAGGCTCGCGTCGGCTTGGAGGCGTTGAGCGGTCGCTCCGGCGACCGCGATGCCGATCACCTCGGTTCCCTCCAACTGCCACGCCCTGGCGGCGGTAGAGATGACGATGCCCTTGCCGGTGCCGGCCGGTCCGACGAGCACCGCGATCCCGCCCGGCCCCGTGATCGTCTGGAGCGCGTCGCGTTGCTCCTGGGTGAGGGAGCCTTTGATCTGTTTGCCGATCTCACGGCGGGCTTGCTTCAGGGATTGCTCTGAGACGGGGGCGGCGAGCTCAGTGGCTCGCCGCTCGGCGATGTCGAGGGTGGTCTGCTCCAGCTGGCGCAGGCGCCGAGTCGTCCATGTCCCGTCCTCCAACCGCAACAACTCCCCGGAGCGGTGCAGCTCTTCAACCAAGCGGTCGGCCTCGGCCGGCCGGCAGACTCCGGCGGAGAGCTCGTATGCCTTGGCGTGGAGTTCGTGGGTGTTGATGGTCGAGCGGTCTTTGGTCACCTCGGCGATCAACTCCTCGCGGAGGTCGACGGGCTTGTTGTGTAGACCCCAGTCGTGGAAGAGTTCCTCCGAGCGCTGTGCGGTCTGGCCGTGCTCCTCGCCGAGCGCGCGCCAAGCCGCGGTGATCTCGGCCGGCGGTGCGGCGGACTTGCTTCCCCTGGTCGAGAGGGTCAAGCTGTCGAGCTCACCGTGACCGGGCTCGCGGCCGTAGCGTTGCCTGAAGGTTTTCGCAGCCCGGTCCACGTCCTGGCTGCGTTTTGACCAGTGCTCGGACAGGTCCTTGCTCACCCCGCGGATGTCGAAGTAACGCTCGCCGTTACCGGTGCGCCGTTCGATGTCTACGCCGAGCTCGCGGAGGTTCGCCGCCAACTCGGAGCGGTACCAGGCGCCACCCTCCCTGGCGGCCAACATCAGCTGACGCGATTCAACAGCCGCGATCACTCCGTCCTGCCGTTCAGCGGCGATCACCGCGATGTGGCTGTGCAGCTGCGGGTCGGGGATCGCACCCGTCTCCTGATCCTTGGCCAATCGGCTCGTGGTGTGAAGGGCCTCGGCGCTGAGCAGGCCTTTGGCCGTCTCGAAACGCTGGACCCCGCCGGTCTTGCGGCGAACCACAGCGACCTCGCGTTCGGTCCGTTGCAGGGCGCTCTTCACCGCTCGTTTGTGCGCGACCTCGATCTGCGCACGGCGGTACGGCGAGCTCGTCGCCCAGAGCGCCGAGACATCCTTCGGGGCGCCGTATGAGAGGTCGATCGCGGCGACCCTCGTCTTGTCCGAACCAGCCGGCCGGATCGGCTCCTTCGTGACCGGGTCAAAGCCGTGCATCAACGGACGCAGGTGCCGCAACTCGACGGCCTTGTCGGGATCGATGTCGTAGGAGCGCAGCAGCTGCTCGGGTCCATGCCACTGCGTGGGGGCTGCTCTGCCGCCCTTTCCGTCGTGGGTGTAGTAGTCACCCCGCGACGCTTCGGAGACGAGATATTTCGACCACGTCGTCGCTGAACTCCCCGGAACCTTGTGAGTGCTCTGCATCCCAGCGAACGTAACTCGCGTCTGGTGAGAGTTCAAGGGGTGTCTAACCTGTGAATAACTCACAGATAGAGAAAGATACTCACACTAATAAAGTTAAATACCAAGCTCCCTTGGGTGCGTATAGTCTGCGCCGTTTTGAGGTGACTGCGCTAGCAGGCACCTGTCAGGCCCGAAGGGCCGTTTACGCTTGGGGCCCGTCAGGGCGCCAACGTGGCAGTTAGCCGCGGAAGGGGCGTTTTTGCTTCCTGCCCGAAGGGCGGTGACTTGGTCGTTGTTGCATCGCCCGAAGGGCCGTAACTTTCGTTCCAGCACCGAAGGTGCGTATGCCTCCCACCCCTGCGGGTGTGGTGCATCAGGGTGGGGGGACCGTGATCTCGGAGCGGAGCGGCGTGCACCGCGGATTGCACGACATCCGGGGGCTCGCCTAGCTTCGCGAACCTATGTTCGACGACCGCGCTACACACTCGTTTCTCGAGCAGCTGAATCCCGAGCAGCGGGCCGCGGCCACGTACTCGGGCGAGACGCTCTTGATCTTGGCGGGCGCCGGGACTGGAAAGACGACGACGCTGTGCAGTCGCGCGGCCTGGTTGATGGCGGAGGGAGTCCCAGCGGAACGGATGCTGTTGCTGACGTTCACGAGGCGTGCCGCGGGCGAGATGGTCGAGCGCGCGCGGACGCTCGCCGAGCGTGTGGCACCAGATGCGGGCAGGATCGTCGGGGGGACGTTTCATTCGGTCGCGCATCGGACGATTCGTGTGCACGCCGGCTCGCTCGGTCTCGACGCGGGCTTCGGAGTGCTAGACGCGGGTGACGCGGCGGATCTCCTGGACGCGGTGCGCCAGGAGGAGGGTCACGCTGAGAGTAGCCGGCGCTTCCCTAGGGCGGGCACGCTGCTCGACATCTACTCGGGGACGGTCAACGCGCAACGGCCCCTCAGCGAGATCTTGGCGGCGCGCTTCCCCTGGTGTGAGGAGCACGGCGAGGCGCTCGCTGCGGTCTTCCGGTGCTATGGAGGTCGGAAGCGTGCGTTGGGAGTCTTGGATTTGGATGACCTGTTGCTCTACTGGAACGTGCTGCTGGCCAACGAGCGGATCGGTCCGTCGATCGCCGGCGCGTTCGACCACGTGCTAGTGGATGAGTACCAGGACGTCAACGGGCTGCAGGTCGAAATCGTGCGTAACCTGCGACGGAGAAACCCAGGTCTGACAGTGGTCGGTGATGACTTTCAGGCGATCTATGGGTTCCGCTCGGCGAGCGCCCGGCACATCCTCGAGTTCCCCGAGCAGTTCCCTGGTGCTCATGTTGTGAAGCTCGAGCAGAACTATCGCTCGACCACTCCGATCCTTGCCGTGGCGAACGCTGTCTCTGAGCAGGACCGGGATGGATACCGCAAGACGTTGTGGACGGACCGGGAGGGCGGCGGCCTGCCCGAGCTGGCCTTCCCGCGCGATGAAGCCGAGCAGGCGCGAGCGGTGTGCGAGCGGGTGCTGGCTGCCCGGGAGGAAGGGACGGAACTGCGCGAGCAGGCCGTCCTGTATCGCACCAATCACGACCCGGCGCTGTTGGAGGTCGAGCTGAAACGCCGTGACATTCCGTTCGTGAAGTACGGGGGGCTGAAGTATTTGGAGGCCGCGCACGTCAAGGACTTCATCGCGCTCATGCGCCTGGCCGACAACCTCGCCGACGAGCTCGGCTGGCTGCGGGTGATGAAGCTGATCGAGGGAGTGGCCGCGGGTCGCGCTCGTCGGATCCTCGATGCGCTCCGAGGAGGAGGCGGTGAGGGAGTGCTGCAGCTTGAGCGGTGGTCGCAGGCTGTCGAGCACGTCCCGCCGAGCTCGCGTGAGCGGGCGACTGCTGTGATCGAGGCGCTTGTGGCTACCGGCGCCGGTTGCACGGACGACACCGAGGCGCAGGTCGAGCGGCTGTGCGAGGCGATCAGGCCGCTGATCCGCCTGCACTACCCAGATGGGGCGGTCCGCGTGTCAGACCTCGACCAGCTGGTGCTCGCTTCCCGCGGCGCCGAGGACATCCGGCATTTCGTCGGCGAGCTCGTGCTCGATCCGCCCGCGTCGAGCGCGGACTTCGCTGGTCCGCCTCATCTCGACGAGGACTACCTCGTGTTGAGCACCGGGCACTCGTCGAAGGGCCTCGAGTGGGAGGCGGTGCACCTGATCGCCGCGTATGACGGGAACTTCCCGGCCGACATGGCGATCGGCACGGAGGAGGGGATCGCGGAGGAGCGGCGCCTGTTCTACGTCGCGCTCACACGAGCACGCCGTAGGTTGCACGTCTACGTTCCGGCGCGCTACTACCACCGCCCGCACGGGCGTGATGACGCGCATGGCTTGGCGCAGGCCTCGCGGTTCCTGACGACGCATGTACAGAGCTTGTTTACGGTGACGGGAGGCGGGGAGACCGGTGCTCTTCCGATGGCCGTCGCGTTGCCGGAGCAGCGGATTGAGGTGTCGGTGGACGGGCTATTTGTGTGACACGACCGAGAGTTGCGTCATGGCGTATCGCGAGTTGCCGGTACCGCCTCGGGAGGCTCGCTCTGAGCGTTTGCCGCGCTTGCCCTTCGCGTCCTTTTCCGTCTGACCAGGATGTAGATGACGGTGGCCACCAGCAGTAGTAAGGCTGCCTTTATGAGCGTGGGCCAGCCGCTCACGCTGTGGCTGAGCGTGTATTCGACGAATACGACGCCAGCGAGGGCCGAGGCCATCGCCACAGTGACGTATAGACCTATGGCTGAAGCACGCTGTTGCCAGCCGTGCCCTCCGGAGAAGGGCTCGAAGTGCACGCACAGGGCATAGATGGCGAAGAACGCACCGGCGCCTCGCAGCAGCTTGTCGATGTCTCCTTCGAGATGACGGTGAAGGACTATGTAGAGGGATCCGTAGGCGTATCCGCCCATGGCGAAAGCCATGACTGTTATGAGGGCTTCGACGGTGGATCGAGAGGAGTCCTCGAGCCGCTGCACCCAACCGAACCGAGGTCGCGTCAGCGCGAGCCCGAGCAGGGTACCGCCGATGATTGCGACGACTACGTCGCTTCCGCTGATTGCATCGTGCATGGCTGTGAAGCCTGGCACCCCCGTCGGCTGGAGCTAGTCGGCCAGGAGTGGGGTTGGGTGAATAGCGAGTCGGCTCACCGTCCACGCCCGCGCCCGAAGTTCATTACGGCCGGGGCTGCCACGGCGAAGTCCTCGGCTGTGGTGGTGGGCGGTTCCTCGGCGGGGCGGAGGTCTCTGACGGTTGCTGTCGGCGCGTCGAGGTTGGGCGTCAGGCGAGCGATGTTCTTGGCGAGGAGGTTGATCGCTCCCCCGCCCTTTTCGTGGCGCTCGAGGATGCCGTCGATCAGGATCAGCGGCTCGGTGCGGACGATGAGCCGGTGGGCTTCGTAGAGCTTCTCGGGGATGATCACGTTGAGGGTGCCGCCCTCGTCCTCGAGGAGAAGGAAGGTGATGCCGTTCGCGGTTCCGGGTTTCTGGCGGGCGATCACGAAGCCGCCGACCTTTACTTGCGTGTTGTGACGTACGTTGGCAAGGGTTGCGATCGGCAGCGCGTGTTCGGAGCTCAGTTGCTGGCGGAGGAGCTGTAGGGGGTGGTGCTCGATGGAGATGCCGGTGCCCATGTAGTTGGCGATCATCGACTCCCAGTCCGTGAGGGCGGGCAACTCTGGTGCCCGGGTGAGGGGGAGCTCGAGTGCGAGCTGGTCGCCCCCCTTGGTGCGCTTCGCTGGCGTGACAACGCCGAGTTGCCACAGGGCGGTGCGCCGGGCATATGGCCCGTCACCGGCGAGCGTGTCGCAGGCGCCGGACCAAGCGAGCACTTCGAGAGTCGCGGTGCTCGCGCCAGCGCGAGCGGCGAAGTCCTTCAGGGTGCGGAACGGCCCGCCTGTCTGGCGGGCTGTGATCAGCCGGTCGATGTCATCGGACTTCACGCCCTTGAGGTAGTTCAGTCCGATGCGGATCTCTCTGAGCTTGGTGACGGTGCACTCGGCGTCGCTGTGGATCACGTCCGGCGGGAGGATCGTGGCGCCGCGGCGTTGTGCCTCGTGGATCAGGCTGTCGGGTGGGTAGAACCCCATTGGTTGCTCGTTGAGCAGTGCGCAGAGAAACTCGCGGGGGTAGTGGACGCGCAACCACGTCGACTGGTAGGCCAACAGGCCGAAGGCGGCGCCGTGGGACTTGGGGAACCCGAACCCGGCGAACCCCGCGACCATGCTCCAGACCTGCTCGATGATCTCCTGCGCAATGTCTGAATGAGCGGAGCGGGCGCCCTCGACGAACTGTTGGCGGTGGTCGTCCATCGCCTGCTGGGAGCGCTTGCGCGACATGGCACGTCTGAGGCTCTCGGCCTCCCCCGCTGTGAAGCCCGCGAAGGCGCGGGCGACTTCGATGACCTGGTCCTGGAAGACGATCGTCCCCAGCGTCTCTTTCAGCGGCTCCTCGAGGGAGGGGTGCAGGAACGGGATCTCGAAGTCCGGGTTGGCCAGGAGTGCTTGGCGCCGTTCGATGTAGGTGTTCACGGCGCCGCCGACGATCGGGCCTGGTCTGACCAGGGCGACTTGGACGGTGAGGTCGTCGAGGTTCGCGGGCTTGGTGCGCCTGAGCGATCCCATCTGCGCGCGACTCTCGATCTGGAAAACGCCGGTCGTGTCGGCTCGCTGGATCATCTCGAAGGTCTTCTTGTCATCGAACGCGATGCGCGAGAGATCGATTCGCTCATTGCGTGTGGCGGCGATGCTCTCCACACACCGGTCGACCGCGGAGAGCATCCCCAAGCCGAGTAGGTCGATCTTTAGGAATCCAGCGTCTGAGCAGGAGTCCTTGTCCCACTGCACGATCTGCCGGTCTTCCATTGCTGCGGGGACGATTGGCACACAGTCGGTCAGGGGCCGTGTCGCGATCACCATTCCGCCGGGGTGCTGACCGAGGTTCCGGGGGAGCCCGTAGGCCTGATCGGCCAACCGTGCGAGCCATGCCCATCGTGAGTGCTTGCTGCGCTCGGGTCCGAGCGCTGTCTTGATGTCTTCGGCGACGGTGCCGTGGCCGCCCCAGCCCTCCGAGCCCCGGGCGACGCGATCGAGCTCACCGGCGGGCAGTCCGAGGGCCTTGCCGAGCTCGCGGATGGCGCCACGCGCACGAAAGGTCGGAGACGTAGCCACCAGAGCAGCGCGATCCAGTCCGTGGACCTGCGGCACACGGGCGATGAGGGCGGCACGGATGTCCCTGGGGAAGTCGATGTCGATGTCGGGCAGCCCCATGATGTCTTCGTGGAGAAACCTGCCGATCGCGAGATCGTTAGCGATCGGGTCGATATGTGAGAGACCGGTGAGGTAGCACACGATCGAGGAGACCGATGAGCCACGACCGCGTCCTGGCGGGAGGAGTGCTCTTGCCGTGTCCGGCCCGCGGATCTCTCGCGCTACCTGCCTTGCAAGCTCGAGGATTTCGTGGTGCAGAAGGAAGAATCCGGGGAGTCCGAGGTTCTCGATGATGTGGAGCTCCTGCTCGAGCCGGGTCGCCGCAACGGAATGTGACGCGCAGCCGGGTGGGTAGCGGCTGGCGAACTGGGCGTGACAGACCTCCGCGAGTTGACGAGTCGCGTCGGTTGAGTCGGATCCCGGGTAGCGGTAGCCGAGGTCTCCTGTCAGGTTGAACGTGAGCGTCTCCGCGAGGCTGACCGTCTCAGCGACTGCGTCTGGGTAGTCACACAACCGTTCGGCCATTGCTTGTGGTCTTGCGAGCACATGCGTGTCGTTCGGGCGGCGTTGCACCTCACTGCCATCGAGGGTCAAGCCGTAGCGGATCGCAACGAAAGCGTGCTGCAGCTGAGCACGCTCGCGGGTATGCGCGTGAACGTCGCCGGTTGCGACGGTCGCCACTCCGAGCTTGCGGGCGAGGCGCTCTCTACGGCGGTTGCGGATCTTGTCGCCACGGGCATAGGGCCGCTGCAGCTCAACCCGCAGTCGCTCCTGGCCGAACGCGTCGAGCAAGCGGCGCGCCGTGGGCTCGTCATCGACGCCGTGTTCAGCACAGCCGGTCAGGCACACCAGCCCGTGGGAGTGCTGCAGCACCCGCTCCAGGGGAACGGACGGCTGACCCGCATGGCGACCGGCGGAGTCCCTGGTGGCCGCGTGCGCGTGCGTGAGCAGCCGGCAGAGGTTGCTCCATCCTGTGCTGTCGCGGACGAGCAGCGTTACATGTGAGCAACTATCAGGGTGGCCGATGGTGACCTCTGCGCCGAAGATGGGACGCACTGGCGAGTCCAGTGCGCTCATCGCGAGCTCCATCGCCCCACCCACCGAGTCGTGATCGGTCAGCGCGAGGGCGGTGTGCCCGAGCTCGCCGGCGCGTTCGATCAGCTCGTGGGGGTGTGAGGCGCCGTCCAGGAACGAGTAGGCGGAATGAGCATGCAGCTCGACATACGGTGGTGTCCCAGACATCTCTCCCCACTCAGGCCGTCTGGCTGAACCACCGATCGATCAGCTTGTCGTGGAACACCACAACGTTCTGGCCCCGGACCGTGATCAGCTCCCAGTAGTGGCGGCGGATTGGCTGCGCGGTCCACCAGCGATCCTCGACCAGCCAGTCTTCTCGCACCTCCTCCACACGGACACCGGCGAGCGCGAGCGGTTGGCCATCCTCGGCTTCCACGTGTACCGGCTTCGGGGCTTTCGGTGCGGCGGGCTTAGCAATCGTCGGGCTTCTCATTGCTGCCACGGCGCGTAGAGGACCTTGCGCTCAGGTACACGCGAGCGCGGGTCGACGACGAGCGCACGCAGCGCAGCGTTCGGTCCCGCGAGCGTCCGGACCTGACTGACGGCGTCCTGTAGTCGTGCGAGGCGTGCTGTGCGCTCCCCGTCGAGCAGGCTGCCCTGATTGCCGCCGGCGGGCCCGAACTCGTCCACCGCCAACTGCAGCGCCACCGCGGGAGCCGGCAACAGCTGCAACCGCTGGGTCAGCGCAAGGCGAATCCGCCGCGGATCAGACAGTGCCTCGCGGAACACGACGCTCTCCCGCCACGTCCCGCGCTCGGCAAGCCGCGCGGACAGCGTAATCGCCCTGACCGTCCGTCCACGCCGCTGCGACCGCGCCAGCAACCGATCTACCAGCACCTCCAATGTTCGTTCCAGCAAGAGCCCGGAGTTCGCCTCCCCAAGCCGCATCGACTCCGCCAGCTGATTTTCGACACGACGTACCCGCAACGGCGTGTCGTATCCGAGCGTGAGACGCCGCGCGAGCGTGCCCGGCTCGCCGAACCGATCGGCCATCTCGGCCGCGGTCAGCTTTACGAGCGCGCCGAGCTTGCCGAGCCCAAGCTGCTGCAGCGAGGCGACGAGCGTCGCGGTCTGCGACCTGTAGGAAAGGATCCCCACGGGCTGCGCGGCGAGATACCGGCGCACCTCTCGCTCGCTGACCCTTCGGACACGGCGCGTCCTGGTCTCCAACGCCGCCGCCAGCGAGCAGAACCTGCTCGGCGCGACACCGATCCGCGCAGGCCTTCCGAGTGCCTTGCGCGTAGCGAGAATCAAACCGTCCTCGCCGCTGTGAAGACCCACCAGCCCGCTCCCGTCGAAGTAAGCAAGGCCGGCTCGTGCGAGCTCCAGTTGCGCGCCGATGCCTTCCAAGGCACGCGCGGTCTGCTCCCAGGACTGCGCGACCTGGACGGGATCGCCTGGAACCAGCTCCAGCGTCGGGCAGCGCGCGAGCGCCTCCCCCAACATCATCCCCGCCTGCACGCCCTGAGCTTGGGCGGTACCCGAGACTTCACCCACTCGGGCCGGGCCGCTCCCGGACGGCGCAATCGCCAGCGCTCGCCCGGTCAGGGCCTCGGGGCCACCGGCAGCGGCGACAAGCTCGAAGCGAGGTAGGTGGACACAGAGGATCACGATCCGAGGCCCCCCTGCTCGGAGAGCGTCACGAGCCGCCTGGCGAACTCAGCCGAACCGGGTAGAAGGTGCTCGGGGTCCTTCCTCGAGATCAACTCACAGACCGCGATTTCGAAGTCGCGGTCCATCGAGATCTGCCCTTCGTGCTCGAGGAGCCACGCCAGGCGCTCGGCATGCAGCGCTGCTTCTGCGCGGGGGAAGGGGATGTGAGGCAAGCGATCGACCATACGAACGTGTGTTCCCATCGTTGCATGGAAGTCAAGGGTGGCTCTGCGACCGGCTTATCCTGGTAGTCCGACATGTGCGGGCGCTACACGAACACCGTCGGTCCTGAAGAGATCGGCAAACAGATCGGTGATCAACTCGGCGTGCGGATACGCGACAGCGGCGGCACCGGTCGATATAACGTCGCGCCGACTGAGCAGATCCTGACGATCGTCGCAAGCGATGGGCAGCCGCAGACGCGGATGCTGCGCTGGGGGCTGGTGCCCGCCAGCGCCACCACGACCAAGACGGAGCGGCCGTGGATCAACGCCAGGGTGGAGACGCTGCGCTCCAAGGGCGGCTACTTCGGCGTCAAACCCGACGCGGCGCACCGCGCGTTGATCGTGGCGGATGGTTATTTCGAGTGGCCGGCGCTCGAGGACAAGGACGCCAAACGCAGGCTCAGGCCGGCGCCGCTGCACTTCCAAGTCGATGGTGGACGAGGGTTCTGCTTCGCCGGGCTCTGGACCACAGCGCCTCATGTCGAGGACGGAGCGGTGGAGAGCTGCACGATCATGACGTGCGACGGCAGGAGCAACAGGGTGGTTGGACCCGTGCATGACCGGATGCCGGTCATCCTGCCCGATTCCGAGTTGTGGCGAGCATGGCTCGATCCATCGATCTCCCCAGAAGAGGCACTAACCCTTTGTGAGCCGCTGCTAGCTGAGCGGATATCCGCAACACCCGCCAGTCAGGCCGTCAACAGCGTCCGCTCGACCGAAGGACCTGAGCTGCTCATCGGTGTACCGGCGGCCGTCTGACTGGGTCTATGATCGGCGCTGTGCGCGAGCGTTTTGGGCGTTGGCTGCGAGGTGGATCTGCCGGCTGGCGGCTGGTCTCGGATGGCGTGTTCGCCTACCAGGCGCCGAACGGCTTCGACGGGGTGTGCCACCTGCGGGTATTCGATCCAGGCGCTCGCGGTAAGCGGCCGGTCGTGATCGCCGGGCAGCTGTCCGACCAGGCCGGCGCTTGCTCGATCGTGAACGCGGATGAGTGGATCGCGGCGCAGATTCAGGAGAGCTTCTTCGCGGACGGGCGAGAGTTCCTCTACATCGAGCACCATCCACAGACGGTGACCGAACAGCCGAAACCGACGTTCGACGTTGTCAAGCTGGAGCGTCGACGTAGGCCGAGCAAGGGTTCCTCGGCGGAGAATGTCTCCGGCGAGGCAAGTGTCCAGCAGCAGGTGGTGGTCGTGACCGAGGAGGGAGCGGAGAGCCACTCGCTGCCGGGCGTTCCGGCCACCCCGGAGTGGGAGTGGGAGTTCAGGGCGCTGCGCCGCCCGCCGCTCGCAGTGCACCGGGTGGACGCGAGCCAGGTGGAAGTGGATCTGTTGCCCGGGGTGAAGCTGCGCGTGTGGCCGACGGAGGACTACACCGCATATGCGGTCGCCGGCGAGGAGGGAGCGCTGCCAACGGCAGACGCCGGAAAGGCCAACAGCGAGCGCGCTGTCGCGCTGATCGAGGCCGTCGAAGGGATGACCGGTGCTCCGTCTGACGCGATCGTCGATGTCCCGGCGGATGCTCCCGCGGAGGATCCGCCGGATCCCGGGGAGTGAGTGTAACCCCCGGGTCTTGTCACAGATTGTGGCCAAACTGGCCACCGGAAGTCCTGCTATTCACGATCTGCCGGGCATCAAACTCGTAATCTGCCGAGCATCGAGGAAGTGTGCAGGGACGCATGTCCTATACGTTGGTCTGCCTGAGGTAAGTAATCGAGCAGCTGTGGAGGAGAGAACCGTGTCTGACTTCCTTGACGAGAAGCGCCAAGAGATCGCCGAGCGGCTAGAGGAGCTGAAGCCCGTGGTGGATGAGGTTCGTCGCCTCGAGGCCGCCGCGGAGGCGCTGGCAGCTGCTGTCGGAGACTTGATCGGGACGGCTGCGTCTGAGGCCGGCGCCGCTGTGTCCGCGGCCGTCACCCGCCGCCGTGGGCCAGGGCGTCCGCGTGGCTCGAGCACCCGCAAAAAAGGACCAGGACGCCCGCGCGGGTCCGGTAAACGTGCACGCAAAGCTGCGCGGGCCAGCACGGCGGCGGTTACCGCAGATGCCACTCCAGCGGTAGTGGGGCGCAAAAAACCAGGTCGCCCCAAAGGAAGCGGGAAAAAAGTGAGTCGTCCTCCAGGGTCCGGGAAAAAGGTAGGTCGTCCCGCAGGCAAAGTGGGACGCCCCAAAACTCGCGGTGGACGGCCCAAAGGCGGTGGCAAACGGGCGACGCAGGCACTGTCGCTCGTGCGGGGACAGCCGGGCATCACGATCCCCGAGCTGGCGGCGAAGATGGGCATCAAGCAGAACTACCTCTACCGAGTGCTCCCCGGTTTGGAGCAGGAAGGCAAGCTGGAGAAGAAGGGTCGGGGGTGGCACCCGAAGTCCTAGTGTCGCTCCTCCCCTGGGAGTACGGCGTTGAGGACTGGTCCGAGCTCCTGGGCGTCGGTGACGAAGTGCTCGTATTCGCGGGTGATCGCGATGGGGTCGGCGTCGTCGGCGAGCGCCAGCTCGTCGAGGTAGCGGCGGAGCCTTTCGACGCGTTTGTGGAGCTCCTGCGCCTCCGGCGAGCGCTCCTCCGGCTCCTCAACGTCTTCTTCCCAGTCGCGGTCCTGGCCGATGTCGGGCAGCGCGGTGATCTCCGGTGGGGGGAGCACAGCGTCGATTGCCTGTCGCACCGTGTCGGCCACGATCCGTTCGGGCGGGCAGGCCTCGTAGACCTGAAGCATCGCCTGTTCGCCGTGGCTGGAGAGCACGGATGACAGCAGCCGCACGCCACCTGTGCCGGGGAACGTGGTGGGGTCCTCCAGGTCCACCCGTCCGTTTCGCTCGAGGGCGAGGATCACGCGTCCGGCCTCGCTGAGCTTCTTCGCGTTCTCAGGGGTCAGTTCGAACTCGGCGAACTCGATCGCGGCCCAGCCGCCGAAGGAGGCGCGTCCGTAGGTCTGATGCGCTCCGGCGTCCTGCAGGCGGCGCAGCTCGACGGCCAACAGAGTCGCGTTGCGCTTGATGCTGCGTGCATATCGTCTGGCTTTATTGATCATCGGCCGCAGCTCGTGCTTGGGCAGTAGAGCGGGCAGTAACTCAGACGAGGGAGGCTGCGTGCTCACGGTCCGAGCTTTAGGAGACATGTGTCTCCCAGGCGTGGGGACGGGCAGGGCTGACGGGGAGATAGAGTGCTTCTTAGACACGGGAGAACTCACTTTCTCTTTGTGTTTAGACCCCGGCCCAGGCCACGAACCTGGTGTCGGGGTCGCCTAGCTTTCAGGTAAAGCTAGCTATTTACTTGACCCATCAATTTTACCTCTTTTTCCAGCCAGGTACAAGGCCCGCAGGGCAGTTGGCACACAATTGACACATTTTTCACTTACAGTTTTGGTGCGCAGTTGTGGGGGCGCTACAGGTGATGTGCTTACAGGTTGCCACTGAGCGGTGTCAAGGTGACCCGCAAGGTCGCCCCGGTGGGGCGGCCGGGCCTTGACGCCGCGGCGCTGATCCTTCCGCCTGCCCCACGATGCTCGTAGTTGGCAGCTCTGCTGCCGACATGAAAGCCCGCTTTTGGCGTATCGCGCCCGAGTTTCGCTCCACGGCTGCGCAGCTGGGAATAAAGGGTAGGCTTTGGTTGTGAGCAATCCGATCCACCTAGTGCTCTTGCTTGCGCTCCTGTTGTTCTGGGTGGGACCGGCGGTACTGGCGGGGCGGCTGGCCGAACGCAAGGGCCGCAGCTTCGGTGTTTACCTGGTCGTCTCGTTGGTGATCGGCTGGCCAATTCCGCTTGTCGTGGCATTGATCGTCCCCCACAGGCGGTTGCAAGCGTAGTTGCCTGTGCAGTCATGCTCCTTACCATGCATAACTTGTTTTTGGCTTTGGCTTCCAGCGGACATCACAGCAGCGTTTTGAAGATCATCCTTGGTGTCGTCGTCTTGATCGTCAGTCGCGGGCTGTGGTTCCTGCGCGCCAGGAATCGACGACGTGGCTGAATCTCGACCCCTCGGGGTGTCGTCACAGCCAGCGGTCTACTTTCATGAACCCCACATAGAAGGAGAGACCATGCCTACCTATGACCGCCTGCAACTGACCCGCGACATCTACGGCGCCTACGTGTCCGGTGATCGCGGCGTCGTGGAGGACCTGCTGAGCGAGGACTTCACGTTCTACAGCCCCGCCGACGTGGGCATCGACCGCTCGCGTTACTTCGAGCGCTGCTGGCCGAATGCAGAGCTGATCGCTGACTGCCAGTTCACGCGCCTGCTCGAGGTGGGACATGAGGTGGTGGTCACCTACGAGAGCACCAAGACCGACGGCAGCCGCTTTTGCAATACCGAGGTGCTCACCTTCGAGGGAGAGAAGCTCCGCAAGGTGGAGGTCTACTTCGGCTGGAACCTCTAGCACGGCTAGATCAGTTGCAGATGTTCCTGCTCAGGGCACGTGCACGGGAGCCCTCGCCCGCTTGAAAGTGAGCGGTCCGCTCAACCGTAGGAGGCACGGTGTACCTTCTTCTCCGCATACCTGTCCGGCCCTAGGATCGCCGGGGGCTGTGGCTTCATAAGCGCTGTCGCCGATCATCGAGAAGCCGGTCAGATAAGTGCCGGCATGGGCACGAGCATATGTATCGCTCACCGGGTTAAACCGGTAGACGACGAGTGCGGCGCCGATGCTGTCCTCGTAGAAGTACAGCTTTCCGTTAGACCATGACGGGCCGAGCCAGCTCTCATCGCCCTCTCCTACGCCCAACAGCGCTATGAGCCGCTGCGGTCCTCCGGTGATCGCCTCCGTGCGCACCTCGGTGGTGGTGCCGACGGTGCCGACATTGTCGTTGAGGATGAACGTGTCGACGAGCGCGAGTTGGCCGCGGTAGAGCTGCAGCGCTTCAACTTCGGGCAGTTGTGGGGCTTCGCAGACGAGCCGCGGTGACCTCACCAGTTCCTTGTAGTAGCACCTGCGATGCGGCACGCCCGGCAGCGTGCGGCGGTCGCTTCCATTCCAGCGACTGATCATCACCTTCGCGTTGCCGCTCACCCACGCGACCTCCTCGCCCCAGATTGTCGGATGCGAGGCTCCCTCGCTGCCGGGAACCGTCTGCGGATTGCTGGCGTCCACTCCCGAGACGACGACGTGACATCCGCCGGTGCAGCTGACGTACGCGAGCAGCGGCAAACCGGACGGCCCGGGCCCAATGTCGACTTCGATCGCTTTCCTGGCCGTTGGAATCGGCGGAGTCGAGATCTCCCCGTCTCGGCGGACAACGACGTGCCAGGATCGGCTCGTCGTGTCGTAGTCGCTCCACACAGCGACGTCGCCGTACGCCTCGACGGTCGTAGCGCCGTGCAACATGGTGATCGTGCTGGGAGCCGCTGCCGCTGGTGCGGGCGCGATAAGCCCGAGGGTCGTTGCCGCCAGAATTGCGGTGCGCAGTCTCACAATGTCACAAAAAGCTAACACTGCCGCCCCTCCAACGGAGCGCATCCCCACCCGAAGCTGACCAGGCCGCTACGCTCCCTGGCCATCGAACAGACCGAGCAATCGGCGATGTCGTCATGCTTCCTACATGCAAGAGCCCACGTGGCCGCTTTCAAGGCTCGGCGAGCCTCGTTACTCGCAGTCGCTCGAGCGTGGCCTGGCGATCCTGGGCTGCTTTACGCCCAAGCGTCCTTTGCTCGGCATCGCCGACATCGCCGATGAGCTCGGGATGAGGCGGAGCACAACTCATCGCTATGTGATCACGCTCGTCGCTCTGGGTTACCTCGAGCAGGGCGACCGGCGCAAGTATCGGCTCGGCCTGCGCGTCACAGACCTGGGTATGTCGGCGCTCAACTCAACGGGGCTGCGTGAGCATGCCCACCCCTACCTGGAGGAGCTACGCCAGCGGACCTCTTACACGGTGAGCCTTGCCGTCTTGGATGGACCGGAGATCGTGTACGTTGATCGCGCGCGCAGCCTCCGCCGCGGCCAGAGCAAGATCGACCTCGGTCTCGCGCCGGGTTCGCGGCTGCCGGCGTATTGCACCGCGATGGGCAAGCTGCTTTTGGCCTACCTACCCGAGGAGGAGCAGGGCGAGATCCTCGCCTCGATGAAGCTGACAAAGCGCGGCCCGAACACGATCACAAGCAAGGAGGCGCTACGCAAAGAGCTGGAGCAAGTGCTCGAGGAAAGCTTCGCGGTCAACGATGAGGAGCTCGCACCCGAGCTTCACTCGATCGCGGTGCCCGTGCGCAATGAGGCCCGCGAGGTCGTGGCTGCCGTCAACCTCGCGGCGCACACCTCGACGATCTCGCTCGCTGAACTCGTCGACGCTCTCAGCCCGCACCTCATCTCCACGGCCGATCGCATCTCCGCCCGGTTGGGCTACAGACGAGACGACGAGCAGAACTGAGGTCGCATCTCCGGTGTTGTCCCGTCTGGCGCAGATGGTCGGTATAAGACTCAGGAGCAGTTCTCGAGGGCGAGGTGGAGATGCGTTACGTCTCAATGATCGCGGTGTCCCTGTTGCTGGGTGTCTGGCTTGCGCCGGCGCCGCCGGCTGATGCCGGCGTGTACCACGTGTACTCCTGCCTGACGCCGACCGGGGCGCCTGCTCCTACAAGTGGTTGGAGCCCGTCGACCAATGGCCCGTGGATGGAGGTCACCAACAACTGCGGCGAAAGCAGTGGGTCGCTGACCGCGGCGCTGGACGGGAATGTCTCGCATCCGGCCAATGTGTCGGCCGCGACCTGGATCTTCAGCGCGCCGGCGGGCACCCGGATCGCGGCGGCGAAGCTGTGGCGCTCGACCTACGCCCGCTCGTGGGAAGCGGGTAACAACTCGACGGAGACTCAGCTGCAGGCGCCCGGAGACAGCACCACGGCTGATGTCTTCAGTCAGTGTGTGCGCTTCGAAGGCTGTGAATCGGTGGGGAGCTCCAGTGTCCCGATGTCCGAAGCGAATCTCGTCGTGGCGCCATCGGCCAACTTGACCGAAGCCACCCATCTCTACGTAAACGCCTCTTGCGGCGGAGGCGGCTCCTGCCCGGCTGTCGGCGCGGGCGAGGCGGTGTCGATCAGCCTGTACGCCGCTGATATCACGCTCGCCGACGATACGCCTCCGACGTTCTCGAGCGTGGGCGGAAGCCTCGCTGCTGGGGGGACGATGAGTGGCGTCGGGGATATCTCGTTCTCGGCGAGCGATACGGGCTCGGGGTTGTATGAGGCGGTGTTCTCGATCGACGGGCACGCCGTCTCTCATCAGCTCTTGAACAGCGCCAGCGGACCGTGTCGGAACGTCGGAGGCACGAGCGACGGGAGCAATGCCTTCTTTGAAGTGGAGCCCTGTCCGCTGGCGTTGAGCGACGACCTCTCGTTCGACACCGCGCTGGCCCCAGAAGGGTCGCATCTGCTGACCGTGGCGCTGCTCGACGCGGCTGGAAACGCGACGACGATCCTCAACGGCCAGGTGAGCATCGCCAACCACGCCGCGGGGGGCGTGCCCGCGGGAGGCGTGGCTGGCGGCGCCTCGATTGGCCCGGGCAGCGCCGCGGCGCTGCGTGGGCCGGCGAACGGCGTAAACGCCTCCGATCAGGCGACGCTCACCGCGCGCTGGAAGAGCACAGCGAAGGCGACGCGCACGAGCGGCTATCGGGCGGCCGATCGGATCACGGGCCGTCTGACGGCGCCCGGCGGTGTACCTATCTCCGGCGCCTCGATCGATGTGTTCCAGACGCCGGCTTATGAGGGCGCTCGGACCGTGCATGTTGCCGATGTACGTACCGGTCCTACCGGCGCTTGGACACTCACCTTGTCGCGGGGCGTCTCCTCGAGCATGCTGAGCTTCGAGTACCGCAGCCACCTGAACGATACGGTCGCCGCGGCGAGCGCGCGGTTGCGTTTGCGCGTGCACGCCGGGGTCACGCTGAGGATCGCTCCGCGCAGCGCGAGCGTCGGGCGGAGCATCCACTTCAGCGGGGTGCTGGCGGGCGCGCCGATCCCGCCAGGCGGCAAGCAGCTGGTGCTGGAGGCGTCCTCGGGCGGGGAATGGATCCAATTCGACACGATCCGCACCAACGCGAAGGGCCGCTACCACTCGAGCTACCGCTTCAAGTTCCCCGGCCCAATCAGCTACAAGTTCCGCGTGCTGTCGCGCTACGAGGCCGACTTCCCGTTCGTGGACGGCGCCTCGAACGTGGTGGACGTGCACGAGCACTGACCGGTGGGGAAGCCGCCGATGTCCCTGCGCGGCGCCGGCGCGACGGTTCATCCGATCAAATCGAGCACGTCCCGAGCGGACCCAACCGGGTGCGCCCCATCGCGCAGCAGCGCGAGCGTCCCCTTGCCTCCGGGCTCGGTGAGGCGCGCCCAGGCACTACGGCGATATCGCGTCCCAGATCGCTGGCGATCTGCGCGGTGAACCGCTCGCGACCTGGCACCAGATCCTCTTCGCGGCGATCTGGCCGGCTTACGGTTTGCAGAATCGTGTCGATCTGACCGACCATCTGTGGTCTGCGCGTTTGCAGATGCCGGATGGTGCGTTGGTCAAGGACGACACGACGTCCTTCTGGATCGATTGTGCTGGGATCATCATGGGCCACAGAGTCGAGCACGCTACGCAAGCCTTGGGACGGTTCTCTCGATTCCGCAAGCCCCCCTCATTCGATCCACCCGCTGTATTTGAGCCACTGGCAGCACGAGGTCAAGTCTTTCGCCTTGATTTTTCGGCTTGATAGAGCCGATCTTTCCTATCAAGTGCTTATTCTTACGGTTGGGGCTTGACAAGTCCTTGTGCTTCTGTTTAGGATCTGGTGCATACAGGTGCTCCCTGGGAGGAGTGCCGGGTCAAGACGGATTAGGCTTGGGGTCGGTCGCTCAGATCGGTGTCAAGCGTCCAGCAGGGATGTAAGGGAGAGGGATCGCATCACATGGGAGAGGGGTCATGTCTCGTGAGGTCGAGGGGGTCAAGCGTTGAGTGTTCGCGCTGTGGACGCCGCTCGCGAGTTTCTGGCTTTTCGCTGTCTAACTCTCGAAGGGCTAGCTTCTTTGTCTTTCAGGAGGGGATGGTCTGATGCTTTCTTCCGCACTTCACCGCTCCGGTTCGTCGTATCACTCAGTCGCGCAGGTAGCTTCTCTTCCCGCTAACCCCGACTCTTCTTTGATATGCCCAATTGAGGAGGGCAATTTGATGGTAAACAAGCTGTTTCGAGGTGTGGTTCATCGATTGGTAAAGGGCGATCAGCCCGCAGCCAATGTGGCCTTGGTTAGTACCTCGAATGAGTCTTGTGACCATCACTCCTCAATTGAGGGTATGAGTGTCTCATCCAGCTGTGTAACTGAACAAAGGGGTAATAGAATGTTGTCTTCCCACAGTGTTACCTCTTTGTTCACCCGGGTTCTGCAAAGACCAAAACGAATAACCTTTGTAGTTCCATTTTTGTTGTCAATGTTGCTAACCCCAGCGGTTGTTTTCGCTGGGGTATTGGCATAGAGGAGAAGCAATATGGGATGGCGGACCAAGCGCGGCGGAGCCGCGTCGAACGCGAGATCGGATGGTCATGTGGGGGCCCGTCGGTCAGGAGCGTTCCGGTCACGCCCGGGGCCACTGTCGCCGGCGCTCGCCACACTCAATCCGGCACGACGCTCACTCGCCCGGCGCGCTTTGCTCTCTGTGAGCGCCGCAATCTGCCTGACCGCGAGCGTGCCCTCCCTAGCCACCGCAGCCGAAACGTGTCCCAACGAACAGCTCCGCGGCGAAAGTAACGTCAATCCAGCGACGGGCCAGCCTTACTCCGTGCAGCTGCCGGACTGCCGAGCGTATGAGCTCGTGTCGCCGGCGAATGCAGGTGGATGGGAGGCCCCTGCTGCGCCTCACCTCATCGCCGGCCAAGACTCGGAGGTCCTGGTTTCTCCCGCCGGTAGCATCTTTTACGAGTCTCAAACGCAGGCCCCAGAAACGGGGGCTCTCGAAAACGGCAACTACCTGCGGGTCTTTCGAAGTCACCGAACACCTGCTGGCTGGGTCACCCGGTCGTTGGTGTCGACGTCAACCCTTGGGAATGTTCTCTTAGCGGACGTCGCATCGACCGGATCGAGGGCGCTTGTCCAGACGACGATCGGTCTGTCTCCGGAAGACATCGACAACCCAACTAATGGCACGGCCGAAGGAGGCCTCGATCTTTACGTGGTGGAAGAAGGCCAACCACCTCGCCTCGTGACCCACGGTCCCGTGCCTAGCCCAACAGAACCAACGGCAGGTACCGGGCTCGCGAACTTTGATCTCACCGCCGTGGCCTTCGAATCAAAAACGTCACTTGCGTTGCCTAATTCGCCAGGTGAAAGCACTGCGGGATGCTACCTCTGGGCGGATGATGGCGATCGGTTCGCGGCAACCGCCAGCCCGCCCGCAGATCCTTGTACCGAGTTTGCAGTTTCCGCAGGCGGCCGGGCCATAGTGCGCGCGGGCCCGGAAACCGGGGAAAGTGATCTCTTCGCGAGCTATTTTGCTAAGACGGAAAATGACCTTCTAGGGACTATCGAGTTGGCAGGTCCCGAAGCCCACTTCACGGCGATGTCGCCGGACGGCGAAACGGTGTACTTGACCACGGACGAACATCTTGTTCCAGACAGCGGGGGGGCGGACGCGGGAAATGACATCTATGCGGTCAACCTTCGGCGCGCTATACCCGGAAGCGGCCTGCCTAAACCGCCCGCCATCACGTGCGTCTCGTGCGAAGCGGGTGGCTCGCCCAACAGCGCGGCGGCGCAATATGTCGGCCAGAGTGGAGATGGCTCGCATGTATTCTTCACCGTCGCTGGCGCGCTCTACACGTACTCGGCTCAGGGCGTCAAGCAGATCGCCTCGGCAGCCGACGCAGTCGAATCGCCGGTGTTCTCAAATGACGGTCGCTACACCGTCGCATCGACGGCGGAAGCTATCGCTCCGAACGATGCTGATGGGTCGCCGGACCTTTATCTATTTAGCGAAGGGGCCGCGCCTCAGCTCATTACGATCCCAGAGTCGTCGGCAGAGTACCACGCGAGAGCGGTGTCGGACGCTGGAAACCGGATTCTCTACGAAGCAGACACTAACGGCGCTTCCCTCATCGACGAGTGGTCGAGCGGAGAACAAACACAGATTTCTCCTATTGGTACGAAGAACGATGTCGTCCTCGGGGCAACCGGTCCCGAACTGGAGGACATATTTTTCCGGCTAAACCAGGCGCTCATTCCTGCCGACCGAAACGGCGGGACGACGGATATTTACGACGCGCGTGTGGGCGGCGGATTTCCAGCCGCGCGCGAATCGGCGAGCCTCAGCCAAACGCCGAATCCGGTCGCACCCGACCCGCCATCATATTCGCCGAATCTCAGCGTTTCGAGCATTGCGCCACCGGGCCTCCTGCCGGACACGGCCACCCTCAGGGCGACTGCCCCCCGGAAGCCGCTGACACGCGCGCAGAAGCTGACCGCCGCACTTAAGAAGTGCAGGCAATCCAAGAAAAAGGCCGGACGCAAGCGATGCGAACGAGGCGCGCGCGGCCGATTCGAGATTCGCCACGCCACGGCAAAACGTGACTCCTCGGGGGGACGGTGATCAGTTTGAGACCGTACTCGCGCAAAGCGACCGACGTCGGGCGACAAACTCGCGCCGTCTCGGGCGCTCATGTCGCTGTGCGGGTAGCGACTGATCTGCGCGCCTCTGGGAGGACGGTAAGGACGATGCTGGGCCTTTCTCTCTCGATGGCTGTACTGCTTTGCGCCGTGTCGGCCAGCGCCGAAGCGGCTGTCACGATCGAATCGTTTTCCAACGAAACAAGCAGCCAACAAAGCGGGGCTCACGCCGATCTAACGACGTCGTTCAACCTACGACAAGTGGGCCAGTTCGTCTACGGCGGCGAACCATCCGTCGCGATCGTCAAGCTGCCCCCTGGGCTTATCGGAAACCCGCAAAATGTTCCCCGGTGTTCCCATGAAAAGGCTGAGCTAAGTGCGCTTCACGGCGGCGAAGTGGCTTGTCCGGCGGACACGCAAGTGGGTGAAGCGTTCGTTCAGTTCACCGATTCCCCGGTATCCGGATACAACTTGGGCGTGTTCAACATTGAACCGGGCCCGGATGAACCGGCGCTGCTGGGCATTGAGGGTTTCGCCGATGGATTCCCAGTTGCCATCCCGATCTCGGTGACGGCGAGCGCAGTAGATCACTACGCCGTCACTGCACGGACGGAAGTGCAATATTTTCCGATCGGACTTTTCTTCAGAGCGGCACGAGTGACCCTGTGGGGCACGCCTGCACTTCACCGCGGTGGAGCTCAAGGCGAAGATGCGCCCTTCATGCAGAATCCGACTGATTGCGCGGGAAGCTTGGCCAACCGGCTACTTGTGAACACTACGGAAGAACCCGAAACCTTCGCGGAAGCGGTCTTTAGCGCGCCCACGATGACCGGTTGCACTGCGGTCCCCTTTGCGCCGGCGATTGAAGCGCGTCCGGACAGTGGGCAAGCTGGTGCTCCTACCGGCTTGACCTTCGCGCTTACGACGCCGCAGAGCAGCGACCCCAACGGACTAGCGACGTCTGCGTTGCAGCGGGCGATCGTAACGCTCCCGGAAGGTATGACCATCTCGCCGGCCGCCGCGGCGCAACAGCTCGAGGCTTGTACAGATGAACAGTTCGCCGCCAACTCGGACACGGCTGCCGCATGTCCAACGGAGTCGGTCATCGGCGAAGACGAAGTCGAATCTCCGTTGCTGCCCCGCCCGACGACGGGTGGCGAAGGTAAGCTCACGGGCAAGGTCTATCTCGGTCAGCCGCTGAGCAGCGACCCGACGTCCGGACAGATGTTTCGGGTGTTCCAGGAGCTCCGCGGCTTTGGGCTTGACGTGAAGATCCCTGGGTCAGTCGTAGCGAATCCACAAACCGGGCAACTCACCGCGACATTCGCCGACCTGCCTGAGCTGCCGTTTCAGACGTTCAAGGTGCACTTCAGAGGCGGGCCCAACGCAGTGCTAGTGAATCCACAGACGTGCGGGCAGCAAAGAGTCACGTCCCAGCTCTACCCGTACAGCGATCCCACCACCCCCGCCTCTCCATCATCGAATTTTACGACGAGCTATGACGGAAACGGAGCACCGTGCCCGGGAGTGCTGCCATTCTCGCCGTTGGCCGCGATTACTACGGCGAACCCGCAGGCTGGGTCGCTCGCGCCGCTTACGGTTTCGATCGGTCGAGCGGACGAGACACAGCCGCTCGGACAAATCGACGTCAAACTACCCCAGGGACTACTCGGCTACGTTTCCAGGGTCTCCCTGTGCGAACCCGATGAAGCACTTTCGGGCACGTGTCCAAGCGACAGCCGCATTGGAACGGTGCACGTCAGCGCGGGCGCTGGGGCGGATCCGCTCATTGTACAGGGGTCTGTATACCTAGCTCACGGGTCGAACGGATATCCATTCATGCTGTCGGTAGTCGTGCCGGCGGTGGCAGGGCCTTACGATCTGGGTGATGTCACCGTGCCTGTTTGGTTGCAGGTAAACAGCGACGGGAGCCTGACTGCCGTGTCGGGCAAGCTGCCGTCAATCCTGGACGGAATTCCTCTCGACCTGCGAACGATAACCATGACGATCGACCGGCCGGAATTCACTTTCAACCCGACCAATTGTGGCCCTCTGTCACTGGCCGGCACGGCAGACTCGCTGTCAGGCGGCATCGCTTCGCTTTCAGCACCATTTTCCGTGTCAGGGTGCAGCAGACTGCCGTTCAAGCCGTCCTTTACCGTATCCACGCAGGGCACGACGTCAAAACAGAACGGAGCCGCTCTTACGGTGCGGGTGTCGCAAAATACCGGTGTTGCGGACATCCACTCGGTGCATGTCCAGCTGCCGAAGTCACTGCCGTCGCGACTTTCGACTTTGAACAAGGCATGTACGGAACAGCAGTTCGCGGCAAGTGCGGCTGCTTGCCCGCGTGGATCGTTCGTCGGAACTGCGGTCGTCAATACGCCGCTACTGCCGGTGCCCGTACGTGGTCCGGCGATCTTGGTCTCCCATGCCGGAGCCGCGTTTCCGGATCTTGACATCATCCTTCAGGGCGACGGGATCACGATCGACCTGGTCGGGAACACGAACATAAAGCACGGGGTCACAAGCTCGACTTTCGCCAACGTCCCTGACGTGCCGATCTCGGGCTTCGAGCTGACTCTTCCTGAGGGCCCGAATTCGATCTTCGCCGCCAACGGGGACCTATGCGAACAAAGGCTGCTGATGCCGACGACGATCATTGGGCAGAACGGAGCCACGGTTACGCAGGACTCCCACGTTGCCGTGACCGGATGCCCAGGCGCGAAGCCGTCCGTCAAGATCCTCGCGGCGAAAGCCACGCGGCGCGACTTGATTCTCACGGTCAAGACGACCACCAAGGGGACCGTGAAGATCAGTGGGGCCGGCGTCTACACGACGATAAAGAAGGGTCTGGCGGCCGGAACCAACCGGGTCAGCGTATCGCTGACGCGCGTCGGACAGTCGATGGCGCAGCGTCACGAGAAACTTGCACTGCGAACCAGCCTGGCGGCCGGCCACACGGCTGTGGTCAAAACGACGCACGTCACGGTGTAAAGGGTAGCTATGATCAAGCTCAGCAGCTTTTCCAGCCTCATCCGCAGTTACGCACTTACGGTTTCGGTGATTGCAGTTGGCACACTCGCATTCGGCGTCAGTGCGGCCGCGGCCAGCGTCGGCGAAGTGATCAAAGCTAACAGCTTTGGCAGTTTGAGAGTCAATAAACCGTCCGGCATCGCCGTCGATCAAACGACGGGTGATGTGTATTTCGGCGATCTCGAAACCGTGAACGCCGAAGCACTGCTTTTCCAATTTACGCCAAGCGAGACGCGTGAAGAAAACTCAATACCAACCAGCGTCGGGGCGGAAGGAGCCGGCAATGGGCAGTTCGCGGGCGTGAGCGGTATAGCGGTAGACGCAAGTCAAACACCAAGCACAATCTACGCGATCGATTATGGCAATGATCGAATTCAAGCCTTCAATGCGAAGACGCTGGAATATGAGTCCCAGTTCCCAGTTACGACGAGCACCGAATTGGAAGTAGGGCTCGCCGTAGACTCCTCCGGCGTCCTATACCTTCCGGTGCCCGGAGCGAACGAAGTCGAGGAGCTTACAGCCACCGGTGGCCCCGGGCCAGTGCCATCAATAACTGGAAGTGGTGCTGGGGAAAATGCTCTCGCCGATCCGACTCGAGTGGCCGTCGACGCGGCAGGAGACGTCTACGTTCTCGACCATCCCGGCGGCGTGGGGCGCGTCGAGAAGTTTAGTGCCAACGGCACCTTTGTGTCGGTGGTGGACGCGGGCGAAGCTGATGCCGTGGGTGTTGATCCGTCAAACAACGACGTCTGGGTCGTGGACGGGCCGCACGGAGAAGAGACCGTCAACGTCTACGGTCCGAGCGGTGCGCTTTTGGCGCAGACCGAAAGTGCGGGAGTCCTCGGGACCGGTGCAAACGTGCAAAACATCACGATATATGGGGCTACGCACGAAGCGTTCGTGACAGTGCGGGGCCTCGGGGTCATCGAGCGTTTGCAACTCATTGAATCGGGACCGCCGGCTGTTGAGGCGCAGTATCCGGCAAACATCGGGATGACAAGCGTAACGCTGAACGCCGAAATCAATCCGAACAAGCATTTGACTACTTACCAATTTGTGTACGGGCTGACGAACTCCTATGGACAAGCAGCCCCCGCTACGCCCGGCGAAGTCGGGTCAGACGCCAGTACGCACTTGGTTACCGCGGCTATTGATGGGCTTCGGCCCAACACTAGCTACGCGTATCATGTCGTTGCCGAAAACGATGAAGGTGAAGTGGCGGAAGGGCCGGAAAAGGCTGTTCTCACGGCTCCTGAAGCGCCAGCTACCGGCCAGGCGACGCCGATCTCGCCGACAGAAGTAACAGTGGACGGCACTTTCAACCCCGGCGGGCAGGAGACGCGCTACTACGTCGAATACGGGCCGGAGCCGTGTGGCGGCGTGCCGGCCTGCGCGAAGTCCAGTGAAGTAGACGCGGGCGCAGGAACCGACGCCGTGGCGCCGGAAGTGAAGCTGGCGGGACTGTCGCCACTTACGGTCTACCACTATCGCCTAGTGGTTACGAACGAAGCGAGCGACGGGGGGAGCGTGGCCGATGGGTCGGAAAACGAATTCTTTACGGCCACCGCCGCCTCGGCAATCACCGATCCGCCCGTGAGCGTCGCGGACACGTCCGCAGTGGTTGCCGGAGAAGTCTTGCCCGAGGGCATTTTGACGAGCTATAGGGTCGAATATGGACCGACCCCGGCATATGGTGATGCGGCTCCGGCCGGCGAAGGCGATGCTGGTGCGGGCAGAACGGGGGTCCGTGTGGTAACGACGCTTGATGGGCTGCAGGCGGACACGGAATATCACTACCGGCTCGTTGCGACGAACGGCGTTGGCCTGGGCGCGGGTGTGGACCGGACGTTTACGACGGACGGCGCGGGCGAAGCAGCTGGCAATCCCTTACCCGAAGGCTTCTCCCTTACCGGTGGGGCGCCCAGTAGCCCGAATGCCGCGGGCCTACCCAACCTGAGCGCGGTTGGGCCAGTGGCACCAACGAAAACAGGCGTTTTTGCGCCGAAACCGAAAGCGCTGACCCGAGCCCAAAAGCTCGAGCATGCTCTTCGAGCTTGCCGGAGGAGTCGGTCAATACATCAGCGGCGTCGATGCGAACAGAAGGCGCGAATCAACTACGCCCCGGCTACGGATCGGAAACGAGGGCTAAAGGCCAAAAATCACGGTTAAGTTGGAGAAGCGCCGTAACCGCTGAGTCGCTCAATTAGCGCAGCCGCCTCCTCCGCTCCCGTAACGGGTGCGACAGCAATATACGTCAGCTCGGGTAGATGGCGCGGCAGCTCGGCAGAACGATGAGCTGCAACATCGTGCCGGATGATCTCCGTGATTGAGCTCGCTATGGCGCTCGAGCACAACTGGGGTAGTTGGCGGGCCTCAGGCCGGTAGTAGTAGAGCATCGCAAAGGCCGCAATTAGATCTTCTAGGCGCTCAATTGCATCAGGTCCCGCGGCGTAGGGCTCGACAAGACGAAGATGCGTCAGCGCCGGCTCCTTAGCGACCAGAATCGTCAGCGTGCGGAGGGCGCGGCGCGCTCATAGAAAAACAACCTATAGCGGTTTGAGGGTCCACGGGCCCCTAATCACCTACGATCTGGCTGGAGCCGGCACGTCATCCTCGGCTTTCAGGTAGCTGCTCGGTGCAGTGGAGCTGATTGTTGACGAGGGTGGGCGGGCACTTAATCCTTTGGGTGGGTGTCCCGCATCACCGGTGGGCACCAATCGATGAGGCCTTGATCATCGGTCTTGCGAAGTTCTGAAAGGTGTGAAGAAAGCCCCATCGGAGGTGGGGGATAGTTGCGTGGTTTGGCAAATCCTCGTAGAGGAATGGTTAGCGCGGATGTCTTCAGGTCTCTAAACACATGTGAGAAACCCCGCAGGAATTGAAGCCTCCGAAGGGGCTGGTCACTAGGGGATGACAAACCCACACCCGCAGGGTGAGGATGCCTTTTGATGCCTAGAGAGGGAGCGTTTGCGACCGGTGTCAAGACTCCATCGGTCTTTTCCACACCCGTAGGGTGTTGGGGTATCCGTTAGGGGCTCCGGACCACTGTCAAGCAGTTTCACCCTTTGAATCAAAAGTGTGCCGTGAGATGTAGTTTCGCCCCCCGCGCATTGGCCCTTTCGCCCTTTCCCCAGCTCCGCCCCGCGCGTTGGGCCCACCCAGAAACAGCTCCACCCAACGCGCCCACACTGTGCCGCGCCCCGCGCCCATTGTTCGTCCCGCCTTTTCGGCCTTTCGCCTTCCCGCCCTGCCGCGGCCTCCAGCCCGTTCTTCTTTGAGAAGTGTTGCCCTTTGCGCCCAAACTGTGTCCTCCCGTTCCGCCCGCCTTTTCGGCCCACGCGCACTGGGCCTTTCGCCCTTTCCCCAGCTTCACCCTTCGTGCCCCGCCCA
>Ga0208849_1000179_pt1 | contig 62247 bp, 46 predicted proteins | sample NGESurdeep072012_10_FD_184470 | JGI IMG/M metagenome (GOLD analysis project Ga0208849, IMG submission 184470) | Arctic peat soil microbial communities from Barrow, Alaska - NGEE Surface sample 53-3 deep-072012 (SPAdes) | ecosystem: Environmental > Terrestrial > Soil > Wetlands > Peat ...
CGAGCAGGCCAAGTTTCTGTCCCGCCGGGAAGCGGGTCGCGGAAGGCCAAGGCAAGCCAGTCTCAGGCGGGCGGTTTCGACTGCTTATTATTCAGTGTTCCATCTTCTTGCCGCAGAAGCAGCGGCCCAAGCCAGCCCTACGAACCCGCGAGGACTCCGCGATAGAGTGCAGCGCGCACTAGCTCACGGGGCCATGAAGCAGGCGTCTAGCGCATTCCGCGCCACTAACCTGCCCCAACACATCGCCTCACTGATTCCTGGCCCGACACCTCAAGAACTGATCACGATTGCAGATCGGTTCGTTCTTCTCCAAGAGGCCCGTCACAAGGCCGACTATGATGTGACCGAACAGTTCGACCGCACCAGAGTCCAGGCATTGGTCAATGACGCTCAGCATGTCTTTCGGCTATGGCGACAAGTTCGAGAATCCGATGAGGCCCACGTCTTTCTTTCCTCGCTGATGTTTTGGAATCTCTGGTCGCGTTGAAATCTCCCATTGCGCGGGGCGGCGAAGAATTACTCGCCTCGCACTTCAGGATTGTTCACCGGCTAAGAATAAATATCTGAAAATGACCAGCAAGATTGAAGTGGTGAAGACCGATATTACGACGCTGGCAGTGGACGCGATTGTTAATGCGGCGAACGAATCCTTGCTCGGTGGGGGCGGCGTGGATGGGGCGATTCATCGGGCGGCGGGGCTGGAGTTGCTGGCAGAGTGCCGCACGCTGGGCGGATGCGAGACGGGACGGGCGAAGATCACGAAGGGGTACGGGCTGCCGACGAAGTTTGTGATTCATACGGTGGGGCCGGTGTGGGGCGGCGGACGACGCGGCGAGCCGGAGTTGTTGGCGAGTTGTTATCGCGGGTGCTTCGCGCTGGCGCGGGAACATGAGTTGAGGACGCTGGCGTTTCCGGCGATCAGCTGCGGAGTTTATGGATATCCAATTGAGAAAGCTGTAGAGATTGCGGTGAGGGAGACGCGGGTGGAGCTGGCGAGAAGCCTGGATTGGGAGAAGGTGATTTTTGCGTGCTTTGGGGATGAGATTTACGAGGCGTACGAGTGGGAGCTGGCGAGGACATCTTGAATAGATATTTGTTGAGTTGGATTTCGGGAATGTCGCGGACGGTTGTGGCTGCGGGGATTTTTGCGGCGGTGGGCGCTTCTCTGGCGGCTGCGCAATCGCATACCGTGGCGATCACAATCGACGACCTGCCTTTTGTTACTGGAAGCGATGCACCCATGGGCCCGCAGGATGCGCCGGCTGCGATGGCGGCCAACAGAAAACTCCTGAACGCGCTTGGCCGGGATCGGGTTCCGGTGACTGGATTTGTGAATGAAAAAAAAGTTGAACAGCTGGGGATGCAGGAGGGAGGTGGGATTCTGCGGTCATGGGTCGCGCAGGGAGAAGATCTTGCCAATCACAGTTATGCGCATCCGGATTTCAACGATTTGAGCGTGGAGCGGTTTGAAGACGAGATCGTTAGCGGCGAAACGACAATTGCTCCGCTGATGCAGGCGGCCGGCCGTAAAGTTGAGTTCTTTCGCTTCCCTTTCAATCACACGGGAGATACCGAGGCCAAGCATTCGGCGATAGTGGAGTTCCTTAGCCGACGCGGTTACCGGCTTGCGCCCTGCACTATTGAAACTTCCGACTATATTTTCGCGGCGGCGTATCAGCGCATGGCCGTCGGCCACGACCGTTCTTCTCAAGCGCGCTTGCGGCGCGAGTATCTGGCTTTCACTGCGGCGCAGATTGATTACTTCAGCCGCATGAACGCTGAGGTTCTGGGATATGAGCCTCCTGAGATCGTGCTTTTGCACGACAACCAGCTCAACGCCGATGTGATGAGCCAGATCCTTAGCTTGTATGAGAAGCGGGGCTACAAGTGGGTTTCGCTTCCCGAAGCTGAACGCGATCCTGTTTATCAGGCTCCGGATACCTTCGTTACCAAATATGGGCCGATGTGGGGCTATCGGTGGGCACAGGAACGCGGGAAAAAAGTGGATGGGAGTAAAGCGCCGGAGCCGCCGGCATGGATTGCGGCTTATGGGATTGCGCTAGCGACGGCGAGTCGTCCGTGATTGAGCTATTGAGGACGGGTCTGTTCCTGCGATCCCCATTCCTGCGATCGGGACACGAAACGTCAGGGGGTGGTATCCCACCCTTGGCGCAAAAAACAAGGACGCGCCAAGGATGGGGCAACGGCATTTCCGGGCCTAAAGGCCGGAGCTTTGGATGCAGGAATTCAGGAGCCTAAAGGCCCCTGCTCCTTCCGGTTTGTTCGGCGTTGGAGTCGTGGCCTACGCGCCTGATTCCCAACCTCAGAAGTTGAACGTGAGTTTTGCCGTTAGGGCGCGCGGGGTGACATAGTGCGTGCCGCTGAAGGTTGAGAGGAAGTTGTAGAGCGCGTACTTATCGGTGATGTTGATGGCGGTTAGGTCGAAGTCGGTTTTGAAGTGCTCCTTGTTGAAGAGGTTTGATTTGCCGAGGGAGACATCGAAGAGGCTGCGCGGCGCAATGCGCTGCGGATTGTGGTCGTTGTTGCCTGTGTTGGGCGCGGGAATGTTGATGAGGCTTGAAGTGAACTCGTTTGCCGGGCAGACGGAGGGCAAGGCTTGAGTTGGCGTTGCTTTAACGCCGTTGCATTTGAACCCGGCCTGGAATTCTTCGTCGGCCGTCAGCGGCAGCGCGACGCTCGCTCCAGTGATGGGGTTGATGGTTGCCGGAATGGTGTTATCGAGCATGGCGACGGCTGGCTGGCCGCCGAGGGTGGTCGAAGTGTTGGTGCACGGCGTGTTGGGATCGGTGATGCCGTAGCAGGGCGTCGACCCGGCGACTTGGCCGGAATCAGACCGCCAGTTGAAGCCGCTCCAGAAACCGTTGTACCAACTGCCATCGTGGGAGACGGTGTACTGGACATGCGTGGTCTGGTTGAACTTTTCGTCGTGATCGATGCGGAACGGAAGCCCGGCCTGGCCGACGGTTGCGCCTGCCCCGGCGACCTGCGGCGGGAAGAATCGCGCAGCGACCGATGACATGACCGTATAGGCGCTGAAGTTGTGGTAGCCCGGGACCTCGATGTGGAGCGCATAGCCGGGAATCTTGGAGTTGTGCCAGTCGATGGGGAATGTGATGGGTGTGTTGCCGAGGACGCTGAAGTCGAAGGCATTGTGGGTGTACTTCCAGATGTACTCTCCGCTGAAGATGACATTCTTGCCGATGGCCTGCTGGAGACTGGTGTGGAATTCGTTGCGGAAACCTGGCCTCATGACGGTGGAGACGCCGGTAGAGCAATTGAGCAGCGGAGAGAGTACGGGGTTCGAGCAGCCTTCGCTGGATAAAACAAGATTCTCGTTGAAGGGGGTTTCGAGGGTGCGCGCGTAAGAGATGCTGGCGACGGTGCCGGTGCGCTTGACGTTGTAAGCGATGCCGACGCGCGGCTCGGTCTGGTTGGCGTCAGTGAGGCCGTTGTATTGATCCTGGCGGAGGCCAAGATTGAAATCCCAGTTACGGATTTTGATTTCGTCTTCAACGTAAAGTGCAAGTTCCTTTACGTCGGCATGGCCGAAGTAGCCGTAGAAAGCGCCGCCGCGGGTGAGATCGTATGGCGCGAGAGCTGGATTGAAGGTTCCTGAGCCGAAGGCGTAGGTAGCCGAAGTGGCGTTCGGCAGGTCGCCTGACGCGGCGCATTGAGTCGGGCTCGAGAATCCAGGGAGCGGATTGCCGTTGAGGTCGATGCAGGGTGCGTTGTAAGTGGCTTCGACGATGCCGAGGCTGTCGTTTTCGCGTACAAAGGTCTGCTCGTATTGCGCGCCGGCTTTAAGGTTGTTGATTCCTTTTACGTAGGAGTAGTCGGCGTGGATGCCGGCGTTGGTGAGCGTGCGGTATTGGGAGATGGATGAAGTTTGCAGATCGGACGGGCCGAGGTCGGCGAGCGGGTTGCCACTGGGGTAGTAGTCGTATCCATCGCGCCTGACAAAGACGCCAAGGTTAAAGACTGAGTTGTTGCTGATGATGCGCGTGTAGGTGGGGGAGATGTTGTAAGTGCCGATCTTGGAGTGCTGGTCGGCGTTGCCGACGTTGATGAAAGCCGGACTGGCGCTTGCGCCGCCGCCTGTGGCGGCACCGCCATTTTCAACGTTCTGCACGTTGAGGTTGTCATAGGAATTCGGAGTTTGAAACCAGGAGCGGCTGTAGTTTAGGTCGAGGTGAACTGAATCGGCCGGCGTGAAACTGTAGTCGACGCGGTCGAAGATATTTTCTTCATTGCCCTTGTCGTGAAAGACGGTGAACTCCGGCGGATCGAGAAAGCGGCCGGTATTCAAGCCATCAACCTCTATGAAGTTGCCCCAGTTGGCGCCGCCGTAAGAGAGATCGACGCCACCGGAGGCCGAACCAAAGCTGCCATAGGAGCTATAGACGCTGCCCGTCGGCTTCGTAATTCCCTGACCGGAGCGCGTGGTAGCCACAATCACGAGGCTGGTCTTGTCGCCGTATTCGGCAGGGGGTGCGCCGCTGATGACTTCAATGGATTGAATGGAGTTGGACGGAAGCTGGTTGGAAAAGACCTTGCTCTGCTGATCGGTGATGGACTGGCCATCAACGGAAAAGGAGTTGGAAGCGTGGTCGCCGAGGCCGTGGAAGAGGCCGTTGGAGTCTGCCGAAACGCCTGGGGTGGTCTGGGTGACGAGCGCGCTCAAGCCTGACGACTGGCTCTCAAGCGGCACTTTGGTGAATTCGTCGCGGTCAACGTCGGTGTGGAATGTTGAATCATTCTCAATGAGGTCGCTCCCCGATTCGACGGTGACGGTTTGGCTGGCGCCTTCGATTTGAAGCACGAGATTGACGGTGATTCCGACGGAAGAACGAATCTCAACATTCTGGCTCAAAGGGGCGAATCCCTTGGCGGAGGCGTCGATTGTGTAGGGATTGAACGGAACGTTGGAAAAGATGAACTGACCGGTGGCGTCGGAGGTTGTGGTGCGATCGAAGCCGCTGACCTTATCGGTGAGATGGACGGAAGCGTTGGGAATGACTGCGCCGGAGGGATCTGTGACGGCTCCACGCACCGCGCCGGCGCTGCCGCTTTGCGCGGACGCGGAGAGTGTGGCGAAGGCGAGGGCGATTAGGAGTAGCGGGAGTGGAAGGATTCGCTTGGTCGATGCGCGTGAGAGCAAGGCGCGTGAGAGAAAGGCGCGTGAGAGCGAGGCGCGTGGTAACTTCATGGCAAAATCTCCTGAGCTAAACAATGTCTGCTAAAAAGGGTCTAAAAGATGAGAAGTGTTTGCCTGGGCGTCCGGATATAGTAGGGCCGCCGCGGGGGCCTCAGTGCATTGGAGGAGCATCAGTCCGCTTCAGAATTCGATGTGCAGATGCGGCCAGGCATTGCCCGGCGAGTGAAACTGCCAGACAAAGCGAAAGGTCGGCGCGAAAGGTCGGCGCGAAAGCCTGAATGGAAACGGAACGGTGCTCTAGCAGGAGAAAGGAGGGGGACGAATGAAGAGGCGAATCTGCCGCTGGCGGGCAACTACGATGGGCTCGGCCTGGGGCGTGGAAGCTCCCAATTGCACGATGACGATGATTGCCGCAGCAGCGGCAACGGGAACCACAGTGTGCATGACAATGCACAACTGGCAGTGATCTGCGTCGGTATCGTTCGTATGAAGGTGAGTGGCCTGGGCTACGGCCAGCATCGCCAGCAGGAACAGACACAGGATCGCCACAGCCGGCAAAAGGCCCGACGAGATGCGATTTCCGGCGCGGCTTCGTACGCCCTTGGGGGCGCTGCGTTTGCCGCGGAAAATTGTGGCGAATCTCGTCACGGGGCCTGTCAACCTTTGCGACCTTCAACTTCTATTCTACAGAAAGCTTACAGACGTTTGGACGCTTTGGGTGGGCAGGGGTTGCACCGAAGTTACAATTCGGAGACTTCGAGCTCAAAAAACGCTGACTGGGCGCGAGCGTCTAAACTGAGTTGCCATGATTGGATTTATGCAAGATTCGCGTAGATGGCGCGTTCGGGCGCTTTCGCTGACCATTCTCCTTGCGGCACCCGTAACACTTGCCGCGCAGGCTGATCCGCAGAGCGTAACGATTCAGTCTGCGCCGAGCCAATCCGCACCGAGCCAGCCGGGGCAGAATTCGGGCGGACAGAATTCCAAACCGCTGCCGCTTAAGCCCTCTGTTCCCGGCATGGGAAGGAATCTGCGGCTCATTCTGAAGGACGGCTCCTACCAACTGGTTCGCGATTACCAGATCGTGGGCGATCGCGTGCGCTACCTGTCGCAGGAGCGCGGTGAGTGGGAGGAGTTGCCCGCGGACCTGGTGGATTGGAATGCGACAAACAAGTGGGCGAAGGAACATGCGGAAGTGGTGGAGGAGGATTCTTCGCCGGCCATGAAAGAGGCCGCGGATATCGACGCGGAGGAATCCGATGAGCGCAACGACGAGAATGCGCGCAGGCCACAGGTGGTCCCTGGACTGGAGTTGCCGGATGAGGAAGGCGTATATGTGCTGGACACGTTTCACGGCACTCCTGAGCTGGTGGAGCTGAAGTCGACCGATTTATCGCTGAACACGAAAAACCGGAAGGGGATTCAAGTGCTGAATCCACTGGCGACGCAGCGAGCGAACCTGGAACTGGAAGGCCCGAACGCGAGGGTGCACCTGCATGTGAACGACCCGGCGATTTATCTATCGCTTGGAGTGGAGACGGGAAATGAGCCAGTGTTGTCGCATCCGATGACGGTAGATACGGGCGGCGCGAAGGCGGTGAACGGCGGGAAGCATGGCGCACACTCGGCGCAATCGGGATTCGCAATTGTGCGCGTGGACGAGCGTCAGCAAGTGCGCATCGTGGGCACAATTCATGTGAGTGCGACGGGATCGGTGACGCAGGATGAGGACACGATCCCCACCAAGGCGGAAGTGCTGCCGGGCAAACACTGGTTGAAGATCGTGCCGACGCAGCCGCTGAGCATGGGCGAGTACGCGCTGGTAGAGATCATTTCTCCGTCGGACATCAGCGAATCTGTGTGGGATTTTCGCGTGGACCCGCGGCTTGGAGACAATCCCGATTCGATTGGGCCGATCCTTAATACAGGGAATAGGCAATAGGGAATAGAAAGAGGGGGAGCAAGGGACCGAGGGAATTAGAGAACGAGAAATTCATCTGGTGAGCTGCAGGTTTGGCGTAGCTGCGGAAGCGATAAAGCTCAATCCGAAACAAGTTCAATCAGAAACAAGCATCGATCGCTTCCTGCGGCGATTGAAGGCGAAGTGTGCGAGCAGGATCAGGCATCCGGCTGCGGTGATGATGGCGTCTACGGCGGGCATGGCGCGCGGACCCCAGAGGGCGTAGCCGCGACCATCGAGATATGTCATGTAGGCGACGGGAAGATTTCCGATGGAGTTGATGATGGCGTAGCGAGAGCTGCCGCTTTTGCCTGAGCCGCCGAGGAATTCAAGCGCCACTCCTGTAAAGAGGGCGTAGCCCGCGCCGATGGTAAAGAGAAAAAGAACGGTTCCGGTGAAGTAAACCGCGGGGCGCAGAGGGCCGAGCGCAAAAATGGCGAGCGTGGCTGCATTCGCAAGGCCCGCAAGCAAAAAAGCGATGGGCGCGCGCACGCGGATGGGAATGAGCGACGCGGCGAGCGCCCCGGCTGAGGTGAGAAGAGCGCCGGCGACGCCGTTGATCCACGCAACCTGGTGGCCGGTGACGTGGTAATCGCGGGCCAGCTGGGTGAGCAGACCGATCATGGCGCCGCTGCAGCATGGGCACCCTACGAGGAGCGTGTATGGAATGGCTTCCCAGCGAAGGAATGTGGACTTGAACTCATGCCAGATGCGAACGGCGGTTTGATGCGCACCGTGCTCGCGGATCATCGACTGCTCCGGCGCCAACAGGGCAAAAAGCGAGGGCACCACGATCATCGCAGCGACGATCCAGCCCAAGGTGCTGAGCGAGAGACGGCCGGAGTAAGTGACCAGCACATAAACCGCGACAGCGCCGAAGGCCAAGGAGCCGGTTTGGTAAAAGCTGCTGGCGCGACGGCGGCTCAATTCGCTGTGCAATGTGCCGAGGATGCCGCCGCAGGCAGCGACAACGAAAACGCCGAAACAGGCGCTCAAGAACAAGAGACCGACCGCCAACGGGGATGCAAGCTGGGGTTGATGAAAGGCGGCTACCATGGCGCCGGCAGAGGCGACGGCCGCTAATAAGAGCCAGGTGCTGCGGCGCATCCAGAAGTCGGTGAGCGGACCCCAGAGGAAGTAAATGGCGTGAGGTAGCGCCAGCAACGCAGCGATGCTGGCAGCGCGCGCGGGATTGACCCCCTGGTCGCGCAACAGATAGGTGAGGGCGCCCCCGACGAGGCCGAGGGAGATAACCGCGTCGGGCGTGATGAGGAAGGCGAAGAGCCAGGGACGGTCGCGCGGAGCCGGCACGGATTGGGGGTCTACGTCCGGCCGTAACGCTGGTGGCATGAGGGTTAGCGTAGCATGGGGCCGCTTTGAAGGCAGGCATTCTCGAAGACAGTCCCGAAAGTGATCGAAGCACGAAATGGGGCCCGAAATGGGCCTCAATTCTCAGTTTTATTTGCGAGGTTCGACTTTATGGCAGCACGATGGCGAGTAAGTTATGGGTTCGACCCAAGTGATTCGCCGGAAAAGGCCTTAGAGGCGGATTGGGAATCAAAAAGGCATCCGCGCCGGTTGGAGATCTGGCCCGACGGACTCCCACGAATGCGGTATACCAAGCGGATTCTGACGCGGGTTAGACTTTGAATGTACAAAGGTGAGAATCATGGGCACGCCGACAGTTGACTATTACGAGTTTCTGCAAATCAGCCCCAATGCCGATGCGGAAACGATCCACCGTGTCTACCGATTTCTTGCGGCCCGTCTGCACCCGGATAACAACGAAACCGGCCATGAAGAGAATTTTCGTCTTCTGAAAGTAGCCTACGACATATTGGCGGATCCGCGACGCCGTGCGGAATACGATGCGACCCGGAGCCGGACGCAGGCGCCCCCGGAACCGCTTGCCACTTCCATCGATTTCATGGATGCGCTAGATGGCGAGTTGAACCGGCGGTTGGCGGTGCTGGCAGTTCTTTACTACCGGCGACGCACAAACCCAACTTATCCTGAAGTTAACCTCTCCGAAATCGAAGAGCGGATGGGATTCCCCCGCGACTATCTGGACTTTACGCTTTGGTATTTGCAGAGGAAGGGATACGTCAGCAAGGCAGACAATGCGCAGTACACGCTTACGGTGGATGGCGTGGACTTTGTGGAGACGCAGCGGGCGAATATCCCGACCCTGCACAAACTGCTGACCAGCGGATCGGGATCGAGCGTTGAGGATATGCCGAAAGCGCCGCACAGTGAAGCAAATGTTGAGCCTGAAGCGAATGTCGCCGCGGCTCAGACAAACGCTGCCTCACCAAGACCGATTTTTGCCAGACCCGATCCACGGAATCAGGCCCAACAAGCACCGCGTAATTCGGTACCGATCATTCTGCCTGCCTCCATGAGCCAAGCGGAGGACCGGCGCCTGGGCAGACCAGACCGCCGCGTAGGCAGGCCCGATTTCCGCACCAAGAAAGTCGAACGGCGCTTCCACTTGCAGGACCGGCGCGAGAAAATAGTGACCCCGCAGCCGGCCGCGACGCCACTACTCGCGAGCGGCGATTCCTAACGCCTTCATCTTGCGGTAAAGATGGCTGCGTTCCAGGCCCAGCAACTCGGCGGCATGGCTGATGTTGTTGTGGGCTTCTTCAATCTTCTTGAGAATATATTCGCGCTCGTAGGCGTCGCGCGCCTGCTGCAGGCTGGAGAACTCTTCGGTAGAGCGGGAGCCCGCTTTATGACTGAGGGCCGGCAGGTGCTTGCGCTCGATGCGCAGCACTCGTGGGTTGAGAATGAGAACGCGCTCGATGAGGTTCTTAAGCTCCCGCACGTTGCCGGGCCATTGATATTGCGCCAGGGCGTCCAGAGCCTCCTCGCCGATCTCAACGCGTGGACGGCCGTACTGACGGCCAAATTCGAGGAGAAACTCCCGCGCCAGGAGCGGGATATCCTGCTTGCGATCACGTAGCGGCGGCACAAAGAATGGCACAACATTGAGGCGATAAAAGAGATCCTCACGGAAGTTGCCTTTGGCAATTTCTTCCTCAAGATCCTTGTTGGTGGAGGCGATAACGCGCACGTCCACGCGCAGGGGTTGTGTTCCGCCAACGGGAGTGAACAACTGATCGTCGAGGGCGCTGAGGACCTTGGCCTGCGTCTTGAGGCTCATATCGCCGACTTCGTCGAGGTAGAGGGTGCCGCCGTCGGCGCGCTCGAGGGTGCCGCGCTGCTCGGGAGGGCCGCCGGGTTGTGCGCCGTGGCGATAGCCGAACAGCTCGGACTCGATATGCGCTTCAGGGATGGCGGCACAATTAAGCTCGACAAACACACCATCGCGCCGCAGGCTTTCTGCATGAATGGAACGCGCGATGAGCTCCTTGCCGGTGCCTGACTCGCCGTAGATGAGCACACGCCCGTTGGTGGGAGCCATGAGCTTAATCTGCTGTCGGAGCGCCTTGAGCGGCACGCTTTCACCAGTGAGAACAGCGGCGGCGCTGAATTGGCGCTTGAACTCTTCGTTCTGAGTGCGGAGGCGGCGCGCCTCGACGGCGTTCTTGACAGCGATGAGGGTACGCTCGAGCGAGAGCGGCTTTTCAAGAAAGTCGTAGGCGCCAAGCTTGGTGGCTTTCACGGCGGCTTCAATGGTGCCGTGGCCGCTGACGATTACGACTTCAGGCCGAATCTCGGGCGAGAGCTCGCGAATCTCGGCGAGCACCTCAAGACCGTCTCGGCCCGGAAGCCAGATATCGAGCAGCACCACATCGTAGGGAGTGTCACGCAGCAGCACCATGGCTTCGCCGGCATCGGGCGCGCTGGCTACGCCGTAGCCCTCCTCGCGCAGAATCTCCTCGAGCGAACTGCGTATCTCTGCTTCGTCATCGACGACCAGGATGTGATTCATGAGGCGAGGTCCTTCACCGTTACGGTGTCCGCTACGGCTGACCCATTCGACGCGACGGATTCGACCAGAGGCAAACGCAGCAGAAAGCGCGCGCCTTTGGGAAGGTTAGATTCAGCGCTGATGGAGCCGGCGTGTTCCTGAGCAATCTTGGCGGCGATCGAGAGGCCCAGGCCGGTGCCGCGGCGCTTGGTGGAGTAGTAGGGCAAGAAGAGGCGCTCGCGGATTTCGTCGCTGAGCCCGGAACCGGTGTCGGAGATGGTGATTTCGGCTGCGGCCATGTCTTCACTGAGAGCGGTGCGTAGCCCCAGAACGCGGAGCAGACTGCCCTGCATGGCTTCAGCGGCATTGTCGATGAGGTTGGCGAGGGCGCGCCGGATGGCTTCGGGATCGGCAAGCACAGGTGGCAGGCCCGGCTCGAGATTGCGCTGCACCGTGATGCCCGCGAGCCTGCCGCCAAAGAGCGCGAGGGCTTCTTCGACGATCTGATTGATATCGCAGGGGCGAGGCTGGGGCGCGGGAAACTGCGCCAATGCGGAAAACTGGTCGACGAGGGTGCGGAGGGTTGCAACGCATCCGAGAATTACCTGGCTGCACTTGCGGATGATGTTGGAGGACTCGGGCTGACCGCGATCGAGATGGCGTGCGATGCGCTCGGCGCTGAGAGCTATGGGCGTAAGAGGGTTCTTGATCTCGTGAGCCACCTGCTGAGCGACTTCTTTCCACGCAAGCTGCCGCTGCGCCCGGAGAAAATCCGTGGTGTCTTCGACCACAAGCACCGATCCCGATTGCCCGTGACCGAGGTCTAGCCGCGCACTGGTGATGGCAAGATGGAGAGTGCGCCCGTGAACGGCAATTTCCAGCTCGGTGGACGCTGCTCCCATGCGGTTGGCGCGGCGGATCAATGTGGCCAGTTCTTCGGCACAATCCGCAGGCAACAACGATGCGATGCTCTCGCCTGTCAAAGGCGCATCCAGCCGAAGCCCCATGAGCGCGGCAAATGCGCGGTTGGCTTTCAGCACCACGCCGGCGCCGTCAAGCGTGACGACTCCCGAGGGAATGGTATCGACGATGGTCTCCAACTCGCGGCGACGCCCTTCAACGGCGAGGTTGGCGGCGGTGAGTTGCGCCTGAGCAGTCTGGGCCAACTGGCGGCTGGTTTCAAGGTCCGCAGCCATGTGATTGAAAGAACGCACCAGGTCACCCATCTCTCCAGTGGCGACATCGGCCACGCGCTGCTCGTAGCTACCCGCGGCGATGGCATCCATGGCATCGGCAAGAGCCTCGACTGGGTGGGTGATCTGCTTGGAGAGAAAGACAGCGAGCCAGACGCTGGAAAAGAAGACAAAGACAGTGACCAGCAGCAGAGTGAGGGACAACGTGTTGCGAATAATTCTGCGCGATCGGAAGAGCTGCCAATACTGGTCGGCGCCGGAACGGATGCGCGCGGTAGTTGCGTTGAGTCCCTGGGGCATGGGTAGCAAGGCGATCACGATTTTGCCCGACGGAGTGACGGCCTTGCCGAGCGCATATTCCTGACCTGCGACATCGACCACCGGATTGTCATTTCGTTGCGCGGCGGAGAGGACAGCTGCCGAGAGAGGACCGAGGAGCGGAGTCTCTCTCCATTCGGATTCGGGTGCGAACGCGCGAAGAGAAGCGCGACTGGATTCGGGCGGAGCCTGGAAGCTGGAAAACATACGCTTGTCAGGGCCGTAGACAATCAGGAAGCCGCCTTGCAAGGTAAGGCGGCGCGAAGTCATAAGTTGTTGGAGAGTCTGAGAAGTCGCGTCGGGCGCTCCGCTTTCGGCCACCGACTCCGCTTCGCTGCGTGCATTGCTGGCGACATATTCCACAAGCTCCTGCACAACCCGGGTGGAGTCGTCGCGCAGTTGCGAGGCGTCAGGCGAGAACCACCGTTCCAGCGAGCGGTTGAGCAGGAAGTAGCTAAACAGGAACATGAGCGCCGCGGGCATGAAGGTGATGATGACCGCGCCCAGGACCATTCGCGAGCGCAGCCGCGCGCCCAGGCCGCTGCTGCCCTGCCCTACGTAGACTTTGAGAACGGTGCGAAAGAGCAGAACGAGCAGCAGGAGAAGCAACAGGAAAAGCAAAACCTCAAGAGCCGTGAGGGCGATGGTTTGCTCATAGGTAGCCGGATTGAGGAAGTTGACGTTGGAGGTGTTGAACCATGTCAGCGTTCCGAGCAAGACGAAGATCAGAAGGGCTCCGCCGGTAAGCAGAACGATCGACCTGCGACGCGAATCGGCATGGAGACGCATGCCGCGATTATAGAGAAGACGGGGAATAAATGACCAAGGTAGAGAGGCATGGGGGCTAAGGAACTGCGGTCTCAGGTTTGGCGCAGCAGTCCGATGGCAGAAAGAAGCTCGTCAGATCAGGGTCGTCAGATTTGGGTCGTCAGATCTGGGAGCAGTCGAGCGGGCTCAAGATCAGGTTGGTGATGTTCGTGACGATTGGGTCAAAGGCGAAGCGCTGGTTGGAGGAGAGTTTCTTCCAGGCTGGATCATTGCGGAAGACATCCCACTTGGCATCGAGCTCGGCCAAATCAGCAAAGCTGAGCATGTAAGTAAGGTTGGGCATGCGCGATCCAATGAGCGTATCGCCGAAGAAGACGGGATGGAAGCCGGCGTTCGAAAAGATCTCGAATTCGCCGGAGTGGAACATTTCTACTTTGCGAATGTGTTCGCCATCGCTGGGACTCTCATAAGTGCGTAGCTGAAAGATGCGTTTGGCTTTGGTGGCAGCAGCGGCGGGCGGCGTGAGCTTTGGCCAGCCTTCAAAGGCTGCGAGAAGTGATATATCCGCGCGCTGAAACGCGGGCGCCACGGAGGTGGCGTTCCAGAATGGAGCGGCTGCCGCGAGGAATTCCGCATCGTCGGGAAGGCGCAGATCAAGTTGGGCAACGGTCTCGACGGCCGGGCCGGGAATGAGCAGATAATATGCCGGCGTTTCGGGACCGATATCGAGCTTGAATGCTCCGACCGGCCCGAGCCCCAGGCGAGCCAATGCGGGAATCAAAGCGCCGGAGAAGTAGCTCTCAGTGAGCTTTAACTGTGGACCGCTTGTCAGGTTGTACCGGCGCAACTGGTAGAACTCGCGGCGTGGATTGGCGGGCGACTGGGCAACTGTCTCGCCGGCTGCAGCGAGGGTTGAAGCGGCAATAGATGCGGCGAGAAAATCGCGGCGTTTCACGGGTCCTCCGTTTTGCGAGCCCTGTTAGTCCGAGTCCGATTGTAATCTGCGGCGCGGAAGTCGAACGGCTGGTCGGGCAGCGAGCAGGAGAGGGCGGATGCGGCCGAGTGAGCAGATTTCGCTCGTCGATTTCAAGATAGAACCGCTAACGCGCCGCAACTTTGCGGGCATGGCCGTGTGCGAAACGGCAGAAGCCCTGGGGGGTTCGACTTGCGGGCTCGGCCGTGTCTAAAACGGCAGAAACTCAGGGCTCCGACGATTTTTCGGCAACTCCCGCCGAAACCTGTGCCGCCGTTCCGAAAGGTCGGCGGCATTGTTTATTTTTTCCTGGTTCTGATTTTTCTGGTTTTGGACTGGAGAATTGCGGGGCTAGCGCATGATGAGGAACATGACCCAACTGAAGACGATGACCGAGCCGACGAAGAGCACGAAGCAGTAAGCGCCGTAGCGGAACATTTTGCGCGGAGTGTCGCGCATGGTGATGCCGAAGACGGTGGAGGCGAAGAGGGCGAAAAGCAGCACCGCGGCGAAGTGGGAGGGATGCATCAGGACTTCCTCCCGGTGCGCAGATTGTGCGCGTCAACGGCGGCGATGATGTTGAGCAGGCCTGCGACGACGATGAATATTTTGCCGTAATCGGCGACTGTGGTCTGGACGGGCTGCGCGCCCAGGCCGAGCGCGCGGCCCACGAAATAGAGCAAGCCGCTGCCCAGGTCGCCAGCCATGCCGAGCATACCGAGGATGTCTTGTGCGCCGGTGTATAGCTTGCCCTGCATGGCGAGGCCGAGCGCGAACATTGAGACGATGGAGATGGCGATGAGCGTACCGCGGATCCATTTGCGGAGGAGGAAATGGCCGGCGCCGGGGATGAGCCACCCGGCAATGAGGGGAAGGTAGACGAATCCCTGTTGCTTTTGTTTGCCCGTCGCGGGCTTGTTGGGGGTCGTGGACATTTCTTTATTGACTATACAAGACGGCGGGTTGGGCGAAGGGAGCTAGGATCTCGTCCCTAGATACGCACCAGCTCCTGCTGGATGCGGCCGGTGACCCAAGCTTTGCCTGGAGCGGTGATCATGTTGATTTCGCTGCGCACGCCGAAGTCGCGGAGATAAATTCCCGGCTCGACGGAGAAGCAGGTGTGAGGAAGGATGCGGCGCACGTCGTGGGTTTCGAGATTGTCCAAATGCGCGCCTGAGCCGTGAATTTCGTGGGCGATGTTGTGGCCGGTGCGATGGGTGAAGAATTCGGCGAAGCCTGCGTCGCGGATGACGGAGCGGGCGGCATCGTCGGCTTCGAAGCCGTAGATGGGACGGCCCGCAGCGAAGGCCGATTCGACTAAGGAGATGGCGGCGTCGCGAGCACGGCGGACTGTATCGAAGACGAGGTGTTCTTTCGTTGTAGGTTCGCGGCCGACGACGCCGGTCCAGGTGATGTCGTAGTAGATGCTTGATGGCGAGGCTACATCCGAATTTTGACGTCCCCAGATATCGATGAGGAGGAAGTCGCCTTCGCGGATGGGCGCGGCGCGATCGGCGGTTGGCTCATAGTGCGAGTCGGAAGTGTTGGCGTTGACGCTGACGTCGGGACCGTTTTCCCAGACGAGGCCTTCGCGGCGCATGGCTTCCTGGAGCCAGACGACCATGTTGTATTCGGAGAATGCGCGGTGCTGGCCCGATGGCGGGCGCAGGCGGCGGCCAATTTCGAGCCAGGCTTCGGCGGCGATTGCATCGATGGCGCGCTGCGCGGTGGAGTGGCTGGCGATTTGATCGGCGGTGAGGACAGCTTCAAACTGGCTGACAAGATCGGCGGAGGTTACGATTTCCTTGCCGAGCGAGCGGAGGAATTCGACGGTGCCGGCATCGACCATGGAGACATACATGATGTCGTTGTTGGGCGAGTACTGCATGGCTATTTTTTTCTGGTTCTGGAGGAGATTTTCGAGGCCGGCGTGGAGTTCTTGCCAGCTTGAGTACTGAGTTTTTGCGCCGGGAAGCGAATCGAGGCGGGCTTGCTCAATCCTGTGAACGAGCTTGCGCGGCGAGCCCGAGGCGGGGATGAAGTAGTACCAGCGGCGCGTGATGTGCGCTTTGGGGTCGAGCGAGAGAATGCGCTCGGCGATGGAATCGCGATGGTGATGGTCGTAAAAGAGCCAGCCATCGAAATGGGATTCGCGGAGGGCAGTTTGGATTGCGTCGAGGTTCATCACGGGAACAGGATAGAGCAGCGGGGTTGGCGGAGCTAGCGGAGTCCCCACCCTAGGCGCAAGAACAAAGACGCGCCGAAGGTGGGGCATCCAGATATTAGGCGGTGGCCTTGTGCTCGGCGTCTTTTGGCTTGGCCTGCAATTTGCCCTGCAACTTGATCGAAACATGAACGAGTGTGAGGGCGGCGGGAGTGACGCCGGGAAGGCGGCTGGCCTGGCCGATGGTCATGGGGCGAACGCGTTCAAGAGTTTCGCGCATTTCGCGGGATAGGCCGCTGATGGCGCTGTACTGAAGCCAGTCGGGGATGGTGACGGACTCGGCGGCCTTGAGGCGTTCGATGGATTTCTTCTGCTGCTCGAGGTAGCCGACAAATTTGATTTCGGTTTCGACGGCGCGGGCTTCGTTGCGGAGGGTGGAGCGGGCGATGGAGGGAACCGTTTCCAACGAAACGCGGCCCTCAGGGGCTAAAGCCCCGACTGATTGTGGCCCGTCTGCGGCACGACTGAAGTCGTGCCCCTTCAAAGCTGTTGACTCGATTTCTATGGCACGACTAAAGTCGTGCCCTTTCAAAGCATCCGCTTTTACATCTGTGGGGCGATTCGAGGCGAATTCGGCGAGGAGTGGGTCGCGGGCGAGGTCGTCGCGCAGGGCGGCGAGGAGCGGCTCGATGGTGACTTCAGGGCGCTTGAGGAGCTGAGCCCAGGTGATGCCGGCGGTTGCGGGTAGTGCGCCGAAACCGGCGCGCTGCAATTTTTCAGGATCGACTTTGCCGTTTTTGAGAAGAAGTTCCAGCGCGGACATTCGCGCCTGCTTCTGCTCGTACTCGGCCCAGGCTTCGTCGTTAATGAGGCCGAGGCGGCGACCGTACGGAGTGAGCCGGCGGTCGGCATTGTCGATGCGCAGATGGAGACGGAACTCGGCGCGAGAGGTAAACATCCGGTACGGCTCATTCGTCCCTTTTGAGATGAGATCGTCGATGAGGATTCCTGTGTAGCCCTCAGTGCGATCCATGGTGAAAGGCGGCTGGCCCTTGAGCCAGAGCGCGGCGTTGATTCCGGCCATGATGCCCTGACAGGCTGCTTCTTCGTAGCCACTTGTTCCGTTGATCTGGCCGGCGAGATAGAGGCCGGTCATGCTTTTGACGCGGAGGGTGCGGTCGAGTTCGGTGGCGTCGACGGAGTCGTACTCGATGGCGTAGCCGGGGCGCAGCAGCTCGGCCTGATCGAGGCCGGGGATGGAGTGGACCATTTGCCACTGCACTTCCATGGGCAGCGAGGTGGACATGCCGTTGATGTAGACCTCATGGGTGTTGAGGCCTTCGGGCTCGAGGAAGAACTGGTGCTGCGTTTTGTCAGGAAACTTTACGATCTTGTCTTCGATGGAGGGGCAGTAGCGCGGGCCGATGCCCTGAATGCGGCCGGAGTACATGGCCGAGCGATGGACGTTTTCACGGATGAGGCGGAGCGTCTCCGGCGTGGTGAAGGCGATGTGGCAGGAGATCTGCGGCTGGACGATCTTCTTGGTGCGGAAGCTGAAGGGCGTGGGATCGGCGTCGCCGGGCTGCTCCTCAAACATCTCCCACTTGATGGTGCGGCCGTCGAGGCGCGGAGGCGTTCCTGTCTTGAGGCGGCAGGTGCGAATGCCGAGATTGCGCAGCGCTTCGCCGAGGAGGACTGAGGCCGGCTCGCCGCTGCGGCCGGCGGGGTAGCGCTCCTCGCCGCAGTGAATGAGGCCGTTGAGGAAGGTTCCGGTGGTGATGATGGTGGCGCCGGCGAGGAGATTGCGACCGTCGCGAAGCTTGAGGCCGAGAACGCGGCGGTGGGGACGGGTGGGACGTGGGATTTCTATCGACGAATCGGACTCGGAGCCCCCTATTCCCTCGGCGGCTAAAGCCGGGCTCGATTCTGGGCCGACATCGTACGGGCTAAAGCCCGTACCCTTCGACGGTATCTCCTCGATGACGAGGTCGACGACTTCGGCCTGGCGGATGTGGAGGCCGGGCTGGGATTCGAGGACTTCGCGCATTTTGACGCGGTAGAGCTGCTTGTCGCACTGTGCGCGCGGGCTCCAAACGGCGGGTCCACGTGAGGAGTTGAGAAGGCGGAACTGAATGCCGACGGCGTCGGCTACTTCACCCATGATGCCGCCGAGCGCGTCGACCTCGCGGACGAGATGGCCCTTGGCGACGCCGCCGATGGCAGGGTTGCAGCTCATCTGGGCGATGAGGTCCATGTTCATGGTGATGAGCGCGGTCTTTAGACCCATGCGCGCGGCGGCCATGGCGGCTTCACAGCCGGCGTGGCCGGCACCGACGACAACTACGTCGTATTGTTCGGTAAAAGGCACTGGATTCTATTTTACGGGGTAGTGAACTATCGGGCTAATTTTGAAACTGGAACTCGATTAAGGCCTAGCGGTCAGACTGGATCTCAGGGTTTCCATGGGCGCTGACGAAACTTAAGAACTTCTCTCCGAAGGGCGATAGTTGGTAGGTCCGCCTTGGCGGTCGAGGACTGAGCGCATCTTCTACTCTCGGCTTCGCGTCAAGATTCGCGCTCCCGGTGGTCCCGCGACTCGGCATGCCTGAGTGCAATCTTTCGATCACTAAACCCGATGCAGCTAGACGGGCGAGTGAGCTGAGCACGTCGGGTGAATACTCGATCCTGTTAACGAGCGGCGTCCAGCCCTTCAGACGATCGTCATTCAGGGTCTCAAGGTCGCTTAAACTGAGATCGCGCAAGACACGAATATAGGCTTCCCTGTCGTCTTTCTTGAACTCGGCAGCACCGCTGTTGGCTAGGGCGTCGCCGAACATCTTCAGTTTCTTCTCATCATGAGTCGTGTATAGCTTGTCTAGCAAGAGGAAAAGCAAGGTCTGAAATTCCTCTGTTTCGAAGAATTTCCGATCGACTTTTTCACCTTCTACCGATTCAAGCTGCTTCTTCATTTCCTCAAGAACTACGCTGATACGCTTCTGCGTCCTGCGCTGCGCAATTCCGTTCCACAGCTCGAGTATCGGCCCGCCGGCGTAAGGGATGCCAGCCACAAGCGTCCGCACCGCGATCTCTGCCAACTGACTATGTGCTGCATCTTCGTGCCTTTCGAGGCTCAGGTTAGTGCCAGACGGCTCGTCCATGTAATTCATTCTACGGATTCTGTGGCAGCCTTGCGGCGAAGAGGCCACCGAGACTCGGTCAGTAGACAACCTGGTAGGCGTGGCCTTCTAGATCGGGTGAGGCGGAATTCGGCGAATCGGGGAGATTGGAGTGAACGCGGACGCGAACTGGCACGCCTGGAGTGAGGTCGTTGACGTCAATATCGGCGACGAGCAAGGCGGGGCGGGGCCCGAACGGATTGTGACGGCCGGTTTGGTTGACGAGCCGAAAGGGAATGGGCCGGTCCCATTGCATGACTTCGAGTGTCGGGGGCTGGCGGTCGCTTTGGGATGGGCTGGGGCCTGCGGAGTCGTCTTGCTGATGCCGGACCCTACCACCAGTGGCTTCCCTGGCCTGCACGATGATGCGCAGGACGCCCTCGATGGGCGGATTGAGGCTGGCCTCAATTGTGCCGGAAGCCCCAATTTGAAAGTCGGCGTCTATTGGCTCGATGGAGCGGGCTTTTGAGTGGGCGGCAGAAGCGATGGCCGCGGCGATGGCCAGCAGTGGAAGCAAAACGACGCAAGTGATTGGCCAGCGCCGGACGAATGAGCGTTGGAGCCCAACTCTCATTACGCAGCCTGCAGCTCAAGAATGATGGCCGCGCCGCGGGGCATCAAGTTGACGGCAGATGCACGGCCGTTCTGATCGCGAAGGATGGTAGCGCAAAGGCTCAAGCCCATTCCATCTGTATCGCCACCGGCACGGGCGGGAACGAAAGGATCGAAGGCGCGTTCAGGGTTGAGAAAGCCGGGGCCCGAGTGGGTAATGGAGATATGCACCAGACTGCCTTCGCGGGCGGCTTCGAGGCGGATCGATCTGGATTCTCTGGGCGCTGAATCGGGAGATTCGCGGTCCACGGCGCCAATGGCGTATTGCAGGCAATGCAGCAGGGCCTGTCGCAATTGCTGCGCGCCGCAAAGGATTCGGGGCATTCCGGGCGCCACGTTAACCTGGAATTCGATGGAACGCTGAAGGAATTCGGGGCGATAAAGCTGCTCCATATCTGCCAGCAGCTCGGAGACAGAGATGGCGGCAGGCTGGTCGGACCGTGCGTGCGAGACGCGGGAGAGGCTTTCGAGCGTGGAACGAATGCTCCTGGCCTCGATAACGATAGAGTCGATGGCCTTGAGATCGTGAGATTCAAGCGCGGCGGATTCCTGGAGCAAAGAGGCGTAGCCAAGGATGACTGTAAGCGGGCTATTCAACTGCTGCGTGACATTGCCGGCCAGCTGACCGAGACCGGCGAATCTTTCCGAATCGATGAGTTTCTCAAAGAGCATGGTTTGACTGCGCGTGGCCTGGAGGCGGGCAACTAGCATCTCGATGGGAAGCAGGTCGTCGAGCGGCGGCGCATCGGCAGTTGGGTCAATCACACGCGCGTCTTCAGCACGCATTCCCTTCAGCAATAAGACTCCATCGACACCGGACCGGCCGACCATGGGGACGGCCAGGACAGAAGTGAAACGAAGGCGCTCGAGATCGTCACCGGGGACGAGCCAAGGCGCGAGATCGAGGCGGACCGTCTTGCTATTTGCCACGACCAACGGGGCTGAGCCTGGCGCCAGAAAGCCCTCGACGGGAATTCTGTTTGCGAGTTTACCGAGCGGCCTGGCAATCGCAACTTCGAGCCCTGCGGAACCGGCCAGCCTGTAGCGCCCGCCGTTTTCAAGAAGTAAGGCCGCCTGGGTGAAGCGGCTATTGCTTACGACTGTTTCGCAGACGTCGGCTCCCTGGCGGTCAAAGTCTTCAACCCTGCGACGGGTGAGCATCAGGTTGGCGTAGGCCTCAAGCTGTCGGCGGGCGCTGCGTTCGCGCTCCTGGGCCACTTTGTTGCTCTTCAGCTCGTCCTCAAGGACGAGCATGATCATGCCAATGGCGGCGACCACCTTGCCCATGACAATAACGCGCATGAGGTTGAGATCGATCAGCGAGTGGAAGCCGACCAGGTGAAAGATTCGCAAAGCGGCGAGCGACCAGGCAACGAAGCCGAGGACGCTGAGGAAAACCCCCGGGGAGAAGCGGCGGAAGACGAAGACGAGCAGAACTACGGTCATCTGCACGTTGATGCACTCGACAAAGGTGAGCCCGGCGCCAGCACCCTGAAGGCAACAGACCCGGATGGCGAATGTACCCAGGACAGCGCTGAATGAAACTCCCACCCAGATGGGCACGGTGCGTTTGGTCATTCCCCAGAAGACGCCGACGCCAAAGCTCATGGCGACCAAAGCCGGAAAGATCAGAAACAACGGGCCGGTGGGTTGAACTCCGCGGAAGACTCCATAGAACAGAATGGCGTAGATGACAAGAAAGGCAGCGTACGGGACGACGAAAAGAATCTGAAACCGTCCAAACCTAAACCGCAACGGCGAAAGCGAGCCGAGGAACATGGCCGCGCTAAGCTGAATGAAGATTTGACCGGCGACCACCTGCCACGCAGAACCGGAGCCAGGGTAGCCGTCCAAGGTATAGAGCAGGACCATGGCGACGATGGAAAACGAGAAGCCCAGGAACCAAAGCAGCGAGCGGGCGTCACGGAAACGGAGATAGAGGTATCCGAAGGCAGGCAGCAGGAGCGCCGTCAGAATCAGGGCCGGAAAGTGATATAAATCGGGCATGAAAGCCGCGAATCCCCTTCCCTATCAATAAAATATGCAGATCCATCGAAGCCCGCGGATTCAGGCTCCGTTTATGCCTTAATGCCTTTGCCTGGCGATGATGCACGTCAGCCCATCGCGCCGTCGAAAGGCGTTCTTGGCTAGTATCCGAGCCATCCCAGGGCGAAGTACATCCGTCTAAAGTTGCATAGGGGTAGGAGAATCGGAGGAGAGATTCACAGCCCCGAAGACCGCCGCGGGAATCGCGCGTGGAGGCGAACTGAAGTGGCAATTCGACACTTGATTGCGGCGATAGCGGTTGCCGGCTGCGCCTTGACGGTTGCGGCGCAGGATAAGGACTCGTTTACGCCGATGCCGCTCGATTCCGGCTTCGGACGCATGGATATCTCCGATCCGCCTATTCCCCCGGAACAGATCATCAAGGAGTTCTCGGCGAAGGAGACGGAATTTCAGGACGCGCTGGATCACTATACCTACCGTCGCACGGCACGCGTGGATGAGATAGACGACGACAACAAGACAAGCGGCGAATGGTACGAAGTGGACGACGTGATCTTCGACCCAACGGGCAGACGCACCGAGAAGGTGGACTTCGCGCCTCCAAATTCGCTGAAGCAAATCATGATGTCGCCATCCGATCTTCAGGATCTTGAGCACGGCTATCCGTTTGTGCTGACCACCGCGGACCTTCCCGAGTACAGCGTCAAATACGTGGGGCGGCAGCAGGTGGATGAATTGGCATGTTATGTGTTCGACGTGAGCCCGATAAAAATTGAAAAGGGCAAGCGCTATCTGGATGGGCGCATCTGGGTGGACGCGACGGACTTGCAGATCGTCGTAACAAATGGGCGGATGGTCCCGGACGACACGCGCAAGAATAGCGAGGATCTGCACGCGCCGTTCATGACGTGGCGGCAGCAGATCGACGGCCATTACTGGTTTCCTGTTTATACAAAGGGCGAGGGGATTCTGCATTTCTCCGGCGGCTATGGATACATGGCGCAGGATGTGCATGTGAAAGAAACGGTTAAATACGCCGACTACAAGCGGTTTGGTTCATCGAGCAAGGTGTTTTACAACGGCCAGGAAGTCACAAACGACGGGCAGCCGCCGAGCTCTGCACCCGCTGTCCCCAAAAAATAGAACGAGAGCGGCCCGTTGCGCGGCGTTGGCAGAAGGTGTGCCGAAACCGGTAGCTGCAAGATCCGCAGGGCGACGGATGCGGCAGCCGGATGATCTACTGAATTCGTGACGAGAAGCTTCTAAAGCTCGTCCGGTTCAGTCAAGATGCGGCACCACTTTTTCAAAATTGTCGCGTGGGCTCTGTGCGGCGTTGCCTTGCCTGTGTGTTGGTGGCCGCTGCGCGCGGGCGCGCAGGCAGCGGAACCTGATCAAGCGAAGCGCGAAGCGAGCTCGAGCCAGAACGATGACGCGGACGGTGACGTCGAGACAATCTTTCCGCACACATTGACTGGGCGGTACTGGATCTCAGGGCAAGCGAATGTAGTTCTCCAGGGCTACGGTGCGTTCAAGGCCAAATACACCGGGCCGAATAGCCTGACAAACTGGGCACAGAGCGCAACGACGCACCTGCTAACGCTTTATACCGGCTACGAGCTTTCACAAACGACTGAAGTCTATCTTGATATCGAAGACGCGGCGGGCAATGGCGTCGGGAACGCGGGCGGATTGGCGGGATACGTCAATCTGGATGTGGTGCGGTTGATATCGGGAGTGCCAAGGGCGAACGCGCCTTACGTGGCTCAGTTCATGCTGCGCGAGATTATTCCCCTGACGGGCGAGCGCGTGAAATGGGACCGCGACGAGCTTAACCTTGCCACTTCGCTGCCGGCGCGTCGCATCGAGGTGCGCGCGGGAAAGATGGACCTGACGAATTTCTTCGATGTGAATACATATGGCTCCGACAGCAACCAGCAGTTCCTGAACTGGACCGTGGATGACAACGGCGCGTGGGATGTGGCCGCAAACGCACGGGGCTACACGGACGCCGTGATCGTGGAGTACGACGATCGCTCGCGCTCACTGCGCTTTGCCGAAGCGCTGATGCCGAAGACTCCGTTTGGGCGATTTCTGGACGCCGACCTGGCGCGATCGCGCTCGGAGAATTTGGAACTGGAAGCGCGGGGAAAACACATTTTTCGTCGCGACGGCGTAGTGAGGGTTCTGGGTTATCTGAATCATGCCGACATGGGGAGCTACCGAGTGGCTAACGCCGAATTTCTTGACGGCGAGACTACGATACCGGACATTACTGCGGCGCGCCGGGAGGGACGGCATCGCTACGGCGCCGGCTTGAATATGGAACAGGAGATTACGGAAACTCTTGGCGTCTTTGGCCGCCTGGGCTGGAGTGACGGGCACAACGAAGCTTTCTGCTACACCGAAGACGACCGGACGTTGGAGGTGGGCGGGCTCGTAAAGGGAAGCTCGTGGCGGCGCAGCGGCGATCGCGCGGGCGTTGCGTTTGTGGTGAACGGGATTGTGGCGGCGCATCAGGAATATCTGGCGCTCGGCGGGCTGGGGATCATGCTGGGCGACGGCGGGTTGACTTATGGGCCGGAGAAGATTGTCGAAGCTTTTTACACCGCTCATCTTTGGCGAGGTTTCTCGTTGTCTTACGATTTTCAACACGTGATTAATCCCGGATATAACGAGGCGCGCGGGCCGGTGTCGGTTTCCGCGGTCCGGTTCCACACGGACTTTTGATAGAGACAGGGAACGAGCCACCCCAGCGAGCAAAGACCGCTCGCCGGGGACCCCGGCAGGGAACAAGGGACCAAGGGAACGAGGCGAGCAAGTCAGCGGCGCTCGCGGACTAGCTGGGTTTAACGCGCGCGCCGCCGGCACCCATGAGGACGATGGAGCGCTGCGCGAAAGGCGAATAGACGAGCAGCGTGGAGCAGGCGAGGGCCACTCCGAAGTTGATATGGTGCAGCAGAAGGAATGGCGAGAGAGACCACAGCTCGTCGAAGAAAAGCAGAAACGGCCAGAGGGTTAGGAATTTGCCGCGGAAGCCGGGAGCGCGGAAGAGGGCGGCGCAGAGAATAAAAGCGCGCGCGGGAATGAGGACAGCGGCCGAGACAAACAGAAAGTGGAAGACGAGTGTTGCCGCGGGCAACGGCAAGATGAGGCCGTCGATCTCCGCAAGGTTCGCGAGGGCGCCAATATAAAAACCCAGATACATGAGCTGAAAGACGACGAAGAGCGTTTGCACCACGGGGAAGGGCGTTTTGGGAAGGTCCTCGGGCGTGGAGAGAATCCTCATGCGCGGTTGGGGATCGGGCTGGGACAGATTCGCGGCGAGGTCGATCGAAGTGGCGGCTGGGGAGTCGCTGAGTACTGACAGCCCGGCGTCGCCGGCAACTCTGCGGTCGACGATAGGATCGAGGGGCACGCGCTCGCCGGGGATGAGTTCGACGGGAGCGAGGAAGCGATAGCCACGACGGGCCAGGGTTTCGACGAATCGCGGACTGCCTGCCGTGTCGCCGAGAGCCTCGCGGATGCGATTGACGGCGGAGTTGACGCCGTGCTCGTAGTCGACGAAGGTACCTTCAGGCCAAAGCACGCGAGAGATTTCGTCGCGCGAGAGCAGTTGGCCGGGCTTCTCGAGAAACATGAGGAGAACCTGGAAGGGCTGAGCGTTCAGCTTGACGCGCATTCCCTGCCTTCGCAGTTCACCTGTGGCGGCGTCCGCTTCAAAGACTCCAAAGCGATAACGTTGTGCCGGCCGAAGGTCGCTCATCAGATCCGCCATGGCTTTCGACAAGTGTAGCCGATGGAGATTTGGGCCGATGCATGGTTGCAACAAATGAGGAGTTGGCGGAAGTGCAACGGGTGGATGGTCTTGCGCGGTGAGAAACATTTACCCGTAGGTGAGGCTCCGTGCATTGCCCGCCAAGCATCGAAACGGTAGAGTGCGAAGGGTTAGGGTGCATAGATGACGCGAGTTTATTTCTTAAGATTAATGGGTGCTGGAGCGTTGATGCTCTTTTCGACAGCTTCAATTTCGGCGGGCGAAGCGCCAACTGCGGCTGCGGTTTCTGGGTTCAATGACTATGTGGGGCACGTGGAGACGCGGCTGGCCCAGGAACACCGGTCGGCTGAGGGATTTCTACCTATAGCGGATCGGGCGCGCGTGAAGAACGGTGACGTGGTGCTTGAGCATTTGACGCCGGCGAATAGCAAGGAGCTGCAGGGAGCGCTGTTGCAAGACTGGCGCGGGACGGCATTTGTTCCTGGAGCTAAGGGCGAAGACTTTGAACGGGTGATGCGGAACTTTGAAACTTTTCCGCATATCTATTCGCCTGAAGTGCTGAGCGCCAGCGTGCCGCTAAAGGCAGGCAATCACTATCACGTAGCGATGCGAATCCGGCAACAGCACATTATCACCGTTGTGCTGGATATGACATACGACACCACGTTTGGACGACTTGACGCGCAGCATGGATACAGCTTGTCGCGGAGCATAAAAATCACCGAAATCGACGCTGCGGGCACCGCGAAGGAGCGTGTTTTGAGCGCGGATGAAGAACACGGTTATCTGTGGCGATTGAACAACTATTGGAGTTACGAAGAGGGGGATGGGGGGCTGTATATCCAGGTCGAGTCCGTCTCGTTGAGCCGCGCTGTTCCGAAGGGGCTGGGGTGGGCGATCGGGCCGTTTGTGAACAGCGTGCCAAAGGAATCGCTGGAGTTTACATTGCGCGCGACACGGGATGCGCTGAAGAAGTGATTCCGCGACGATGAATTGCGGGTTTCGACTGGAAGGATAGATGGAGAGATGGATGCACAGATTCTGGCAGCGAAGCGTGAAGCAGCTTTTGAAAATGCGCGACGAGTGAACCAGGCGTTGACGGCGCGGATGGAGAAGCGCGCATTGCAGTGGATGGCGGAGCGCGCGCCGAAATGGGTGAGCTCTGACCATCTGACTGTTCTCGGATTGTGCGCGCAGATTGGAGCGGGCGTCTGCTTCGCGTTGTCGCGCTACGAGCGGCGGTTCCTGCTCGCGGTGATTGTTTGTTTGGCGCTGAACTGGCTGGGCGACAGCCTGGATGGGACGCTGGCGCGCGTGCGCAGGCAGGAGCGGCCGCGGTACGGATTCTACGTAGACCATATCGTTGACGTTCTGGGATCGGTGGCGCTGATGTGCGGGCTTGGAGCGAGTGGACTGCTGCATTGGGCAACAGCGATGGCCATGCTGATCGCGTTTCTGGTGCTCTCGAGCGAGAGCTACCTGGCGACCTACACGCTGAAGTGCTTTGAGCTTTCGCAGGGGCTCTTTGGACCGACGGAGATTCGGATTCTGCTGGCGATGGGTTGCTTTGCCGCGCTGCGCAACCCGTTTGCGACAGTGTTTGGGCACAAAATGCTGCTCTTCGATTTGGGCGGGGTGATCGGGACGCTCGGAATGGCGGGGATGGCGCTGGCGGTGACGGCGCGGCACACGGCACAGCTCTATAGGATTGAGCCGCTAAAGTGAATGCGGTGGTTCGCAATTTGAATGAATTTTCGCTCAGGGGCTGAAGCTCGCGGTAATTTTGCAGCGTTTACGGCACGAGTAAACTCGTGCCCTGACACTTCGTGCTTCTCCGAAGGCGAATTTCCGCAGCCTGTGAAGCCCGTACCCATCAAACTGACCCGCGACCGCAGATGCCGAGATGGAAGCAAATGCGATATTCTGCTTCGTCCTGAGGAATCCAGCCGTGGAAGGCAAGATGTTGAAGCGCGCGAGGCGCGAAAATCCCGCGGTCCTGTCTCACCACGCGATGCGCAGGATGGTCGGCATGATCGCGCTGCTGCTGCCTTTCGTTCTTGCCGGCGGGAACATTTTGATCTCATTCCTGGGGTCTAGCCATGCGCTGCCCCACCCTCTTCTGCAACGATCAATCAGCGACTATCGCTACACCGCCGTGAGGGATGTTGAAGTGGGAGGCCTGTGCGCGATCGCGGCATTCCTGATGTGCTCTCGCGGGTACGATTGGATGGACGAGATCACGGGGTACCTCGCTGGGTTTCTTGCTTTGGGAGTCGCGCTCTGCCCCTCGGTGAACCCGCGGGACAATTTGCACACGCCGCTGCAGTTGGAGTTGAATACGGTACACACGGTATTTGCGGCGCAGATGTTTCTCGTCCTCGCGTATTTCTGCCTGGGTCCGTTCCGCAAGAGCGCGCCAGGCGTGGGCCGCACTCGACGCAAGCAGCACAGAAACACGGTCTACGCGGTGTGCGGCACGGTGATCCTGGTGTGCGACGCGCTGATCGTCAGCCTGAACCTGGAACGTGCGGAGCGATTGCTCAGCCCGATCAACCCACTGCTGACCTGCGAATCGCTGGCGCTGATCGCCTTCGGCGTGGCCTGGCTGACGAAGGGCAATGGCTTCCTGAGAGACAGGCCGCATAGCCACGTGCAGCCCGTAACAATCGCGGAAGATCCCTGAAGCCGATTCCTCAGTGGCCCTTTCCGGTGTGGGTTTGATCAGCGGATACGGGCCCCTGAAGCGGAATCTGGCGGCGCAGGGGCACTCGAGCATCGCGTGCAAAATACCACCGTGCCGCAATCGAGAATGAGTTCACTTCGAGACTGTTCCCGCTTCTCTGCGGTTTGTAGTAGAAGCCGGAGTACGTCGGGGCGAAAGTGAGATTGCCGATGGAAGGAAGGGCCAGCGCAATGCTGAGAGGAATGTCGTATTCCGTCTGCGTGGATAATTCAGCCGATGGAGGACGCCCGAAGAAATAGTCGCCCTGACTATCGGTGACCAGGCTGATCTGCCTGCCTGTAACGGTGCCGAAGAGACGGTTCTGGAAGTGGAAAGTCCAGTAGAGGCCGGGAGTGTGGAGAGTTTTTACCGACGGCAGGCCAACGACTGTGGTAGTGCTGTTGATAACCAGTTTGGCCAAAGTGAAACATTGCTGCAGAGTGATGTTAGCGTTGACCGTGCATTGATATTGAGAAGTCGTGGGACTCCCGGAAGCGGTATTCAGCGTGAGCGCGGACAAAACGCCTTTCTGCTCGCTGAATTCCAAGCCTGCCTCGTAGTAGCTTCCCCCCCAGAATCGCGAACTTGGGCGGTTGTTGCCGAACTCGCGACGGAAGCCGGCGCGGTCAGTCCACCCGGAGACGCGCGGAAGCTGGACCGTGAGTTCGCCTGCCCCAGCGGAAGCCGCGAAGGGGAAGAACAGGTAGGGAGTGTTGATTTCAACCTGGTATTGACGAGGCGTAAGCACCAGCAGGCTTCGCGGCATGGAACGCACGCTGCGGACGGTGTTGTCACTTTTCAGCGCGTGAAGCCGAACCTGTAGAAAAGCTCCTTCAGTTAAATTATTCAACGAATAGGAAGGGTTGATGGGTCTGCCGGTAATATTTCCGAGGACCGAGCGGTCGTAGGCGAAATTCGTCTGCTCACCGACAGATAGGGCCGCGAGCGGAGTGGTGGCGCCACCCGGCTTGAAGAAGGTTCCAGTAATTCTGTTGGCCAATTCCAGATCCAGTTCCTGCGAGGTAGGGGCAACGGCTCGAGCGTCGGAGACGCCCTGGAAGTTCGCAATGTTTGAGTTTCCGCCGACCGGCGACCGCGCAGTAAAGCTGGCAATGACCTTTGCGAAGTCAATTTGCCAAAGCGGCATTTGCTGGAATTGCTGGTTTTGGGCGGTGATGACTTTTTCGGCGGAGCCTGTAGCCGGGGCAAGCGCGGCGACTTGAGTGCTGGGGCCCGGGCTGGGGCGGCGCAGGGACGCCAAGAGGTAATGCGATAAGGAAGCTGTGATGTAGACATCTGTTCTTTGGTGGTTGGTTGGCGGAAGGCTCTGGAGCATGCCGTAGACGGCCTTATCCTGGGCCAACTGATCGCTGGTCACTAACCAATAGTAGCCATCGTCGGTGACAGGCGTGCCGCCGATGCAGTAGGTCGTCTGGCCCGCAGCGTCGCTATTGCACGATGGATCGACGGGGATCCAAAGAGGCTCGTTGTTCTGGTTTATCTCAGTGAGGTTGGTGAGGGTGGACTGCACAATGCCGTAGGAGATGAGCCACTCCTGCGTAACGCCGGTATCGGCCAGTTGCGATTGCTGCGCCATCTGGTCTTGTGACAGCGCGAGCATACTTTTCAGGCTCTTGCCAGTGACGGCTACATATTCCAGGAAATCGCCTTTCCAAAAGATGCGGTCGAGGGCGACGCGCAACTTGCAGAGATCGGGATGCTCAGTCTCGTTGGCGCACACGCTATAGTCCCGGTATCCCGGTCCCATCGCGTCCAGCTCCACGTCGCGGCTCTGCAAGAGGACGACGTCGGCGTTGGGGCGAGAGGCTTTTTCAAGGTCATTGAGGAGCGCGAACTCAACCTTGCTCTCCGGATCCGAGCCACTGATCGTCGGCACCGTGGAAGATTGTTTCAACTGCGCCATCAATTGAGAAAGCAGCGCGAGGGTTGTGGGACTGGAACCCTGGACTGGAGGAGGCGCAAAGATACCATCGGGCTCGTTGACCAGAGAGAAGCTGTTATCGGCTGGGGAGTCCAGGGTAAGGCGCGAGACTTTCCCGGGGTAGTCGCCGGTTTGAGAGTTGTAGCTGGGAATTGGCGCCACGACGGGAGCGGGGAAGTCGCGTTTTGCGGACGCCGGAAAATTCAAGGTGACCTGCGGAGTGCCATATCCGGACTCGGCCTCGCTGAGCACGACATCAACGTGGAACTGCGCGCCATCAAGCCTGAGCAGCGACGATACGCGTTCCGAGAGAACTTCCGCTTCGGTGTGGGGCATCTGGGCCATGACCACAATCTTGTCGAAGGTGCGCTCATTGCGGTCGGCGGCCAGAAGCTCAGCGCCACGCACGATGGCCTCGGTTATCGGAACAGGATTGACGGCAACCGCAGAGCCATCTCCGGTGGTAAAACGGTCGCCGCAAGCGCCGAAAACACTTGCGGGGGCTTTGCCAGTGCCCGGGCACAAACGAATATTAGTTTGCGAAACCGCCTTCATGGTGCTCTGGCCGGTAACGCCAACAATGAGGACATGGCTGCCGTCTGCCAATTGTGCAACCGTGTAGCCGATGTCCTTTTCTTCCGTCGCGATAGTGCGGAGCAGGCCGTTCTTCGCGGCAACGCGCGCACCCGCCGAGAGAACGAAGCAGGCACCAATGCTCCCCCCCTGCGCGCAATCGCCAAGGATCTTCTGCAGCAGTACTTTGCTCGAGTTGGCGGGGAGGCTGGGATCGGAAAGCTTAATTAGATTGCCGACGATCGTTGTTAGTGAGGCTCTGTAGGTGTTGAAGTCGGCGCGATCGGCAGAGTTAAGAGGGTACTCCGGTGTATCAGCCAAATCCAATTTGTTGAGCACACTCAGGATTTGCTCCAGGAACGTTTGGTTTAGCAAACCAGTGCCGGGTAGCTCGAAGACTCCCTGAGCGCCGCTTTTGTATCTTCCGGATGCGTCGTTTTCTTGCGGCACAAGCGAGCGAAGGCGCGAGCCCCACGCCGATTGCAGGATCTTAAGCTCATCGCTGGCGAGTTCATCGAGTACCGATTGCCGTCCGGCAGCCCTATTGGCACTGTCGGCGGCCAACTGCTGAATGGCCTGGACCGCCGGATTGACCGACTCGCCCGGAGACTGGCGACTCAGGCGATCGAGGCGGCTAAGCCAGTCGAGTGGTTCGGGCTCGAGCTCGGCGCCAGTGCCCACGCAGTGGAACGCGTTTCTGTCGAGAGGATTCTCGCGGAAGAGCAAGGGACAGCGTTGACCTTTGAGAGTGATGCGCAGGTTGGCGCCGAGAAGGTACGTCGCGTGGTCGTGATTGTCGATGTCCGCGGCCTGTTGCGGGTCCCGGGCGGCATCCGAGAGGAGCAGCGCCGCCACGCGCAGCCATTGCGCGGTATACATAAAGTCCTGACTTCCGGGCACCACTGCGCGAAATCCGGCGTGCATCAGGAAATTTAGGACGTTATCGCAATTGGCTCTGGGAGCGACGCGACCGTCGTCCTTATAAAGGCTCTCAGGGCGGGTTTCCTTAGTGCTTGGATCAATGGTTTGAGGCAGTTTGCAGCCGCCCTGAGACGGGTCTGGAGTGTTAAGGTTCTCCATCTGAATGGCGGCGCCAAACTCCGATCCGAAGTTGTCGCCCAGACCGATCAGCAAAGTATCCGGATTGGACTTGCGATAGTCGTCGAGAAAACTCTTCACCGGCGGCAGGTGCTTCTGGTCCGGCTCGTTGAACTCCATCCTGTAATAGCCGTAAAGGCTACCGGTGTAATCGATCTGGGTGGTGGCTGACTGTCCCCGAAGGACGCATGGAAGCAACAGCGTGAGGGCCATGGAAACGAGGAGTGGGGAGACGCAACGGCTGAACGACAAGGATGTGCGCATAGCGCCCTCCAGAAATCGTGCGGCGTGAAAAGCCCGGTGGTTGTGCATCCATCTTCCAAGAACGCGCGCGGCGCGTCAATGGATTTCGGCGGAGCGGACGGCGACCTGCTGCAATTTCGGGCCGCTTCAAAAAAAACGGCTTGATTGGGAGTCTCAGTGGACAGGAAGAAAAGTGCTTGTGCGGCGATTACTATTCGTCTATTGCTACACGTCTATTGCTATCCCTTGAGGGCGACGCGTTCGCGAGGCAACCAACCGTCAGCGCGTTGGATGAGGATGGCGCGCTCATCCTCCTTGCTCTTCCCTTTGCGCTGGAAAAGCTCAGGCGGCTCCTCGCGGGAAAAGAGCCAGAGGCTGACTGAATGCAAGGCAAGCGCGCGTGCTGCCATATGCACCGCCTCCGGCTCGTCGAGATCGATGATCATTGCGCAATGCGCGGGCTTTGACTGAGCCAGCAACTTCTTTAGCTCACTCTCCGCCTCTTTAAGATGCTCGCCATAAAGCCGCAACCTGGTGACGGGATGGAGTTCCATGCCCAGCCGCGCCATGATCTCCGGCAGCCGGGCAACTTCCTTTCGGTTCCAGTCCTTGTACTCCTCTGTGAGATGGTCCCAATCTTCAAGATGCGTGTTGAATCGCTGCATTGGCCGCCGCCACTCGATCAGCCGGCGTTCAATGGTGTAGCGGCGGTGTTCAAGCTCCGCGAGCAGTTCGATCTGCTCCGGAGTGAATGTGGCGACGACGGGTGAATGTACATCGCGCGCGACGTGGAGACCTGCCAACTCCATATAGAGCGGGGTGTGGTCAGCGCGCCAGCGATTCGACATTTTCATAAACTCAGGCAGTTCGTGCCAGGGAACATCAGCCTGGGGATTGATCGTGTCCCGGGAGCGCCGCCGGTAGTCTTCGTGAAGAGCCTGCGCAAAAGCATCCAGGTGGGACCCGAGCAGTACATCGGTGCTTAGAGTTTCTTCGAGGGTGCCAAATATCTGGAGCCGATCGGCGAAGTTGGAGATGTCCTCAATGCTGCGCACCAGCTCGCCCAGACGGCGATAATGTTCGAGCCGCACGTAGACGGGAACGTGCAAGTGGCCGGCGCAATCGAGAAGCGAACGGATTTCGAGCGCAGCACACAGACTTTGCTCGTCATCTCCCAATGACACTGCAACGCCGAGAAGCGGCTCCGCCAATTCCAGCTTCTTGGCCACAATCCGCGGGAGATCGGGCGAGCCCGGCGTCACCGACGCCGTGATGAATTCTAACGACGCGGATTCTGCCGCGACGGGATTGGCAATGGGAAATGATTCCGCGGCCTGATCGGCTTTTTGATCGAGGACGAGGATATTGAGGTTCTTGCCCGGCGCAACCGGGCAAGCGCGGATCAGATGCTGCGTGATTTCCTGGCCGTAGGCCCCGAATCCGACCACTACAAAAGCCCGCGCTTCAAACTCGGGGCTGGGAGGCAGGTGGAGGCGCTTGATCAACATGCGGGCCGCATTCATGAATGGATTGAACAAGCGAAGATCTACCTTGCTCGATCCCATGGATCCCTTATCGCTGCCAATCAGCCTCTTGTGCATCCAGTCGTTTCGCAATTGGGTCAGCACTTGAATCCGGCTGGATTTGAGATGGCCACGGAGTTCGAAAACCTCTTTGATCTGAAGCGCGATGTCCATATTTTCGCTGTCAGATCCGGTGCAGACGATCGCCGTCTGGGCGCGCCGGATTCCCGCGGCGATAAGCACCTGAGGGTTTTTGGCGTCGCCCTGGAGCACCGGAACCCCGCTCTTCTCGCAGGTTGCGGCGCTGGGTGAATTGTCCTGCAAATCCACCGCGACGATGTATTGCCCTGCCCCGCCCAGGTTCTGGATGACTTGCATTCCCACGTCGCCAATACCGCAGACGACGGTGTGGTTGAATTTACGGCGCACCATTGCAGTACGGAGATTCTTTCTGACTCCTGTGATAAACAATTGGGCGGCAGAGAGGAGCGCAATGCACGGCACTAGCACCTGCGCAATGATGAGTTGCCACGGGTCTCTGCCAGGCTGGTAAAGGTCGTAGAGCCTTATGAGCCCGATGGACGAGATCACGCAACGGAGGAGTTGCAGCCACGGGTTGCCTTTTTGAAATGCCGTATACACATGGTGGGGGTCGAATGGAATGCCTGAGTCGACGCTGTAGTACCACCCCGCCCTGGCGTACCCCCAAGTGCCGAGCCCCACGGCAAGAATAGCGAAGCCGATGAGAACGATTTTTTCGAATCGCTTTTCCATGTGCTTTCCTGCAAGCGGTTCATCCCATGCAGGCGGTTTATCCCTTCACGCGTTTATCCGTGCAATCGGCGGCAACAATCAGCCGGGAAGATTCAACGTGCGATAACGGAAGACGAAGCTCCAATCCATAGTTTCAGCAATCATAACCCCTGCAATTCTCTGAGCGGCCTCGCGGAGGGCGGCGAAGGTGTCGTCACTGGAATCGAGGGCGTTTTTGAGATCGATTGATTGGAGAGAACTGAGTTCGAGAGCCATGGCACGGGAGCGATCGGCGGTGCGGGCAAACTCTCCGTGACTTGCGATGGCGTAGAAAGCGGCGCCGAAGGCAGGCGGGACGGTTGCCAGTATCAGAAACCAAAATGAATCCTGGTTGATCTGGCCGCTAAAGATATGGACAACGCATCCGAGCAAGGTGATAACGAAGAGAGTGGTTCCGATGTGGTGCAGTCGATGACTAAGTTTGGTCAGGGTTCCGCTGTTGCCCTGATGGTATCCGACCTGATCATCAAGGATGCTCTCGATGAGCTTGCCGATGGAAGCGAGGTAGTCACGGTTAATAATGGCCGGTGCCAGACCGAGATCGCGCGCGATGGTGCGAAACATGCCGTCAACCCACGAACGGTCAGCACCGGCGCCGAAGTGAGCTGGCGGCGGCGGCGTAGCAAGGGCGCAGCCGAGGGGCGACAGGTAGCAATATTGGCGCAGCAGCTCGGCCAGTTGCCTGTAGTTGAGCCAGCGCTCGTGCCAGGATTTGCGGCGGCCATGCCAGGTGATCAACAGAATGAAGGCGATCAACGCGAATTCAGTTATTTCAGGCACTCTACGCACTTCCATGTGGTAGCCGTGGCCAAGCATGCCAAGCATTGCGACCAGCACGGCGGAAGCGCTGAGCAGATTAGTGGCGAGCGAGCTCGAGCGAAGCAGGCCTGCGTAATAGCCTGACAAGCCATCGGCCCAGGCGTAATGAGGACAGAGTTTATCGAGGAGATAACGCTGCGTGTCTTCTGGTGGGGACGGGGGCGTCGCGATCATCTTCGCCCATTCGGCGCGAGCTGACGGTTCGAAATCCGGGATTCTCCAGGATCCTTTACGAAATTTTCCTTTGGCGAGGAGATCGCGAAAGATACGAAATATCCGGCCAAAATCAAACCAGGGCTGCTTCTCGGCGCAATAAATGCGGCTGAAGTTCAGGTCGCTGCCGGCTTTGCTTTGCGAGAAGCGCGATGCGAAACGCGAGTCGAGCTCTGCCAACGGGAGTAACTGGCGGTCGCCAGATTCGCCCGTGAGGAGAACGCACGGCGGCTTTTGAAGAGAAGCATGCAGCCAGATGACGGGAATATTCTGCGCCAACGCCTCTTCCACGATTTGAGCGGTGCCACCTCTGCCCGCGGCAGGCTCGCCATCCCAGATGGCAATGAGAAAGTCGGATTGCTCAAGAACCAATCGCCCGACTCGTTCATAGGCAACGTCCGCTGCATCGCGCGCGCCGTCGATTTGGAAAACCGCGGAGGCTTTGGCGAGCAGAGCATGGAACTCATCGCGCGAGGACTCGGTTGGAAAGTCGCGGCAGTATTCTTCTTCATGGAATGGGAGTGGGGATTGCAGGTCTGCGCCGAGAGCGAGCCCGGCGTTGGCGACAATTCGGTCCGCACCTTCAGCGAGCGGAGAAAGGATGCGCAGAAGCGGAGGTTCGGGTGAATGAAGGAGAGGATCGTACGCGCGAAAGGCGAGAGCGGCGATAGCTTTCAGAATCTGGTCGCATTGAGCGGGAAGAGCGGCGGCGACATCGGGCGATAGCCGGTTGGGCCGATGGCCGGTTACGCCGATTTGAACTACAAGCCTGGGCCGCGGGGGCCGGCGGGACCGCGGCGGCGAGCTTGACTCTGAAGAGGCCATGGCGCGGTGATGGACGATGCTCCTTAAATCTGCGTTGAGCATATCACGGCGTCAAACACAAGACAGACCGGTATTTATGGGCGGGGATGAGCCGGGCAAGAACTCCGCCGCTGCCCTCACCTTTGCGCCTAAATTGAAACGGAAAGATGGAGAGCGAGTGCGGCCGGTTTTGCGCCTTCTAGTGTCGACGCGCGCGGCTGGCGCAAATTATCCGTGGCGGATGTGCGATTTATCCGTGACGAATGAATGAGCCGTCGTGCAACTCGGCCATGGCCTGGCGCAGTTCCTCCTGCGTGTTCATGACGATGGGACCGTACCACGCAACCGGCTCCTCAAGAGGCTTGCCGGAGACGAGCAGGAACCGAATGCCTTCAGGGCCGGCCTGGACGACAATCTCGTCGCCGCGGTCAAAGAGCACGAGCGAATGATTTTTCGCGTCATAGACGGGAGTGGCGTTGGGGTCGACTCCAGACTCGGTGAGCACGGCCTGCGGATCGGATGCATCGCGGAAGGTTCCCGCGCCGGCGAAGACGTAGGCGAATGCGTTGCGCGTGGTTTCGACTTTGATGCGCTTGCGCTTGAGGGGCGCGACGGAAATGTCGACGTAACGCGCGGCGACACTCGATTCGGTCGCGACACCCTCGACAGGACCGGTTTTGCCCCAGAACTCGCCGCAGATGATGCGCGCTTTGGTTCCGTCATCCTCGGTGACCTCGGGGATGGCGTTGGATGGAATGTCCTGGTAGCGCGGGTCGGTCATCTTGTGCGATGCGGGCAGGTTGGCCCATAGCTGGAAGCCGTGCATGCGTCCGCGCTCGTCGCCTTTGGGCATCTCCTGGTGGAGGATGCCCCTGCCGGCGGTCATCCATTGCACGTCGCCGGCGGTCATCCGGCCTTTGTTGCCGAGCGAATCGCCGTGCGCGACTTCACCGGCGAGGACGTAGGTGATGGTCTCAATGCCACGGTGCGGGTGCCAGGGAAAACCTTTCAGGTAGTCGGCGGGATTCTCGTTGCGAAAGTCGTCGAGCAGGAGGAACGGATCAAATTCAGCGGTTTTGCCGAAGCCGAATGCGCGTTGAAGCTTGACGCCGGCTCCCTCGATTGTGGGCGTTGTTTGATGAATCTCTTTGACGGCTCTGAGTGACATGGTGGACCTCCTGGAGAGGAATGAGGGGCAATGGCTTGGGCCGCCCGAATCGAGGGCGGCCCATCTGGAGAAACATGCTCGACATCCCCTCTTAGCGTACTTCTATTCGATGCGCGAGGGAGATATTCGTTGCAACAGGTAATCCGCCGACCTAAGGACGCTTGCGAACGGCGGCAGATTACGCGGCCTCGATTCACTTAGCTTTGATTTACGCAGCCTTGATGAACTGGACGTCGAGGGTGATGCTTACGTCCTCGCCGACCAACACGCCGCCGGCTTCGAGCGTCGTGTTCCAGGTGAGTCCGAAATCTTTGCGATTGATTTTGGCATTTGCGGACAGGCCGATGCGCATGTTGCCCCAGGGATCCTTCGCTGGCTCGCTCACGTCTTCGACGTTCAGAACCACCGGCTTGGTGACGCCGTGGATGGTCAGGTCGCCGGTAACAGCAAAGCCGTCGCCCTTCTTCTCGATGTGCGTTGACTTGAAGGTCATTGTGGGGAATTTCTCAGCATCGAAGAAGTCCTGACTCTTGAGATGACCGTCGCGCTTTTCGTCCTGCGTGTTGACCGTGGAAACGTCGATGGAGACTTCGAGGGTGGACTTGGTGTGGTCGGCTTCGACGCGATTCAATACACCGGTGATTCCGCCGAACTTGCCTTTGACGTTGGAGATCATCATGTGCTTGACCTTGAACTCGGCCGAGGAGTGGGCGGGATCGATGTTCCAGGTGGAGGTGGTGGTGTCAGGTGTCATGGGGTGGTGCTCCTTTCTTTGGTTGGATGCGGGAGTCAGATATTCGTTGCAACAAGTATTTGGATGGTTAGCTGCCGGGCGTGCCGGGACTGAAGCCTTATGCTTGGTAACAGACTTTCCGTGAGCGATTTTGCACAATCCGTGAAGCAGCAGGCCGACATCGTAAAGGTGATAGAGAGCTATATTCGGCTGCGCAAGGCCGGGGCGCAGAGGTTTAGCGGTCTGTGCCCGTTCCATAAAGAGAAAACGCCGAGCTTCAGCGTGCATGCGGGGCAGCAGTTTTTCTACTGCTTCGGCTGCCAGGCTACGGGCGACGTTTTCAGTTTCGTGGGCAAGATCGAGAATGTGGGCTTTCCGGAAGCGGTTCGGGTTGTCGCGCAGAAGTGCGGCATTCCGCTGCCGAAGCGGGAGTTTTCGTCGCCGGAGGAGGCGGCTGGTGCGCGGCTGAGGACAAAACTGGTGGAGCTGCAGGAAACGGCTGCGGCCTGGTTTGAAGAGCAGTTGCGGGGGCCGGGCGGAGCGCTGGCACGGGAGTACCTGGCTGGGCGGGGAATGACGGCCGAGGGGATCAAGACCTTCAGAATCGGATACGCGCCAGACGGCTTTCACGCTCTGCACGAGCGGCTGGGAGGCATGGCCGACGAGGAGACGCTGCGGGCTTCAGGGCTTTTCAGCTCGAAGGAACAGGGAGACGGGGGCCAGGGGCCTATCTACGACCGGTTCCGCAAGCGAGTAATGTTTCCTATCTCGAATGAAGGCGGGCGAGTGATTGCGTTTACGGCGCGGACGCTCGAGACGGGTGAAAAGGCTGGAGCGAAGTACATCAATTCGCCGGAGACGCCGCTCTACTCGAAGGGGCAGGTGCTATTCAACCTGGACAAGGCGAAGCCGGCGATTCGCGCCCTGGAGTTTGCGCTGCTGGTGGAGGGCCAGATGGATTGCATCAGCGTGTTTCTGGGGGGAATCAAGAACGTGATTGCGACGAGCGGGACGGCATTCACCGAGCAGCAGGTGGCGATCTTGCGGCGGCACACCTCAAACGTGATTGTGAACTTCGATCCTGACACGGCGGGCGCGAATGCGGCGGAGAAGTCGATTGCGCTGCTGACCGAAGAGGGGTTCACGGTGAAGATTGTGACGCTCGAAGGTGGACTCGATCCTGACCGGTTTATTCGCGAGCGGGGCGTGGACGCCTATAAGGAGGCACTGCGCGAGTCGCGGCGGCAGGCCGACTACCTGATTGAGCGGGCGCGATTGCTTTTTCCTGGCGCGAGCGCGGAGCAAAAGGTGAAGGCAATGAACTTTCTTCTGCCGCATATTCGGCGCATGCCGGAGACGCTGGCCAGGGAGCAGTTTGCAGCCGATGCGGCGCAGAAGCTTGGGATCGGATCTTCTGTGCTGCGCGAGGAGCTGCGGCAGGCAGCGCTGAAGCGGCGGGAGAGAGTGGAGGAGCGGGCGGCGAAGCTGACGGAAGTGGAGCGCGTGCTGTTGCGCGCTCTTGCCGTGACCGATCCGGATGGCGCCGAAGCGCGGCTGGTAGCTGCGGAGGCTGTAACCAACAGCTCGACGTGGTTTGAGCATCTGGGTTCATTCAAAGCGATGCAGGCGTTAGCCGGTCGCGGGGCAAAAGATCCCATCGAGGCGGTGGGCGATCCGGGTCAACGGGCGCTGCTGGCCGAGGCACTGCTGGGCGAGAGCCGGCCGCCCGAGGCAAACGAGGTTGAGAGCGCGGTGCAGGAGGTTCAGGAGCGCGCGATTGAAGGCCGATTGCGGGATATGCGGGCACAGATCGCTGAGGCCGAGAGGAATAGCGACTTCGCCGGGCTGGCTTTGCTGACGCAACAAAAACTGGAGCTGGACCGGGCGTTGCGGCGGCTCCATGGCCAGAAGGGGCACGAGCGGTAGGGGGCGGAGCGCGGATCAAAATGGGCCTCCGGCAGGGGTCTCTGGCGGGCTGATCTTGCGTCGAAATTGCCGTTCTTGGCGTCTAATAAACAGGTACGGGACCGGGAACGGGTGGTCGGAGCTGGTCCGGATCGGGCGGGCCGGGGCTTAGTTTTGGCCGATTTTGCGCTGGTGCGAGCGGGCGCAGTTGTGGTAATCTGTTGATCTCAGTGAGGATGCGCGCCCCTTTGCCCCACACATGAGCTTCGGCTCGCGGGCGACCCAGGCGAAACCTGAAGCGCTGCCATCCTGTTCCGAGAAAATTTATCACCGCTTTTGCGGGCTTGCCGATGTGTATGCAGGCGAGGATTTCCTTTTGGAAGTCTTCGTTTTGCGCGCCTGAAATTGAGCGCGGTGAGTGTCTGCGATAGGCGTGGATCGATAGATATGCGCGATCTGCGTAGGCGAGTTCGCGCGGCCGATTGCAATGATGCGGGGACGAAGAATGAAATCGGGCGAGACGCTGAACGTGGATGTGTCTTGCTGAAGAGAGTTGGGAAACATTGGCGATTGAAGACAAATTCGAAGAGGATGTGCATGGTCTGATTGAGACCGGCAAAGAGAAGGGCTATCTGACGTACGGCGAAGTGAACGACGCTCTGCCGGATGAGATTGGCTCTCCCGACGATCTGGACGATCTGATCACGACCATCGGGACGCAGGGCATTGACCTGCTCGACACTCCGAAATTTCCCGGCGACAAAGACTTTGAGCTGGAAGAGGGCGAAGACGTTGAGCTGGACCTGACGCCGGGGACGCTGGAGAAGACGAACGACCCGGTGCGCATGTATCTGCGCGAGATGGGAACCGTGCCGCTGCTGACTCGCGAGGGCGAAGTGGAGATCGCCAAGCGCATCGAGCGCGGGCAGAACCGCGTGCTCAAGGCGATTTCGCGTTCGCCAATCGTGATTCGCGAAGTGGCGGCGCTGGGCGAAGACCTGAAGCGCGGCGTGCGCAACGTGAAAGAAGTGGTGATCTTCGACGAGGAAGAGCTCACCGAAGAGGTGGTGCTGACCCGCGTGAAGGCCACCGTGGCACGCACCGACACACTTGTGAAGCACCAGAAGAAGGTTGCGCAGGTTGAAGAAAAGCTGGCGGCGATTTCGCCGGCGAACAAGGCGAAGGTGAAGGAAGCGCGGCGGCTGCGCTGGGCGGTCGGCCGCGAGAAAGTGCTGATTTCGCGCATCGTGCGCGAGCTAAAGTATACGGCGCTGGAGCGCAAGCGGCTGCTGGACAAGGTCAACAAGACCGTGGACACGATGCGCACGCTGGAGCGCCAAGTGCGCTCGCTCGAGCAGAAGTACGAATCCTCTAAGAGCGAGGATATGAAGAAGGAGTACCGGCGCCAGCAGAAAAATTGTCGGACGGACCTGGAAAAAATCGAAGGCGACGCGGGAGTTTCGATCACGGAGCTGAAGCGCACCCAGCGCGAGATGATCCAGGGCGACATGGACGCCGAGCAGGCGAAGCGCGAGCTGATCGAGGCTAACCTGCGGCTGGTGGTGTCGATCGCCAAGAAGTACACCAACCGCGGACTGCAGTTCCTCGACCTGATTCAGGAGGGCAACATTGGCCTGATGAAAGCAGTGGACAAGTTTGAATACCGGCGCGGCTACAAGTTTTCAACGTATGCGACCTGGTGGATCCGGCAGGCGATTACACGCGCCATCGCAGACCAGGCGCGTACGATCCGCATTCCGGTGCATATGATCGAGACCATCAACAAGCTGATCCGCACCAGCCGGCAACTTGTGCAGGAGCTGGGCCGGGAGCCTTCAAGCGAGGAAATTGCTCGGCGCATGGACATTCCGGTGGCCAAGGTTCGCAAGGTGCTGAAGATCGCGCAGGAACCTATCTCGCTGGAGACGCCAATCGGCGAAGAGGAAGACTCGCATCTGGGAGACTTCATCGAAGATCGCCAAGCAGTTTCGCCTTCAGAGGCAGTGATCGGCGTGAACTTGAAGGAGTACACATCACAGGTGCTGCGCACGCTGACGCCGCGCGAAGAGCGAGTGATCAAGATGCGCTTCGGGTTGGAAGACGGCTCGGAGCACACGCTCGAAGAGGTTGGCCAGAGCTTCCAGGTGACGCGCGAGCGCATCCGGCAGATCGAAGCCAAGGCGCTGCGCAAGCTGCGGCACCCGAGCCGGAGCCGTAAGCTGAAGGCCTTTGTGGAAGGCGTGAAGGAGATGTAGCCGACCCAATAAGGTTCGGAAAATTGGGGGCCGCAGCGTGGGATTAGCTGCGGCCTTTTTTGCGTGCGCACTCTCATTTCTTGTTGAGCTCGAACCCGATTTGAGAGCCTGACGATCTCATTTGACCTGTGATCGGAGATGGACGGTTGCACTGGTCGACCCGCGGTTGACGCGGCAAGACAGCGGGTATAGGCTCGGCCTGAGAGCGCCATACGAGCTAAAAAGTATGGATGGAAGTCCCAATGGTTGACCCTGTGATCGAAGCAGATTCCGCGGCTGAGCTGAGGAAGCACCTCTTCTACGAGACTTCGCATTCCCCCGCGCTCACCGATCTGGTGGGCTATGAAAAGGCGAAGGACATTGTTGATTTCTGCTTCATCGCCAACCCGTATTACCCGACGGCCGGAATGCTCGATGACTTGCAACGCAGCCTGCCTAACCTGATCAAGTCCTATCCATCGAGCAACCCGCTGAGGAGCCAGAAACATCTCGCGGCGGTGTTGAACGTCGACCCGGAGCATCTGATTATCGGCAACGGCGCAACCGAATTGATAACGCTGATTAAATTGACCTTGATCGACCGGATCGCGGTGCCGATTCCGACTTTCGGCGAGTACATCGAGAAGATGAAGGATCTGCGCGATGCAGAGTTGTACGCGCTGAATCCCGAGGACAGGTATCAGTTGCATCTCGATGACTATTTAGCCTGGGTAAAGAAACGAAAGCTGGCGTGCCTGCTGGTGATCAATCCGGGTAATCCGACTGGCCAGTTTATTCCGCTCGAAGAGATGGTGGAGTTCCTGCACCGCGCGCGGGATATGGAGCTGGTGATTGTCGATGAGTCGTTCATCGATTTTGCCGGCGATCCGATTCCAAGCCTGCTGCCGCTTGCGGATCAATTTACGAATTTGCTGATTGTGCGCAGTATGAGCAAGCACTGTGGCGTGCCGGGATTGCGCCTGGGATACTGCTACAGCGCGAATCTTTACATCCTGAACCGACTTCGCCGATTTCTGCCCACATGGAATTTGAATACGTTAGCGCAGTATTTTCTTTCTCTGCTGCCCGCCAGCGATGCCGCTTATCACGAGGGACGCAAACGGCTGATCGGCGACGTGAAGCAACTCTACGAGGATCTTCAGATGATGCCGCAGCTGGAGGTCTATCCCACAGGCGCTAATTTCCTGCTGTTCAAGGTCCAGAACGGCATGACCGCCAGGGAACTCCAGATGCGGCTACTGGTGGAGCACGAGATGTACGTGCGCGATTGCTCGAACAAACTCGGCATGGATGCGTTCCACATTCGTGTTGCCTCGCAAGGACGCGAGAAGGACAAGCGCCTGGTGGAAGCTCTGCGGACATTGCTCAAATGAAGCGCCCATTTGTTGTCGTAGTTGCCAACCGAGCAACCCGGAAAGACAAGCTGATCGATTACGTCGGCGAGTTTCATCTCGAGCTCCTGGTTCGCCTGGGCGCCACGCCGGTGATTGTGCCGGTGGTCGCCGGAACACTGGCATGCCTGACGCAATACAAAGAGCGAATGGATGGCCTTCTGCTGGTGGAAGGAGATGACGTCGAACCGAAACGATTCGCGGCCCGGAAGGCGAACTTTCAATATGTCGAAAAGACGCTACCCCTCAAAGACGAAATCGAGGTTCGACTATTGCGTCAAGCACTGCGCAGCGACGCTCCGATATTGGGAATCTGCCGCGGATCGCAGTTGCTGAATGTTGTAAACGGCGGAACGCTGTACGGGGATGTACAAAGGGAAAAACGATCGCAGCGCGCTCACATCGATCTAGGGAACTATGACACCTATCGCCATCCGGTCGCGATCGTTCCCGGCACGCCCTTGGCTCGGTGGTATCGCCGGAAGACGCTGAACGTAAATAGCTATCATCACCAGGGAATTCGCGAACTGGCGCCGCGCTTCCGGCCGATGGCCCATGCAGACGATGGTTTGATTGAAGCCTTCTACGATCCTGAAGCTGCTTTCATGGTGGGACTTCAATTTCATCCTGAACGCATGCTGAAGGAATACACAGGGAATCTGAATGTATGGAAGGCTTTTGCAGCCGCAGCGGCTGACAAACAGCGGCGATAGCCTCGGCGAGCCGCTCGACTATAATCGCCCTTTGGTTTCAGAGGGGTGATTTTATGATGCGCGATATTTCACGCCGTCAATTCGGAAAAGTTGCGGTCGCCAGCGCCGCATTGGCTGGAGCGGGGATGCCTGAATTCTCATTCGGAGAGACAAATCGCCGGCCCGGTTCATCGGACCTTGAATTTCCGGAAGGTTTTGTGTGGGGCTGCGCAACGGCCTCGTACCAGATTGAAGGCGCGGCCAAAGCGGACGGGCGCAAACCATCGATCTGGGATGTGTTCTCGCACACGCCGGGAAAGACGCATGACGGCGATACGGGTGACGTGGCCGACGATTCCTATCACCTGTACAAGGAAGACACGCAGCTGATCAAGAATTTGGGAGCGGGCGCATACCGGATGTCGATCTCGTGGTCGCGGATTTTTCCGGATGGAACGGGGCAGCCGAATCCGTTGGGAATGGATCACTACAAGCGCGTGGTAGATGATCTGCTGGCAAACAGAATCACGCCCTACGTCACGCTCTTCCATTGGGATCTTCCAGTGGCGCTTGAGGGAGGGTGGCAATCGCGCGACACGGCGAAGGCTTATGCCGATTACGCGGGCTATGTGGCGCGGCAGCTCTCGGACCGCGTGCACCATTTCATGACCATGAACGAGTTTGATTCATTTACCACTCTCGGGTACAAGACCGGCAAGTTTGCGCCCGGGTTGATGCTGCCTGCGGCCGGGGTAAATCAAGTGCGCCACAACGCGATACTGGCGCACGGCCTCGGCGTGCAGGCGATACGCGCTAATGCGCCCGCTGCACTGGTGGGGCTGGCTGAAAATGCGACGGTATTTGTGCCGGTGATTGAAGACGAGAAGAACATTGAGGCGGCGCGGCTGGCGACACGCGAAGAGAACGCTCCGTTTCTGACTGCGGTTCTGGAAGGCAAATATACCGACGGTTTAATGAAGAGCGAGGGAGCCGACGCGCCGCGAATTGGCGCAGGCGATATGCAAGCCATTGGAAGCCCGATCGACTTTCTCGGGCTGAATGTGTATCAGCCCTTTTATGTTCGGGCTGACGGGTCGCCGAAAGGATATGAGATTGTGCCGCGGCAGTCGTCGTATCCGCGCATGGCCTCACCGTGGATCGCTGTCGGCCCGGAGGTGATGTACTGGGCGGTGCGCAATGTTTCCAATCTGTGGCATCCGAAGGTCATTTACATCACCGAGAACGGCTGCTCGGCCGATGACGTGATGACGGCAGAGGGGCGGATTGAAGATACCGATCGCGTGATGTACCTGCGTAACCTGCTGACTCACCTGCACCGCGCAGTGGCAGAGGGCTTCCCGGTGAAGGGCTATTTCCTGTGGAGTTTGCTGGATAACTTTGAATGGGCTGACGGCTACAGCAAGCGCTTTGGAATTCACTACGTGGATTTCAAGACCGAGAAGCGGACGCCGAAGCTGAGCGCGGAGTGGTACCGCGAGGCGATTCGGCGGAACGCTGTGGTGTAGACAGCGTCGCTCGCGCTGCGATTACTGGTTGACATGCGTAAGAAGGAAGTTAGCCATGATGTGGCTTGCCTCGATTGATTCGGGCAATTGCGCGTTGTACCAGAAGGCATGCGGCATCGCGTCGAAGACGACGAGCCGGGCGTCAACACCCGCGCGTAGGAAAGCGCGGTGCAGGTTGATTGTGCCGCTTAACAGAGCATCTCGCTCGCCGGTGACGAATAACGTGGGCGGCATGCCGTGCAGATCGGCATAGATGGGCGAGAGCACCGGATCTGTAGGATCGGTGTTACCTATGTAATAAGGATCATGCGGACCGGGCGGCACAGGATCGAGATGCCCTGAGAATCCGCGCAGAGAGTAGATTGAAGCTGAATCCCCGGCGCGCGCAAAGTCGCCGATGCCGCTGAAGATTCCAAGCGCCGCGGGCATGGGAAGGCCCAACTGCTTCAGCTTGACGGCCACTTCGCCGGTCATGATGGCTCCCGCTGAAGTTCCGTAGATGACGATGTGCGAAGGCTTGTAGGTCTTCAGCAATTCCTTGTAGACAGCGACTGCGTCATCGACACCGGCGGGGAACGGATTCTCCGGCGCAAGGCGGTAGAGCACGGCCACAACTTTGACCTTGGCGTAGCTGGCAATGGGAATGGATTCGCTGTAGGAACCGGAATCGGCGTTGAAGCTGCCTCCATGCAGGTTCACAAAGACTTTGTTGCGATTAGCCGCTGGTATCTCAGGCGGAGTGACGATACGCACGGGAATACCGGCGATCTTGTCCTCGACAATTTGATTGGGACAAAGCTTGGTCCAGGCGATGCGCGCGGCGTCTGTCGATGCGTCCGTTCGGGTGCGGCGCTCGGCGAGAGATTCGGGCGGGGCCTGGTCGGGGACCGCGCGGCCGAGCCACTGCTGCGCTTCGAGGCTAATGGTGGCCGGGACCGGGACCACGCGCGTCACATGAACTGCTCCCTGCGCGTCAATGTAGCTGGTGTCGCTGTTGGGCGCCTGAGATGCAGTGGTAGGCGCGGATTGCTGGGCGGCCAGAGAAGCCGCCGCCAGCAGAACAGCGAGGATGAACGCAGGGATTGGGAAACGCATGGACGTGTCTCCTTCTAATCAGGATCCCTCTGGAGATTTCTTCAGGAGATTTCTTCAACAGATAAGGATTCTGTCACGTCGGGACGAAGAACGTCCACCACCCGGATAGCGTTTCGCAGAGTTCGACCTACTGGAGGAGCAAATCGATGACAGCGGCAGACTTGAGCGGGGGGCTTGAGCGGGAACTCGAACGGCGAGACTGGCGCGACGCGCGCAATCTTGAATTGATTTTTCGCAAGCAACAGCCGGCACGGCGAAACGCGATGCGCGCTCCCCCGTGCCGATGTTCGTTCAGCCAATTGGACTACTGCGGTAACAAAAGCAGATCGGCTGCCAGTAACTTCTCCGTGAGCCTGTCCAGAGCCAGCGGAAATCTGTAGCCAACTGTTCTGATGCTCATCCCAAGCATCGAGGCAGCTTCGTCCTGCGTGTACTGCTGAAGCACCACACGGCTCAACAACTCGCGATCAAGAGAGCCGAGCTTGCTCAGACAGGTTTCAATATCGAGGACGAAGATGACCGCGTCCTCGAAGGTGCGGATGGGACGACTTGAAGCCCAGCCCCGGCTGACTGGATCGCCCAGAATGGAAGGTGCCCTGCCCACCTGCATTGAAGCGTAAAGAAAGCGCCGCAACAAACTCTCGGTGTGTTTTCGATAGAAAGCCAGATTGGCCGGAGGCTTGTAGTCGTGCTTCCCAGCCCAGAGTCGGGCCGCACCGCGGATTGTAATTTACCTCTCCTTTGCTCTATTTGTCCTGCTGCTTCAGTAGCACCTGCTCCCCATTTCATTGGTAACTGGAAGGCTGCACTCATCGCGCACCTCCGCTACCTCAGCCACCGCCAAAACCCTGGGAAGTCGCCTGCTGCTCGGACGTCCGCGCCGCTTGCGACTCTCCGGCAATGGAAAATCTTTAAGTTTTAATTCACAGTCCTTGAAGTACACGCTCCCCTGAGTCTGGGCCCTGTACCAAAGGCAACCACACCCCTCGCAAACCTTCAATTGCACGCGCACATCCATGACTGATTCTCCGCATTCGCTTCTTCTCCCGACGGAATTTTGTGATGCTCGTTGCTCCCCGGGGTGAAGAGTACCAGGTTCGACAACTCAGGTTTCATGTGTCCTGATGGGGGATTGCCGCCTGTTTTCTCTTGTTTTCTGTCATGACGTTTGGCGCGCAGATCCTGGAATGATTTGGACTGGCTTGAGAAGATTCAGAGTTTTGGCGCCGCGGAAAAATTGCGCAAGGTTGCTTTTTCTCGATGAAAGAGCGACGCTGATGCATCAACTTTCCTCCGTGGACCAACTTTGAATCTGCAGTTTTCCGCAGCGCCCGAAAGAGGCGCGTCGGCGCGGGGATGGAATAGCCGGCTCAATTATCTTCCACCGGCAAGGTTCAATCGACGCCTAAAAGGGGCAGAATTCCGCTCCTACCTAAATTGGCGGCGAAAGAACGATCCCCAAAGGATTCCCGCAAGTCAGAGTGTGATTCAGTAAGCCAAATGTAGGGATATATTTCCACAGCGTCAATGCTCGCCTACCACTTTCCGGTCAGTGGCCTCCAAATCCCTGGCAAAACGCTCAGAATTAAGTTCAACAAGCCCAAATAACTTTTCGAGAGGAAATGGGGCTGAATCTCGTCCCATTGCTGGCGGCGAATTATCCACCGATGAACTTTACGCAAATGCACGAGCGCTTACGCCTGGAACTGCTGCGGAGGATACAGCGGGGGACGGTCAGCGTGTCGCTGTTGGGCAGGCAAAGCGGATTTGGGCAGTCGCATCTGTCCAATTTTCTGCACGGCCGGAGACAACTCTCCCTGGGGGCAATGGACCGCATTCTGGCGGTGCAGCATTTGACGGTCGCCGACTTGTTGCCCTCCGCGCATCGAACGGAGGCCAGACCCGGGGGCGACGATGTCAGCGCCGTTCCGGTTGTCTCGCATGCCGTTGCGCTTTTCGAGCCAGTGATCCGGTCTTCCGCCATCCAGTCCCTGCTGCGATTGCCCGCCGCAGTGCTGGAATCGGCGCACACGCGGGCGTCAAGCACTCGCCGCGGATGGGAGCGGTTTGTCGCAGTGCGCCTGCCGACAGCCGATGCGCCGCCGATGGACCCCCTGATGGCGCCAGAGGCGATTGCGCTTATTGACCGGCACTACATTTCGCTGCTGCCTTACCGTCCGGATCGCGCGAATCTCTACGCGATTCGGCATGGTTCACATTTGACGATTCGATATGTAGATTTTCTTGCCGGCCGCCTTGTGCTGCGCCCGTACAACTTTGCTTTTCCAGTGGCCCTGATCGATGTGGATCCGGAAGAATCGCCCAACGAATTGCTGGTGGGGAGGATTGCGCTGATTTTGAATGAATTGTGAAATGCGATTCGCGCGAAGTTGCGCTCAAGAAGTTCGGCCGAACGGTGACGCGTCAATGCGCAGAAAACTTTCCGCTCGTCAGTTCGCGCTCGGCTTCGGCGATATTCTCAGGCCGGCCAAGATCGCGCCAGTAATATTCGTCGGCGCGGAAGGCGAGGATCGATTCGCCCTGGGAGGCGAGACGTAGATACGCGGGAATGATGGAAAATACGCCTTCTTCGGGTAGGTTGGCGAAGATGCGGGATGAGACGACGTGAATGCCGCAAAAGGCGAGCGGGTTGACTTGCTGCGGGGGCAACGCCCACTCGGGCTCCGCGTCAGGACCGGGGCCGGGGCCGATGCGGCGCCCGCAAAGCTGGCCATGCTGGTTGAATAGCAATGGCCGCGATGTATCGCGCTGCTGAACAGCCAGTGTTGCGAGTGCCTTGTGCTCAGTGTGGAAGCGCAACATTTGGGCGAGATCGATAGTGCTAAGGACGTCGACGTTGTGGACGATGAAGGGTTCGCCTTTTCGGCGGCCGTCTTCGAGGAAGAACCATGCGGCTTTTTTGAGGCCGCCGCCGGTGTCAAGCAAAAGGTCTTCGCGGGAAACTTCAATGCGCATGCCGAAATTGTGGTTGGCCTCAAGGTAGTCGACGATCATGTCTGCGAAGTGATGGACGTTGAGAATCACTTCGCTCACTCCGAAAGACCGCAGGCGGCTGAGGGTAAGCTCCAGCAAGGTACGGCCAGCGACGGTGACCAGCGCCTTGGGGCGGTCATCGGTGAGCGGACGCAAGCGCGTGCCGACGCCGGCTGCGAGGATCATCGCCTTCATTGAACTGGCTCCGCCAACATGCCTAGCTTTTCGAGTTGAGCGTGCCGCAGAACAACTTCGACGCCTGCGGTACCGCGCAGATGCTTCGCCAACTGCTCCGCGAGATAAACCGAGCGGTGCTGGCCGCCGGTGCAGCCGAACGAAACCATCAGGCTGGAGAAGCCGCGCTGGCGATAGGTTGTGACGCTGGCATCAACGAGCGAGGATGCGTTCGCAAGAAATTCGTGGACGCTCGGCTCGCTATTGAGATAGTCGATGACTGCGGCGTCGCGGCCGGTGAGCGAGCGGAATTGCTCTTCACGGCCCGGATTGGGGAGGCTGCGGGCATCGAAGACGAATCCACCGCCATTGCCCGATTCATCGGAAGGCATAGAGTGATGGAAGGAAAAACTGAAAATGTGGACGACCAAGCCCGCAACGGGCGCAGCGCTTTGTTGCAGTTTTTCGCTGGACGACATTCTTTCGAGCGCGTCGAGCAGAGCCGGCAGCGCGATGGGCAGCTTGACGTGCTCCGCGAGCCAGCGCAGGTTTTTGAGAGCGTACGGGACGCTTTGCAGGAAATGCGCTTTACGCTCATAAAAGCCACGGAATCCATACGCGCCTAAGGCCTGAAGGATGCGGACGTAGACGAAGGCATAGTAGTGCTCCATGAACGCGTCGCGTTTGAGGTCGACGAAACCGGCGAGGCAGTCGAGGTAGTGATCGAGGAGTTGCTGGCGCAGTTCCGGCGGCAGATCGGCCTTGCCGTCGTAGAGAAGCGATGCAATGTCATACTGCAACGCGCCTTTGCGGCCGCCCTGGTAGTCAAGGAACCAAGGCTGGCTATCGCGCAGTATGATGTTGCGCGACTGGAAATCTCGATAGAGAAAGTAGTCGTGATCGGCACCGAGCAAAAATTTGGTCAAGCGCGTGAAGTCGACCTCGATCGCCTGCTCGTTAAAGGGGATTCCGGCGAGGCGAAGAAAGTAGTACTTAAAGTAGTTCAAGTCCCAGGCGATGGATTGGCGATCGAAGCTCGCGCGCGGGTAGCAGACTTTGTAGTTCAGGTCACGGGCGGCCTCGACCTGGAAACGCGGCAGGACGGCGATAACATTGCGGTAGGCTTCGACGACCTGCGGAGCGATCGTATCGCCGGAGCGATTGTCACTGAGGAATTCAAAGAGCGTAGTATCGCCCAAATCTTCTTCGAGGTAGGCGCCCTCGCTCAAATTCTCGGCATAAATTTCTGGAACAGGCAGGCCGTGGCGGCAAAAGTGACGGGAGAACTCGAGAAAGGCGACATTTTCTTCGCGAACGGAGTAGAGAATGCCGATGGCGTTCCGTCCCGCGCCCACGAGACGAACAATGACGCGGCCTGAGCCGCCGAGCTGGCCCTGGAGCGGCAGCACGCGCTCGGGCGCCGAGTGGAAGTGCTGCTCGAAGAGGCGTTTGAGAACGTCCATAGAGGTCTGCTGGAGGAGCGCTTAAGGTGCCTGGAAAAAGATAGACACGGAGAGGAAGTGGGCGCAAGACGATCGCAGAAGAACGCGATCACCCGACGTCGTGCGAGGTTTCGGGATTGTCAAAGCAAGTAAAGCGCGAGATGAAGTTCAGGTGCACGGTTCCGGTGGGACCGTTGCGCTGTTTGGCGAGGATAATCTCCGACTTTGCGCGGTCGGCCTCGGTCATTTCCTCGTCGCGGCTGTAATAGCTTTCGCGGTGGATGAATGCGACCAGGTCGGCGTCCTGCTCAATGGAGCCTGACTCGCGCAGATCGCTCAACATGGGGCGCTTGTCTTCACCGCGGCGCTCGCTGGCGCGGGAGAGCTGCGAGAGCGCCACGACCGGCACATTCAGCTCCTTGGCCATGGCCTTAAGGCCGCGCGAGATGGCGGAGACTTCCTGAGTGCGGTTCTCATAGCCTTTGCGGCTGGCGCCGGGAAGCGTGGCCGACATGAGTTGCAAGTAGTCCACCACGACGAGATCGAGGCTGCCGGAGTTCTGCTTGAGGCGGCGCGCTTTGGCACGCATCTCAGCCAGCGATGAGCCGGCCGAGTCGTCAATGAAGATGTGCGACTCCACCAGAAGTTCGAGCGCGTCCTGCAGTTTCTCCTGATCTTTGCGGTCGATGAAGCCGGTTTGCAAATGGCGCTGATCGACGCGGGCCTGCGCGGACAACATGCGGCGCAGGAGCGATTCCTTGTTCATCTCCAGGCTGAAGACGGCTACGACGGCGTGGTGCTGCACTGCCGCATGCTGCGCGATATTGATCGCCAAGGCGGATTTGCCCATGGATGGCCGTGCCGCGATGATGATGAGCTCGCCCTTCTGCAAGCCACTGGTCATGCTGTCGAAGGTATAAAAGCCCGTGGCCAGGCCGGTAATTTCGCGGCTTTGCTTGTAGAGGTTGTCGATGGAGCCGAAGGAGTTGCGGACGATGACGTCGAGCGCCTGGAGGCCCTGGGTGAGGCCGGCTTCGCTCACTTCGAGCAGTTGCGACTCGGTCTCATCGAGAACGCCGATGGCATCCTGGCTTTGGTCAGCGGCCTTGGCGATGGCGGCCGAGCAGATGCCCATGAGGCGGCGCAACATGCTCTTGTCTTTGACGATGCGGACATAATCTTCGATGACCGGACGGCGGGGCAAACCCTCAGTGAGCGAGGCCAGATAGGCCACGCCGCCGACGGACTCGACCTCCTTATAGCGCGCCAGCTCATTAGCAATGGTGACGATGTCGACGGTGCGGCCGGTGTCCATTAACTCGCTCATGCGCAGGAAGATGCGGCGATGGGAGTCGAGGGAGAAGTCTTCGGGCTTGAGGAATTCGGCAGCCTCGGCGTGGGCTGCATTTTCGAGCAGGATGGCGCCGAGGATGGTCTTTTCCGCGTCGATGTTGGCGGGCAGGCCGGTTTCGAGGGCGAAGTCGGGGATGGTGGCCATAGAAAAGAGTGTAGGACAGAACCGGGTCGCCGGGGAGGTGTGAAGATTGAGGCCCGGAATAGGAAATTTAGGAAATCAGATCGGGCGACGCGGTGACGCGAGGATGCGGCACCAAATTGATCCATTCTTGATGTCCCATTCGATATAGGCTATCCGCATTGCGATCTTGAAATCTGCGATGATGGCGAGGTGTGCCTGAGGGCACAATCGACAGACAGGAGCCACCCGCAAAGTGAAATCCGCAATGCGCCGCGTGGCGCTGATCTACAACCCGGCATCCGGCCAATACTCCGCGCGGAGAAGCGCAGCTGTCAGCGAGACCATGACCGTACTCCGGGACGCGGGGATCGAGGCCGAAGCGTTCGAAACCAGATCCGCGGGCGGTGCAACGATCATCGCGGGGCAGGCAGTTCGAGACGGGTTCGATACGATTCTCGCTTGCGGCGGCGACGGCACAGTGCATGAGGCCGTGCAGAGCATGGTGGGCACGGATGTGGCGCTTGGAGTGGTTCCGCTGGGCACGGCCAATGCTCTCGCAGCCGATCTTGGATTGATCGCGTCGCCGGCCAAAGTGGCGCGCAAACTGCTGGATTCCGCGCCGGCGCGAGTTTCTGTCGGCCGCATCCACTTTAAGGACAACGCCGGAAACCCGGGCTCACGCTACTTCATCGTAGCCGCGGGAATCGGCGCCGATGCATTGCTAATGTCGCGGATGGACTCGCGGCTGAAGCGGCGGCTGGGATACGTTCTCTATCTGATCGAGGCGTTCCGGATCTGGGCCACTTCTCCTTTTCCGCTGTTCGAGGCGGAACTACCATCGAATGGGAACGGCGGCAGGCGCGTGGTGGAGGTTTCGCAATTGCTGGCGGTACGGGTGCGGTCACTTGGAGGAGTCTTGCGCACACTCGCTCCGGGCGCAAGCTTGCGCAATGGCAGCCTGAGCATGTTGGCGTTCAAAACGCAAAGCCGATTGCAGTACCTCTCATTTCTGCTTGCGGTGGTCGCCGGGCGGCACAGGTTCAATCGCGACGTGGAGCTGATGGATTCGCCTTCGATCGAGTGCCGGGCACGCGATGGCTCGGCCGAGAAGCTATTTGTCGAGGCTGATGGAGAAGTTTTGGGCTCTCTGCCGGTGCGGCTCGAGGTTGTGCCCCACTCACTCACGCTGCTGATCCCTCCGGGCGTGCAACCGTGATGATCTCTGGCCGGGCGGCCTATTCCTGGTAGAGATAACCCTTGGCTGTTTCCTGAAAAGTGCGCAGGTCATTAGCTTTCCAGTTGTCGGAGTGGTGCAGTTCGCGGGCCAAAATGTCCGCGACTGCCGGCGCGGCGTCGATAGCGGCGCGAGCATCGAGAAAGAGAGCACGCGTGCGCCTGGCCAGCACATCTTCGACCGATCGCGCCATCTCATAGCGAGCAGCCCACACTACTTCCCGAAGGCGGAATGGCAGCCGAGGGTGTAGCAAGGCATCGAGACTCGCGTCCTGTTTTGAGAGAGACTGAAGCGCCGGGAGATCGGAACCATAGACACTTTCCCAAGGGGAGCTCGCGGTGGTTGCTTCACGGGTCCACCCGTGAAGCTTCAATTCGAGAGTCGGAGAGGCGCGATTGGGGAGAGATGCAATCTGCGTGGCGCGATCGATTGTGTCCTGGCCCATGCGGCGGTAGGTGGTCCACTTGCCACCCGTCACAGTTATGAGGCCGGAGGCGGAGACAAGAATGGTGTGATCGCGGGATAGCCTTGAGGTTTTCACGCCGCCTTTGCGAACCAGCGGGCGCAGACCGGACCACACGCTGAGAATCTCTTCTGGGCGCGGGGCGCGGCCGAGGTAGCGGGCGATATGGGTCCGCAGGAATTGTTTTTCTTCGGGGAGGGCTCGGGGCTCGAGTGACGTTTTGTCAACCGGTACATCTGTGGTTCCGACAAGGAGAGCGCCGTGCCATGGAATCGCAAAAAGGACGCGTCCGTCTGCCGTTTTGGGAATCATCAGCGCGGTATTCCCAGGCAGGAAAGTGCGCGGCAGGACGAAGTGCGAGCCCTGGCTGATGGCAAGCAGCGAACTGCTCGGATGGCCGTCGAGTGCGAGCGTTTCCTCGGCGTAGACTCCGCAGGCGTTGATGACGACCTTGGCCTGCACGTCGAAGACTGAATCCTCTTCGCGGTCGTTTTCACGGTCGTTTTCGCGGTCGCGGGCCTGGATGCCGACAATTTTGCCGCCGCGTTCAATCAGGCCTGTGGCTTCAACGTAATTGATGGCAGTTCCACCAAGATCCTGGAGAGTGCGCAGTAGCGCGATGGCGTAGCGGGCGTCATCGAATTGGCCGTCGTGATAGAGAATGCCGCCACGAAGATGGTCTGCCGTGACTCCGGGCAGCTTTTCCAGCGTGCTCTCGCGGGAGAGCAACTCCGACCGCCCAAGCGACAACTTGCCGGAAAGGCGCTCGTAAACTTTGAGGCCGAAACCATAGTACGGGAGAGAAAAATAGCTGTAAGCCGGTACGACGAAGCTAAGATCGTGGACCAGATGTGGGGCGTTGCGCAACATGTGGCCGCGTTCGCGAAGGGCGTCAAGGACCAGGGTTAAATTCATTTGCTCGAGATAGCGCACGCCGCCATGCGCGAGCTTGGTGCTGCGGCTGGAGGTTTCCTTGGCGAAGTCGGAGCGCTCGACAAGCAAGGTGCGATGGCCGCGAGCGGCAGCCTCTACCGCGGCACCGAGGCCGGTGGCTCCGCCGCCAATGACCAATACGTCCCACGGCGGCGATGCGGCGGCCAGTTGAGTGAGGATTTCCTGCCTTGCGATCACGCCTCTCACCTCCTTTCATTATGGGTAGTTGGCGGAAGATGGCGCGATCTGAGGCGAGACACGGCTCGACAGACACAAGGCTCAATTGCGAGCCGGTACTCCAACTTGGACCGCACACCGGCTTCGATCAAAATGAATGGCTGTTTTTCTGCCCAGGCTCTGGTCTCTCAGTGGGCGTCAAACCGCGAGCCGAATCGCCGCGGCCTCTTGCGCAACAGCGCGGCACTAATGGTGCAAGCGTGTTGCGGCTTTCAGTTTACCAGTGCGGAGTTCGGCTTCTCTGCACGGGCAGCCTGAGCGCCGCACGAAGGTACTTCGAAAAACGAGCGTGGTGCGCCAGGCACTTAGAAGCGACTGGCGCAGGCACATGCTCCGGTTAGTAACTGATCTTCAACCCGAACTGAATCACGCGCGGCGTAAAGGTACTGCTGATGAGGCCGCCGGTCGACGCGTTCGCCCCCTGCGTGCCGCTGATGGTAGACGGCAGGTAGAGATTGGAGTGGTTGAAAATGTTGTAGAACTCAGAACGGAACTCGATCTTCATGCCTTCTTTGGACGTGTTGAAGATCTTGTTGAAGTCGAGGTCGGTTTGATACAGCGGTGGCGTGCGGCCCGGATTGCGCGACATATTGCCGAATGGCGGCTGAACAGCGCCATTGGCATTGTCAATCGCGGGCAGCGCAACGGCCTTGTAATTGATGTACTGGATATAGCCTGTAGTGGCCGAAGCCACCACGCTGCGTCCTTGAGTAAGCGGCACGCCGGGGATGCGGTTGGGGCGATAGAGGTTGACGCCGCGGTAGTTGGCCACGATCTGCGTGGAGGCAAGCTGGGCGGAGTTCGGCCCGTAGGTGAGGTTGAAAGGCGTTCCGGCCTGTGCGGTATTATCTGCGCTCACTTCCCATCCGCCCAGAACCCCATCCACCATCGGATTGAGGTGTTGGCCGAATTTGCGGCCGCGCCCGAACGGCAGATCGTATACGAGACTGGTGATATTCGCAATCGGCAAGTTGTAGTCCGATTGCGCATATTCGGCCTTGAGGTTATTTGCATCCTGCTGCGAAGGCGTATTGCCTTCGAGCGACGCGCTGGCATTATCGAGCGAGTGCGCCCAAGTAAAGCTGTTGAGCAAGGTCAGGCCAGCGACCATGCGCTGCTCATACCGGGCCTCCAACGCGTTGTAATTGGAATTTGCCTCGTTGAGCGCTTCAGTAATATCCGAAGGCCAGTTGGCAAAGGGACGCGAGTAAGTGTATGTGTTCGAGCTGGGCGAGTCGATGATGTTGCGTTGATTGCCGTTGAGAAAGGCCTGCAGCTTGAGACCGTGGTTGCCAACATATGCGATGTCGACCAGGCTATTTTTGGTTATCTGGCGTTGCACCGCAAGATAATAATTCTCCACATAACTATCCCGCGTATTCTTCGGCACCCACGTGATGTTGTCTGTGGAGGGATTGAAGCTCGTAACCAGCCCGGCCGGGAATCCCTGAGCCGCGGTAGCGTAGCGGGTGGGAGTTGTGGTTCCCATAGCGATGATCTGGGCGGGGAGCGGCGTGGAACAATGATCGGTGGTCGTTGGCGCGATCTGGTTAACGGCTGCGAATTGCGCCTGCGGCGCGTTGATGGCGGTAATGTCGCCGGAGCCGGCGCGCATGTAGTGCACGTAGCCCGTGCCGAATCCGCCACGGATCGAAAATATGTGCGTGGGCGCGAAGGCGAAGCCGATGCGTGGTACAAAATCGTTGAGGTCCGGATTGACAAGTGTTTTGCCGTACACGCCACTGCCGGTTGCGAGTGTGATGCCGTTCCCCGAGGTTGCCTTCGGATTAATCGTAAGGACGGTTTGCGTGGCCGGATCCCAGTCGGAAACATAGTTATTCAGCTCGGAATACGGCGAGCCGTACTCCCAGGTTTGTAGAATTCATATCGCCTCCAAAAATTCCTGTTTCGAGAGAGGTTGACTGTCTTCCCTGTTCGCGGGGGCTATCGCCGTTTCGACAACACCTTGATCGGAGAATGCGGTTGCTTATTTGAAATGGATGATAAAGCCAGGCCCGAGAGACACGCGTTCGTCCCAGGATTGTAGCTCGCCACAACCCGCAGTCGAAAACAGAGGATAAGATAGACACGAGGCTTGGTTAAGCACCGAGAGTCTCTAATTACGCAACGATTCAATGCCATCCTTGGCTACTTCCATTAACATTCGAGGAATGCATCGTTAAAATCCCGCCAAAGACAAAAATCCACCTCCAAAAACAAACTCCCGCTGCCGGCACGCACTATTACCTTATCGGTTCCGGAGAAGCTGTTTTGGCGGTGGATTTCTCTTAGTCTTTTCCGCGAGAGGAAGCAAACAAATGCGCAACAAGCGTGTCAAGAAGTATTTGGTACGGGCGGCTGGCGAGGCTTTCGCAATATTACAGCGAGACGATTACATCAAAGTATAAGTTTCGTCGCGGCTTTCCAGGCGCGATTCTGGCTTTCTGCCACGCCTCGGTGCGTGAGTGTTCCCATCCAGGTGTTGAGGCCTTCAGCCAATCCTGCATCCTGACGCAAGGCCTCTCGGGCACCGAGGTTGGCCAGCCGCAACAAATAGGGGAACGTGGAGTTGGTGAGCGCGAGCGTGGAAGTGTGCGGCACCGCGCCCGGCATATTTGTGACGCAATAGTGCACCACTCCATCGACAACAAAACTGGGATTGGAGTGCGAAGTAGGCCGGGCCGTCTCTATGCAGCCGCCCTGATCGATGGCCACATCCACGATGACTGCGCCCTTTTTCATTTGCGCAACCATAGCGCGCGTGACGAGTTTTGGAGCAGTGGCGCCGGGAATAAGCACTCCGCCGATGACGAGATCGGCTTCGCGCGTAGCCTGCCCAATGTTGTAGCTATTCGAGGCCAGCGTGTAAAGCCGCCCGCCGAAGATGTCATCGAGTTCGCGCAGGCGATTCAAATTGACGTCGATCAGCGTGACCTTGGCGCCGAAGCCGAGTGCTATCCGGGCTGCATTCGTTCCGACAACGCCTCCGCCGAGGATGGTGACATGCGCCGGCGGCACGCCAGGCACGCCGCCTAACAGAATGCCTCGCCCTCCGCGCTCTTTTTCGAGATGGCTCGCGCCGACCTGCACACTCATGCGGCCGGCAACCTCGCTCATAGGCGTGAGCAGAGGCAATGTTCCTTGGCGGTCTCGAACCGTTTCATAAGCGATACCGATCACCTTCGACTCTAGAAGCTTGTCAGTGAGCGCGGGAAGCGGCGCAAGGTGAAGAAATGTGAAGAGCACCAAACCTTCGCGGAAGTAGACATACTCCGGCTCGATAGGTTCCTTGACCTTAACGACCACATCCGATTTGCCCCAGACAAAACCGGCGTCACCGACGATCTCCGCGCCGGCGTTCTGGTACTCCGCGTCAAAAAAACTTGATTGCGCGCCCGCTTGCGACTCGACGAGAACAGCGTGTCCTGCCGCAATGAGCTCTTTCACTCCCGCCGGAGTGATTCCAACGCGTGCTTCGTTGTCCTTGATCTCTTTGGGAACGCCGATGATCATGGTTCGCACCTTTTCAGGTTCGATGCTGCCCGGAAGGCCCTTGACTCAGAAAGCCCAGCATTCACTACATCGCGCTGATTCTCATCCGGCCTGATCTCCGACCGGTTAGGTCATCTGTTCGCGTGGACCGCGCCAGAGATCGAGATTGCCCTCCTGTGCATGGCGATCGATCTCACCCAACTCTTCGGCAGTGAATTTGAGCTTCTTTAGCGAGTCGAGCGAATCGTCAAGCTGGTCAACATTGCGGGCGCCGATGAGAGCCGAAGTGACGCGCTGGTCGCGCAGCACCCAGGCGATGGCCATTTGCGCAAGGGTCTGGCCGCGGGCCTGCGCAATGTCGTTGAGCGCCCGGACGTGCTTCAGGTTCTTCTCGCTCAAAAATTCTTTCAATAACGATGAGCCTTTGCGTTTGGCTCGCGAGTCCTGGGGCACTCCTTTGAGGTACTTGCTTGTGAGCAGGCCCTGCGCGAGGGGCGAGAAGGCGATGCAGCCCGCGCCAACTTCCTGGAGGGTGTCGAGAAGGCCTTTTTCGATCCAGCGGTTAATCATGGAGTACGACGGCTGGTGAATGAGCAACGGCACGCCCATGGTCTTGAGGATTTTCGCGGCTTCGCGCGTGCGATCTGGTTGGTAGGACGAGATGCCGACATAGAGAGCCTTGCCCTGATGCACGGCGGAGACAAGCGCGCCCATGGTCTCTTCGAGCGGTGTGTCTTTCCACGGGCGATGCGCGTAGAAGATGTCGACATAGTCGAGGCCCATGCGCTTGAGGCTTTCATCGAGCGAGGCTAGTAGATATTTTCGCGACGCGCCGATGCCGTAAGGGCCGGGCCACATGTCGTAGCCGGCCTTGGTGGAGATGATGAGCTCGTTGCGCAATCTGCCGGAGCCCTTGCGCACACCAAAGTCCTTGCGCAAGATCGTGCCGAAGTTTTCTTCGGCTGAGCCGTAGGGAGGGCCGTAGTTGTTGGCGAGATCGAAGTGGGTGACTCCGCGATCGAATGCGCGGCGAACCATGGCGCGGCCGGTTTCAAAGACGTCTGCGCCGCCGAAGTTTTGCCACAGGCCGAGCGTGATGGCCGGCAAGACGATGCCGGAGTTGCCGCAGCGGCGGAAGTTGGCGTTGTCGTAGCGGGCGGGGGCCGGGGTGTAGGCGGTTTCCATGGGGCTTACTCCAGATTGCGAGAGATCGACATTGCAAGAGATTAGGCGCTCAGTATTTCATGATCGTCCATTTGAGGAAGTGGAAGTTTCAGTCGAAGCGCGCAGGCCAGCGACGTGCTCCGTGATAGACGCGAAGAATGCGGATTTCATTTGATCGGAAACAGTAAACCAGCAGGTAAGGGGTTCGGAGAACGATCAACTCGCGAGTTCCATCAACTCGTCCGGGCCGCCCGGCAGCCGGAAGAAGCGAGAGTAGCGTTGCTGAGTGATGAATACGGCCTTCGACGAGCAACGCGTTTTGCTCGCTGTCTTGCGCGATGTACGCCGCCAATTGTTCAAGATCGTGCACGGCAGCCCGACTCCAAACGAGCTTCACGCCGATTGCTTCAGCTTTCTTTTGCTCTGGACGGCGTGATGAAGTTGTCTCATTGCGTCTTCATGGGGTACGCCCTCCGAGTTATCGGTTAGCGCCTCTTGCACGCCGGTGCGGAACCACTTTTCGTATCCCGGCTCGGGTTCGCCGTACTCCTTCTTGAGAGCAGAGAAGGCTTTCTCGTTCACGCCAACGAGTAACTGTTCGGCAAGCCAGTCTCTCTCGTCGGGGTCGAGTCGGAGTGCATCGTCGAGGATCTGTTGGGCGGTTCGTGCCATGGGGAGATTGTAGCGCGAAAGAGATGGTGGATGAATGGCGCTGAAACGTTACCTCCTGGGAACAAAATGAATCAGGAAAGCAAGCCACAATGCGAGTATCAAATAACTCACTAGCGGTCGGGTCGAGATAAATCGATGTCTTCCACGTAGATCGTCCGGGATTGAGGCTTCAGCGAACAGTCCAAAATTCGGAATCGCAAGATATGCTCCAAGAAGCCATCCAAAAATGATCTCAATAAGCAGTCCCGGGTGGAAAGTCCAAATCGCAATGAAGACCAATGTCGCAATTAACGCTCCCCAAATTGCTGCGGCGACACCGCACACCCATCCCGGCCCAGGATAGAGAATCTTTCTAGAGCTAGTTGCATAAATAGGTACGGCCTCAAGAGAGAGACTTACGGTTGAGTCGGGTAGAGTGATGAGCTTCTTCTATGAAGAAGCGCGCGGAGTT